>HHCFR05603__coassemble_397_pt1 | contig 54117 bp, 50 predicted proteins | sample HHCFR05603__metabat2_high_PE_041 | metagenome-assembled genome bin HHCFR05603
CGATCTGCTTTGAAAATGCATGCTGGGCTTACATCACAGGTGCAGCGATCGCAATCAAGAAAGACTGCAGAAACGCTGCTGACGCAGCAGCAGCAATCGGAGAAGGACTTCAGGCATTCTGTATTCCGGGATCTGTTGCTGACCAGCGTAAAGTAGGTCTCGGACACGGAAATCTTGGAAAGATGCTTCTTGAAGAGTCAACAGACTGCTTCTGCTTCCTTGCAGGACACGAGTCATTTGCAGCAGCAGAGGGTGCGATCGGTATCGCAGAAAAAGCAAACAAAGTTCGTAAAAAACCTCTCCGCGTTATCCTGAACGGTCTTGGAAAGGATGCAGCGAAGATCATTTCCAGAATCAACGGATTCACATATGTACAGACAGAGTACGACTACTTCACAGGCGAGCTCAAAGAAGTTTCCCGTACAGCTTACTCTGACGGACTCCGCTCCAAAGTTAACTGCTACGGCGCAAACGATGTTCGCGAGGGTGTAGCTATCATGTGGAAAGAGGGCGTTGACGTATCCATCACAGGTAACTCAACAAACCCGACACGTTTCCAGCATCCGGTAGCAGGTACATACAAGAAAGAGTGTGTAGATGCAGGAAAGAAATACTTCTCCGTTGCATCCGGCGGTGGTACAGGACGTACACTTCATCCGGACAACATGGCAGCAGGACCGGCTTCCTATGGTATGACAGATACAATGGGACGTATGCATTCTGACGCACAGTTCGCAGGATCCTCTTCCGTACCGGCTCACGTTGAGATGATGGGGCTGATCGGAGCAGGAAACAACCCGATGGTTGGTATGACTGTTGCAGTTGCAGTTTCTGTAGAAGAAGCAGCAAAGGCAGGCAAATTCTAATAAAACAATATGTTATGATTTTTATGAACCGCACTGGTCTGATGACCGGTGCGGTTTTTCTATGTCCTGCATATCGAAAAACGTTGAATTATTTGTATTGTTTGATATAATACAAATATGAAACGGAGGGATGCTTATGATTATTCGCATTAATACTGTAAGTACAACACCGATCTATGTCCAGCTTAGGAACGAGATCGTCAAAGGGATCGGCAGGGGAGAACTCTCCGAGGGCGAGTGCCTTCCGACTGTGCGGCAGCTGGCTGCGGACCTTGGAGTAAATTCCATGACTGTGAGCAAGGCCTATCAGACACTGAAGGCGGAAGGCTTTATTGAGACGGACCGGAGAAGGGGAGCCATTGTGCGCTCAGGCGTGCAGAGCGGGGCACAGCCGGATGAAAGATTCAGAGAAAAGCTGGAGGATGAGCTGGAGCTTTTGAGCGCCGAGGCGAAGATCAAGGGACTCGGACGGGAAGAGTTTATTCATTTGTGCAGTATGGCATTTGCAGGGATGGAGGGATGAGAATATGATGCTGTTTCTCATATTTCTGTTTGTAGACCTCTCTGTAATTGGGATCTTCTATGCCGTATACGGGAGGAAGCGGAAGTACTCGGAGGGCATGCTGATGGGCGTGCATCTTCCGGAGAGCGCGGCCTGTGGTGAAGAAGTCAGAAGGATGATGGAGCGATATCATGCACGGACGAAAAAGTTCTACCTCTGGAATCTGGCGGCGGTGATCCTGATCGGAGGACTATGTTTCTGGCGGGAGTCAGTGTTTGTTATCGTGTGGACGGTCTGGCTTCTGGAGATGTGCATTGGAGCCATTGCTCTTCTGAACAGAACACACAGGAAGCTGTATGACCTGAAGGTAGAAAAGGGCTGGATCGGAAGCACCGGCAGCCGCATCATGACTGCTGATACAAGGACAGCGGCGCAGTCGGCTGAGTCGGGGATCCGTCCCCGATGGCATATCCTTTTCCTTATGCTTATCCTGCTTCCCTGTTTCTTCCCTCGGGTGCAAGAGTATCTGAACGGGGATGAGGGAGGCTGGATCCTCTTTCTGTGCAGTCTGGTGGTTGGCGCCGCGTTCGGAGTCCTTCACGCGGTACTCCTCCGGATGCCGAACAAGGTGTACAGCGAGGATTCTGGATTGAATCTGGAAGTGAACCGTATGCAGAAAAATGTCTGGTCGTGGATCATGACAGGGTGCGGCTTTTTCAATGCTGCGGCATACCTGTCAGTCATCTTATCAATGAACGATGAGGCGTGGATCAGCAGCGGCGCTTATATCGTCTATGTTGTGCTGGAAGGCATTCCGATCGTGTTTTTCCTTCTCGGGTTTCTCTATATCCATCGCAGAAAGGAAGGACTGCTGGCGCAGAATACAGCTCCGCTTTATACAGACGACGATATCTACTGGAAGAACGGATGGTACAGCAATCCCAGTGACAAAAGAGTGTTTGTGCAGGACTGGGCCTGCTCCTGGAACTATACAGTCAACCTGGCAAGACCGGCGGGAAAGGCATGGATGGCAGCGGGGATCGCAGTGACGGCGGTATGTCTGATCTGGCTGTGCGTGGAGATGTTGAAGCTGGATTTTGTGCCGATCCAGATGGAGGTGCAGGAGGATGGGCTCAGCATTACATCCGGGTATACAGATCTTTCCCTTTCTTATGGGGAAATACTGGGCGTCAGACTGATCGACGAGCTGCCTGAGGATGAATACCGCAGGACGAACGGAGTGTCGGACAGCCGGCAGAATATTGGAAGATTCAAGGGAAAGGAGACTGGAAAGTGCAGGATGTTCCTCTACACAGGATATGAGCCGATCCTTGTGATCGATACTGAGGATGGTCCCGTATATATCAACAGTGAGACAGACGGCGAAGCGGAAAAATGGTATGAGGAGATCCATTCTTTTTATTAGAAATACAGCATTTCTCTTTACAAGGAAAATGCAATATGATATCATGATGATATCAAAAAGATAGTCTCTGTGAGGAGGAATGAAGGATGAAAGAAAAATTACTGGAGAACAAAAAGAAAGGTATGCTTGTATTGATCCTGACTACGCTGCTTTATGTGGCGGCTATCGCAGGATGTGTATTCGGCGGGATATTGGTGGGCGACGGAAGAAGTCCGGCGCTTCTCGTCATCAGTATCGTGTGGGTCTGCCTCGGATGGATCCCGTACTGCGGACTGAAAGTGCTGAAGCCGCAGGAGGCCCTTGTCCTGACACTGTTTGGAAAATATGTCGGCACGCTGAAAAATGAGGGATTCTATTATGTGAATCCGTTCTGTACGAGCGTGAACCCTGCGGCGGATACACATCTGCACCAGAGCGGTGACGTAGACAACAGTGCGTCAAAGTCGGCTCTGTCGCTGGCCCTTAACGTGGGAAAGACAGAGATCGATATGTCTGGCACGGGAAAGAAGATCTCGCTTAAGATTATGACACTCAATAATAACCGGCAGAAGATCAATGACTGCCTCGGCAATCCGGTGGAGATCGGCATCGCGGTCATGTGGCGAGTGGTGGATACGGCCAAGGCGGTGTTCAATGTTGACAACTATAAGGAATACCTGTCCCTGCAGTGTGATACGGCCCTGAGGAATATCGTACGCATCTATCCTTACGATGTGGCGCCGAATGTGGATACGACCGGGGACGGGATCGCAGATGAGGGAAGCCTGAGAGGATCCAGCGAGGTCGTTGCTGCCAGGATCCGGGATGAGATCCAGAAGAGAGTGGAGGAAGCCGGACTGGAAGTGATCGAGGCGCGCATCACCTATCTTGCCTATGCGCCGGAGATCGCAGCGGTCATGCTCCAGCGGCAGCAGGCGTCAGCGGTTGTGGACGCGAGAAAGATGATCGTGGACGGTGCGGTCGGCATGGTCGAGATGGCGCTGGAGCGCCTGAACGAGAAAGGCGTTGTGGAACTGGACGAGGAACGGAAGGCTGCCATGGTGTCCAATCTGCTCGTAGTGCTCTGCGGCAACCGGGATGCCCAGCCGGTCGTGAATTCAGGCAGCCTGTACTGATATGGCAGACAATAAGAAGAAACAGATCCCGCTCAGACTCTCAGCGAAACTGTACGATGCCATAGCAGCCTGGGCAGAGGATGATTTCCGCTCGGTCAACGGACAGATCGAATATCTGCTGACGGAGTGTGTGAGGCAGAGAAAGAAAAACGGGAAATATGTTTCAGAACATCTTGACGAACCGCCCGAATTGGATATTAAATAAAGACAGACCGGTCCATTGCTGGATCGGTCTGTTTTGAAGAACAGGAGGCAGTGAAATGAAAGTATTGATGATCAATGGAAGTCCGCATGCAAAGGGAAATACATATATTGCCCTGCATGAGATGGAGAAGATATTTCAGAAGGAAGAGGTGGAGACAGAGATCCTTCAGATCGGAAATAAACCGATCCGCGGCTGTATCGCCTGCAATTCATGTTCTGAAAAGGGAAGATGTGTATTCGACGATGCAGTAAATGAGGCGGCGCCGAAATTTGAAGAGTGCGACGGACTCGTCGTGGCAAGCCCTGTGTATTATGCATCTGCGAACGCAACCCTGATCGCGTTCCTCGACCGCCTTTTCTACAGCACATCATTTGATAAGACGATGAAAGTAGGAGCAGCTGTCGTGGCAGCCAGAAGAGGCGGTCTCTCAGCGACATTTGATGAGCTGAACAAGTATTTTACGATCTGCGGTATGCCGGTGGCGTCCAGCCAGTACTGGAACAGCATCCACGGAAGAGCCCGGGGGGAAGCGGAGCAGGACGGAGAAGGACTGCAGACGATGCGGACTCTGGCAAGGAATATGACATTTCTTATGAAGAGCATTGCACTCGGGAAAGAGAAGTACGGTCTGCCGGAGCAGGAGCCGTTCAGCCCGACGAATTTTATACGGTGAAAAAATATTATAGGAAAAAAGCATACCATTCTATTTTTTACAAGTATTAGACAATGCCCGGAAAAGACGCTATAATTTAAACGGAAAAGAAGGTGCAGCGTGCCGTCAGGCATTCTGCTGTCTGAACTGAGAAAAAGGAGTATGAGCTTATGATTTACAGAGATTTTCAGGATTTAAAGCTTTCCGGGCTCGGAATGGGAGCGATGCGTCTTCCGGTTATCGACGGAGACGATTCTAAGATCGACACAGCGGCCGCAGAAGAGATGGTCGCCTATGCAATGGAGCACGGCATTAACTACTATGACACCGCATGGGGATATCACGGCGGACAGTCGGAGATCGTCATGGGAAATGCACTGAAGAAGTATCCGAGAGAGAACTTCTATCTTGCAACGAAGTTCCCGGGCTACGACCTCTCCAACATGGACAAGGTGGAAGAGATCTTCGAGGAACAGCTGAAGAAATGCCAGGTCGAGTACTTTGACTTCTATCTGTTCCACAATGTCTGCGAGATGAATATCGACGCATATCTGGACGAGAAATATGGAATCTATGATTATCTGATCGAACAGAAGAAGAACGGAAGGATCCGCCATCTGGGATTTTCGGCTCATGGAAGCTATGATGTGATCAAGAGGTTCCTTGACGCTTATGGGAAAGACATGGAGTTCTGCCAGCTTCAGCTCAACTACCTTGACTGGAGCTTCCAGGATGCAAAAGCCAAAGTAGAGCTCTTAAAAGAGCACGATATCCCGGTATGGGTTATGGAGCCGCTGCGTGGAGGAAAGCTGGCGTCGCTCTCGGAAGAGAACACAAAGAAATTAAGGGAGATGCGTCCGGATGAAGAGACGCCTGCATGGGCGTTCCGGTTCCTTCAGAGCCTTCCGGAGGTGAAGGTCGTGCTGTCAGGCATGTCCAATATGGAACAGCTCCAGGCAAATATCCGTACATATGAAGAGGATAAGCCGCTGAATGAGGAAGAAATGAAGACACTTCTCGGGATTGCGGATAAAATGCTGGAGAAAAAGACTCTTCCGTGTACAGCGTGCCACTACTGCGTGAGCCACTGCCCGCAGGGGCTTGACATTCCGGAACTTCTGAAACTTTACAATGAACACTGCTTTACAGAGGGCGGTTTCATCGCGCCGATGGCACTTTCTTCCTATCCGGATGACAAGAAGCCCAGCGCCTGCATCGGATGCCGGAGCTGTGAGGCTGTCTGTCCGCAGCAGATCAAAATCTCAGAGGCAATGTCAGACTTTGCAGAAAAGTTAGGATTATAGTATAATGGTACAGGCGGCTTCGTCAGGAGCCGCCTGTAACCCGTAAAAGAGAAAAAACAGCAGGGAGTGAAAAAGATGGAGATTAGACGAGTAGAAAATATGGCAGGCGGAAAAGGCCACGTTCTGATCAAGGACATCCTCGGAGAGAAGGAATTGAACGGGAAATGCGGACTCTATTCAGAGGTGACGATCGAGCCGGGATGTTCCCTGGGCTACCATGAGCATCATGGAGAGAGCGAGACATATTACATCCTTTCAGGCAAAGGGGATTATAATGACAATGGAACAGTACGTCCGGTCAAAGCAGGAGATATTACATACACTCCGAATGGATGCGGCCATGGACTGGAGAACACCGGAGACGAGAATCTTGTCTTCATGGCTCTGATCATTTACGATTGATCAGCCGGATCGCGGCAGATGGATCGCTGCATCAGCATTCTACAGTCAGACAGGAGAGAAGAGAAGCATGCGGACAATGGAATTTACAATTGAGGACACGAAAGCGCTGAAACCGGGAATGGTCGTGAACGTGACAGAGGGCGTCCTGCCTTCTTCGTATTATTACACGATCGAACATGCACTCGGAATGAGCGCAAACTTCCGTCAGGCAGAGCGGCTTAAGACACGGAAGGGGACCGTGAAGGAGTTAAAGGAGACGCCGCAGTTCCACATTGCGGTGCTGGAATTCGACGAATAGGAAACAAGGCTGCATCTGAGACTATTCTGCAGATGCAGCCTTGTCTTTTCTTCGACAGAATGTTATAGTATGAATAATACTATTAACAAATCGGGAGAAATATTGAACAAGGAGAGGAGGGCCGGACTGTTGAGCCAGAACTGTGAACAGGAATTTGTCAATACCGAACTATGGAATTTATTCAGAAACAGGTTTAAAAGCTCCACTACAGAGGCGTCCTACCGGTCTGACATCCGGGAATTCTGCAGGATGACCGGGAAGTCCTTTGACAGGGCGGAAGAGGAGGATGTCCGGCGTTACTATGAGAAAATGCGGGATCGGATCTCGGAGGGAAGGATCAGTCCTTTGACACTGACGAAAAAGTTCCGTGAACTGCATTCTTTCGCGCAGTTTCTCGTGGAATATGACGGGGAAGACAGCGGGAGGAGCGATCCTTTCTATCCTTATCTGAAGGATCTGGTGAAGGAAGATGCGCTTGCGAGATCTGTCCCGGTAGAAGAGATGGACGCCCTGTTGAAAGCGGCTGAAAAGGATCTTATGGCGTACACGATCCTGACGCTGATGTACCGTGCAGGGCTGTCATCTACTGAGATCACGGAACTGAACGGCGAGGAGGATTTTGCCCTGTACGATGACGGAGCATATGTATTCCTGCCGCGGAGAAGAGAGCCCTGCTATATACCGGAAGATGCGTGGGAGATCCTGGAGGAATATATGGCGGCAAGAGAGCCCCATCCCAGCCTCTTTTACAACCGCAGAGGGAGGAGGCTGAACGGAATGTATATCAGCCGTATGATGAAGAAGTACTGCGCGGCGGCGGGGATCAGAAGCTGCAGCGCCGAGGCGGTGAGGAACTGCTGTGCCTTTAATCTGTTCTCCTATGGAGCGTCCTCCAGGCAGGTGGCGGGGCAGATGGGGCGCACTGAGATCCAGATCCGGCGCTACCGGGGCTTAAGCTATCAGGGAAATCTCAGAAAAAAAGCAAATGATCTTGTGAAGATGAGAATAGAAAAACCGCAGCTGTAAGAACTGCGGTTTTTCTATATTCCTGCTGTTTTAAGAGGCAGTTTCTGAGATTCTGCTTTCCGTGCATGTCTCCCGTCAATGAGATTTGTATCTCCGGATCAGGCAGGAGATCACGCCGGCGGCACAGAGTCCGAGCAGGACGTTGTGCATGGAGCCGTATACAGTGAGTGCGCCCTTCAGTCCGTAGATGAGTTCCGGAGATTCCGGGAGAAGGCCGCTGAAAAGGAATGACACATAGGAAGCGGCGAAAACGATAATAAAGGAGAAAAGTCCCCGCCCTGTATCTTCCTTCCAGCTCTCACCATTGCTGTGGACCCGGACTCTTGTCATTGCCCACAGAAGGGAGATGAATTCAAAGAGCAGAAAAGCAGCGGCCACGCTTAAGTATGCGGCGAGCGTCTGTGTGATGGAACGCAGCCGCACAGACTCCATGATATCCCCGTAGGGAGCGCTTGCCCGCCAGAAGGTGTATGTGACATATGCTGCCGTGACGATGATGAGGATCAGAGAGAGCTGGCGCAGCAGAGCGCCAGAGAGCCTGGACAGGAGCTTCCCGCCCTTCTGGATCGGAGCTGCAAGCGGCACGCCGCCTCTGCTTTTCCGACGGCGTCTGCCGGAGTCCCGGCTGCCGTCTTCATCGTCATAGCCGTTCCTTCCCCTGCGCCGTCTCCGTGGATCATAATCCTCCTCGTCATCATCATAATCATAATCGGAATCCTCATCCACGTCCTCAAAATCATCGTAGCTGTCGTCCTCAAAATCCATATCCGGATCTGTATCCTCGAGAGCGGTATGAGCAGTTTTTTTCTTTCGTGCGCTGGAGTACATATCCAGTGTAAGTCCCGGGTCTTCTTCGTAGGTGACTTCAAAATCATCGTCAAACAGATCAGAGTAGTCGTTCTTTGATGAACCCATGGAATCCCTCACTTTCTTAAATTCAGAATCTTTATCCGTCTTTGGATAAATCCTACTTATGTTATAACTTTTTCGGCGGCAGTACAAGAGCGGCGGGCAAAAATTAAAAAAGATTTTACTTTTGCAGCATGGGCGGAGGAACCGTAACAGGGCGGACGCACATATGGCCGGCAGGAAAGCGGCGCTGTCTCTCAGCCTTACAAAAGTGTAAGGAGGAACGCAGCAAATGTAAGCTGTTTCAATGGCAGGTCAGATCCGGTTCTCACTAAAATAGACAGTGTAGAAGATGTAGAAGAACAGATGACTGATGCGGGAGGTGCAGAAAATGAAAAGATCTTCAGAAGAGATTAGGAAAAGGAAAGACAAGATAAAGAAGGGAGCCGGCAGAGCAGCGGGCTGGCTTGTTCTTGTTCTCATATGTATGATCGCTGTCCCGGTAGGATTTGTCATGCTGATCCTTTCCGGAATATGGTCTCTTGCGGACAGCAGCATGGATTGAGGGCGGCTTCTTAATTTATTTCAGAATTCTTTGTAATTTCTTAAGAAATCTCTTCCGATTATCTTAAGAAGCCCTGTTTAAAATAAAATTGATTTTAGTAATACAATTTGGCGGATCTGTATAAGGAAGAGACGAAAGAGAGGCGTTAGATCATGAAATACATAACACTGGCAGTACCATGCTACAATTCTGAGAGTTATATGAGGAGATGTGTCGATTCACTTCTCGCGGGAGGAAAGGATGTGGAGATCATCCTGATCGATGATGGTTCTACGGACGGGACGGCCGCGATCGCGGATTCTTATGAGCTGACATATCCGGATATCGTAAGGGTCGTCCATAAGAAAAACGGCGGACACGGCTCAGGGGTGAACAAGGGACTTGAGCTGGCAAGGGGAGTTTATTATAAAGTGGTGGATTCGGACGACTGGCTGGACAGGGATTCATTTCTCAGGCTGATCGCGAAGATAAAGGAATTCTGCGGCGCAGGGCGGGATGCCTTTGAGAAAATCCCGGATTTGTTTATCTGCAATTATGTCTATGACCATCTGGACGAGGGCAGGAGCCGTGTGATGGATTATCGGAATGTTTTTCCGAAAGAGGAGATGTGCACATGGAATACGATCGGACGGTTCCACCCGTCTCAGTATCTGATCATGCATTCTCTGATGTTCCGCACAGAAGTGCTGAGAAAGTCGGGCGTCCGGCTTCCGGAACATACTTTCTATGTAGATAATCTTTTTTCCTATCAGCCGCTTCCGTTTGCGGAGAATCTCTACTATATGGATCTTGACCTCTATCATTACTATCTGGGGCGCGACGACCAGTCGGTGAATGAGAAGGTGCTGATGAAGCGGATCGACCAGCAGATCAAGGTGACAGATCTTGTCTCCCGCTGTGTTGATCTGAACGAGGTGAAGAAGAAATATCCGAAGCTGGCGTCCTACATGATGCGGAATATCTCGATCATGCTCTCTATCTCGTCGATTCATCTCCTTCTGATCCGGACCGCGGAGGCGGAACAGAAGCGCAGAGATATGTGGGAACGGGTCAAAGCCTATGACAAGGCACTGTACTACAGGCTGAGATGCTCCACAGTGAGCGGGCTGACTTATCTTCCCGGCCGTCTGGGAGGCAGACTGACAGTGGGCGGATATCGCTTTGCAAAACGGATCTATCAATTCCAGTAGGCAGCGCAGGAGGTGGAAAAATGGCACAGTTATACATCGCATTCGTAGACACTCCCGGATTGTTTGCCGGGATCATCAGACGGGTCTTAAAGCAGAAATACATCCATGTGGCGCTGTCTCTGGACCCGTGCCTTGAAGAGGCGTACAGCATCGGGCGCAGGCATCCGTCGGTCCCTCTGATCGCCGGATTCGAGAAAGAAGACAAAAGGAAGATCCTGAAGGCGTTCCCAGGCGCCGATTATATGATCTGCAGCCTTGAATGTACTACAGAACAGAAAGAATATGTTGAGGAAAGACTTCAGGAGGCGATGCGGAAACGTTTCCGGTATCATTACACGATACTAGGACTTCCGTTCCTTCTGATGAATATCCCGTTTTATCAGAAAAATCATTATACCTGTTCGTCCTATGCTGCACGACTGCTGGAGGAGGCGGGAATCTGCAGATGGGGAAAGCATTTTTCTCTTGTGACCCCGAAAGACTTTTTCGAATACCGGGAAAAACAGAAAATCTTCGAGGGAAGTCTTAGAGAGCTGGTTGAGTCTGACAGGACGGCAGATGCGGGAGTTCCTGTATTTCATTTAGCGCAGCCTGCCTATGCGGGAGCAGCATACAGGGCATATCGAGGTGTACCTTATGAGCGTTAAGAAAAGGATCATCCAGATCACGGTTTTTCTCCTTGTCATGTTTCTTACCTTTTATGCCCTGTTCAGCGGACGGGATCTGGGGGAAATCGGACGGTGGTTGGCGCGGATGTCGCCTCTGTATCTGATTCCGTCGGCGGCGCTTGCTGTGTTCTTCGTATGTGCGGAAGGATTTATGATCTGGTATCTGCTTAACGCCATGCGGGAAAAGAAGAACAGCCTGTTCCGGTGCATCCAGTACTCTTTTATCGGCTTTTTCTACTCCGGGATCACGCCGTCTGCCTCCGGAGGGCAGCCGGTGCAGCTCTATTATATGAATAAGGACGGGAACAGGGTATCCGACAGCACAGTAGTCCTTATGACTGTGGCGGTTGTATATAAATTTGTCCTTGTTGTTCTGGGATTCGGGATCCTGGTGTTCTGGAACGGGCCGCTGCGGGCAGAACTGAAACACTATTTTCCGCTGTATCTTCTGGGTCTGGCACTGAACGTGATTCTTGTGGTCCTGATCCTGGGAGTGATGCTGTTTCCGAGGGTGATTTTCCGAATCGCAAAATTCTTCGAAGGGCTTCTGATCCGTATGAAGATCTGGAAGCCATCTGTAAAACGGGAAGAGAAGCTGAACGGCTTTATCGAGAGCTATCAGCAGGCGGTCGTCTGGCTTGGAAAGCATAAGGGAAGGCTCGCCGGCGTGGTGGCGATGACATTTTTACAGCGGTGCAGTCTGTTCGTGCTGACCTATATGGTCTATCTGGGATTCGGCCTGGAGGGGGCCGGCGCGATGAAGGTCATCCTTCTGCAGGCGTCTGTCTACATCGCAGTGGACATGCTGCCGCTGCCGGGTGCCCAGGGTATCACAGAGCTGATGTATCAGACCGTGTTCGTCAATGTGTTTACCGGGGCATATCTGATCCCGTCCATGCTTGTGAGCCGTGGGATCAATTTCTATTTTCTGATGATCTTAAGTCTCGGGGTGGAGCTGGTCAATCGTCTGATTTTGGAACGGAGAAGGCGGAGACAGCGGAGACAGCCGGCGGAAGACCGGGAGACTGAGGTTGGGAAAACCGCGTAAAATCGGGACTTTCCTGACAGTCGAGCTGTGAATTACGGTCAAAAGATTGACTTTTTTTACTGCGGGTCCTATCCTGAAGGCAGGTCAGCCGGACGGATAGGGCCCGCCGTCTGCTGAAAAGACCGGTGGATTTTCAACCAAAACCTTGCTATAATTTTTCCTGTCAGATATAAAACACTGCATAATAAGAAAATACAGGAGTTTTGGTGAATGAATATTATAAACATAGAACATATCAGCAAGATTTACGGTGAGAAGACGATCTTTGACGACGCTTCCTTTGGTATCCAGGAGGGAGACAAGATCGGGATCGTGGGGATCAATGGGGCGGGAAAATCCACACTTCTCAAGATGATCGCAGAAAAAGAGAACCCGGATTCCGGGCAGATCATCCGGCAGAATGGACTGAAGATCGCGTATGTACCCCAGAATCCGGTATTTCCCGAGGATGCGGATATCCGCTCCTACGCATTTGACCGGGGAGACGGAGAGGACTGGAAGGTGGAAAGCTGCCTGACAGAGCTGGGGATCCGGGAGTACGATATGCCGATCAGCCATCTCTCCGGCGGGCAGAAGAGAAGAGTTGTCCTCGCGAAGGTCCTCGCGCAGGACTTTGACGTTCTTCTGCTGGATGAGCCGACCAACCACCTGGACGGCAGCATGATCGCCTGGCTGGAGGAGTATCTGAGGTCGTACCGCGGCACGGTCATCATGGTGACCCACGACAGATATTTCCTGGACCGGGTGACGAACCGGATCCTGGAGATCAGCCGTGGAAAGATGTATGGCTACGATGCGGACTACTCCGGATTTCTGGAGCTGAAGGCGGCAAGGGAAGAGATGGAGCTTGCGTCGGAACGGAAGCGGCAGAGTATCCTTCGGATGGAGCTGGAATGGGCAAAGAGGGGATGCCGTGCGAGAAGTACGAAACAGAGAGCGAGGCTTGAACGCCTGGAAGCGCTGAAGAGCGGAAAGGCGCCTGTGAAGGATCAGACTGTGGAGCTGGATTCCGTGGAGACGCGGATGGGAAAGAAGACGATCGAATTCCACCATGTCAGCAAGAGTTATGGTGAGAAGAAGATACTGGAAGATTTCACTTATATCGTCCTGAAGAATCAGAGGCTTGGCATCATTGGACCGAACGGGTGCGGCAAGTCCACGGTCATGAAGATGATCGCCGGTATTGCAGAGCCGGATTCCGGGCATATTGACATCGGCGATACAGTGAAGATCGGCTATTTTGCACAGGAAGAACAGGATATGGACGACAGTCAGCGTGTGATCGATTATGTAAAGGATATCGCCGAGTATATTACCACAAAGGACGGAAAGATCAGCGCGTCTCAGCTGCTGGAGCGCTTCCTTTTTACGCCGGACATGCAGTATGCTCCGATCGGCAAGCTCTCGGGAGGAGAGAAACGCAGGCTGTATCTCCTGGGTGTTCTGGCGGAGAATGCGAACGTGCTTCTGTTCGATGAGCCGGGGAATAACCTTGATATCCCTACCCTTACGATCCTGGAGGATTATCTGAATTCCTTTTCAGGAATCGTGATCGCGGTATCCCATGACAGATATTTCCTTGACAATATGGCAGACCGTATTTTCGAGCTGGACGGAATGGGCCATGCCGTTCAGTATGAGGGCGGCTACACAGATTATCTAGAGGCAAAGAAGAGAAGGGCAGGAGAGGATGCCGGCGGCAATGTATCTGGAAGCGGCAGAGGGAAGGCACGAGCCGGAGAAAAAGCCGGAAACTGCTCCCAAGACAGCACTGCGGGCAGTACTTCCGGAAAAGATGCCGGACAGCAGGAGGCGGACGGACAGAAAAAAGGAGCGAAGGACTGGAAGAAGAACAGTCCCCAGAAGCTTAAGTTCTCCTACAAGGAGCAGCGGGAATACGAGACGATTGATGCGGACATTGCCGCGCTGGAAGAAAAATTAGAATCTGTCGAGCGCCAGATCGAAGCGAATGCCACGAACTCTGTGAAGCTGAAAGAGCTCATGGAAGAGCAGGAAAGGACGAACGCTCTGCTGGAAGAAAAGATGGAGCGCTGGGTCTATCTCAATGACCTGGCGGAGAAGATCGCAGAGCAGGGATAAGGCTGCCGGTATTAATTCAAAAGAATGTCTTGACAAAGACTGACACAGTTGATAATATTATAGAAAACAGAACGCACTCTGTTTTCTGTACGCGAATGATTCTCGCGCAGGACGTGAGAACTATTTTGAACGCAGGATCTTGAAGGTCCTCGTTAGGAAAGAGAGGAAGACGATGAGAAATCAGGTATTTTCACTGCTTGTAGATAATAATCCGGGTGTCTTAAGCCGGATCGCGGGGCTGTTCAGCCGCCGGGGATACAGCATTGACAGCATTACAGCGGGAATGACGGCGGATCCCAGATACACCAGGATCACAGTCGTGTCATCAGGAGACGAACTGATACTTTCACAGATCGAGAAGCAGCTCAGAAAGCTGGAGGACGTGGTGAACATCAAGGTCTTAAAGAGCGATGAGTCTGTCTGCAGAGAACTGATCATGGTGAAGCTCCGCGCCAATGCAGCGCAGAGAGGCGAGATCATTTCCGTGGCGGATATCTTCCGTGCGAAGATCGTGGATGTGGAAGAGGATTCCCTGATGATCGAACTCACAGGAACACAGAGCAAACTGGAGGCGTTTTTGAATCTCCTGAAGGATTATGAGATCCTGGAACTGGCGCGGACCGGCATTACCGGACTGTCCAGAGGAAGCAAGGATGTTACATATCTGTGAGAATGACGTTTTGTTTTGTGAAAGTGACATTTGCCGGGAAGCAGGATCACTTTACAGGATTAATTTGTTAGTAAGAGGCGCAGTGCTGTGCACCGCCCTTTCACTATATATAAAAAGGCCCGGTCCGGGACCGGCGCATCGAAAGAAATAGGAGGAATGCAAAAATGGCAGCAAAAATTTATTATCAGGAAGATTGTAACCTTTCCCTTCTGGAGGGCAAGACAATCGCAATCATCGGCTACGGCAGCCAGGGACATGCACATGCGCTGAACTTAAGAGAGTCAGGATGCAATGTTATCATCGGACTGTACGAAGGCAGCAAATCATGGGCAAAGGCAGAGGCACAGGGATTCGAAGTGTACACATCTGCTGAGGCGGCTAAGAAGGCTGATATCATCATGATTCTGATCAATGACGAGAAACAGGCTGCATTATATAAGAACGACATCGAGCCGAACCTTGAGGAAGGCAATATGCTGATGTTTGCACACGGATTCAACATCCACTTCGGACAGATTGTACCGCCGGCAAACGTAGACGTTACAATGATCGCTCCGAAGGCTCCGGGACACACAGTAAGAAGCGAGTATCAGGCAGGAAAAGGAACACCGTGTCTGGTAGCTGTTGAGCAGGATTATACCGGAAAGGCACTTGATATGGCGCTGGCTTACGGCCTTGCGATCGGCGGTGCGAGAGCAGGTATCCTTGAGACAACATTCAAGACAGAGACAGAGACAGACCTCTTCGGCGAGCAGGCAGTCCTCTGCGGCGGCGTATGCGCTCTGATGCAGGCTGGTTTCGAGACTCTGGTAGAGGCAGGATACGATCCGAGAAACGCATACTTCGAGTGTATCCATGAGATGAAGCTGATCGTAGACCTGATCTATCAGTCAGGATTTGCAGGAATGAGATACTCTATCTCCAATACTGCTGAGTACGGCGACTACATCACAGGACCGAAGATCATCACAGAGGATACAAAGAAAGCGATGAAGAAGATCCTTTCCGATATCCAGGATGGTACATTCGCAAAAGACTTCCTGCTTGACATGTCAGCAGCAGGCGGACAGGCTCACTTCCGCGCAATGAGAAAACGCGCTGCTGAGCATCCGTCAGAGAAAGTCGGCGAGGAGATCAGAAAACTCTACAGCTGGAGCGACGAGGACAAACTGATCAACAACTAATCGGCGCTGAGACAGGATAAAACATAATATATGACGAGAAAGAATACACAAACATGAATTCATGGATGTGTATTCTTTTTTCTGAAAAACGGGACAGACGGGCGGGATGCCTGCAGGGACAGGACGGCTCATCCGGGTGGCCCGAGAAAGGAAGTACTCCAGTGGATAACAGCCAGAATACTGAAAATGACTTCAGCAGGGGAAGTATTGCCCGGAATATTTTAAGCCTCGCTCTTCCGATGACGCTGGCTCAGCTCATCAACGTGCTCTACAGCGTTGTAGACCGGATCTATATCGGCCATATTCCTCATGTGTCTGCAGACGCACTGACAGGAGTAGGGCTTGCTCTTCCGATCATCACGATCATCACTGCATTCGCCAATCTGTTCGGGATGGGCGGGGCGCCGCTCTGTTCGATCGCGAGAGGCAGTCATGACGAAGAGCGGGCGGAGGACGTAATGGGCAATTCCTTTGCCATGCTCCTGATATCCGGAGCAGTCCTTATGACAGCCTGCCTGATCTTCAGAGAGCCCCTTCTCTATCTCTTCGGGGCCAGCGATGTGACTTATCCGTATGCAGATCAATATATCTCGGTCTATCTGTGCGGCACACTGTTTGTGATGGTCAGCCTTGGCATGAACAACTTTATCAATGCACAGGGATTCGGAAAGACAGGGATGCTGACCGTGCTCCTCGGCGCGGTCTTCAATATTATCCTGGATCCGGTCCTGATCTTCGGATTGGGGATGGGCGTCAGGGGCGCAGCGGTCGCCACCGTCATATCCCAGGGAGCCTCGGCTTTGTGGGTCTTTCGTTTCCTGACGGGAAAGAAGGCGCTGCTGAGATTAAAGAGACGGTCCGTCCGCCTGAGAGGAAGTCTTGTAAAAGAGATCACCCTTCTGGGAACCTCCGGTTTTGTCATGTCGGTCACAAACGGCCTGGTCCAGATCGTCTGCAACGCAGTCCTGTCCAGGAACGGAGGGGATCTCTATGTGGGAGTTATGACCGTCATCAATTCCGTGAGAGAGATCATTAATATGCCGCTGACCGGGCTGACGTCGGGAGCCCAGCCGGTGATCGGCTATAATTATGGCGCGAAGTGCTATGACAGAGTAAAAAGTGCGGTCAGATTCATGACGGTGTGGAGCATTGTGTTTTCCCTCGTCGTCTGGGCAGTCATCTTTTTTGAGCCGCGTTTCTTTATGCATCTGTTTACACAGGAGAGCGAACTGATCCGGGAGGGAATCCCTGCGATGCGGATCTACTTCTGCGGGATCTTCATGATGGCGCTGCAGTTTGCCGGACAGTCCACCTATGTGGCGCTCAACCGTCCGAAACAGGCAGTGTTCTTCTCACTCTTCAGAAAAGTCATCATCGTGGTGCCGCTCACGATCTTCCTTCCGATGATCGGCGGGCTCGGCACAGACGGTGTGTTCCTCGCGGAACCGGTGTCAAATGTGATCGGAGGGACCGCGTGCTTTGTGACCATGCTCATCACCGTGTGGCCTGCGCTTAAGAGCGGAAGAGAAGCCGTTCCATCATAGGGCAATGAAAAACAATTCATGAAAAAAGCATAGAAAAAAGGCGTCCGCCTGACGGCAGCGGACGCCTTGATTTTGTCTATATACTCAAATTAAGCAAGTGAATCTACAGCTTTTGTTAAACGAGCGATCTTTCTGGAAACAGTGTTCTTGTGATAAACACCCTTGCTTCCTGCCTTAGAGATCTCAACGATCGCTGTGTGAAGCGCAGTCTTAGCAGCCTCAGTATCTTTCTGAGCAACAGCAGCCTCAACTTTCTTTACAGCAGTCTTTACTTTAGACTTGATTGCTTTGTTTCTTGCAGCCTTTGTCTCGTTTACTAAAATTCTCTTCTTAGCAGACTTAATATTAGCCAACTTGTACACCTCCAAATATAATATGAAATTTCAAATGTGAATGAATGTACAGCGGCAGATTCGGACACGGACGCTCTGCCGGAACATACTCATTCATTTTATTCCAAGTAGAAATGGTTGTCAATACATATTTTGAGAAATAATGCAAAAACTGTAACCACAGCAGCGCAGCGAGTGCGCATACAGGGCGGCGGTCAGGCGTGAACTGCAGCAGCCGCAGTAAAGAGTGAAAAGCGAGGGTGAGACATGGTAAAAAATTATAGTGTGAGAACGGATCTGGCGTTAGAGGAAAAAGAACGATTTGAGTCGGACAATGTGGAGATCCCCGGGGTGGTCCTGGAAGAGGACTATGATGAAGAGAGGGAGATCCGGGTGACAAGGGTGCAGATCGAGACAGAGAACGGGGCGAAGGCGATGGGAAAGCCTGTCGGCACCTATCTGACGCTGGAGACGCCGAATCTCGCTGTCCCCGATGATGAGGAACATATGGAGATCGCCGGAGAACTGTGCCGGCATCTTCGGGAACTGATCGAGAAGAATGACCGACGCGGCGGAGAAGACCTGTCTGTCCTCATTGTCGGACTGGGAAACAGAGAGGTGACTCCGGATGCGCTCGGCCCTTATGTTGTGGATCATCTGTGTGTCACGAGACATATTGTGAAGGAATATGGAAAATACGCCATGGGGATGGAGCATGCGAATCTGATCAGCGCGGTCGTGCCCGGCGTGACAGGACAGACAGGAATGGAGTCTGCGGAGATCGTCCGTGGGATCGTGAACGAGACTCATCCGGATCTGGTGATCGCAGTGGACGCGCTGGCGGCGCGGAACAGCAAGCGGCTCAACCGTACGGTGCAGATCGCGGACACAGGTATCCATCCCGGCTCGGGGGTGGGAAATCACCGGTGCGGGATGACGGAGGAGTCTCTGGGCGTGCCGGTGATCGGGATCGGAGTCCCCACTGTGGTGGATGCGGCGACGATCGTCAACGACACGATGGAGAACTTTATCCGGGCGCTGGAAAGTTCAGAGTCGCTGAAAGGAGTCGGGGAAGTTCTCCGCTCTTATAATGCGGGGGAAAAATATGAATTTGTTAAGGAACTGATCTCGCCCCACCTCAACGGAATGTTCGTCACCCCGAAGAATGTGGACGAGATGGTGCATCACATCAGCCACACTATCTCTGAGGCGCTCAATATGCTGTTCGTCAGCCGCAGCGGGAGGTGAGATGCATTTGGCATATCAGCCCGGGCGTCGGCATAGAATTTCAGAAGAACATTCAGAAGAATATACGGAAGGAAATGCTGCCATGATCATGAACAGACTGAAAAGAGACAGGGCAGGACGGGCAGGGATGGCAGCGGCTGCTGTATTCCTGTCCGGCGTGCTTCTGTATCTGGGGATCCGGGGATTCGCGGATGAGTGGAACTATGCCGTTCAGCAGAAGATCCTAAAGAGCGCGGAAGAGATGTACATGCCGGGGCTTGCCTGGCTGGATCGGGATCCGTCCGCGGATATCGGGACATGGATCCGGGAAAAGGCCCTTGCCTGGATGCCCCTGGTAAGCTATATCGAGGATCATATCCCTTATGAATCATCCATCGAAGACGAAGAGACGATCGCGAAGATTCTGGAGAGTCAGGCAAACGATGAAAACGCGGTGGATGAAAACGGAAATCTGGTGGGAGAGCCGGACGACTCCGCAGCTGCGGCGACGGAAGTAACTCCCACAGTCGATATGTCTATTGAGAAGCTCCGGGATTTTGATTATCTGCTCAGTAATTTCTACACGGTAGACAGTTCCACTATGATCGGTCCCGACCAGCTCAATGCGGATGATCTTCTGGGGCGCAGCATGAAGATCGACAATACGACAGGGGGACCGAAGATCCTGATCTTCCATACCCATTCGCAGGAAGAATTTGCAGACTCCACGCCGGGGGACCCGGCGACGAGTATTGTGGGAGTGGGGGAGTATCTGACCCGGCTGCTCAACGAGCGGGGCGTTGAGACGATCCATGACACCGGAGTGTACGATATCATCAACGGAAAGCTTGACCGGAGCAACGCATATGAGAACGCCGAGGCGTCGGTCCGCCCGGTCATCGAGGCGAATCCTACCATAGAGGTGGCCATTGACCTGCACCGGGACGGGGTGGCGGAGGGAACCCATCTGGTGACGGAGATCAACGGGAAGCCCACCGCGAAGATCATGTATTTTAACGGCCTGAGCCGCTCAAGGACGAACGGGGACATTGATTATCTCTACAACCCGTACATACAGGATAACCTTGCTTTTTCCCTTCAGATGCAGCTCGCCTCCGAGAGCCGGTATCCGGGGTTCGTGCGGCATATCTATCTGAGGGCATACCGCTATAATCTCCATCTTCTGCCTAAGTCACTGCTCATTGAAGCAGGGGCTCAGACCAATACGGTGGAAGAGATGATGAACGCCATGGAGGTGCTGGCGGATACGCTCTGCAGTGTGATACTTGAGGAGGGATGATGAGAGTCAGAAGAAGCATTTCTTAATACAAGGGCGCGTTTCCGCTGGGGATCAGCGAAAGCGCGCCGCATACTTTCCAATATTGTTTTCATAACATTGCTGCGATAACCGAAGGATATATCAGTTGTGGGTTGACTCCCGTTCTTCGGATATTTCATCGTACCATCCAAGTATGACAAATTCCGGGACATCTGTTGTAATATCCGCCCTTTTCAGACTGTAAGAAACCTCTTCAAATGTAAGGTAGGTATTATTTGTTAATACAACAAAGGTAACCGGCAGCTCACCTTCGATTCCTGAAACTTCAACCTTATGTTCATAGGTTTGATCTGAACATGTATACGTTCCGTCGTCATTGATCGTATACTCGACATCAAAATTTTTAAAAGAAGGGTCGGTATCATCTTCAGCGGTCCTGCAGCCGGTCAAAATACTTATCAATAGTAATTCAAGCAATAAAAAGATACAAAGCCTTTTTTTGATCATGACACTTCATCTCCAATCAACATGGTTTGTACGGTTTTATGTACCATAAAAATCGTTTATATTACAATTTCATTATATATTAAAGTATATTATGGAGCAACAATTGACATGAGTTTCCTGAAAAACTTAGAAAATCCCCTGCTGTAAAGCATTTTTTAAAAATATAGTGACAGTTTTTGATGTCTTTTTTCAGTTGAAAACCGCAAAAACTGGTGATATAGTATGTAATGGCGTGTTCTGCACTTCGGGCAGGACAAGGAGAAGAACGATACTGCAAAGCGGCGGCAGGAAGAGATTTCCGCCGCCGCGGCAGAAAAAAGGAGAATGTAAATGGCAGGTAAGAATACATACGATGCAGGGAGTATCGCGGTGCTCGAAGGGCTGGAAGCAGTCCGGAAGAGACCGGGAATGTATATCGGAAGCGTCTCCACAAAGGGACTGAACCATCTGATCTATGAGATCGTGGACAATTCCGTGGACGAGCATCTGGCGGGATTCTGTACGGAGATCCATGTCACGCTGGAAAAGGACGGCTCTGCAACGGTCTCGGACAACGGGCGTGGAGTTCCGGTGGACATGCATCAGAAGGGAGTGTCGGCTGCGCGGCTTGTGTACACGACCCTTCATGCCGGAGGAAAGTTCGATGATTCTGCGTACAAGACCAGCGGCGGACTCCACGGAGTGGGCTCCTCGGTCGTGAACGCCCTCTCTGCGTATATGGACGTGAAGATCAGCAGGGACGGCTACATCCACCATGACCGGTATGAGAGAGGGATCCCTGTCATCGAGCTGGAAGACGGGCTGCTCCCGAAGATCGGGAAGACGCGGAAGACAGGCACGACGGTGAACTTCCTGCCCGACGACACGATCTTTGAGAAGACCCGTTTCCGGGCGGATGAAGTAAAGAGCCGTCTCCATGAGACTGCGTATCTGAATCCGGAGCTGACGATCATCTTTGACGACAAGCGGCTGGACACACCGGAGCATATTGTGTATCACGAGCCGGAGGGCATCATCGGATTTATCCGGGAGCTGAACCAGAAGAAGGAGGCGCTCCATGAGCCGGTCTATTTCAAGGGCGAGGCGGATGGAATCGAGGTGGAGGCTGCGATTCAGTACGTGAACGAGTTTCATGAGAATGTGCTCGGATTCTGCAACAATATCTATAATGCAGAAGGGGGCACCCATCTGACCGGATTTAAGACCACATTTACCACGGTGATGAACCAGTACGCGAGGGAGCTGGGAATCCTGAAGGACAAGGATCCCAACTTCACCGGCGCGGATATCCGGAACGGCATGACCGCGATCATCTCGATCAAGCATCCGGATCCGAGATTTGAGGGACAGACGAAGACGAAGCTGGATAACCCGGACGCGGCCAAGGCGGTCAGCAAGGTGACGGGAGATGAGATCGTCCGATACTTTGACCGCAACCTGGAGGTGCTTAAGACCGTCCTTTCCAGCGCGGAGAAGGCGGCGAAGATCCGCAAGACGGAGGAGAAGGCGAAGACCAATCTTCTGACGAAGCAGAAATACTCCTTCGACAGCAACGGCAAGCTTGCCAACTGCGAGAGCAGGGATCCGAAGAAGTGTGAGATTTTTATCGTGGAGGGAGATTCCGCGGGGGGCTCCGCGAAGACGGCGAGAGACAGAAACTTCCAGGCGATCCTCCCGATCCGCGGAAAGATCCTGAACGTGGAGAAGGCGAGCATTGACAAGATCCTCGCCAACGCGGAGATCAAGACCATGATCAATGCCTTCGGGTGCGGATTTTCCGAAGGGTACGGCAACGACTTCGACATTACGAAGCTCCGCTATGACAAGATCATCATCATGGCGGATGCGGATGTGGACGGTGCCCATATTTCCACGCTTCTGCTCACTTTGTTCTATCGGTTCATGCCGGAGCTGATCTACGAGGGGCATGTCTATATCGCCATGCCGCCACTCTACAAGGCGATGCCGAAGAACGGAAAGGAAGAGTACCTCTACGATGACAAGGCGCTGGAGAAATACCGGAAGACCCACAGCGGGCCATTTACCCTCCAGCGGTACAAAGGTCTCGGTGAGATGGATGCGGAGCAGCTCTGGGAGACGACCCTTGATCCGGAGCGAAGGCTTCTTAAGCTTGTGGAGATCGAGGATGCCAGGATGGCGTCCAGCGTCACAGAGATGCTGATGGGCACGGAGGTCCCGCCGCGGAGGACATTTATCTATGAGAATGCCACAGAGGCGGAGCTGGATATCTGATGCAGAGACGGGATCCCGGTGTGGACAGTAACATGGGATGAGGGCAGGCTTTCGCTGCGACTGCGGCGGAAAGGCCTGTAAGAGAAGGAGAATGAGAATGGACAGTGAATCACAGATCATCCGGACCGAGTATTCGGATCTGATGAAGAAATCATATATAGATTACGCCATGAGCGTGATCATTGCCAGAGCGCTGCCGGATGTGCGGGACGGACTTAAGCCTGTGCAGCGGCGCACCCTCTATGATATGTATGAGCTGGGCATCCGCTGCGACAGACCGTACAGAAAATGCGCCCGTATCGTGGGAGACACCATGGGTAAATACCACCCACACGGCGACAGCTCCATCTATGAGGCTCTGGTCGTCATGGCGCAGGACTTTAAGAAGGGACAGGTCCTTGTGGACGGACACGGAAACTTCGGTTCGATCGAGGGAGACGGGGCGGCGGCTATGCGTTACACGGAGGCAAGGCTTACGAAGTTCACCCAGGAGGTATGCCTGGCGGACCTGGATAAGAACGTCATTGACTTCGGCCCCAATTTTGACGAGACGGAGAAAGAACCTCTGGTGCTTCCCGTGCGTGTCCCGAACCTGCTGGTGAACGGGGCGGAAGGGATCGCGGTCGGAATGGCGACCAGCATCCCCACCCACAACCTGGGAGAGGTGATCGACGCGGTCAAGGCCTATATGAAGAACAGCGCGGTCAGTACAAGGCAGCTGATGAAATATATCAAGGGACCTGACTTCCCCACCGGCGGCATCGTGGTCAACAAGGACGACCTGCCGAACATCTATGAGACCGGGCAGGGCAAGATCAAGATCCGCGGCAGAGTGGAAGTGGAAGAGCTCAAGGGCGGAAAAAAACAGCTCGTTATCACGGAGATTCCCTACACCATGATCGGCACCGGCATCGGCAAGTTTTTAAATGACGTGGCAGGACTCGTGGAGTCGAAGAAGACGACGGACATCGTGGACATCTCAAACCAGTCCTCCAAAGAAGGGATCCGCATCGTCCTGGAGCTGAAAAAGGGAGCCGATGTGGAGAATTTAAAGAACATGCTCTATAAGAAGACCCGCCTGGAGGATACTTTCGGAGTCAACATGCTGGCGGTGGCGGACGGAAGGCCCGAGACACTGAGCTTAAAGCAGATCATTGAGCACCATGTAGACTTCCAGTTTGAGCTTGCGACGCGGAAATATACGACGCTGCTCGAGAAGGAGAGGGAGAAGAGCGAGGTGCAGGAAGGCCTGATCAAGGCCTGCGATGTGATCGACCTGATCATCGAGATTTTAAGGGGAAGCAAGTCAGTGAAGGATGCAAAGGCATGTCTTGTGAACGGCGTCACGGACAATATCACGTTCAAGTCTCCGCGCTCGAAGAAAATGGCCGCCCTTCTGCGCTTCACCGAGCGTCAGGCTGCGGCGATCCTGGAGATGCGCCTGTACCGCCTGATCGGGCTGGAGATCGAGGCGCTGATAAAAGAGCACGAGGAAACGCTGAAGAATATTGCGCGCTATGAGGATATCCTCAACAATTATGATTCCATGGCGGGCGTGATCATAGAGGATCTGGACCGGTTTAAGAAGGAGTACGGCAGGAAACGCCGCACTGCCATAGAGAATGCCGCGGAGGCGGTCTTTGAGGAGAAGAAGATCGAGGAGCAGGAAGTGGTCTTCCTGATGGACCGGTTCGGCTATGCCAAGACCGTGGACGTGTCTGTCTATGAGAGAAATAAGGAGGCGGCGGACAGTGAGAGCCGGTATGTTGTGCACTGCATGAACACCGGAAAACTGTGTATCTTTACGGATGCGGGCAGGATGCATCAGGTCAGAGTCCTTGATCTTCCCTATGGAAGATTCCGTGAGAAGGGGACGCCGATCGACAATGTGAGCAACTATTCCAGCAGCGAGGAACAGATCATTGCCGTGTACGACGCGGAGCAGATGCGGTTTGCAAAGCTTCTCTTCGCCACGGCACAGGGGATGATCAAGAGGGTGGACGGAACGGAGTTCCAGGTGTCCAAGCGCACCATCGCAGCGACGAAGCTTCAGGAGGGGGATTCTCTGACTGCCGTGAAGGTGGTCAATGACAGTCAGAATGTGGTGCTTCAGACAAAGAACGGTTATTTTCTGAGATTCCATGCCTCGGAAGTGCCGGAGAAGAAGAAGGCAGCAGTGGGCGTGCGGGGAATCCGGCTCCAGAAGAAGGATGAGCTGGAGAATGCATATCTCTTCGAGGAGGGCACGGAGAAGAAGGTGTCCTACGGGGAGAAGGAGGTCACACTGAACCGGCTGAAGCTGGCTAAACGCGACGGAATGGGTACAAAGACAAGGTAAATACACAGAAAACAGAGAAAAAGTACTTGATTTCTCTGGAAAAAGGTGTTAGAGTTTTTATAGTTACATAAGGAATCCGGCAGAAGAGTGAACGAAAGTTCACTCTTCTTTGTTGCAGAGGAAAATATCAGATGGGAGATGAATTCCGGGCAGAGCAGGGCGGTTTCTTGTGCATATGAGTATAATAAGGAAAGGAAGTTTAGTGTGTCCAGAAGAGAAGAATATGAGCAGAAGACAGAGCAGCTTTTAGAACCGGTCGTTGACGAACTCGGTTTTGAGCTGGTGGATGTGGAATATGTGAAGGAAGGCGGCACATGGTATCTGCGGGCATATATCGACAAACCCGGAGGGATCACCGTAGATGACTGCGAGGCGGTCAGCAGGAGATTTTCCGACATCCTTGACGAGAAAGACTATATTGAGGATTCTTATGTTTTTGAGGTCAGTTCGCCCGGCCTCGGAAGACCGCTGAAGAAGGAGAAGGACTTCGCACGAAGCATCGGGGAAGAAGTGGAGATACGCACATACCGCGCGGTCGACAGGCAGAAGGAGTTCGTGGGGATCCTGAAGCGCTATGACGACGAGACCGTTACGATCGCATATGAAGATGACTCGGAGCAGACGTTTGACAGAAGTGAGATCGCCCTGATACGTCTGGCACTGGATTTTTAAAATAGGAGGAAATATAAAATGAACACAGAGTTAATGGAAGCATTGACAATCCTTGAGAAAGAGAAGAACATCAGCAAAGACGTCATGATGGACGCCATAGAGAATTCTCTGCTCAGTGCGTGCAAGAACCATTTCGGCACGGCGGAGAACATTAAGGTGATCATGAACAGAGAGACCTGCGACTACGCGGTCTACGCGGAGAAAGAGGTCGTGGAGGAAGTGATGGATCCGGCGCTTGAGATCAGCCTGGAGGACGCGGAAAAGATCGATTCCTCCCTCCATATCGGAGACGTCGCCCAGGTGCCGGTCCACTCCAAGGAATTCGGGCGCATCGCAACACAGAATGCGAAGAACCTGATCCTGCAGAAGATCAGGGAAGAAGAGCGCAAGGTTGTGTTTGACCAGTATTTTGAGAAGGAAAAGGATATCGTGACAGGTATCGTACAGCGCTATGTTGGCAAGAATATCAGCATCAATCTGGGCAGGGCTGACGCAATGCTGACCGAGAATGAGCAGGTGAAGGGCGAAGTATTCAAGCCCACGGAGCGTATTAAGCTGTACGTGGTGGAAGTGAAGAATACGCCGAAGGGACCGAAGATCCTTGTGTCCCGCACCCATCCGGAGCTTGTGAAGCGTCTGTTCGAGGCCGAGGTCGCTGAGGTGAAGGACGGCACAGTGGAGATCAAGAGCATTGCCCGCGAGGCCGGCTCCCGTACAAAAATGGCCGTGTGGTCCAACGACCCGAATGTAGACCCGGTAGGGGCCTGCGTGGGAATGAACGGCGCAAGAGTCAACGCGGTCGTGCAGGAGCTGCGGGGCGAGAAGATCGATATCATCAACTGGGATGAGAACCCGGCGCTGCTGATCGAGAACGCGTTAAGCCCGGCGAAAGTCATTTCCGTTATGGCGGATCCGGAGGAGAAGATCGCAAGCGTGATCGTGCCGGACTATCAGCTCTCCCTCGCGATCGGCAAGGAAGGACAGAATGCACGTCTTGCGGCAAGGCTGACAGGATACAAGATCGATATCAAGAGCGAGACACAGGCGATCGAGTCCGGGGAACTGCCGGAGAACTACATGGAACAGATGGGCATGATGGGTGAAGAAGGCTATACCGGAGACTATGACGACGAGGAGTACGATGACGGAGAAGAGTACACAGACGAGTACGACGGCTCCTATGATGAGGATGCGGATTACGGCGCAGACGACGAGGAGATCGAGTTTGTAGAGACCGACGATGAAAATTAACTGAAGGAGTGGGTTGTTTGGCAGGAAAGAAAAAGATCCCCATGCGTAAATGCGTGGGCTGCGGTGAGATGAAGCCGAAGAAGGAAATGATGCGTATCCTGCGGACGGAAGAAGGGGAGTTCGTGACGGATACGACCGGAAAGAAGAACGGAAGGGGAGCCTATCTGTGCTTCTCGGAGGAATGTTTCCGGAAGGCAGTGAAGAACAAAGGGCTCGAGCGTTCCTTCAAGCAGGCGATACCGCAGGAAGTATACGACAGACTGGAAAAGGAGATGGGAGAGATTGCAGAGGGATAAAGTACTGTCTCTGATCGGCCTTGCGATGAAAGCAGGAAAGTGCGCCAGCGGCGAATATATGACTGAGAGCGAGACGAAATCCGGAAAAGCATACCTCGTGGTCGTTGCCGCGGACGCATCAGAAAACACGAAAAAGAAATTTCGGGATATGTGTAAATTTTACCAAGTTCCAATTTGTTTTTACGGAGATAAAGATACCTTAGGGCATGCAATGGGAAAAGAATTCCGTGCATCTCTGGCGATATTGGACGAAGGATTTGCAGCAGGGATTCAAAAAGAACTGAAAAACAGGGAGAGTATTGCATAAAGGAGGTAGTTGATTATGGCAAAAATAAGGGTACATGATCTGGCGAAGGAGCTGGGCATGGAGAGTAAAGAACTTGTAGATATTTTGAAGTCAAAGAATATTGAGGCGAAGAGCCAGAGCACTCTGGAGGATGACGTGGCTGCCCAGATCCGAAAGGAAGCAGCCGGAAGAAAGGGTGCGGAGAAGAAAGAGGAGAAGGCTGCGGAGAAGGAAGGCGCCGCTCCGAAAAAGAAGAATCTCGCGTTCGTAGTGCGTCCGCAGAATTCTAAGAACAGCAGCCGTATCCAGGGCAGACGGCAGGGACAGGGACAGCGCCCGGCCCGTTCCGCACAGGGGGCCGGAAGAACAGCGGGCGAGAACCGTCCGTCCCGTCCGGCAGGAGAAGGAAGACCGGCCCGTTCGGAGAGACCTGCTCAGGCAGGAGCACGTCCGGCATCCGGGGAGGCGAAAGCACCCCGTCAGGAGAGAGCTGCTCAGGGACAGCGTCCGGCAGAAGAAGCAAGAGCGCCCCGCGCAGAGAGAGCTGCTCAGGGAGGAGCTCGTCAGGAGAGCCGGGGACAGCGTCCGGCCGGAGAACGTGAAGGAAGAGGTCCGCGTCAGGACAGAAACGCGCAGGGTCAGAGAGGAAGAGACAACCGCGACGGCAGAGACGGACGCGATGGAAGAGACAGCAGAGACAGCCGCGACCGCGGAGGACGCCAGGAGAGAGGCGGCAGAGATCAGCGGTTCGGCGGCCAGGGAGCGCGTCAGGGCGGACAGCGCGGGGACAGAAGATCTGATTCCCGCCGTGATGACAGAGAGGGCCTGAGCACTCCGATGATGGAGCAGCAGAAGAGCCAGAGAAACAAGGCGAAGGACAAAGAGAGAGACAACAAGAAGAAAGAATACAGAGACGAGGCTTTCGAAGGAAAAGCAAAGAAGAACAAGAAGCAGAAACCGGTCGCTGAGGCGAAGAAACCGCAGCAGAAGCCGGCGGAGAAGAAGGAAGAGCAGATCAAGCAGATCGTGATCCCGGAAGTCCTCACGATCAAAGAGCTGGCAGACAAGATGAAGGTCGTGCCGTCTGTGATCGTCAAGAAGCTCTTCATGCAGGGCAAAGTCGTGACAGTGAACCAGGAGATCGACTTTGACACAGCCGAGGAGATCGCGATGGAATTCGACGTGCTCTGCGAGAAGGAGGAAGTTGTCGATGTGATCGAAGAACTCCTGAAAGAGGACGAGGAGGACGAGAGCCTTATGGTGAAGCGTCCGCCGGTAGTCTGCGTCATGGGCCATGTCGATCATGGTAAGACTTCTCTTCTGGACGCGATCCGTCATTCCAATGTGACAGACCGCGAGGCAGGCGGAATCACCCAGCACATCGGAGCTTACGTTGTTGAAATCAACGGCGAGAAGATCACGTTCCTGGATACACCGGGACATGAGGCGTTCACTGCCATGCGTATGCGCGGTGCAAACGCAACAGATATTGCGATCCTTGTCGTCGCCGCGGACGACGGCGTGATGCCGCAGACAGTGGAGGCGATCAACCATGCCAAGGCTGCCGGAGTGGAGATCATCGTTGCGATCAACAAGATCGACAAGCCGGGCGCCAATGTGGAGAGAGTAAAGCAGGAGCTCACAGAATATGAACTGATCCCTGAGGACTGGGGCGGAAGCACGGTGTTCGTACCGGTATCCGCACACACAAAAGAGGGAATCCCGGAACTCCTTGAGATGATCCTTCTCACAGCAGAGGTGATGGAACTCAAGGCGAACCCGAACCGTGCGGCAAGAGGTCTTGTGATCGAGGCCCAGCTGGATAAAGGAAAAGGTTCCGTTGCGACCGTGCTCGTACAGAAAGGTACGCTCCATGTCGGAGACGCGATCGCAGCAGGATCCGCTCACGGACGTGTCAGAGCGATGATGGATGACAAGGGAAGACGTGTCAAAGAGGCAGGACCGTCCCAGCCGGTGGAGATCCTCGGACTGAACGACGTGCCGAACGCAGGCGAAGTATTCGTGGGATGTGCGTCAGAGAAGGAAGCGAGAAACTTTGCAGATACCTTTATCGCACAGAACAAAGTGAAACTGCTGGAAGAGACAAAGTCCAAGATGTCTCTGGACGATCTCTTCAATCAGATCAAGGAAGGAAACTTAAAGGAACTGAACATTGTCGTGAAGGCGGATGTGCAGGGCTCCGTGGAAGCGCTGAAGCAGAGCCTGCTGAAGCTGAGCAACGACGAGGTCGTTGTCAAGATCATCCACGGCGGTGTCGGCGCGATCAACGAGTCCGACGTGATCCTTGCGTCAGCTTCCAATGCAATCATCATCGGATTCAATGTCCGCCCGGATGCAACTGCGAAGGATATCGCAGAGCGCGAGGGCGTGGACTTAAGACTTTACAGAGTTATCTACAACGCGATCGAGGACGTGGAGGCTGCGATGAAGGGTATGCTCGATCCGGTCTTCGAGGAGAAAGTCCTCGGACACGCGGAGGTGCGCCAGACATTCAAGGCTTCCGGCGTGGGAACGATCGCCGGCGCGTATATCCAGGACGGTATCTTCGAGAGGAACTGTTCGACAAGGCTGATCCGCGACGGTATCGTGATCTTCGACGGACCGCTGGCATCCCTGAAGAGATTCAAGGATGACGTGAAGGAAGTAAGGGCCGGATATGAGTGCGGCTTTGTCTTCGAGAACTTCAACGACGTCAAGGAAGGCGACCAGGTAGAGGCCTATAAGATGGTGGAGATCGAGAGAAAATAGTCTCGGTCTTCCGCAGGAGAAAACAGGAAAGAAGGGGCAGCAATGAGAAAAAACAGTATTAAAAATACACGAGTGAATGCAGAGGTACTCAGAGAGCTGAGCAATATCCTGCGCAGCGGGATCAAGGATCCCAGAGTGGCGCCGATGACTTCCGTAGTAGCTGTTGAGGTGGCTCCGGATTTAAAAACATGTAAAGCATACATCAGCGTCCTCGGGGATGAGAAGATGCAGCAGGATACGATCCGGGGGCTGCAGAGCGCGGAAGGATATATCCGCCGCGAACTGGCGCGGACGATCAACATGCGCAACACTCCCGAGATCAGATTTATCGTGGATCAGTCCATAGAATATGGAGTGAATATCAGTAAGAAGATTGATGAAGTGACAAGAGATTTGAAAGATGGAGCTGATGAATAAAATGAAAATAGTTTTGGGAGATATTTTAAAGGGGAAACGAAGAGCAGCGCTGGGCGGGCATGTCCGCCCGGACGGCGACTGCATCGGTTCCTGTCTCGGACTGTATATGTATCTGAAAGAGCAGTATCCGGAGATCGAGACGGATGTCTATCTGGAAAATGTCCCGGAGGCGTTCCGTATGATCAGCTGCACGGATGAGGTGAAAACACAGGCTGATGAGGACGATGTCTATGACCTGTTCATCTGTCTGGACTGCGGGGATCAGAAGCGGCTCGGGTTTGCAGAAAAGCTGTTTGAGAATGCAAAGGAGACGCTGTGCATTGACCACCATGTGAGCAACGGCGCGTTCGCGGACCAGAATTACATAGTGCCGGACGCCAGCTCGACCTCCGAGCTTGTCTATACGCTGCTCGACAGCCAGAAGATCAGTAAGAGGACAGCGGAAGCGCTCTACATGGGAATCGCCCATGATACCGGCGTGTTTCAGTATTCCTGCACCTCGCCGGAGACTATGGAGATCGCTGCTGAACTGATGAGAAAGGGCATTGACGGCAGTGAGATCATAGATAAGACTTATTATGAGAAGACTTATATCCAGAATCAGATTCTGGGAAGGGCGCTCCTTGAGAGCATGCTCATCCTGGATAAGAGGTGTATCGTGTCAGTGGTGCGCCAGAAGGAGATGGAGTTCTTCCAGGCAGTGCCTGCAGATCTTGAGGGGATCGTGAGCCAGCTTCGCCTGACCAAGGGTGTCGAGGTCGCGATGTTCCTTCATGAGACTGCTCCGCAGCAGTTCAAGGTCAGCCTGCGCTCCAAAGGAAGCGTGGATGTGAGCAGGATCGTGCGCTACTTCGGCGGCGGCGGACATGTGAGGGCCGCGGGAGTGACGATGAAGGGGTCCAGCCATGATGTGATCAACAATATTACAGGGCAGATCCTTCTCCAGCTTGACAGAGCAGAGAAAGAAAGCGGAGACGGCGCCGAGGAGACAGCCGGCGCACAGGTGGACGAATGATCAACGGGATATTGAATATTTATAAAGAAAAAGGATATACTTCCCATGACGTGGTGGCACGTTTGCGGAGGATCGCGGGACAGAAGAAGATCGGACACACGGGCACGCTGGATCCGGATGCGGAGGGCGTGCTTCCCGTTTGTCTGGGCAGAGCCACCAGGATCTGTGATATGCTCACGGACAGGGATAAGACTTATGAGGCGGTTCTGCTGCTCGGAAGGACCACAGATACACAGGACACCTCCGGCACAGTGCTCTCGGAATGCAGCACAGAGGGGCTGGAAAAAGAGAAAGTAGAAGCATGTATCCTCGGCTTCCTCGGAGAGTATGACCAGATACCGCCGATGTATTCGGCGCTGAAAGTAAACGGCAGGAAACTCTATGAGCTTGCCCGCGAAGGAAAGACTGTGGAGCGGAAGAGCAGGCGGGTCGTGATCCGCAGTATCCGGATCCTGAGTATGGAGCTGCCCCGTGTCCGCATGGAAGTTACATGTTCGAAAGGAACTTATATTCGGACGCTCTGCCAGGATATCGGGGAGCAGCTGGAAGTGGGAGGATGCATGGAGAACCTTCTGCGCACCCGTGTGGGACGCTTCCGGATCGAGGAGAGCATCCGAATTGATGACGTGGCTGAGGCGGCGGAAGAAGGGCGGCTCAAAGAGCTGCTGATCCCTCTTGACAGAATGTTCGAGGACTGCAGGAAGATCGTGATCGACGGCAGGTCTGCGTCCATGGCATACAACGGTAATTTTTTCCTGAGAAAGCATCTGACGGAACCGGGAGAGTTTCTTCCGGGCGAGCGGTGCAGGGTCTATGATCCACAGGGGCGGTTCATTGCGGTTTACAGATATGATGGCGAAAAACGCCGTTTTACACTTGAGAAAATGTTCCTGGATCCGGAGGAACTGGGAACGGACTGAAGGGAAAGAAATGCAGTATATCAAAGGAATTGAATCTCATAACTGGGAAAACAGGACAGCGGTGACGCTCGGCAAGTTCGACGGACTTCACAGAGGGCATCAGAAGCTGATCAGCAAGATAGAAGAATATGGAAGAGATGGGTGCGAGAGCGTCGTCTGTGCCTTTGACATGCACAGGGAGTCTCTGATGACGAAGAAAGAGCGGCGTGTCCGTCTGGAAGGCAGGGTGGACTGGCTGGTAGAGTATCCGTTCACAAAGGAACTGCGCGAGATGGAAGCAGAAGATTTTATCAGGGAGATCCTCTGGAAGCGGCTGCACGCGGCCCATATCGTGATCGGCACGGACTTCAGCTTCGGCTATGAAAAGCGGGGCAATGCAGATATGCTGGCGGCTTACGCGCAGAAGTACGGCTATACTCTTGATGTGATCGAGAAGGAAAAGTATCAGGGAAGGGTTATCAGCAGCACCTATATCAAGGAGGCGCTTTCACAGGGGGATGTGGCTCTTGCAGCAGAGCTGCTGGGGTATCCCTATGAGATGTCCGGCGTTGTGGAACACGGAAGACAGCTCGGGCGCACGCTGGGATTCCCGACAATGAATATTGAACCCCAGCCTGAGAAGATCCTCCCGCGGTTCGGTGTCTACGCCTGCCGGGTAAAGATCGGAGGGGCATGGTATCCCGGCATCGGCAATGCGGGAGTGAAGCCCACGGTCACGGATGAGCACAAGAGGCTTCTTGAGGTTTTTGTATTCGGGTATAAGGGGAACGCTTACGGGAGAGAGATCACTGCGCAGTTCTGCGAGTTTGAACGCCCGGAGACGAAGTTCGCCTCGGTGGAGGAGCTGAAGGCCCATGTGGAGGGAGATATCCGTTTCGGGGAAAAATATTTCGGGATCCGGTGAGCGTTCTTCTGTACCGGCATCCCGAAAATATGATCAGCGCTCTGTAAAATTTTCCATGGATACATCTTCCGGATGTTTGTTCTGAGAGAATATATGCAAAATGCCTTAGAAAAAGGGGGAAAAGAAGGAAAACCCCTCTTTTTTTATTGTTCTGCTGAATTTGCAATGCTATAATCTTATAAAAATGAACAAAAAGAAGGGGAAATTTATGGGAAAGAGCAGAAAAATCACAAAATTTTTTGCCCTGGCGGCTGCGGCGGCGATGCTTGTCACCTCAGTACCGGTCATGGGGGCCGGTCAGGAGAGTGCGGAAACGACGCAGGCTTCACCCTGGGAGTCTTCCTGGCAGGAAGGCGATGCATACTCGGCAGACGGAGATGCATATCAGATTTATCCGATCCCTCAGTCAATTGAGTACACAGAGGGGTCGGCTTTTATTCTGCCCGAAAATGTAGATGTTGTGGCGGGAAGCGGGATCGATCAGGCTGCACTGGACTATCTCGATGAAGTACTTGAGGATTACGGGAGAACACGGACAGATGCGGAGAGTGCAGGCGGAGAAGGAAGTATTGTGATCGGCATCAAGGACAGCGGGGACCAGGCGGATCAGTGGTTTCAGGACAAGGGCATAGATGATGCGCTGTTTTCCCGGTCTGACGCTTATTCTCTCTATGCAGAAGACGGCAGCATCTATATTCTCGGAAAAGATGCCACGGCGGCGTTTTATGGTGTTTCAACGCTGAAGATGATGTTTTCTTCCTTTGCCGGAGAAAAATTCCTTCCTGTGGAGATCGAGGATTATGCTTCTATTGATGCAAGAGGATACATCGAGGGATTTTATGGGGGCTGGACGCATGAGCAGAGAAAAAGCCTGATGGAATTTACACGGGACATAAAGATGAATCTCTATGTCTATGCGTCTAAAACGGACGCATATCATACGAGCAAATGGGCGGAACCTTATCCGGAGGAGACGATCGCGGAGTTCCGTGAGCTTACTGCGCTTCAGGAAAAGACAAAATGTGAATTCGCATGGTCTGTACATCTGACAAGCATGCTTTCCGGGATCACTTCTGTCACGGATCCGCGCTACGAAGAGCGTAAAGAACAGTTGAAAGCAAAGTTTGACCAGCTGTATGAGATCGGCGTGAGAAGATTCTGCATCCTGAATGATGATTTCGGTTCGGGATCAAACGAAGTTGTGGTGCAGCTGGTCAATGATCTGAATCGGGAATATATCAAGCCAAAGGGATGCGGAAATATTATTTACTGTCCTCAGGGATACAACAACAGCTGGGCGAGACCGGCGGAACTCGAAGCAATGAAAGGGTTTGACCAGGATGTGTTCATTTTCTGGACAGGCCTGGATGTGAATTCGCCATTTGAGCAGAGCGCTATTGACTATGTGATCAATAATACAGGACACAGTCCGGTTTTCTGGGTAAACTATCCCTGCAGCGAGCATGCAAAGTCCGGGATTTTCCTGGGAAGCAGCGCCCATTACATCAGAGATAATATCAGCGGGCTGGCCGGAGCGGTGTCCAATCCGATCTTCTTTGCAGAAGCGGATAAGGTTGCCCTTTTCCAGCTGGGAGCATACTTCTGGAACGTGAATAATTATTCCGCACATACAGAAGAGGTATGGGAACAGTGCTTTAAGTATCTTCAGCCGGAAGTTTACGATGCATATCTGACAATCGCAAGAAATGTGTCTGACTGTCCGGGATCAGGACGGGTGCCCCAGGGATTTGAAGAGTCGCTGTACATAAAAGATGAACTGGAAAATGTCCTTGCACGGATCGAAGACGGACAGGATATCTCATCGGATCAGGAAGCTCAGGATCTTCTTGCGGAGTTCCGGCACATCCAGTCGGCAGTCGATGACTTTATGGAGAATTGTGAAAATGAGGCGCTTGTCCAGGAACTGTCTAATCCGGGAGGAACAGATGGCGGAGAAGGATGGCTTCAGGCTTTGAAAAATGTGGCGTCAGCAGGGGAGAAGCTGCTGACTGCCGAGATGGAAATGGATAAAGAAAATGCAGATCTTGGCGTGATCTGGGAGGCGTTTGCCTCTGCCTCTGCCGAGATGAGCAGATATAATGAGAGGACCTACCAGTATCCGGACGGAGCGAATAAGCCGGCGGTCAAAGCGGCCAGCAAACGGGTCGTGCCTTTTGTGGAAGCGTGCATGGAGCATGTTGGAGCATATATGGACGGCATTCTGGCGGAAGCAAATGAGGAAACTGCGGCTGACAGAGTTTACACAAACATGGAGGAATATGCTGCAGCACCGCTCACTATCCGGGAGAAGCAGTATGGGATCCGCAATTTAGGAAGAATCACGTTTGACCCCGGCGATTATATCGGGATCAAGAAAAAGGATATCGCGGAGATCTCCCGGATCCTGACTGAAGGAAACGGTCTGGACGGGCTGAGCCTGGAGTACTCTCTGCATGGCGACAGATGGACAGAGGCGGATCCGGGAGATCTGTCAGAGAACGCTGCCGCAAGATATGTGCGCCTGATCAACAGGGGGGATGAGAGTGTCTCAGCGGTGCTGTCCAAGCTGGAGATATCTGTTGAGAATCTTCAGCCTAGCATCACGGTGAAAGATTCAGACATGTCTCTCGCTCAGGGCGGAGAGTGGGCAGACGTGCTGGACGGCAGCAGGGAAACCTATGTGGAGACTGCACAGGCCCAGCGCGCCGGAAACTATATCATTTTTGATCTGGGCCTGACGCAGGAACTGTATGATATCACGATTGCCACAGCGGACGGCGCGCAGCGGATCTATCAGGCGGAGCTTTCGATCTCTGAGGATAATGTGAACTACACAACGGTCAAAATATTTGGAGATGAAGGCGTCGTGGAGCCGCCTGTGAGAAACTATACTGCCGACGCCCGGGGCGCACAGGCAAGATATCTTAAACTGGAGCTTACCGCCGATGCAGACGCGGCGCTCCGGCTGTATGAGATCACACTCAACCAGGATACAGAGACTCCGGAAAGGATCGATCCGGTGGCGGTGATCACAAATACATCGGGTAATACGGCTTTTGTGAATGACAGAGATCTCTCCAGTGTGTTCCTTACGGGGGATACGGAAGAAGGAGATTATCTGGAATACCGGATCACCGGGAATATAAATGTGGAAAAGTTCCGTATCCTTCAGAATGGCTCCAGCAATGCAGACGTCCTTGTAGAAAAAACGGACGGAACTATGGAGAAGCTGGGAGAGTTTACGGATACAGATCAGATCTTTGAAGCGCCTGAGGGCAGCATTTATGCGGTGCGCCTTGAGTTCAGGGCGGGCATTCCGGCGGAGATCAGTGAGATCGTCGTCACTTACGGCGAGGATGCCTCAGGGGACATCGGACAGGCGGTGGAGAACATCTATCTGGATGACGGAACCCCGGATTCCACGGAGACGGTTAATCTGGCGCTGAATCAGCCGGTGGAAGTATCCGGCATAGAGGTCCCATCCGTCAAGCCGGAGTCGGCTGTGGACGGCAGCCTGGATACAAAATGGGACAGCGGTGCCCTGAAGGGCGCCGGCGCGTCAAGTCCGCAGTGGATCATTGTAGATCTCGGAGGCTATTCCAATATGATCTCCGGCATTAAAATGAGCTATTATAATAAAGTGTATCCTACAGATTATGATATCCAGGTATCGGACGACAAGGAGAACTGGGTTACAGTAAGGACGATCACACACGAAAATAATGGGCCGACTTATCCGACAGATATTGTGGATGATGAGTTTGAAGTTCCGGTCATGGCAAGATATGTGCGCCTTGTGTTCTGGTCCATCAACAGTGTGGCTACCGGGAACTGTATCGGACTGCAGGAGCTTGAAGTGAGCGGTGTGAGACGCCGGGCGGAGATGGATTATGTATCCGTACAGGACCCGGAGGAACAGAAGGTGGAGATCGGAGCGGCAGTTGAACTTCCGGCATTTGTACAGGCAGCCGTAAAGGCAGAGGATGACCCCCAGGAGACAAAGGTCCTTGTAATGCCGGAATGGAGCCCGGATGAGGTGGATACGTCTGCAGACGGAGCCGCGGATATTGCAGGCTTTCTTCCGTACCGCTATAACCTTTCCAATCCTCTGGTATATGAGGCTTTGCTCACTGTGACTGTAGGAGAAGGAGCAGAGGAACCGGAACCCGGGAAAGAGATCTCAACCGCTGTTCTGGAATATGCGATCGAACTGGCAGGGGATGTCGATACCGACGGCGTGATGGATGCCGTGACAGAGAATTTTGAGAAGGCGCTCAGGGATGCTGAGGATATCCTTGAAAGAGTGAAGGCAGGAGACGGTTCCGTGACGCAGAACGCTGTGGACGCCGCTTGGCAGAATCTGACCAAGGCAATGCAGTACATGGAATTTAAGGAAGCCGATAAGGACAACCTGGCGAAGGTTCTCTCGCTGGCAGAGACGATGAACAGCAATCTGGACGCATATCTGGAAGAAGGCAGGCCTGCATTTGTGACAGCTCTGGATACGGCAGAGAACGTTTATGAAGACGAATTCGCGCCGCAGGAAGATGTGGACAATGCATGGCGGAATCTTCTGAAAGCAATGGCAGACCTGAGACTGAAGCCGGATAAGAGCCTTCTGGAAGAACTGATCAGACAGGCAGAGGCGCTGAATGAGGCGGACTATGATGCACAGAGCTTTTCTGTAATGCGCGCAGCTCTTGCCGAGGCCAAAACGGTGCTTGCAGACGGAAGTGCGACAGAGGAGAAAGTCAGTACGTCCGTGGAAGCACTGGAAGATGCAATGGAAAAACTGACCGCGTCCGTCATCGGTACCGCGGATGCCGCCGATTCCACACCCACAGCAGATACCGTTGCCGCGGCAGGTTCCAGGGACGCTGCGGATACCGCTGACGCTGCAGAGGATACCGGAGTCAAGGCGGCAAAGACGGGAGACGAGGATACAGCACGGGTATTTCTTCTGATGGCGGGAGCGGCTGTGCTGCTGATAAATGGGACTGTTTTCATTAAGAAAAGAACAAAATAAAGGAGATTTCGGAAGAGGTTGATTTTTCCCTTTACATTCAGAGTGCGGTATGCTATACTTTGCAAGTATGAAATGAACCGGCATTCGGTAACAGGATCACTCCGACCGTTACTTAATGTCAGGCGTTTTGTAAGAGATATTTTAAGGAGGAAATGAAAATGATCGCAAAGGACAAGAAACAGGCTATCATCAAAGAGTATGGAAGAACAGAAGGAGACACAGGATCACCGGAGGTACAGGTTGCTATCCTGACAGCAAGAATCAACGAGCTGACAGAGCACTTCAAGGCGAATCCGAAGGATCACCACTCAAGAAGAGGACTTCTTAAGATGGTTGGTCAGAGAAGAGGACTTCTTGCATACCTTAAGAAAGTGGACATCGAGAGATACCGTTCACTGATCGAGAGACTTGGGCTTAGAAAATAATCATTTCAGAGGGCGTCAGGCACAGAAGATGTGCCGGGCGCCCTTTAAAAATGTTTGCCTAATGAAATATAGTGTGATATAATAAATTGGATTGCGGGCAGAGAGATGTAACCGAGACCACTGAAAAGTATATTAGGCGCTGTTTAATATGTTTTTCAGTAGTTTCGGAGACGCCTGCCTGCAGGGAATCATATTTAATTAAAGGAGAAGACTATGTACAAGAAATTTGAGATGGAACTGGCCGGAAGAACTCTGCGCGTGGACGTCGACAGAGTGGCAAAGCAGGCCAACGGCGCTGTCCTGATGCACTACGGCGATACGACTGTCCTGTGTACGGCGACTGCATCAGAGAAGCCGAGAGAGGGAATCGATTTCTTCCCTCTGAGCGTGGAATATAATGAAAGAATGTATGCGGTAGGAAAGATCCCGGGAGGATTCAACAAGAGAGAGGGAAAGGCGTCGGAGAATGCGATCCTGACAGACCGTGTCATCGACCGTCCGATGCGTCCGCTGTTCCCGAAGGATTACAGAAACGATGTGACACTGGAGAACCTTGTGCTGTCAGTGGATCAGGACTGCAGCCCGGAGCTGACAGCTATGCTTGGAGCGGCGATCGCTACCTGCATTTCCGATATCCCGTTCGACGGCCCGATCTCCACTACACAGGTAGGTCTCATTGACGGAGAGTTTGTGTTCAATCCGACGTCTGAACAGCGCACAGTATCTGATCTGGCTCTTACGGTGGCTTCCACGAAAGAGAAAGTGATCATGATCGAGGCGGGCGCCAACGAAGTGCCGGAGGACAAGATGATCGAGGCGATCTTCGCGGCTCATGAGCTCAATCAGAAGGTGATCGCATTCATCGACACGATCGTTGCAGAGTGCGGAAAGCCGAAGCATGACTATGAGCATTTCTCTGTTCCGGAAGAGCTTTTCGCGGCGATCAGGGAGATCGTTCCACCGGAGCAGATGGAAGAAGCTGTATTTACGGATGACAAGCAGACGAGAGAAGAGAATATCCGCGTGATCACAGAGAAGCTGGAGGAGGCGTTCGCAGACAATGAGGAATGGCTCTCGGTTCTCGGCGAGGCGGTTTACCAGTATCAGAAGAAGACGGTCAGAAAGATGATCCTGAAGGATCACAAGCGTCCGGATGGACGTGCGATCGATCAGATCAGGCCGCTTGCGGCTGAAGTGGACCTGATCCCGAGAGTTCACGGTTCCGCAATGTTCACGAGAGGACAGACACAGATCTGCAACGTGACAACTCTGGCTCCCCTTTCTGAGGCTCAGAGACTGGACGGACTGGATGAAAATGAGACCTCAAAGAGATATATGCACCACTATAACTTCCCGTCTTACTCTGTCGGCGAGACGAAGCCGTCAAGAGGACCGGGACGCCGCGAGATCGGACACGGAGCGCTTGCCGAGAGAGCGCTTATCCCGGTGCTCCCGAGCGAGGCAGAGTTCCCGTATGCGATCCGCACGGTATCCGAGACATTTGAGTCCAACGGATCCACATCACAGGCCAGCGTGTGCGCATCCAGCATGTCGCTGATGGCTGCCGGCGTGCCGATCAAGGCTGCAGTGGCAGGTATCTCCGCAGGTCTTGTGACAGGAGAGACGGACGATGATTATATCGTCCTGACAGACATTCAGGGACTGGAAGACTTCTTCGGCGATATGGACTTCAAGGTTGCAGGAACCCACAAGGGAATCACTGCGATCCAGATGGATATCAAGATCCACGGCCTGACAAGACCGATCATCGAGGAGGCTATCGCTGCGACGAAGAAGGCAAGGACTTATATCATTGATGAAGTAATGAACAAGGCGATCGCCGAGCCGAGGCCGGAAGTCGGACCGTACGCTCCGAAGATCATCCAGATGCAGATCGATCCTCAGAAGATCGGCGATGTAGTCGGACAGAGAGGCAAGACGATCAACGCGATCATCGAGCAGACCGGCGTGAAGATCGATATTGAGGACGACGGATCCGTCTCCATCTGCGGAACAGAGAAGGAAGCAATGGATCAGGCGGCGAAGCTGATCCACACGATCGTCACAGACTTCGAGGCAGGCCAGGTGTTCGAGGGCAAGGTCGTAAGCATCAAAGACTTCGGCGCATTTCTCGAGTTCGCACCGGGCAAGGAAGGCCTGGTCCATATATCCAAGATCTCCAAGAAGAGAGTGGACAAGGTTGAGGATGTCCTTTCGATCGGCGACGTGGTCAAGGTCGTATGCCTTGGCAAGGACAAGATGGGAAGATTCAGCTTCAGCATGAGAGATGTGGCTGAATAAGAAATAATAGAAGAAACGTAAGTACGGCGCACAGCGCCGGACGGCAGATAAGAGGCCGGAGTGGAAGGAACTGTCAGATAGATATTGTTTCCTTCTTCTCCGGCTTTTATAATAGAGACAGATGCAGGGAGGTGCATGATATGGAACAGATGACATTATTTGATAATAACCGTGTTACGACTCCTCTGGCAAGCAGACTGCGCCCGTCCTCTCTGGATGACTTTGTGGGGCAGGAGCACCTGGTGGGACAGGGGAAAATCCTGCGCCAGCTGATCGAGCGGGATCAGATCTCTTCTATGATATTCTGGGGACCGCCGGGGGTCGGAAAGACAACGCTTGCAAGTATCATCGCCGGGAAGACCCGATCGGAATTCATTAATTTCAGCGCGGTGACCAGCGGGATCAAGGAGATCAGGGAAGTCATGAACCGGGCGGAGCAGAGCCGGAGAGTGGGGCTTCGGACCGTGCTTTTCGTGGATGAGATCCATCGGTTCAACAAGGCCCAGCAGGATGCATTCCTCCCTTATGTGGAGAGGGGGAGCATTATCCTGATCGGCGCGACGACGGAGAATCCCTCTTTTGAGATCAATGCCGCGCTCCTGTCGAGATGCCGGGTGTTTGTCCTCAAAGCGCTGGAGGAAAAGGATCTGATAAAGCTGCTCTGCCATGCCCTTGAGAGCCCGGAAGGATTCGGGGGACAGAATGTGAAGATCACGGATGAGGCGGTGAGGGCAATTGCGGCATTCGCAAACGGGGACGCGCGCACAGCCCTCAATACGCTGGAGATGGCGGTGCTGAACGGAGAGATCAGTGCAGAGGGGATCACGGTCACGGACGAAGGGCTGGAGCAGTGCATCAGCCGAAGATCCCTGCTCTATGACAAGACAGGCGAAGAACACTATAACCTGATCTCTGCGCTCCACAAGTCCATGAGAAACAGCGATCCGGATGCGGCGGTCTACTGGATGATGCGGATGCTGGAGGGCGGGGAGAATCCGCTGTACATCGCGAGAAGGCTGATCCGTTTTGCCAGCGAGGACGTGGGGATGGCGGACAGCAATGCCCTGCAGGTGGCGGTGGCTGCCTATCAGGCGTGTCATTTTCTCGGAATGCCGGAGTGCGACGTCCATCTGACCCACGCGGTCGTGTACCTGTCCATGGCGCCAAAGTCAAATGCGCTCTACACGGCATGCGAGGCGTGTAAGAAGGATGTGCGCACCATGCGGGCGGAGCCGGTGCCCCTGCAGATCCGGAACGGAGTCACCGGCCTGATGAAGGAGCTGGGGTATGGAAAAGGATATGAGTATGCCCACGACACAGAAGAGAAGCTGACGCATATGCAGTGCATGCCGGACAGCTTAAAGGACAGGACCTACTATCATCCGACTGGCCAGGGCGACGAGAAGAAGACCGCTGAGCGGCTGGAGGAAATCCGAAGGTTCAGGGAGAGCTGATCTTTTGTCCCGTGCAGGAGCAGCGGGATGGAAAAGCAGAACACCGGAGATCCGAAGCAAATCAAAAATTATGAGGGAAGAGGAGGAAAAATATGACACTGGAAGCAATCCTGTCGATGGCAAAGCAGTATCTGGCGCTTGGGCTGATCCTCGTGCTGGCTGTGGGGCTTGCCGCGGCTGCAGGGTATTATATCGTTTACAGAAAACTCATGAAGGGGACAAGGCGGCTGAGAGCAGCAAGAGTGGTGTGGTGCGCTGCTTTCCTGTGTTATCTGACAGTACTCCTTGCCGCGACCCTGCTGAATCGGAGCGATTCCTGGGCCGGAGGACGGGTCATGCCACTTTTCTATTCCTATCGGGAGGCGTGGAACAGCTTTTCCGCGGTCCAGTGGAGGAACCTGGTCCTGAACATTCTGCTGTTCGTCCCTCTCGGATTCCTTCTGCCGGCGGGGATACGGATCTTCCGGAAGTTCTGGGTCACATATCTGGCGGGATTTCTCCTGACTGTCCTGATCGAGCTCGCACAGCTTGTGCTTGGCAGAGGCGTGGTGGAGATGGATGATATCTTCAACAATTTTCTTGGGACTATGATCGGCTTCGGAGGTTATGCTGCAGTGCTGTGTATCTGCCGCAGCGTGAAAAAGAAAAAGACACATGCCGCTGCCGCTGCGGCGTTCCAGATCCCGCTGATCGCCGCAGGGCTGGCATTCGCGGCGGTCATCATTGTCTACAGCAGACAGGAACTGGGAAATCTGCCGTCCAGCTATATTGTCCGTCAGGATATGGACAGGATCCGGGTAAGTTCTGACGCCGTGTACAGTCAGGAGAGCGGAACAGCTCCTGTGTATAAAGTATCTGTGCTGAGCAGGGACGAGACGGGAGCGATTGCGAAAGAGTTCTTCGCCCGTCTGGGACAGGAGACGGACGAGAGCAGGACGGATCTCTATGATGAGACTGCAGTCTACTACAGCACGGACAATACAATGCTGTGGATCGATTTCTCCGGAGGAACCTTCAGCTATATAGATTTCGGGCTTCTTGACGCAGATCCGCAGGAGACAGAGCCGGACGTGGATGCAGAAGAATCTGAGGTCCGCGAAGCCATGTCAGGATACGGGATCGACCTGCCGGACGGCATGACGTTTGAGAATCAGGGAGAAGGGCAATATGTCTTCGCGGCTTATCAGCAGAGGGACGGGGATACCCTCTATAATGGGCAGCTCTCCTGCACTCTGTATGAGGACGGCAGGATGGGAGAGATCAGGAACTATATCGTTGCCTGCGAGAAATATAAAGATATGGCGGTCATCTCGGAGAAAGAGGCCTATGAGCAGATCCTGGACGGAAAGTTCCGCTGGTATGGGGAGGAACCCGGGGAGCTTGTTCTCGGAGATGTCGCCCTTGTCTATCAGACGGATTCGAAGGGGTTCTATCAGCCGGTGTATTCGTTTCGGATCCAGGGAGATACGGAGAATGCGGTCCTGGTTCCCGCGGTGCAGTAAGAGTGGAAGATATAAACAGAATAAACAGAGTGTCAGGCGCGGCCGGTCCGGAAAGCTGGGACCGGCCGCGCTTTTGTCATCAGCTCTTCAGGTAACCGCGCGAGAACTTTCTTTCAATCTGACGGTCATATTTTTTCTGCCTCGTCATATATTTTGTAAAGAGGTGGACAAGATGGAGAGACAGGACAGAAGAGCGCAGATACTGCATATCTTGGCGAAAAGTGTGCGCAGGATCATAGAGGAAGAGGTGCCGGACTTCGATAGTCTGCAGGAGATCAGGATGCGGACCGGGCAGCCGCTGCGGGTGTGCTGCGCGGGCAGGGAACTGGTCCTGCCGGGAGAGAGAGGAGGCCATATTGTCACAAAAGAAGAACTGAGGGAGACCATGGAATATATCAGCAGGTACTCCCTCTATGCTTTTGAAAATGAACTGAGACAGGGATTTCTCACAGTAGAAGGAGGGCACAGAGTAGGCGTGGCAGGAAAGGTAATCATGGATAAGGACAAGGTGAAGAATATCCAGTACATATCATCAGTCAATATACGGGTATCTCATGAGATCATCGGGTGCGCGGACAGTCTTCTCCCATATATCACGAAAAACAGACAGGTCTGCCATACCCTGATCATTTCCCCGCCGTGCTGCGGGAAAACGACTCTGATCCGGGATCTGATCCGGCAGATCTCGGACGGGAACCGGTACGTTAAGGGATGTTCCGTGGGAGTGGTGGATGAGCGCTCTGAGCTGGGCGGCTGTTATCTGGGGATCGCGCAGAACCATCTGGGATCCAGGACGGATATACTGGACTGCTGTCCGAAAGCGGAAGGAATGATCATGCTCATCCGCTCCATGGCGCCGCAGGTGATCGCCGTGGATGAGATCGGGACGAGCGAGGATATCCATGCCATTGAGTATGCGATGCAGTGCGGATGCAAGCTGATTGCGAGCGTTCATGGGCTGGATATGGACGAGGCAAAGAAGAAGCCGGTCCTGGGAGAGATGATCCGCCGGAGAATGTTTGAGCGGTATGTGGTACTGGGAAACGGAAAACACCCCGGAGAGATCCGGGAAATCTATGATGAGCGGGGGAGTGTGCTGTGCAGAGAGTGATCGGAGCGGTACTTATCATTACGGCGACCAGCGGAGCGGGATATCTGTACGGGGCGGATCTGAAGCGTTATCTTGATAAAATGCTTTATCTCAGATATATTGTCGGGCTGATCAGGGGGGAGATGGAGTATACAGGGGCGCCTCTCTCAGAGATCTTCCGTTCGATCGGAGGAAGAGTGAGAGAGCCCTGCGCCTCATGGCTGAAAAATGTGGCTTCGGAGATCGATCAGAGGGAGGAGTCTGCATTTGCAAGGATCTGGAACAGGGGGATCGACCGGTGGCTGAAAGATCTGAACCTGAAAAGCACCCATTCGATCTTTCTGAAAGAGCTGGGGACTTTCCTCGGGCAGTCTGACAGAGATACGCTGGACCGTTCACTTACAATGTATCTGAACCGGATGGATCTGGAGATCGAGAAACTGAGGGAGGGGCTTGCGACAAAGCGGAAGATCAGCCGCTGCCTGGGGGTGATGAGCGGCATCTTCCTTGTCGTAGTCCTGCTCTGACAGGGAGGAATCATGAGCATAAATCTGATATTCAAAATCGCGGCGGTTGGGATTCTCGTCTCCATACTGAGCCAGGTGCTCAAGCACAGCGGAAGGGACGAACAGGCGTTTCTGACGAGCCTGGCGGGGCTGATTCTCGTCCTGTCCTGGGTGCTTCCATATATCTACGACCTGTTCCTTTCGATCAGGCAGATGTTCTCGCTCTGAACAAGGTTCCGGCAAAGACAGCTCCTGCCAGTCTGTCTTATCCTGCCGGTCAGAAAACAGACTGGCGGAGCAAACGAGCCGGCAGGCTTTATATCAGGGGGGAGATAGATGAATGTAGTACAGGTCGGGATCGTCGGCGTTCTGGGAGCGCTCCTGGCAGTGCAGTTTAAGAGTGGAAAAACAGAATACGGCATCTATATGAGTGTGGCGGCGGGGATTTTTCTGTTTGTGTGCATCATTGACCGGCTGGAGATCTTCATCAGTACGGTGGAGCAGATCAGCTCTTATATCAATATGGATGCAGGATATCTCGCCACCATGCTGAAGATGATTGGGATCACCTACATCGCGGAGTTCTCTTCCGGTATCTGCAGGGACGCAGGTTATCAGACGATCGCATCCCAGATCGAGATCTTCAGCAAGCTCACGATCCTGGCGCTCGGCATGCCCGTGCTTCTGGCGCTTCTGGAGACCATACAGGAGTTCCTGGCATGAGAAGGAGAACAGGGAAGGCGGTCCTGCTCCTGGTGTTCTTCCTGGCCGCGTCTGCTGTTTTGTGGAGCCGGGACGTTACGGTGACGGCGCAGGAAGAGACGTCAGACTTCGGAACGGGAGGAGGAGCAGAAAACGGCGAAGCGGACAGCATCGGTGCGGAAGAACAGGAGGGGCTGACGCTGACAGAGGAGGAACGGGATGAACTTCAGAAAAAAACGGAATCCTCCCTTCTGGAAGCATTTGACTTTGATGAGGTGGAGGACAGTCTTGCCGTCATGTTCCCGGAACAGAAGACGTCCTTTTCAGAGATCGTCACCATGCTGACCTCCGGGGATCTGGATGGGGTCGGGGAACTGTTTATGAAATATCTCTCGGATCAGGTTTTCTACGAGTTTCGCTACAACAGACAGAATCTTGTCTACATGCTGCTGATCGCTCTTGCAGCCGCAGTGTTTACGAATTTCGCAGGAGCTTTCCGCAGCCGGCAGGTATCGGAACTCAGTTTTTACGTCCTTTATATGCTGCTGATCGCGCTCTGCCTGACCGCGTTCCGGGTAGCTGCCGCGGGAGTGGAGGAGAGGCTGGGCGCGCTGACAGATTTCATGCAGGTCCTCTGCCCGAGCTATTTTCTGGCAGTTGCTCTCGCTTCCGGCAGTGTGACGGCGATGTTCTTCTATAATGCGGTCCTGTTCCTGATCTATCTGGCAGAAGTGGTCGTGGTCCGGTTCCTGCTCCCGCTGATCAATGTCTATCTCATGGTCCGTGTACTGGGGAATCTTACCGGGGAAAATGCGCTCTCAGAACTGGCAGAACTTCTTCAGAAGCTTGTGTCCTGGATCCTGAAGACACTGGTCACCTGCATCATCGGTGTCAATGTGGTCCAGGGACTTCTGGCTCCTGCCATTGATACACTGAAAAGAAGTGCGCTCACCAGGACAGCAGAGGCGCTCCCCTGGATCGGCAACGCGGTCGGCGGAGCAGCGGAGGTGGTGCTGGGGACTGCGGTGCTGATCAAGAACGGCATCGGAATGGCAGGAGCTCTCATCGCGGTAATCCTCTGTGCCGTTCCGATCCTGCAGATGCTGATCCTGGCTTTTCTGTATAAGCTGGCGTCGGCGCTGGTCCAGCCGGTGTCCGACAAACGGATCACGGACTGTATCGGCAGTGTGAGCGAGGGATATGAACTGCTGGTCAGAGTGCTCTTTTCATCCGGCCTGCTGTTCCTGCTGACGATCGCCGTCGTGGCAGCGTCTACAACGTAAGGGAGTGAGAACAATGTTTCGTCAGCTGTATGACTGGATACAGAATATTGCAGTGTATCTGATCCTCGTCTCAGCGGTGATGCACGCCATACCTGGGAAGGACTATGAAAAATACATCCGTTTTTTTTCGGGGCTGATCCTGATCCTGCTCCTGTTCACACCGCTTCTGAACCTGACCGGAATGGCGGAGGAGTTTACCAGCCTGTATAAAAGCCGGGAGTATGAGATGGACAGAAAGGAGATCGAGGATGCGGAGGAGATGTTCCGGAATGCGGATCTTCTGGACTTTGTCCCGGAAGAATACCGGGGATATATGGAAAACGAGGAAGATGAGGAGAACGGAGGCCGGATAGAAGTGGAGGAGATCAGGATTGGAGAAGAGTAAGCTCAGGAGATGGCTGGAAGGTGTGCGCACGGGGGAGAGGCTTCCGAAGAAAAACCAGCTCTTAATCCTTCTGCTCGCCGGTGTTCTTCTCTTTGTCATCGTCCTTCCTGTCCCGGATGGAAAGGAAGGAGATGGTAAGGAAGGCGGCGCAGAGACAGAACCGGCTGCTGTCCGGGCGGAGACGGATCCGTTGTCCTACGAGGCGTATCTGGAAGAAAAGACAGCGCAGGCACTGCAGTATGTGGAAGGGGTTGGACGGGTGAAGGTCATGATCACGCTGAAGTCTTCAGGGCAGAAGATCGTGGAAAAGGATCAGCAGAGTTCCACTCAGACAACAGAAGAGACAGACAGCGGCGGCGGAACAAGGACTGCCCAGGACACTTCTTCTGATAAAACGAGTATATACGAACAGGATTCAGACGGATCACAGACACCGTATGTGAGCAAGGAACTCACACCGGAGATCGAAGGCGTGATCATTATCGCCGACGGCGGAGACAATGCGGTCGTCGTCCAGAATATCACAGAAGCGGTCCAGGCATTATTCGGTGTGGAAGCGCATAAGATTAAAATAATGAAACGGGCTGATACATAAAAAGGAGGATTATCAAGTGAAACGTTTGTTCAAGAAGAACCAGATCATTATCGCGACTCTCGCCGTCATGATCGCGGTGGCCGGGTATCTGAACTATTCGGGAAAACTGTTCGGAGACTCTTCGGGGAGCACAGAAGAGGCGAATGCAGACCTTGCAAATCAGGAGCTCCTGGATATATCCCAGGATGATATTGAGACGTCCGCAGAGGACATTGCAAGCAATGATTCGGAGACAGAAGGAACGCCGGGGGAAGCAGTGCTCACCAGCGGCACGGCGGACAGCACCGTGGCGCAGGCGAAGGTCTCCAGAGAGCAGGTGCGCGCTCAGAATAAGGAGACTCTCCAGGCGATCATTGACAATACGAATCTGAGTGATGCAGAGAAGCAGGACGCGGTGGCTCAGATGGTGCAGATGACAGAACTCTCCGAACAGGAGAATGCGATCGAGACGCTGATGGCGACGAAGGGATTTTCCGAGGCTGTCGTGAGCCTTACGGAGGATTCGGCGGATGTGGTCGTCAAGGCGGATGAGCTGACAGATGCCAACCGCGCCCAGATCGAGGACATCGTGACAAGAAAGACGGACATTGCGCCGGAGAATATTGTGATCACTCCGATCCATGAGTGAATCCAGAAGCGCTTCCACGCGGGAAGGCCGCGGAAAGATCACCAGCAGACAGAAACGGCAGGAAACCGGTCTGCGGCGGTCTCTCCGCGGCCTTTGTTCTGTCTTGCCAAGCCGGGAAATGTCAAGTACAATAAAAAGAGCTGTGAACAGTATACGGTAAAGTTGAACAACAGTAAACGGTAAAGTTGAAGAAATCAGTTGAGTTCTTCCGTCGGGCGTAATATAATAGTAAAGTTGGCTGCAGTGTAAGCAATAAGCAGCGGAAAGGTATGGAAACGGCAGTGATTTATAATAATATATTAGAGGCAATGGGAAATACGCCGCTGATCCGTCTGAACCGCATGGCAGAGGAGGACAGCGCGCAGATCCTGGTCAAATTTGAGGGGCTGAATGTGGGAGGCTCCATTAAGACGAGGACGGCATATAATATGATCCGCGAGGCGGAGAAGCAGGGGCTGATCCGGGAAGACACGATCATCGTGGAGCCCACCAGCGGAAATCAGGGGATCGGTCTCGCGCTGGTCGGCGCGGTGCGCGGCTATCAGACGAAGATCATCATGCCAGATTCGGTCAGCGAGGAGAGGAGAAAACTGGTGAAGCATTATGGAGCCGAAGTGATCCTGATCCATGACGCCGGCAATATCGGAGCATGCATCGAGGAGTGCCTGAACACGGCTCTTCGAATGGCAGAGGAAGATCCGAGGGTGTTCGTCCCGCAGCAGTTTGAAAATCCGGCAAACCCTGCCGTGCACAGAGACCGGACGGCAGCTGAGATCCTGGAACAGGCAGACTGTCCCATCGACGGATTCTGCTCCGGCATCGGGACGGGCGGTACGATCACCGGCATTGGCGAGGTGCTCAGAGAGAAGAACCCGGAGATAGAGATCTGGGCAGTGGAACCGGAACATGCGGCGATCCTCTCCGGAGGATCCATCGGGACCCATCTGCAGATGGGGATCGGTGACGGTGTGATCCCGGCTATTCTGAATATGGATATCTATGATGAAATCTGTATCGTGACGGATGAGGAAGCGATCCAGACATCCCAGGAACTGGCGTCCAAGGAAGGAATCATGTGCGGGATCTCGTCCGGCACCAATGTGGCGGCGGCTCTGAAGCTGGCGCGGAAGCTTGGGAAGGGGAAAACTGTGGTAACAGTGCTTCCCGATACGGCGGAGAGATATTTTTCCACTCCTCTTTTCGATGAATAAGAGTAACAGGTGCAGTCTGAAGAAAGAGGGGCGGACTGCAGAGTCTATGCGATAAAAAAGATCATGTGATAAAAAAGATCAGGAGAAAGAGATTATGTCGGATATTACGAATGAGATAAAGAAGAGAAGGACTTTTGCCATTATTTCCCACCCCGATGCGGGAAAGACAACTCTGACGGAGAAGTTCCTCCTCTACGGGGGAGCGATCAACCAGGCGGGTTCGGTCAAGGGAAAAGCAACGGCAAAGCATGCGGTATCGGACTGGATGGAGATCGAGAAGGAGAGAGGTATTTCGGTCACTTCCTCGGTACTGCAGTTCAGCTATGAGGGATACTGCATCAATATCCTGGATACGCCGGGACATCAGGATTTCTCGGAGGATACCTACCGTACCCTGATGGCGGCGGATTCGGCGGTCATGGTCATCGACGCGTCCAAGGGAGTTGAGGCGCAGACGAGGAAGCTGTTCAAAGTCTGCGCCATGCGGCACATCCCGATCTTTACGTTCATCAACAAGATGGACCGTGACGCCAAGGATACCTTTGATCTGCTGGACGATATCGAGAAGGAGCTGGGGATACCGACCTGTGCCGTGAACTGGCCGATCGGATCGGGAAAAGGCTTCAAAGGGGTCTATGACAGGGCAAAGAAAGAAGTGGAACTTTTCTCGGATACGAAGAAGGGGACCGCGGTCGGAGAAGTGAAGAAAGTCGCAATCAATAACCCGGAGATTGACTGGCTTATCGGCACAGAGGCAAAGATCAATCTTGAGGAAGAGATCGAGCTGATCGACGGCGCTTCGGCGGAGTTTGACCAGGACCTGGTGGACAAAGGAGAGCTCTCTCCGGTGTTCTTCGGATCGGCACTCACCAATTTCGGTGTTCAGACCTTCCTGGAGCATTTCCTTCAGATGACTACCCCACCGCTCCCGAGAATGTCGGATCAGGGTCCCATCGACCCCATGACAGAGAAAGATTTTTCTGCCTTTGTGTTCAAGATCCAGGCGAATATGAACAAGGCGCACAGGGACAGGATCGCATTCATGAGGATCTGTTCCGGCGAGTTCGAGGCAGGTATGTCGGTATGGCACGTTCAGGGAAACAAAGAAGTCCGTCTCTCCCAGCCCCAGCAGATGATGGCGAGCGAGAGGAAGATGATTGACAAGGCGTACGGCGGCGATATCATCGGAGTCTTCGATCCGGGTATCTTCTCTATCGGGGATACTCTGACCACATCAAAAGAGAAGTTTGCCTATGAGGGAATCCCCACGTTCGCTCCGGAACACTTCGCGCGTGTGCGCCAGGTGGATACAATGAAGCGAAAACAGTTCGTCAAGGGAATCAATCAGATCGCCCAGGAAGGCGCCATCCAGATCTTCCAGGAATATAATACGGGCATGGAGGAGATCATCGTGGGCGTTGTCGGCGTCCTTCAGTTCGACGTGCTGAAATACCGCCTGAAGAATGAATACAACGTGGAGATCCTCCTGGAGAACCTGCCCTATGAGCATATCCGCTGGATCGAGAACACGGATGTGGATATGGATCACTTAAGCGGAACGTCGGATATGAAGAAGATCAAGGATCTTAAAGGACGCCCGCTGCTCCTGTTCGCGCACGAGTGGAGTATACGTATGACGCTGGAGAGGAACGAGGGACTGAAGCTCTCTGAATTCGGCCGCTCCTGATGCCGGAAGTTCCGGAATGGCCGGGACCGCCTGCGTTTCAGAATACTGTTCGTCGGACATTTCGGACTGCTGTTCACACGGAACCGGCATTTTTCCTTTGCAATCAGAGTGATATTTGCTATAATGGAGAAAGATATTAGACAAAACAGGAGGTTTTGAATATGGCGAAGGACGAAAGAAATACGTATACTATACAGAATGACGCCAGCCTCGGCGAAGTGAAGATCGCGGATGAAGTGGTGGCGATCATCGCAGCTCTGGCGGCAACGGAAGTGGACGGAGTTGCTTCCATGGCGGGAAACATCACGAACGAGCTCATCAGCAGGCTGGGCATGAAGAACCTTTCCAAGGGTGTGAAGGTGGATGTGCTCGAGGGCGTCGTCACTGTATCCCTGGCACTGAATCTGAAATACAATTACAGCATTATGGATGTTTCCGCAAAAGTACAGGAGAGAGTCAAGAACGCTGTGGAGAATATGACAGGACTCGAAGTGGCTGACGTCAACATCAGAGTCGCCGGAGTCGAGATGGAGAAACAGGAGTGATCCTTTCTCTCCGTACTGTTGCCAGGCGGATGACGGGTGTTGTATAATAGGGGATGTCGCAAGACATCCTTTTTATAGTAAGAAAACAGCTTTAAGAACAACAGCAGGAAGAAAGGAGCCGATATGGTTAGAAAGGAACTGCGGGAGCATATTTTTAAAATGCTGTTCCAGATAGAGTTTAATGAGGCGGGGGAGATGCCGGAGCATCTGAAGTATTACTTCGAGACGCTGGAAGATGCGGCGGAGAAGGATAAGAAGTATATTCAGAACAAGTATGAGGCAGTTGTCTCCCGCGTGCCCGAGATCGACAGGATCCTCAATGAGAACGCGAAGGGCTGGAAGACTTCCAGGATGAACAAGGTCGATCTGACGATTTTGAGACTGGCGGTGTATGAGCTGAAATGGGATGACGAGATCCCGGTCGGAGTCGCGATCAATGAAGCGGTGGAGCTTGCAAAACGGTTTGGCGGCGATGACAGCCCGGCGTTTGTGAACGGTGTGCTGGGAAGAGTTGCAGAACAGGAGCAGAAGGCGTGAGAAATGTCTACACGGTAAAGCAGGTGAACTCCTACATCAAGAATATGTTCACCCAGGATTTTATGCTGAACCGGATCTATGTAAAAGGAGAAGTATCAAACTGTAAGTATCATACATCGGGACATATATATTTTTCACTGAAAGATGAGTCCGGCACGAT
>HHCFR05603__coassemble_406_pt1 | contig 51421 bp, 41 predicted proteins | sample HHCFR05603__metabat2_high_PE_041 | metagenome-assembled genome bin HHCFR05603
CTTAGATAAAGGATAAATGTAGTGTAAAGGGGATTCAATATGTCCCGCTTTATTTAGGGAATTTCCCTTGCTTTTTTCAGGGAATTCTGACGCTTTTTTTCGGTAAATTTAGTGTATCATAAACACTTGATCTTACTCTTGTAGTCCTGCTGAGCTGATGAAGAACTATCCGGTAAGTTTTTTGGAGAAGGCAGAAAGAGGATTATTGAATTTATCTAGAAAGTATCCGAGAATAGGTGATGATATATTAGCAGATCCGGATTTAGAATATGTATTATTTACAAGTACTTTTGATTCGAATATTGGCATAGGTGAAATAGAGAGGATGTTTTCAAGCCTGAATGATCTTGGATATCTAAGTGCAAGAGAGGATTGTCCAGTATATAGAATTTCTGCGCAGGGGTGGATTAAAATCTCTGAAATGGAAAAAGAAAAAGATGTTCTCAATCAAGGATTTATAGCTATGCAATTCGGCGATAAAACAGAAACTATTCGTCAGGCATTTAAAGAGGCGATATCTGAATGTCGTTATGTTCCAAGAGTAATAGACGAAAAGGAACATAATCATCAGATAGTGCCGGAAATTTTGTATGAAATATCAAAGAGTAAATTTGTCGTAGTTGACATAACATTTCCTAATTATGGCGCATATTATGAGGCGGGGTATGCAGAAGCTTTAGGGTTGGTCTCTGTTATGAGATTTTCAAGGGAAAGAAATAGCCGCCACTACTGCCAATAGTGACGGCTGTTTGTAAGTAACAGTCAATTACTTTTGGGGTAAGCCGCTTGCGGTTTCCCTTTTCTATTCACAATATAGCATATCAGGCGGCAATGTTCAAGGAAAATCTGTGGGTAGATGAAGTAAACGAATTGTCAGTTGATATGAAATAGACTGCTCCAAAGAGGATAAGACTTCTGATTTGTTTTCTCAATCATACAACTGGCTTTTCTTTTTTTCAAGATTATATGTTCCCAAGCTGTTCCCGGATTGCAAGTATCTTCCGCACTGTTGAATTCCTCGAAATGGTCCCGTGCAGAACTTCTGCATACCTCTGAGATTCTCTCTGCTTCGCTGTATACCGCTTTCTCTGCGGCTCATCAATCATGCCCTCTGTCCCGGTTGGCACCGCGTTCACCAGCTCCTGTTCCCTGCGGTAATTTTACCAGGTCAATCACTTTTTCCCGCCCATAGTTTCGGATAAAGCATCTCAGCCTGCACATTCTGTCAGTTCCCGTCTCGCTCCATCCCATGGGCCGAGAACTCATTCGCTCTGAGTAAACGCTGCTTACATGTCCTTCCGTCCCGATTCTTATATAAAGTGTGCGTGAATGTAATATCGGGAAGCGTTTCGGGATGCTCACTGTGGTCTCATATGCTGGGAAAGAGAATGGATTCCACATATGGCACTGCAAATGTGACTGCGGAAAAGAAATAGATGTCCGTCAGTCCAATCTGCAGAATGGATGGACGTGGAGCTGTGGATGCCAGCGGGATCCACAGAAAAATCTTCATTATGCAGACGGCACTTGTCTGGAAATGCTCCGCCCGGATCTTATGTATAAGACGAATACCAGCGGTGTGCGTGGGATTTACTTCAGCAATAAAAGAAATAAATGGATCGCTCAGATTATGTTCAAACAGAAATGTTATTATCTGGGCGGTTACGACCGGATTGAAGAGGCAGCGTTCCAGCTGTTACTCTTCATTGCCGCCCTTGTCAGCCCGTGTTTTTCCGATTTCACAAATCTTCTGCTGACTTTGCCGTCGTAAAATGTTATTATATACACAATAACTAAAACCAAAATTACAAACGGAGGCATACTACATTGAAGAAAAAGCAGAATCAGACCATACCCGATGATCCGTTCACAACGGCAGAGAAAAAGCGGAAGCGCATGAGAAGGTTCCTTACGGCGGCGGTCGTCCTTCTGGTTGTGTCCGCCGCGTGCTGGTGGGCGCTGCCGAAGAACAGTTCCCTGGAAAACAGCGATCTGTTTAACGCGGAGGAAGTAGAGGCAAAGGCAGAGGAAGTCGTCCATCTGATCAATGACGAGGACTATGAAGCGCTTCAGAAGATGACGGTGGAGAAAGTCAGATCCAATATGACGAAAGAAAAGATGGATGAGGCGAAGGAGCAGATCGGTTCGGACTGGGGCGAGTTCCAGTCCATAGAGAAGATCAATACGGCGGAAATGCGCCAGAGAAATGTAAAGGCGGCTGTCGTTCAGCTGGTCGCAGCTTATGAGAATCAGGACATCACCTTTACACTTGCGTTCAATACAGATATGGAACTCGCGGCATTTGGTCTGCAGTGAGCAGATGACGGCTCAGTCAGTGAGCACTGTTCTGAGGACATCCAGGAGTTTTGTATTATCTTCGGGCATCATGATACAGAAGCGGATGAATTCTCCGTCCAGACACTGGAATGAGGAGCAGTCCCGTATCATGAGCCCTCTTTTTATGCATTTTTCAAACACATCGAAGGAGGTAAGCCCGTCTTTTCTGATCCGGACCAGGATGAAATTGGCATAGGGGGTGTACGCTGTGCATCCGGGCATTTTGGAAAGTAAGCGGTACATTCTGTCCCGCTCAGAGAGAATGAGGGACCGGGTCTCCTCAATATATTTTGTATCTTTAAACATAAGCTCTCCGGCGAAGGCGCCGATGCTGTTCAGGGACCAGGGAATCTGCTTTTCTCTCATCTTTTTCAGAAAATCGAGATTTCCTGAGACGGCATAGCCGAGGCGCAGCCCGGGCGCGGCAAAGAACTTGGATACGCCCCGCAGGACCATTAGGTTTGAAAAATCTTTGGTCAGGGGCACTGCAGTGACCGCGTTTACATCGGGGGCGAATTCCACATAGGTCTCGTCGATCATGACAAAGATCCCGCGGTCAGCGCAGAAGCCGATCAGCCTGCGGAGATCGTCCTGCATGACGGCGGAGGAAGTCGGATTGTTCGGATTACAGAAAATGAGAAAATCGCAGCCGCTGCTTTCGAGAGCTCCGCACAGATCTTCTGTATCAAGCTCAAAATTACGGTCTTCCTGCAGATGATAGTATTCCTGTGTGCTCCCGGAGAAGGACAGTTCTCTGGAGTATTCGGAATAGGTGGGCCCGAGGATAAGAGTGTGCTTCGGAGCCCGCTCCTCGATGAGGAGCGAGATAAGCTCGCTGGAACCGTTGCCCGGCAGGATAAAGTCGGCAGGGATCCCGCAGTACTCTGAGATCGTACCGCAAAGGGAGGTGTATTCTCTGTCCGGGTAGGAAGAGAGCAGATCCAGATGTGAGGCGATGGCGGCTTTTACCTGCCGGGAGAGACCGAGAGGGTTGACGTTTGCGCCGAAATTTACGATCGTTTCCTTATCCAGATGATAATAACTGCATATTTTTTCAATGTCACTTCCGTGAAAAACAGGTTTTGTATCCATGAGCAGCCTCCTTTTTGCTGAATCTTGTCTAACATTATTATAGCATGCGTGAAAAGGGAAGAGAAGGACCGGATCATTTTTCTGCCTGTCAGGGGAAGGCAGCAGTAACTGTTTACAGCATAGGTTTGTATTGACATATATCGGCAATCTACATATAATAAAGATGACATATATAGATTGCCGATATATTGATCCGTGAAATGAGGGCTGCCGGCGCCGGATTTTCGGGTATGCGTATCGATGTGATTCACTGTATCAGGAGGGATGAAGATGGATGTTGACAAAAGTCTGGTTTCGGGCAGTACTGCGATGCTTCTGCTGAAGCTGCTGTCGGAAAAGGATATGTATGGGTATGAGATGATCGAGACGCTCAGAGAGCGGTCACAGAATGTGTTTGAACTGAAGGCGGGAACGCTGTATCCGCTGCTCCACAGTATGGAGGCAAAGGAGCTTCTGTCTGTGTATGAGAAGGAGGTGGGCGGCAAAGTCCGGAAGTATTACAGTATTACGAAACAGGGGAGAAAAGTCCTGGCTGAAAAGCAGGATGAGTGGAAAACATATGCGCATGCTGTTCTGAGCGTGCTTGAGGCGGGAGGGATCGTATGAGAGCGGAAGAATATCTGACGATCCTGACGGACCAGATCCGGTGTAAGATGGCGCGCGGAGCTGTGAGGGAGGAGATCCGCTGCCATATTGAAGATCAGACAGCGGCATTTCTGAGTGAGGGAATGGAACAGGCTGAGGCGGAGGAAGCGGCGGTCAGGGAAATGGGAGATCCGGTTGAGACGGGAAACGAACTGAACCGGATCCACCGCCCGAGGATGGCGTGGGGAATGATCGGACTGATCGCCGTGCTGAGTCTTGCAGGGTATCTTATACAGAATTTTATGCAGGAAAAGTGGATCGCCGCCGGAGAGGGAGCGTGGAGCAGTCCATACAGCTTTGTGTATATTCTCGCAGGCCTGGCGGTCATGATGGCGGCATGCTTTGCGGATTATACCCGTATCGCCGGAAGGGCGAGGGAGCTCCTTATCCTGCTCTATCTGTTCCTTGCTGTTTCTCCGGCAGTGCTGGGAACGTCAATAAACGGATCTGTGAGCTGGATCTATCTCCCTCTGACGGGAGGCACGATCAATCTGTCCTATGTGCAGCTTATCACAGTACCGGTCTACGCTGCGGTATTGTACCGGTACAGAGGGCAGGGGATGAGCGCCGTGCTGAAGGCAGCGGCCTGGATGATCCCGTCGGTGCTTCTCATGGCATGGCGGCCCAATATCATCCTGGCGGGAGTGCTCCTGCTGACTTATCTTGCGGTGCTGGCAGCGGCGGTGTGGAAGAAGTGGTTCAGAGTACCGAGAAAGCCGGTCCTGGCAGGCATTGCCGTCTTTGCCGCAGGGATGCCTGCAGCGGCTGGGACATTGATCTGGCTGTTTGGAGAAGGCTACCGGAGGGAGAGGCTGAGAGCTGTGCTGGATCCTGCCGGATCTGAAGCAGGCTACGGCGCCGCGGCAGTCAGGGAGGTGCTTGGAGGAAGCCGGATGCTCGGCGGGGATGCAGCGGACATTACCCGTCTGCCGGGGCTGGGGGACTTTGTGCTGAGCGGCGTGATCGTATATTATGGAATCTTTGCAGCGGTGCTGCTTGCCGGGCTGATCCTCTTTCTCTTTGTGCGGTTCATGCGGATTTCCCTGCGGCAGAGTATCAGAATACTGCGCCGGAGAGAAAGGCATCTGCCAGGCTGTTCCGAATGAGTGAATAAGAGAGCTGAGGGGAGAATTGAATAAACATGCCGGCGGGAGCCGCGCTGCTGCAAGGATCGTCAGATCCCGGGCAGCGGGCTTCCGCCGGCGTCTGTTTTTTATTGAGAAATAATGCGGGGCCGTCTGTTTTTGACAGGAAGATTATCTGCGGTAGGCAAATTTCGGAAGACCGTTCTCGGAAGGAATCTTTACATCTCCCTGGATGAGCGGCAGAGCATAATCAATGAATTCCTGACCGATATCAGAACCGCCGCCTGTGATCCAGTCGGCAGGGACAGCTTTCTCCTGATTGCAGATCAGGTTCACATCTTCTGTCACATATTCGAGCTGATAAGATTCGCCAGGCACTCTGCGGAAAGCGATCATCTTCCCGGTCTCGCCGGACAGAGCGGCTTCTACACCCTTTGCTCCGGACGCCACGGCTTCTTCCTGGTCTGTGGCGGAGAGCATGGCGGAGGAGCAGCGCTGGGATACGTTGAGCTCGATGGAGCGGACCTTTACACCCAGTTTTTCTTTCACAAGGTTCTCAAGATATTTTCCCGAGCCGGTGAGCATCTTGTGACCGAAGGTGTCTACGCCCACATTGCTTGCAAGTTCGCAGATGAATGTGCCGTTCCCGTCGTTGATGCCCTCGGAGATACAGACGACAAGGTTGGAGACTGAGTCGAATGCCCGGCGGACATCTTCGATAAATGCATCCGGATCGAATGAAGTCTCGGGCAGGTAGATGAGCACCGGATTATCTCCCTCGAATTTTCTGGCGAGCACGCTGGCTGCGGTCAGCCACCCTGCATGGCGGCCCATGATCTCTACGATCGTTACGGACTTTTTGTTGTCATACACTGACGCATCGACGGCAATCTCCCGGACGGTCGAGGCCACATACTTTGCCGCGCTTCCGAATCCCGGGGTGTGGTCAGTGAGCACAAGGTCGTTGTCGATGGTCTTAGGGATTCCGATAAAGCGAATGCCGCTGCCAGTCTTTTCTGCATAGCGGGACAGCTTGCTCACAGTATCCATGGAATCATTTCCGCCGATATAGAAGAAATATCCGATGCCGTGGTCGGAAAATCTGCGGAACAGCTCGGGGTAGACCGCATCATCCAGATCCTCCGGCAGCTTGTACCTGCAGGAGCCGAGATAGGATCCCGGAGTTGTCCGGATCAGCTCGAGTTCGCCGGAGTCTTCCAGCGGTTTCATATCCATGATCTGTCCGTTTAGAAATCCTTCGATCCCATTGATCATTCCGTAGACATTTTCGATCAAGTCAGAATGTTTCAGCGCTTCACATACGACGCCGTACAGGCTTGCGTTGATCACGGCTGTGGGGCCTCCGGACTGACCGACGATTACATTTTTTTTCATTTGTTACCTCCTTGGATGGTTCGATAATAAAGCGGCTGCGGGAAATCCGCAGCAATAACCTACTAAATAATATATAGTAAAAAAATAAATTTTACAATATAGAGGGAGAAATGTTATAATAAACCCGCGCGCCGGCAGACGGATCCTGCATCAGGGGTCCCGGAGCATATTCTTCCGGAATGCGCACAATTTATTCAGGGAGGAAAAAAGCATGAAATATATTTCATTCGCCATACCATGCTATAACTCTGAGGCCTATATGGAGAAGGCGGTCAATTCGATCCTTGTCGGAGGCGAGGACGTTGAGATCATCATTGTGAACGACGGCTCAAAGGACGGAACGCAGGAGATCGCTGAGAAATATCAGGAAAAGTACCCGACCATCGTAAAGGCGGTAAAAAAGGAAAACGGCGGGCACGGTGACGCAGTCAACTGCGGCCTGGAGCATGCTGCAGGTAAATATTTTAAGGTTGTGGACAGCGATGACTGGGTGGATAAGGAGTCGCTTCTGAAGATACTTGACGCAGTCAAAGGATTTGTGGATGCGGATTCACAGGTCGATATGATCATCTCTAACTATGTTTATGAGAAGGTGGGCATGGCGCACAAGAAGGTGATCCGTTATGACAATGTCCTTCCGGAGAATCAGATCTTCCGCTGGGATGATATCGGACGGTTCCGCCTGGATCAGTATATCCTGATGCATTCCGTGATCTATCGGACGGAGATGCTCAGGCTCTGCCAGCTGAAGCTTCCGAAGCATACGTTCTATGTGGACAATATCTATGTATATTATCCGCTCCCGCATGTGAGGACTCTGTATTATCTGAATGTGGATTTTTACAGATATTTTATCGGAAGGGAGGATCAGTCTGTCAATGAGAAGGTGATGATCAGCAGGATCGACCAGCAGCTTTTTGTTACAAAGACTATGATCTCCATGTACGAGCTGCGCATGATCACGAGCAAGAAGCTGCGCAAATACATGCTCAATTATCTTGCGATCATGATGACCGTCTCTTCGATCCTCTGTATCCGGTCGAAGAAAAAGGAGAATCTTGAGAAGAAAAAGGAATTGTGGGACTATCTGAAGAAGAAGGATTATAAGACATTTGTGAAGATCCGCTACGGTATTCTGGGGCAGACGATGAACCTGCCGGGACGCCCGGGAAGGAAAGTATCTTCCCTGGCCTACAGCGTTGCGAGGCGGCTGATCGGATTTAATTAAGGGGTTCATCCGGTTCAGGCAGGAGCTCCGGCAAAACCTGGAAAGCTTCAGATAAAAACCTGGAAAGAGTGTATATTTTCACAGCCATGGTGCATATTACCTTATGTAGAAAGAACATCTGTAAAAGGAGTATGTATCATGGCTGTTAATTTTTCAGAGAGTAAGACAAAAGAAAACCTGATGCGGGCATTTGCAGGAGAGAGCCAGGCGCGCAATCGGTATACTATCGCGGCAGAGCGGGCGGAGCGGGAGGGCATGTACACCATCGCAGATATTTTCCGCTACACGGCAGAGCAGGAGCGGGCACATGCGGAAAGGTACTATGACCTTCTCAGAGAATTTTCAGGGGAGACGATCCATATCGACGGAAGCTACCCCGTGGATCAGCAGATCAGTCTCGCCGGTCTTCTGCGCGCGGCAGAACACAATGAACGAGAAGAGTATGAGGACGTTTATCAGGCGTTCGGCGATACCGCCACAGAGGAAGGATTCCATGAGGCTGCATCCGCCTTCTATCTGATCGCAGAGGTGGAGCATGTACATGAAGAGCGCTTCGCAAAACTCGCAGAGCTTCTCGAGGAAGGCACCTACTACGGCGGCGGAAGCGTGAACAAGTGGATCTGCACGAACTGCGGATATATCCATGAGGGCAATCAGGCACCGAAGTACTGCCCGGCGTGCAGGCATGAGCAGGGGTATTTCTTACCGTATGAGTTCGCATGCTATCGGGGAGAATGATCAATCGGGGACACAGCAAACTTCAATTGGGGACGTAGTGAAATTGAATTTGACTACGTCCCCTTTCACAGTTTTTTCACATTTCAGCAGAGCTGCGTCGGGCACGTTTCCTCCACTCGCGTCATTTCGGAAAGCCGGTGAAAGCATCTCCCCGCGGCGCTTCTTTTGAATGAACAGGGCTTCCGGTGCATAAATTTATAAAATAAGATCAGAAATCCGCATCTCCAGACAGCGGGATGCCGGAAAAATGTAATGAAGTCAGAAGATGCCTGCCGGGATGTCACTGCGGCACTTTGACGCGGCGAACCGCAGCGCTTTAAAGGAAGATGCTTAATGGAGAATGGAACAGGCTAAAAGGAAGGGAGAAGGTGGATGAGTGAGAAGATTGAAAATCTTCTGAATCTGGCGCTGGAGGCGACGGAGGAGGAGCGGATGGAATCCGGTGAACTCGGAGCAGGGTATGATCCCGTGGAACGGGAGTGGGAGCTGATCGTCAAATACTCCGGAGACGCGGAACTGATCAGACAAACCGCAGTCTCCGTCACAGAGCTCCTGGGAGGTTATGCAGTTATTGTCATAAAGGAGAGCCGGATCGAAGAACTGGCTGCTCTGGACGGGGTGGAATTCATCGAGAAGCCGAAGAACCTTTATTTTCAGGTGGAGAACGGCAGGCGGGTTTCCTGTATCGATGAAGTGCAGAGCCCGCCGCCTGCGCTGAGCGGCAGGGGAGTCCTGGTGGGAGTCGTGGACAGCGGAATCGACTACGAGAATCCGGATTTCAGAAATGAAGACGGGACTACCCGGATCGCTGCCCTGTGGGATCAGACCATTCCGGGAAATCCACCGGAGGGATATACAAGGGGCACAGAATATACAAGAGAACAGATCGATGAAGCGCTCTCTGAAGCTGACCGGGAAAAACGTCTGATGCGGATCCCCAGCAGGGACATAAGCGGACACGGGACGGCAGTGGCAGGGATCGCGGCGGGAAACGGCAGAGGCAGCGAGGGCCGGCGGTTCCGGGGAGCTGCGCCGGAGAGCAGCCTGGTCGTCGTGAAGATGGGACTGCCCCGGGAGGAAGGGTTTCCCAGGACGACAGAGCTGATGGAGGGAGTGGATTATGTACTCCGGCAGGCGGCTGCCCGCAGGATGCCTGTGGCGGTGAACATAAGTTTCGGAAATACATATGGATCCCATGACGGAACCTCCCTGGCGGAGCGCTTTTTGAATGCAGCGGCAGATACATGGAAAAATGTGATCTGCGTGGGCAGCGGCAATGAGGGAAATACGGCAGGACACGCGTCGGGAAGGCTGGAGGATGACCAGGCGGAGGAAGTCCAGCTTGCGGTCCAGTCCAGGGAGTCTGCCCTGAGCGTTCAGCTCTGGAAATCCTACACAGATGAGATCGATATCGCGGTCCTGAACCCTTCGGGTGTCTCCACAGGCACGTTCCGCGACACGCCCGGGGCTCAGCGCTTCTATCTGGGAGAGACCGAGCTGCTGGTCTATTACGGAGAACCGAAACCGTACAGTGTGAAACAGGAAATCTACATTTCCTTTCTTCCCCGCCGGTCCTATGTGGACAGCGGAGTCTGGAGGATCGCGCTTCTCCCGCGGCGGATCGTGGACGGTTCCTGGCAGATGTGGCTGCCGGCTCAGAGCGCCCTGAATGAGGGAACGGCTTTCCTTGCGCCCGGGAGCTCGCTTACACTGACGATCCCTTCCACGGCGTCCCGTGTCATTACTTCCGCGGCGTATGACGCCCTGACTTTTACCTATGCAGATTTTTCCGGGAGAGGTGCGGTTTCTGTCTATGAGGGAAGCGGTGTGCCAAAACCCGATCTGGCTGCACCGGGCGTGCGTGTGACCGCTCCAATCCCGGGAGGCGGATACGGGGAGTTTACAGGGACTTCCTTTGCCGCGCCTTTTGTGACGGGCAGCGCGGCGCTTCTGATGGAGTGGGGGATCGTGCGGGGGAGCGATCCTTATCTGTATGGTGAGAAGGTAAAGGCATATCTGCGAAAGGGAGCGCGGCAGCTTCCGGGATATGATATGTGGCCCAATCCGCAGCTGGGATACGGGATCCTGTGCGTGGAGGACAGCATTCCGGGTTAAAAAAATGTTCCATCTCCACACCATCCATGCTAAAATATTTCTGTATTTTTATAAAACGAAAGATAGGAGAAGGATATGAGATCACTGCTGATATACTTAAAAGACTACAAAAAAGAATCTGTCCTTGCGCCGCTGTTCAAGATGCTGGAGGCGTCCTTTGAACTGCTCGTCCCCCTTGTGATGGCGGCTGTCATCGATGTGGGCATCGCCCGGGAGGACAGGCCCTATATCATACGCATGTGCCTTGTGCTGATCGCCCTGGGGCTGATCGGTCTTGTGTGCTCGATCACGGCCCAGTATTTTGCGGCCAAGGCTGCCGCTGGTTTTGGAACAGGCGTCAGACATGCTCTGTTTGAACACATCCAGAGCTTTACATTTACAGAGATGGATACGATCGGGGCCTCCACACTGATCACCCGGATGACCAGCGATATCAATCAGGTGCAGTCCGGGGTGAACCTTGTGCTCCGCCTGTTCCTCCGGTCGCCCTTTATCGTGTTCGGAGCCATGATCATGGCATTCACCGTGGATGTGAAGGCCGCGCTGATCTTCGTGGTGACGATACCGGTCCTCTCTGTGATCGTGTTCGGGATCATGCTGATCACTATGCCGCTCTACCGGAAGGTGCAGTCAGATCTTGACAATGTTCTCCTGATGACCCGGGAGAATCTGACAGGCGTGAGAGTGATCCGTGCTTTTAATAAAGAGAAAGACGAGCAGAGAAGATTTGAGGAAGGCAACCAGATCCTCACTGACGCGCAGAAGTTTGTCGGCAGGATTTCCGGCCTGATGAATCCCCTTACCTATGTTGTAGTAAATGGCGCGATCATCGTCCTGATCTATGCGGGAGCCCTGCGGGTGGATGCGGGAGAGCTTACCCAGGGAGCGGTGGTAGCTCTGCTCAACTATATGTCCCAGATCCTGGTAGAGCTGGTGAAACTGGCGAATCTTATCATCACAGTGACCAAGGCGATCGCCTGCGGGAACAGGATCGGGGCGGTGCTGAAGGAAGAGCCGGACATGGAGAATGGAACGCTCGGATGGCGGGAGGAGCCCCAGGCGCCGACAGTGGAGTTTGAGCATGTTTCTCTCCGCTATAAGGGCGCGGCGGGCGATTCCCTGACGGATATTACATTCCGCGCGGAGCAGGGCCAGACTATCGGGATCATCGGCGGCACAGGCTCGGGGAAATCTTCTCTTGTCAATCTGCTCCCCAGATTCTATGATGCTACAGGCGGAGCTGTGAAGATCTGCGGCAGGAATATCCGGGATTATGATGTGGATGAGCTTCGGGACCATATTGGAGTGGTCCTCCAGAAGGCAGTCCTCTTCAAGGGGACGATCGCCGACAATCTGCGCTGGGGAAAGGAGGACGCCACAGAGGAGGAGATCGAAGAGGCACTGGAGATTTCCCAGGCAAAGGAGTTCGTTCAGGGAAAAGAAGGCGGTGTCAATTTCCAGATCGAGCAGGGCGGACGGAATCTGTCCGGAGGCCAGAAACAGAGGCTCACTATTGCGAGAGCGCTGGTCCGGCGGCCGAAGATCCTGATCCTGGACGACAGCGCCTCAGCTCTGGATTTTGCTACTGATGCCAGACTGCGCAGCGCGATCCGGGGGATGAAGGACAGCCCCACTGTGTTTATCGTGTCCCAGCGGGCGTCATCGATCCAGTATGCGGATCAGATCATTGTACTGGAGGACGGCAGGACTGCAGGGATCGGAACCCACAGTGAACTGCTGGAGAACTGTCCGGTATACCAGGAGATCTATTACTCACAGTTTCCGAAGGAGGCGGCATCGAATGAATAAACAGAAGAAAAAAGGGCAGTCGGAGACTTTGCGGGAGGTTGTGCGCCGGCTCGGAAGATACAGGATCTTCCTTGTATTCTCCGTGCTGTTAGCCAGTGCTTCGGTGGCGCTTACCCTTTATATCCCGAAGCTGACCGGAAATGCGGTTGACTATATCATTTCCAAAGGAAATGTAGACTTCCCGGGCGTGTTCCGGGTGATGATACAGATCGGGGGGTGCACCCTGATCACGGCGCTGGCTCAGTGGCTGATGAACGTATGCAATAATAAGATGACCTACCAGGTCGTACAGGACATCAGGAATGAGGCGTTTCGTAAGATCGAGATCCTTCCGCTGAAATATATTGACAGCCACCCTTACGGCGATGTGGTCAGCCGTGTGATCGCGGACGTAGACCAGTTCGCGGACGGACTGCTGATGGGATTTACCCAGCTGTTCACAGGCGTGGCGACGATCGTGGGAACCTTTGGATTCATGCTGTCCGTAAACGTGACGATCACTCTGGTCGTTGTGCTGATCACTCCGGTATCCTTTGTTGTGGCGAATTTTATAGCCAGCAGGACCTTCGCCATGTTCCGGCTGCAGTCTGAGACAAGGGGAGAGCAGACCGGGCTGATCGATGAGATGATCGGAAATCAGAAGGTAGTCCAGGCGTTCGGCAGAGGGAAGGACGTGACAGAAAGGTTCGATGAGATCAATGAGCGGCTGCGGGATGCCTCCCTGCGGGCGACCTTCTTCTCATCCATTACCAATCCGGCGACCCGGTTCGTGAACAGCCTGGTCTACACGGGAGTCGGCATCACAGGAGCATTCGCGGTTGTGAACGGATCATTGTCCGTGGGACAGCTTTCCAGTTTCCTGAGTTATGCAAACCAGTATACGAAACCGTTCAATGAGATCTCCGGCGTTGTTACTGAATTTCAGAACGCGGTGGCATGCGCCCGCAGGATCTTTGACCTGATCGAGGAGGAACCGCAGACGCCGGAGCCGGAGGACGCGGTGGATCTGAAAGACATCCGGGGAAATGTGCGGGTGGAGGATGTTTCATTCTCTTATGTTCCGGAGCAGAAGCTGATCGAACATTTTAATCTGGGGGTAAGACCCGGGCAGCGGATCGCCATCGTCGGTCCTACTGGGTGCGGCAAGACGACGCTGATCAACCTGCTGATGCGCTTCTATGACGTGGATGCAGGAAGGATCTGCGTGGAGGACACTGATATACGGGAGATGACGAGACGGAGCCTGCGGGCAGGCTTTGGAATGGTGCTCCAGGATACCTGGCTGAAGACCGGGACGATCCGGGATAATATCACGATGGGACGTCCGGATGCCACAGACGAGGAAGTGACGGCAGCGGCGAAAGCATCACATATACACAGTTTTATCCGGCGCCTGCCGCAGGGGTATGACACATGGATCACAGAGGACGGCGGCGGGCTTTCCCAGGGACAGAAACAGCTTCTGTGCATTGCGAGAGTCATGCTCTGCAGACCTCCGATGCTGATCCTGGACGAGGCCACCTCGTCTATTGATACAAGGACGGAGATCCGGATCCAGCAGGCTTTCGCAAAGCTGATGGAAGGAAGGACGACATTTATCGTTGCCCACAGACTCTCTACAATACGGGAGGCGGACCTCATTCTCGTGATGAAGGACGGAAAAATCATTGAACAGGGCAGACACGAGGAGCTGCTGGCTCAGAACGGATTCTACAGATATCTGTATGAGAGCCAGTTCAGCGGCTGATCAGAAAGGCGGGAGGAAAATATGACGGCAAAACTGAGCACGCTGTGCTATATTGAAAAAGACGGACAATATCTCATGCTTCACAGAACGGTAAAGGAAAATGATGTGAACCACGATAAGTGGATCGGTGTGGGAGGTCATTTTGAGTACGGAGAGAGTCCCGAGGAATGTCTGCTCCGGGAGGTGAAGGAAGAGACCGGTTATACGCTTACTTCCTGGAAGTACCGGGGCCTGGTCACCTTTGTATACGGAGAGGATGTGGTGGAATACATGTCTCTGTACACCGCGGACGGATTCGAGGGAGACCCCATTGAATGCGATGAGGGACAGCTCGAATGGGTGGAAAAGGATGCAGTATGGGGGATGGAAATCTGGGAGGGGGACAAGATCTTCTTCCGGCTGCTGGATGAGGAGAGGGACTTCTTTTCTCTGAAGCTTGTGTACGATACTGAGGATGTCCTGCAGTATGCGTCCCTTGACGGTGTGCCCATGGAGCTGTTTGACGAGCGGAATCCGGACGGGACAAAGACCGGCGTTGTAAAGGAGAGAGGCGTGGCGCACAGAGAGGGCGCCCTTCACGCAACGGTGCATACCTGGATAGTGAGACCCAATGATCTCAGCGGATACGACGTCCTCCTGCAGAGGCGGAGCAAGACGAAGGAATCCAATCCGGGGTGCTACGACATCTCCTCCGCAGGGCATGTGAACGCAGGATGTGATTACCCGGAAAGCGCACTGAGGGAACTGGAGGAAGAACTGGGCATCAAAGCAGAACCCGGGCAGCTGCGGGAAGTGGGAATGCGCCGATGCGGATTTGAGGGGACATTCTACGGACGGCCCTTTAAAGATGACGAACTGAGCCGGATCTATCTGTATCAGGAACCGGTGGAAATCGAGGACCTCACACTGCAGGAAGAGGAGGTGTCGGAAGTAATCTGGATGGATTACGCCGAGTGCCGTGAGATCATCCTGGATGAAAGCCTGAAAGAATTCTTCCCTCACTGTATCTATGCGGAGGAATTTGATATGCTCGGGAAAAAGCTGGGGATCCTGGAGGTGGTCGAGGGAGCCGGGAAGTTCGCATTGTGATGCGGCACGGTAGATAAGAACCCGAAAGATCGGAAAAGGATTATTGCATTTACGAGATGATTTTTTGAAAAAATATAATTCGGAAGTCCCTGTAAAAAGGACAAAGAGAGGACTGATAAAATGACTTATGCAGTGGTTTATGCGAGTGCGACAGGAAATACGAAGATGCTCGCGGAAGAGATAAGAAGGACAAGGGGAGAGGAGACATGCGCCTATTTTGGGACTGCAGGGGAGGAGATCCCGGAGGTGGATCTTGTGTTTGCCGGCTTCTGGACAGATAAAGGCGACTGCAGTGAGGAACTGGCGCAGTTTCTGGAAGGTCTGCACAACAGGAAGGTATTCCTGTTCGGAACGGCAGGTTTCGGAGGCGCGGAGGAGTATTTCGCGCGTATACTGGAGCGTGTGAAAGGACACCTTGCTCCCGATAATGAAGTCGTCGGAACGTATATGTGTCAGGGGAGGATGCCGCAGAACGTCCGCACCCGGTATGAGGGCATGCTTCAGCAGAATCCGGAGGATGAGCGGATGAAGGCTATGATCGAGAACTTCGACAGAGCGCTTGAACATCCGGATCAGGAAGATCTGGAGCGGCTGCGCCGCGCGGTTGAAAAGCTGTAAAGTTGGAAAAAGATAAGGAAAAACCAGGGGAGGTACAGTTTTCTGCAGTGAAAACTGTACCTCCCCTGGTTTTATATCTGTCTGCAGGTACAGGTCAGATAGATCGTGATGTCCTTCCTACGGAAGCAGGAAGGCATACATTACTACAAAGTGGCAGGCGCTTCCGCCCATGACAAAAAGGTGGAAGATCTCGTGGCTCCCGAAGTTTTTGTGCCTGCTGTTAAAGATCGGAAGCTTCAGCGCGTAGATGACGCCGCCCACAGTGTAAATGATTCCGCCTGCCAGCAGCCATCCGAATGCTGCGGGGGACATATTGTTCAGGATCTGGGTGAAGGCCAGTACGCAGGTCCAGCCCATTCCGATATAGAGTACGGAGGAGACCCACTTCGGACAGTAAACCCAGAACGCCTTGATCAGAATCCCTGCGATGGCGATCGCCCATACAATGGCGAGCAGGATAATTCCCGTCTTTCCCTTCAGGACGATCAGGCATACCGGAGTGTAACTTCCGGCGATCAGCACGGAGATCATCATATGATCGATCTTCTTCAGTATTGTATTGACTTTTTTAGAAATATCAAATGTATGGTAGGTCGTACTTGCCGCATACAGCAGGATCAGGCTTGCCGCATAGATCGCGAGCGAGATGACATAGATCCGGCTGGGTTCATGAGCTGCCTTGATCAGCAGCGGAACAGCTGCAAAGATTGCCATCAGCATTCCGATAAAATGAGTGATCGCACTTCCCGGTTCTTTAATATGATGTTTTTTATCCATATATATGCACCTCCCTAATGCATGAAACGACAAGTGGTTTTTAAAACTACATCAAGTATACGCATATACTACAACATATATTCGGAAAAATCAACCGAAAATTTAGACAAAAGAAAACCGGGTTTCCCCGGTTTTCTGTAAAAACTGCCTCTTCTGTGATCAGTGGATCAAAGTTCCTGTTTTTCCTTTTAATGCGTCCTTTACCTTATCGAAGGAAGTGATATAGGCACAGCGTCCTTCGCGTTCCTCGATGAATTCGACAGCGGCCTTGAATTTCGGAAGCATGTTATAGATGCCGAAATGACCCTGTTCCATGTAATCTTTTGCCTGCTGTACGGAGAGCTCTCCCAGCGGCTGTTCGTCCGGCTGCCCGAGGTTGATGCACACTCTTTCCACATTGGTCAGGATGATGAGCATGTCGGCGTTGATGCCCTCTGCAAGCTTGCCTGCGGCAAGATCCTTCTCGATGACCGCGCTGGCGCCCTTTAAGTGATTGTCCTGTTCAAGGACAGGGATACCGCCGCCGCCGGCAGCGATGACGATCTGGTCTGCGTCCAGAAGGGCGTTCACTGCGTCCAGTTCTACGATTTTTACCGGGTTCGGAGCGGATACGACACGGCGGAATCCTTTTCCGGCTTCTTCGATGACGTAGTTCCCTTTCTTCCGTTCCTCGTTGGCTTCCTGGGCGTTCATATAGCGGCCGAGCACTTTGGTCGGGGTATAGAATGCCTCGTCATATGGATCCACGATAACCTGTGTGAGCACTGTGCTGACGGTGCGGTAGATGCCGCGGTTCAGCAGTTCTTCGCGGATGCCGTTCTGCAGGTCGTATCCGATATATCCCTGGCTCATAGCTGAGCACACGGACATAGGGCAGGCGGTGTATTCCGGGTGCGCCTTGGCAAATTCGTTCATTGCCGTATGGATCATGCCTACCTGCGGCGCGTTGCTGTGAGTGATCGCGATCTGATACCCTTCTTCGATCAGATCTGCGATGCATTTTGCTGTGTGTTTTACGGCTACTTTCTGTTCGGGAAGCGTGGTTCCCAGGGCACGGTGCCCCAAAGCTACAACAACTCGTTTTTTCATCGTATCTATTTCCTTTCATGTGTTTGAATTTCTATGTTCACCATCGTCATAGAGCATACAAAAATTTTACTATCATTTCTTATAAAAATCAACCGGATCCTTAGATACAGCGCATAACCGCGAAGATCGCATCAGCGGCAAAAAGAAGCGTCAGGACAGTACAGAGCAGGATCCGATATCCCTTTTTCAGTTTCAGGAACAAGTCTGTCCACCGCGGAGCAAAATAGTACAGGAAAGCGCATCCGAGAAGCGCGACGCTGACGGAGCCGCCCGCGTATACCCGGCCGTTGATGTTCAGAAAATATCCGCTGTAGTCCCACGGAATGTATCCGAACGCCAGCTCGGACGCAGCGCTGATAAAATATTCCAGCAGGCTGTATATCAGAAAGTTCAGCAGAAAGGCCAGAACAGGTTTGTCATAAACATGCTTTACGATCAAAAGGATCAGGATGCCGTACAGGCCGTATATGGGCACCCAGGGCATGAACGGCATGAGTATGCCGGACAGGTCGCCGTTTGTGATCAGCTGGATCAGGATTTCCACTGCGCAGCCGAGCAGGGAAAATGCATGGAACAAAAATACATAAGAGAGAAAGCTGTATTTCCGATTCCCGTTCATGGGAGAGCGCACGGCACTGAAAGGCGGCTGGACAGAGAAGAGGAATACAGGATACTGTTCCGGAGCAAAGTAAGATATTTTTGTGTAAGGTCCTCTGGAATCATCGTAGAGCGCCTTGGATATCAGGAGCTCGTCTTCGGAAGGAACGTGTTCCAGATAGGAGTCGCTCAGATTCTCATAGCGCGGTGAGCGGGAAAGAACATAGTTTCTGCGCAGTGTCAGATAGAGCTCAGCCTCGCATCCTGTCATGTATGGGTTGACAAAGACCAGATCCAGTATGCCCAGCGTGAGTACCGACAGGATCTTCCAGCCCAGAAATGAGAGATGCAGGCGGAAAAGCTTCCATTTATTGCGGTGCATCAGCTGCCTGGAGAGGAAGAAGGCGTCCCGGCGGCTGACCTTCGGATTTTCTGCAAGGATATACGGGATCATGCGGTATTCATAGAATTTTATGATACCTCCCACAACAGTCAGGTTCCAGAGAGCCTGAAAAAGAGAACGGCAGAACATGATCCATGCCGGGCCTGTAAAGCAGCGCAGTTTGTACAGGCAGAAAATCTTGGAGATAGGAGTTTTCCGGTAGCTGTGGTTTTCAAGGAAGAAACGCTTCTCGCCTATGAGAAGGATATTTCCGACAAAGAGCTGATAGACCACAGCGACGATCACTCCGAGGACCAGGAAAAAAGTGGAACTGTCCCAGTTCTCGGTGACAAAGTTGTTGACTGCCCGGAGGACGGCGAAAGCCGCGGATATACCGGAAGACAAAAGGTCGATGATCAGACTGACAGGGACGGATTCAGACGCCGGGAGAAGTTCCGACAGAAATGAACCGCTGAAAAAGTGCCTTACTGTCTCACGGATGATTTCGGAATTCGATGCGTCCGGCGAGAAGGGGGCGGGCATGACCAGGCTGCTGTCAGGCAGGACCGCATGAGAACTGAGAAATGCGGTTGAGACAGGGTAGGCGCTTGTGAGCATGGCAATGATGAAGCAGACAGATACCATTGTCCAGTAGTTCTGCTTCAATGCCGCGCGGACTTTTTTCTTGAGTACGTTTCTCTTCCACATAATAATAGGACCCCCTGACTTCTTCTATTCTGACTGATACCATCCCCACATATAGAGGATCGGGAGAATGCAGCTGACAAGTCCGGATGCGCTGAACCCGCCGGTCACAGCTGAAAAACAGAGACTTCCGAAAATATAAAGGCAGTACAGAATCCCGAGGATCAGCACAGATTTCCTCGATCTGTACATTACGCCCGCGATCCCTGCCGCCAGTTCGACACATGCGCCGATCAGTGAGAAGGTGTATACCCCGATGGAGTAGTTCGCCATGCCCTCTGCTTCCATAACGGCAGTCATGGAATTGTAGGTGAGGATAGCGATCGAGCCGTAGGCAACGGAGATCCCGCTTAGAATAATGACAATGATGGATACAATGTGCAGCAGTCTGCTCTTTTTCATAGGTGTTCCTCCTTATAGCTCCTTCCGAAAAGGGCGTAAATAAATATGTTAACAGTATATCATATTACACATATTCATGAAAAGTAAAAATGACCAAAAAACAAGAATGCTGAGATTGAAAAAATGTTCAATATTGTGCAATTAGCAGAAAAAAAGTTTCTTTTTTGAAAAAGATTGTATAAAAAAGCGGGAGAAGGTAAAATATCATTAAGTTGGGTTGTTACTGATAATGCAGGCAAAACCAGATGTTCGTGTTGAAAGTATGCAGGAGAACGTCTGGTTTTTTGTTTTAGTGACAAGCCATCAATATATGAAAGAATGGGAGGAAAGACATGAAGAAGCGCAATTACAAGAGAATAGGCGCAATGGCTATGGCGGCAGTGATGGCAGTGAGCATGGTGCCGACATCAGTCTGGGCAGCAGGGCCGCTGGTCAAGGTTGCTACGGATTCAAGCGCGCAGATGAGTTCCGATCCTGAAGCAGTTTACGTGAATAACTACTCCGGATCAGTGCGCTCGGAGAATTTCAATGATAACTGGAAATTCTATCTGGGCGATGCATCGGGCGCAGAGGAGCCGGGCTTCAATGACTCCAGCTGGACCCAGGTGAACCTTCCGCACGATTACAGCATCGAGCAGGATTACACTACATCCGGAGAGGCTGAGAGCGGATACCTTCCGGGAGGAACCGGATGGTACAGGAAGAACTTTACCATTGACAGCAGCGCAGCTGGAAAGGAGATCAGGATCGATTTCGGAGGAGTCTACATGAATTCCACAGTCTGGGTAAACGGACATGAGGTTGGAAGCCATCCTTACGGATACACACCGTTCTCCTTTGACATTTCAGACTATGTCAATTATGGAGGAGACAATGTGATCACTGTGAAAGTGAACCATCAGACTCCGTCCAGCCGCTGGTATTCAGGAAGCGGCATCTACAGGAGTGTGGATCTGACGATCACGGATCCGGTACACGTTGACCTGAACGGTACAAAGATCGAGACTCCGAACCTGGAAGAAGAAGCGGGCGGCACAGTGAATACAGACATCAGCACGACCATAGCAAATGACTCCGCAGAGGCACAGAGTGTGACTCTTACACATACCGTATTCCCGAAAGACGGCGATGTGGAGGACAGTATCGGAACCGTTACCACAGAGGCTGTGGAAGTTGCGGCAGGTGCGAGCGCAGACATTGACGCGACGGTCCAGGTGAATGCTCCGGAACTGTGGAGCACAGATAATCCGGCACTGTATACGGTGCGGACAGAAGTAAAAGTCGGAGACACTGTTGTCGATACATACGATACAGAGTATGGTTTCCGGTATTTCAATTTTGATTCAAACACAGGATTCTCTCTGAACGGAGAGAATATGAAGCTGAAGGGTGTCTGCATGCACCACGATCAGGGAGCGCTTGGAGCAGAGGCGTGGGCAGATGCGATCAGCCGTCAGGTCAGGATCCTGAAGGAAATGGGATGTAACTCGATCCGCGTAACACACAATCCTGCAGCGGACGAGCTGATCGAAGCATGTAATGAGCAGGGTATCCTTGTAGTAGAAGAGGCGTTCGACGGCTGGATGTACCCGAAGAACGGAAACTCCAATGATTACTCCGGATGGTTTAATCAGACGATTGGCGCGGACAATACGATCTTAGGCGCAGAAGAAGGAATGACATGGGCACAGTTCGATCTGACCGCTATGATCAAGAGAGGGCAGAATGCTCCTTCCATCATTATGTGGTCTCTCGGAAACGAGGTACAGGAAGGAACAGCCTATGGCCTGGGACCGGCTTATGCAGATGCGCAGAGCAAGCTGATCGCATGGGCACAGGCGCTTGATTCGACAAGGCTTGTCACAAGAGGAGACAATAACGTTAAAGGTAGTACATCCGGAACAGCATACAATATTATGGATTCGCTTGCTCAGGCCGGCGGTGCAGTAGGCCTCAATTATACAAACGGAGCACAGTATGATGTACAGCACAGTGCAAGTCCGGACTGGCTTATCTACGGATCAGAGACAGCTTCATCGGTTAACAGCAGAGGCATTTATGACAGATTAGGTAGCGGCGGCGCGTCACAGACGTCAGATAAGAACCTTACTTCTTATGATAACTCGGCGGTAGGCTGGGGGGCTCTTGCGAGCAGCGCATGGTATGATGTGATCCAGCGTGATTTCGTAGCCGGCGAATATGTATGGACAGGCTTTGACTATATCGGCGAGCCTACACCATGGAATGGAACAGGCACCGGAGCAGTGTCATCCTGGCCGTCTCCGAAGAATTCCTACTTTGGTATCGTTGATACAGCAGGACTTCCGAAGGACAGCTACTATTTCTATCAGAGCCAGTGGAACGACGATGTTGACACACTTCACATTCTCCCTGCATGGAATGAAGACGTTGTGGCGACAAATGGAAGCGGAGAAGTTCCAGTCGTTGTTTATACAGACGCAGCGAAAGTAAAACTGACGCTTACCACTGCAGACGGTGAAGTGAAGGACCTTGGAACAAAGGAATTTACGACAAAGACTACGAACGCGGGATATACCTATCAGATTTACGAGGGCGAAGGTGCAAATGGAACTGCCCACAAGAATCTGTATCTGACATGGAATGTACCGTTTGAAGAGGGAACTATTTCTGCAGAAGCATGGGATGCGGAAGGCAATGAGATTGATCTCGATCAGGTTGAAGGACGTACTTCTGTGACGACAACCGGAGATGAGGCGAAGCTTGACGCCGAGGCTGACCGTACGGAAATCGCAGCTGACGGCACAGAGCTGAGCTATATTACTGTCAGTGTTGAAGATGAAAACGGTGAGATCGTTCCCGATGCGTCAAACAATGTGAAGTTTACAGTAGAAGGCGAAGGAACGCTCGTAGGTGTGGACAATGGAGAGCAGGCAGACCACCAGTCCTATCAGGACGATAACAGAGATGCATTCAGCGGCCAGCTTGTTGCGATCGTACAGTCTACGAAGAATGCGGGCGAGATCAAAGTCACAGCAAGCTCAGACGGGCTTGAGCCGGCTGTTGTGACGATCAATACAACACCGGTGGAAGAGGAAACGGGAGAAACGTCATTAAGCTACTATATGATGTCCAGAAACTATTATGTGAAGACCGGCAATATGCCGCAGCTTGCAGATACGGTGAAAGCTGTATACACAGACGGATCCGAGAAAGACATGACAGTGACCTGGGATGATATCGCGGATGAGCAGATCACGCAGACAGGCACATTCTCCGTTGCCGGTGTGACAGAGGCAGGCGACACAGTTTCCGTGACGGTCAATATGATCGACCAGGTGGCAGCGCTGCTCAACTACTCGACTACAGTTCCGGCAGGAACAAAACCGGTTCTTCCGGAATCCAGACCGGCAGTGCTTCAGAACGGTGAAGTGATCAGCGCATCCTTCCCGGTTGAATGGGGCGAGCCTGAAGGAAGCTATGATGAAGAAGGCGCGGTCATGGTAACCGGTACGGCAAACGTGCTCGGACAGGAGATGAAAGTATCAGCAGTTGTCCGCGTACAGGAGCAACAGGTGACGATCGGTGACAATGTGGCGGCGAGCGGCTACTTAAGTCAGGATATTGAAGAACAGTTCCAGTCCGATACACTTGAGGCGATCAAGGATGGACAAACAGCGATCAGCGATAACACCAGCGGCGGACCTAATCCGACAGCCTGGAGCAACTGGTCGAATACAAATAACAATAATGACAACGATGCCGAGATCACATTCCGCTATGATACACAGCAGAGGATCGGACAGATTGTCGTATACTTTGCTAGAGACAACAGTGGCCTGAGATTCCCGAATGCCGGAACAACAGAGATCTATATTTCTGAAACAGGCGAGGAAGGAAGCTGGACAAAGGTTGAAGCAGAAGAGACGATCGCAGAATCCGAGAATCCGGCAAGGGTCAAAGCATATACTTATAACTTTGATCCGCAGACAGCTACCTATGTAAAACTTCGCGTTGTGAATCCGACAGGAACGGATCTGGCGAAGCCGAGCGTGGCAATCACAGAAGTTATGATCAACGAGTGGACAGGATCTTATACGACTAATTCAACGGCGGCTCTTGCTTCCTTGAATGTAAACGGTCTGGAAGCGAGCGCGTCAGATCTGGCAAACGGACACTTTGATACAGAAGCGATCCTGATCGATGAAATTCAGTATTCAGGCGCGGACAACGCAGCGGTAACATATATTCCGCCTTATGAGAACGCGGCAAGGCTGATCATTGAATCTGAAGATCACAGCACAAGAAATACGTTTACGATCAACCTGGGAGCAGCAGCTTCTACAGGTGACCCGGAAGATGCCAGCAGAGATTATGATTACAGGAAGACGACTGCGACCGCAGCAAGCGAGTATGCGGCAACAGGAACAGAAGGACCGGCTTCCTATGCAGTAGATAATAATACAGGGACATGGTGGCACACTGATTGGAGTGTAACGGTTCCGATGTCTGATTTCTGGATCATGCTTGAGCTGGAAGATGAGACGATGCTCGATGCACTTCGTTATTACGGTCGCGACGGAAGCGTCAATGGACATGTAGGAGATTACAAAGTAGAAGTGAGCACTGACGGTGAAACGTGGACAACGGCATGTACAGGAAGCTGGGAAAATGTATCAGGATGGCAGATCGCGGAATTTGTTCAGCCGATGATGGCAAGATATGTCCGCCTTACAGGCCTCAGCACTTATGGTGATTCTGGAAACAACAGGTTCATGAGCGCGGCTGAGCTCCGTGTGAGACTGGCAGAAGATACAACAGACATCAGCAGTGCAGAGATCACAGTTCCTGAAGTGAAGGAAGCTGACGTGATAGACGCAGATCATCCGGTAACACTGAACGCGGATGAGATCACAGTTACTCTTGACGGTGCAGAACTCAGATACGGCGTTGACTACATTGTATCCTATGAGAACAACACTGCAGAGGGAACCGCAACGGCGATCGTTACAGGTCTCAGCCAGTACGGATATTCGGGAAGTGTATCTGCAGAATTTGAGATCCGAGTGAGCGGCGGTACAGAAGTGACCGCTACAGGCGTCGACGTGAAGACGGCTCCGACCAAGAACACTTATACAGAAGGCGAGAAACTCGATCCGAGCGGTCTTGTTCTGACAGTAAGTTACAGCGACGGATCAACAGCAGATGTTGCATACTCTGATGAGACGGCAGGAGATTTCACATTCTCGCCGGATCTGGATACAGAGCTTGCGGCAGGCAATGTGACAGTAACAGTAGGATATGCCGGATTCGAGACAATGTTTGATGTCAGAGTCGATGAAAAAGAGCCGGTAGATCCGGAACCGGGAACAGAGGTTTCTACAGCAGTTCTGGAATATGCGATCGAGCTTGCCGAGGGAGTCAATACAGACGGTGTTGTGGATGCAGTGAAGGATTACTTCGATAATGCGCTGCAGAACGCGAAGGATATCTTTGCAAGAGTTCAGGCGGGCGACGATACAGTGACACAGAGCGATGTAGATACTGCATGGGGCAACCTGCTCTACGCAATGCAGTTCATGGAATTCAAGAAGGGCGATAAGACAGATCTTGAGAAAGTGATCGCACTTGCAGATGAAATGAACGGCAACATTGATGACTATCTGGATGCAGGAAAAGAAGCGTTTACAACAGCTCTTGCAGAAGCAAAAGACGTTTATAATGATGGAAATGCGATGCAGGATGAAGTGAACACAGCTTGGATGAATCTGCTGGAAGCAATGGCTAAGATGATGCTGAAGCCGAGCAAAGAGCTCCTTGATGATCTGATCGCACAGGCAGAAAGCCTGAACGCAGCTGATTATGAGGCGGAGAGCTTCTCTGTATTGACGGCAGCTCTTGCATCAGCGAAGGCTGTATCCGCAGATGAAAATGCAACACAGGATGAGATCGATGCATCTGCATCAGATCTTCAGGATGCGATCGCAAAACTGACAACGGCTGGCGGCGGAACAGCAGCGGGCGGAGATGATCAGCAGAGCGGAGCATCAGGTGACAACGGTCAGGCAGCAGCAGGCGACGACGGCAAGGACGGAGCAGTTGGCGACGGCCAGAGCCAGATCGTAGCAGGAAGCAGCCAGACTCAGAGCGGCTCATCTGCTCAGGGAAGTACTTCTGCTTCAAAGCAGGCTGGAACAAAGGCAACCAAGACGGGAGACACATCAACAGTATTCCCGTTCGCAGCAGCGGCTACAGTGGCAGCGGCGGCAGCAGTTGTGACAGTTCTCAGGAAAAAGGAAGACAAGTAAAGAAAGCACAGTGCTGAGAAGTTCTGTGAAGTGAAAAACAAACAGACGGCGGAACGCTGAAAAGCGTCCCGCCGTCTGTTTGATTATGCCCGGTGTTCTGAGGGTGTTATGATACAGCCTGAGGGATAATGCGGCTCAGGAATGCATGGCTTCGTGTTCCCGGCGGATCTCCTCAAAGCAGTCCGGAGCTGTCCACTGACTGTTGGTGGGCGTCAGGACAGCCTTGTAGGGGAAGGGGCCGGCGCCGCATTTCCGGAGTGCGGCGAGAGCCTGATCCAGGCGGTTCCCTTCCATAAAACAGAATACGAACAATGTATCGGGCAGTTCCCCGCCCTCATAAGTCCCTTCCGCAGGAGCCATGTCCTTGATTCCGGCAAGGACGCCAAGCGGCTGGCAGTACTGCTCAGTTCTCACCTTTTTGAGGCGCACATGGAGCGGAAACAGAGCCATCTCAATCTTTAAGAGCTTCTCCTTTTCCGGAGGATTGAAGAGTAAGATCGTTTCTTTCATAATAGAATATTCTCCTTGATTTCTTTTTCTGCATTTCGGGTCAATGCAGATGCTGACATTCCTATTGTAGTGCAGCAGGGAAGAAAAGAAAAGGGGAAAATGATCAGAAGGGTGTGGGAAAGTGTAACCCTATCTGATAAATCCCATATATTGTAATAACCAGAAGTCCGTCGGACGATGCGGCATGTGGGTTCCGGAAAACATTCTGCCGTGCCGCAGAGGTTCTGAAGCTGAGGGGAGGATCGGGAAGATGAGGATCTGTGAACTGCGTGAGAAAGAGGTGATCAATATCTGCAGCGGCAGGAGGCTCGGCTGTGTTGTGGACGTGGAGATCAATGTCTGCACCGGGGAAGTGGAGGCGATCGTGATCCCGGGACCGGGAAAGATCTGCGGCTTCTTTGGGACAGACTGCGAGTATGTGATCCCATTTGGATGTATACGGAAGATCGGTCCTGACACCATTCTTGTTGAGATCCAGGAAGAAAAATTTTTGCAAAAGTTTTAGATGTTGTGTATAATGAAAAGAACGAAAGGAAAGGCGGAACAGACTATGAAATGTCCATATTGCGGAAACCCTGATACAAGAGTGATCGATTCCCGGCCGGCGGAGGACAAAAGCACTATCCGCAGGAGACGTTCCTGCGACGAATGCGGCAGAAGATTTACGACGTATGAGAAGGTGGAGACTATCCCGCTGATCGTCATCAAGAAGGATAATAACCGGGAACAGTATGAGCGCGCCAAGATCGAGAACGGCGTGCTGAGCGCATGCTATAAGCGTCCCGTTCCGGCGGAACAGATCCAGAAGACGATCGATGCGATCGAGAGAGAGATCTTTAACCGGGAAGAAAAGGAGATCCCGAGCAGCGTGATTGGCGAGATCGTCATGGACAAGCTGAAGGATCTTGATCCTGTCGCGTATGTGCGGTTCGCTTCGGTGTACAGAGAGTTCAAGGATGCGAGTACGTTTATGGATGAACTGAAAAAGTTCCTTCAGTAGAAAAATTCCAGTAGAGAAATTCCATTGAGAAAAAGGAGAAAATCGGTTATACTCTTAAAAGAGTACGACCGGTTTTTTATTTAGGTGGAAATTTTGTTTTCTATAAAACGTTCCGCGGGATGCGCACAAGAAGTAAATGAATGGGAAACAGAGAAGATGAGGACATATAAACTTACTATTGCCTATGACGGCACCGGATATCAAGGGTGGCAGAGACAGGCCAGCACAGAGAATACGATACAGGGCATACTGGAGAGATGTATTTCAGAAAAAGCAGGCTATGCGGTGGAGGTGGACGGCTCCGGCCGTACAGACGGGGGCGTTCACGCGAGAGGGCAGACTGCGAGTGTGGTTCTCCGCGGTCTGGCGGAGGATGGGTTTTTCCTGAAGCAGGTGAACGGGATCCTGCCTCCGGATATCAGGATCCTGGAGGCGGCGCTTGTGAAAAACGGATTCCACGCGAGAAAGAGCGCGGTGGGGAAAGTGTATGAGTATTATATTGATACCGGGGAACGTCCGGATGTATTCACAAGGAGATACTGCTTTCATTATCCCCGGAAGCTGGATCTTTCCGCCATGCGCACAGCCGCGGGCTGCCTTATAGGGACTCATGAGTTTGCAGGGTATACGGATAAAAAAGAGGAAAAGTCCACAAAGAGGACGATTTATGCTATAATAGTCAGCGGACAAGGCAGCAGGGTAAAGATCAGGTATGAGGGCACCGGTTTTCTCTACCATATGGTGCGCATACTGACAGGAACCCTGATTGAAGCAGGCACCGGGGAGCGTTCGCCCGAGAGCGCGGCAGATGCGCTGAGGACGCTGGACAGGAGACAGTCAGGTTTCCTTGCTCCGGCACAGGGACTGTTCCTGCAGGAGGTTCACTATAGATAAGTACTATTATATAGAAGACATAGGAGGCAGAATGAAGCTGATATCATGGAATGTAAATGGTATACGGGCATGTGTCCAGAAGGGATTCCTTGACTTTTTCCGGGAGGCGGATGCAGATATCTTCTGCATACAGGAGACGAAGATGCAGGAGGGACAGCTTGTCCTTGACCTGGAGGGGTATCACCAGTACTGGAACTATGCCGTGAGAAAGGGATATTCCGGAACTGCAGTGTTCACGAAGAAAGAACCGCTTTCCGTAGCCTACGGGATCGGCATAGAGGAGCATGACCAGGAAGGGCGCGTGATCACCTGTGAGTTTGAAGACTTCTATTTTGTCACGGTGTATACGCCTAATTCCCAGAATGAGCTGGCGCGGCTTGATTACCGTATGAAGTGGGAAGATGATTTCCGCGGGTATCTGAAGAAGCTTGAGGAGAAGAAGCCGGTCATCGTAACAGGTGATATGAACGTTGCCCACGAGGAGATCGACCTGAAGAATCCGAAGACAAACCGGAGAAATGCCGGGTTTACGGATGAAGAGCGGCAGAAGTTCACCGAACTTCTCGATGCGGGATTCATTGACACGTTCCGCTATTTTTATCCGGATCAGACCGGGATCTATTCCTGGTGGTCCTACCGGTTCAGCGCCCGGGCGAAGAATGCAGGATGGCGTATTGATTATTTCTGTGTATCTGAAAGCCTGAAGGACAGGCTTCAGGATGCGAAGATCCTGACAGATGTGATGGGATCTGACCACTGCCCGGTGGAACTTGACATTACAGACTGACAGTGAGGCGGAGTGCATGTGCAGAGCCGTCTCCTGCAAAATAAAATCAGAAGTTGATCCGTCGGAAGGCATTTGCCGGCGCAGCTGTGCCGGCGGGCGGCGGACGGAAAGAAAAAGAAAGAAGGAAGACAGAAATGACAAAGATAGATATTATCTCCGGTTTTCTCGGAGCCGGAAAGACGACGCTGATCAAGAAGCTGCTCTCTGAGGCATTTACAGGAGAACAGGTCGTTCTGATCGAGAATGAATTTGGAGAGATCGGGATCGACGGGGGATTCCTGAAGGAATCAGGGATTGAGATCCGCGAGATGAATTCCGGATGCATCTGCTGTTCCCTGGTGGGAGATTTCGGCAAGTCGCTCAGGGAAGTTGTTGACACTTATCACCCGGACAGGATCCTGATCGAGCCCTCCGGAGTGGGCAAGCTGTCTGATGTGATCAAGGCAGTGCAGGACGTGCAGGCGGAGATCGATGCAGAGCTGAACAGCTTTACAACAGTGGTGGATGTAACCAAGTGCAGGATCTACAGAAAGAACTTTGGGGAGTTCTTCAGCAATCAGATCGAGTATGCAGGAGCAGTCATCTTAAGCCGTACCGACAAGGCAAAACCGGAGAAGATTGAGGAGGGCATCGCGATCCTCCGTGAGCTGAATGACAAGGCTCCGTTTATCACGACTCCGATCGCACAGCTTCCGGGCAGGAAGATCCTGGAGACGATGGAGTCGGGGAAATCGCTGGAAGAGGAACTTCTGGCGGAGGTGATCTGTCCCGAGTGCGGTGAACATCACGAACACGGCGAGTGCTGCGGTCATGACCATGAGCACGATCATGAGCATGAGCACCACCACGACCACGATCATGATCACGAGCACCATCACGACCATGAGCACCATCACGACCACGATCACGAGCATCATCATGACCACGATGGCTGCTGCGGTCACGATCATCATGATCATGCAGGACATCATCACGCGGATGAAGTGTTTACGAGCTGGGGACGTGAGACAATCCATACTTATACGAAGGAGCAGATCTCTGATATCCTGAAGCAGCTTGAGAGCGGAGATAACTATGGGAATGTTCTCCGTGCCAAGGGCATGGTGGCAGGAGCTGACGGAGAGTGGATCTATTTCGATATGGTGCCGGGAGAACATGAAGTAAGGACAGGCGCACCGGAATATACGGGAAGGATCTGTGTGATCGGCGCCGAGCTGAAGGAAGATAAGCTGGCAGAGCTGTTCGGTGTTGTGTAAGAACAGTGTGACTGAGCCGGAAAGAATTGAAGGAGAGACAGATCATGAAAGAACCTGATGTAATGGTATATCTGATGACAGGATTTCTGGACAGCGGAAAGACCCAGTTCCTGGACTTCACACTGAAGCAGGATTACTTCCAGATCGACGGCAAGACCCTTCTGATCCTCTGTGAGGAAGGGGAGGAAGAGTATAATCCGATGGAACTTCTGAGATACGGCGTTGTGATCGAGAAGGTCGAGGATCAGGAAGACTTTACGGAAGAATGGCTGGAAGAGATGAACAGAAAACACGAGCCGGAGCGGGTTGTTATAGAATACAACGGAATGTGGAAGGTAAGTGATTTTGAGAATATGAAGCTTCCGGCGGGATGGGCTGTAGAGCAGAAGATCACGACAGTGGATGCAAGTACATTTCAGATGTACCTGACGAATCTGAAACCGCTGTTTGTTGAGATGGTAAGAGGCGCAGAACTTGTGCTCTTCAACCGCTGTGAAGATAAGAAGCCTCTTGCAGGGTACAGGAGAAGCGTAAAGGTAGTCAGCCCCCAGGCGGAGGTCATTTTTGAAGATGAGAACGGCGAGCTTGACAATATTTTTGAGGATGAGGTGCCGTATGATCTGAAAGCGCCGGTGATCGAGATCCGCCGTGAGGATTACGGAATCTGGTATGTGGATATGATGGAGCATCCTGAGAGGTATAAGGGAAAGGTTGTGGAGTTTACCGCGAAGGTGATGAAGCCCAAGGCATTTCCGTCCAAAGTATTTCTGCCGGGACGGATGGCGATGACATGCTGTGCCGACGATACCTCTTTTCTCGGATATGTGTGCAGGAGCGCGTACGCGCCGAAGCTGAAGGCAGGACAGTGGGTGAAAGTCCGGGCAAAAGTCCGCTTTGCCAATCTGTCGGTATACCGCGGCGAAGGTCCCGTCCTGGAAGCGGAGAATATTGAACCGGCAGAGCCGATAGAGGAACTCGTATACTTTAATTAAAAACAGGAGGAAAATGAGATGGAGAAAAAATATGATGTGATCGCACTTGGCGAGCTGCTGATCGACTTTACGATGAATGGACAGAGCGAGCAGGGCAACAATATGTTTGAGGCGTGTCCGGGCGGAGCTCCGTGCAATGTGCTCGCACTGCTCAATAAGATGGGAAAGAAAACTGCATTCCTGGGAAAAGTAGGACAGGATCAGTTCGGCAGGCTTTTAAAGGATACGATAACAGAGGCAGGAATCGATGCATCCCATCTTGTGATGGATGATGAGGTGAACACAACACTCGCATTTGTCCATACATTTCCGGATGGAGACAGAGAATTCTCCTTCTACCGCAATCCGGGAGCGGATATGATGCTGACAGCGGAAGAGGTCGATCCTGAATTTATCGCTCAGACAAAGATCTTCCATTTTGGTACACTTTCCATGACTCATGACGGTGTGCGCGAGGCGACGAAGAAAGCGCTGAAAGCCGCAAAGGAAAACGGATGCCTGATCTCCTTTGATCCGAACCTGAGACCGCCGCTCTGGAGTTCTCTGGATCTTGCAAAAGAACAGATGGAATATGGATTCGGATACTGCGACATCCTTAAGATTTCTGACAATGAGATCCAGTTTGTCTCCGGAAAAGAAGATTATGACGAAGGTATCGCCTATCTTCAGGAGAAATATAATATCCCGCTGATCCTCCTGACCATGGGGAAGGACGGCAGCCGCGCTTATTATAAAGGAATGCGCGTAGAGCGTCCGGGATTTTCGGTAAAGGCGATCGAGACGACGGGAGCAGGAGATACATTCTGCGGAAGTTCTCTGAACTACATAGTGGAACATGATTTTGACAATCTGACAGAAGAGCAGCTCGGCGAGATGCTCACATTCGCCAACGCGGCAGCAGCGCTTGTGACCATGAAAAAAGGCGCGATCAAGGCGATGCCCGAGAGGAAAGATGTAGAAGAGCTCATCCGAAAATAAATTCGGGGGTGTTGATTAAATAAATCGTCCGCCAAACAGGAGGGGATTCTAACGCAGGGCCGCTGCGCTCAACTTCATCCGTTTGAAAGGTTGTAACAAGACCGCAAAAATGAGTTCCATTGGAAACACATTTTTTGCGGTCTTTAACAACCTGAACAAACTGTATTCGGAACGCTCCGCTGGAATGCCCTTGCTTTTAGCGGGAGACCGCTTCCTTATAGACTTACTCAGATTATGGAATGGAACCTGAACCCGCCCACCTCTTGTCGTAGAAGGAATTCTCCCAGCAGCTTTCCCTGTTTTTGGATGATATTCTCGGTCAGAACCAGCCATACAAACCCGGATTTATTTCATCCGGTTCTTATTCCTCCATTCTCTTGGAGACATCCCGTAGGTATGCTTAAAGGCACGGGAAAAGTGAAGCTGGTTCGGATAGCCCACCGCGTTTCCGATATCGCCTATGGACAGACCGGTCAGCTTTAGAAGCTCCGCAGCTTTTATCATGCGGTAGTCCATGATGAACTCTTTGGGAGACTTTCCCACCGCTTCTTTGAAGATTCTTCCGAAATAGCTCCGATTGAGACCGCAGAATTCTGCAATGCCCTCAACGGAAATATCGTTTTGAAAATTCTGCTCGATGTAGCTGAGGGCTTCCTTGACATAAAAGTCCCTCAGACGTCCTTCCGTCGATATCTTCATGGCGGAAGAGGAGCGGGAAAAATAATCCATGAACAGATAGAGGTGGCCGATCAGATGGAAGGGGGATTCGTCTCCGTGTTCTGCCATATAGACCATCTCCTGCTTCATGCTCTCGCGCAGATCTTTGGACTTGGCGTGATAGATAGGATTGTCCGGGCTCAAGCCTGCGATCTCCACGATCTCTTTTGCACGCAGTCCGTCGAATTCGACCCAGGTGTATTCCCAGGGAAGCATCTCATCCGCCACATAGGTAGTGATCTGCCGCGGAAAGAGCATGAATCCCTGTCCGCTTTTTATATGATAAGTATGTGTCTTACCCTTGGAATCGTTTGCCATCAGTTTTCCAGTGCCGGAGATCACATAGTGGAATAGAAAATGATTGCGGGATGCCGGCCCGAAGGAGTGGGCGGGTTCGCATTGTTCCTTTCCGAACTGGTACAGTCCGAGGTCTACAAAATTTTCATTTGGAAACACAGAAAACAGAATATCACTCATATTAAAAAAACCTCTTAATTTTAAAAAAATTATAAATATAATATACCAAAATGCGACCCGACTTGGCAATAGAAAAGTATAAGTTGCATAAAGGTATAAAATGCGATTTCTGGCGGTATTTATAGGAGCATTTTGGAATGTTATAATTTCATCAGAAGCAAAAAAGCTGAAAGGAAGGAGCTGAAACTATTATGAAAAGGAAAAATGCGATTAGTGCTGTCCTGGCAGTGACCATGCTGGCGGCGGCCATCCTTCCGGGATGCGGAGCAGACAAGGATTCGGGGAAGACAGAGATTGAGATCCTGCAGTACAAACCCGAGGCTGCAACGTATTTCGACAAGGTGGAGGATGAGTTTAATGCGACTCACGATGATATTCATCTGACCATTAGCTCTCCGAATGATGCCAGCACGATCATGAGAACACGGTTTGTCAGAGAGGACTATCCGGACATCATCGGTATTGGAGGTGATATCAACTATTCTTATTATGTTGATGCAGATATCCTTGCGGATGTATCGGATTATCCGGGACTGTCCGACATCAAACAGTCGTATGTGGACATTCTGGAGGCACTGGAGATCACGCCGAAGGATGGAACTTACGGTGTGCCTTATGTCGCGAATGCCGCAGGTATTCTGTACAACAAGGATATGTTTGAGGAACACGGATGGCAGATCCCTGAATCATGGGGGGAGCTGATCGATCTCTGTCAGGAGATCCAGTCAGAAGGAATCCTGCCGTTCTACTTTGGATTCCGTGACACATGGACCTGCCTGGCACCGTGGAATTCACTTGCTGTTGACCTTGCGCCGGCGGATACCTGTAAACAGGTTAATGCAGGTGAGACGACATTTACCGATGAGTACAGAGAGACGGCAGAGAAATGTCTGGAGCTTGTCAGCTATGGGCCTGATGATCCGTTCGCATACGGTTACAATGATGCATGTACCGCATTCGCAAACGGCGAATCTGCAATGTATCCGATCGGAAGCTATGCAGTACCTCAGATTCTGTCTGTAAATCCGGACATGAACATTGATTCCTTTGTTACCCCGGGAAATGATGACGCGTCAAAGAATACACTGAATTCAGGTGTTGACCTTATGTTTGCGGTGACAGCTGCATGCGAGAACAAAGATGCGGCCTACGAAGTCCTTGATTTCCTGCTGGAGGATGAGAACATCCAGGCTTATATCGACGACCAGAACGCTGTTCCATGTAAAGAAGGAGATTTTGACCTGGCGCCGATGCTTGACGGTATGAAGCCGTACATCGAGTCCGGCAATATGACGGACTACCAGGATCACTACTATCCGTCAGAGATGGCAGTAGATGCGCAGATACAGACATTCCTGATCAACAAGGATGTGGACGTATTCCTCGCTAAGTTTGATAAAGACTGGCAGAGGTACAACAGAGACATCATCCGCGAGGTTCAGGAGTATAACGAAGAACACGGGACTGACGAGTAGGAAAGGAATGGGGTAGATTATGAAAAAAGCAAATAACAGCAGACGGACTTATATGCTGATCACAATACCGATCCTGGCGTTGTTTGTCTGCTTCAACACGATACCGCTGATCCGCGGTGTGATTTACAGTTTTACTAACTTTAAAGGATTTGGAACCTATGATTTCGTCGGGTTTAGAAATTACATCGACCTGTTTACAGATCCCAGGATCGGAGGCTCATATCTCTTTACGATCAAGCTGGCAGTTGTCGCTACGATCTTAACGAATGTGATCAGCCTGGTCCTGGCTCTGGGACTGAACAGCAAGATCAAGGGAAAGACGTTCCTGCGCGCGTCCTACTTTGTACCGAACGTACTTGGAGCGCTGGTCGTAGGTTATATTTTCCAGTACTTCTTTACATATATCCTTCCCGGGCTGGGAAAGGCGATGGGGATCGGCGCGTTAAGCTCAAGTATGCTGTCCAACAGTAAGACTGCATGGATCGCGATCGTGATCGTCTGCGCATGGCAGTCCATCGCGATGAATACGATCATTTACATTTCCGGTCTGCAGACCGTGCCGGAAGATGTATATGAAGCAGGAGACCTTGACGGGGCGACGGGCTGGAAGAAGTTCAGACATTTGACCTTCCCGCTGATCATCCCATTTTTCACGATCAACATGGTATTGTGTGTAAAGAACTTTTTGATGGTATTCGACCAGATCATGGCAATGACGAAGGGAGGACCGGAACAGAGTACAGAGTCTATCTCCTATCTGATCTACAACAATGGTCTGTCGGGCGGAAGCTTCGGATATCAGAGCGCCAACGCGGTAGTATTCTTCATCGTGATCGTGGCGATCTCTGTTGCACAGATGTCCATATCAAGTAAGAAGGAGGAGCAGTTATAATGTATGAAAAAATGAAAGCAAGAGTAAACTGGCCTGTTACGATCCTTCTGTTTATCGGACTGATAACAGTGGCATTCCCGCTGTATATGACGATCGTGATCGCATTTAAGCAGCCTACGGAGATGACGAACAGTATTTCCGGGATCCTGTCCCTGCCTAAGGAATGGAGCCTGAGCAATTTCGCACAGGCGATGGAACTGACAGACTTCTGGCATTCCCTTGGAAACAGCCTTATGGTAACGATCGTGACGGTTGTGCTCTGTATGGTCCTTCACGCGCTGATGGGTTATGCGGTGGGACGGAATAAAGCACACAGCAAATGGTATAATTTTGTATATCTGTTTATCGTAAGCGGTATGTTCGTCCCGTTCGCGATCCTGATGATGCCTCTGGCAAAACAGACGGCAGAGATGCATCTTGATAATTGGGCTGGCGTTATTCTCCTTTATGTGGTATTCTATATGCCGATGAATTTACTTCTTTATACGGGATATCTCGTAAATATCCCGATCGCGCTTGAAGAGGCAGCGAGTATAGACGGTGCGACAACTTGGCAGACGTTCTGGAGGATCATCTTCCCGATCATGAAGCCAATGCATGCGACAGTCGCAGTCATCACTGCGCTGGCAGTATGGAACGATGTTATGACTCCTCTGATCATCATGTCAGGGAAAGGATCAAACACACTGCCGCTGGCACAGCTGACATTCCAGACGCAGTTCGGTACGAACTACAACCTGGCGTTTGCATCTTATCTGCTTGCGCTGATCCCGATCATCATCTTCTATGTGATCTGCCAGAAACAGATCATCAATGGTGTTGTAAACGGCGCTGTGAAGTAAATACGTTCGGATGCTTTTAAGGCATCTGCCGCAGAGCGGGTTATGTACCGGCATCGGTACATGTCCCGCTTTTGTGCGATAAGTCCGGCAAGCGGCTGACATGCTTGTATGAGCAGACATTTGCCGGGCAGCGGACAGCGATCGGCTTTGCCGTGAGCTGCCCAAGGTATCGCGTTGATCGGACAAGGGAAGAAACTCCCGCTGTCCGATCAGTAAATATCAAAGAGACAGCACACAGAGCAGGAGAGACAAATATGAGCATTATTTATGATGAAAAGCAGAAAACGATTACATTGTACACAAAGAATACAGCGTATCAGATGCAGATCGACAGATATGGATTTCTGCTGCACCTGTACTATGGTAAATATGCGGAAGGCTGTATGGATTATGTACTGACTTATTATGACAGAGGATTTTCCGGCAATCCGTATGATGCCGGGAATGATAAGACGTATTCCATGGATTCACTGCCGCAGGAGTTCCCGTCTCTGGGAACCGGCGATTACCGTACGCCGGCATGTATCATCAAAAATACAGACCGCACTTACTGCAGCGATTTCCGCTATGAGAGCCACAGTATTAAGGACGGAAAATATGCACTTCAAGGACTTCCGGCAGTTTATGCGGACGACAATGAGGCACAGACTCTGGAGGTGGTCCTGGAGGACCGCGTGACAGGAGTACGGGCTGTGCTGCTCTACGGAGTGTTGCCGGAATATGATGTGATCACAAGAAGTGTGCGTATTGTGAATGCCAGCAGCGGACATATTTCTGTGAAAAAGCTGGCTCCGGCATGTCTGGATCTTCTGGGGGGAGATTATGATTATATTACGTTCTATGGAAGGCATGCAATGGAGAGAAATCTGCAGAGAATGCCGATCGGACACGGTGTGTCCAAGATAGGAAGTCTGAGAGGGACTTCGAGCCATCAGTATAATCCGGCGGTCATCGTAGCGGAGCATGATGCGACGGAGGATGCAGGCGGCTGTTATGCAATGGCATTCGTCTACAGCGGAGGATTCCAGAGTGAGGCGGGGAAGGACCAGTATTATCAGACAAGGGTTCTCATGGGATTCAGCGAAGAGCAGTTTGCATACCCGCTGAAAGCGGGAGAAGAGTTCCAGTCCCCGGAGGTCATTATGAGTTATTCCTCCGAAGGTCTTGCAAAGCTTTCCCAGAATCTCCACCGCTGTATCCGCACACATCTCTGCAGAGGAAAATATAAAGAGACGGTGCGCCCGATCCTCCTGAACAGCTGGGAGGCGTCCTACTTCGATTTTACGGGAGATAGTCTGCTCAAGCTTGCAGAACAGGCGGCGGATCTGGGAATCGAGATGTTTGTCATGGACGATGGATGGTTCGGAAAGCGCGACAGCGAGCTGAGAGGACTGGGAGACTGGAAAGTCAATGAGGAAAAGCTGGGCTGCAGCCTTGGAGAGCTGATCTCCAAGATCAATGGAATGGGTCTGAAGTTCGGTATCTGGATCGAGCCGGAGATGGTGAACGAGGACAGTGATCTCTACCGTGAGCATCCGGACTGGGCATTCGTGATTCCGGGAAGGCGTCCGAACCGTTCCAGACATCAGCTTGTCCTCGATTTCTCGAGAAAAGAAGTTGTAGACTATATTTTTGATCAAATCTGCAGCGTTCTTGACCAGGGCAATGTAGAATATGTTAAATGGGATATGAATCGGAGTATTGCGGATGTTTATTCCGCGACAGCAGACAGTCAGGGAAGGGTCCTTCATGACTATGTGCTGGGACTTTATGATTTCCTGGAGAGACTTGTGAACAGATACCCGAATATCCTGATCGAGGGATGCAGCGGCGGCGGCGGACGTTTTGACGCGGGAATGCTCTACTATACGCCGCAGATCTGGTGCAGCGACAACACGGATCCGATCGACCGTCTGGAGATCCAGTACGGAACATCGTTTATCTATCCGGCGTCTTCAGTCGGAGCACATGTCTCCGCGTCGCCGAACCACCAGACCGGAAGGATCACTTCGCTGAAGACGAGAGGTATGGTCGCAATGGCGGGGACCTTTGGCTATGAACTGAATCTGAATGAACTCAGTGATGAGGAAAAAGATGAGATCCGCCGTCAGATCGCGGAATACAAGAAGTATGCATCGCTTGTTCAGACGGGAAGGTATTACCGCCTGACGGATCCGCAGACTGATAATCAGGGAGCGTGGGAATTCGTTTCCGAAGATCAGAAGGAAGCACTTGTGCAGGTGGTCGGAATCAAGAAGCATGCGAATATGACTGTGGATTATATTAAAGTCAAAGGGCTGAAGGAAAACACGATGTACCGTGATACGGAGACCGGCAGGGTGTACAACAGCACAGCGCTTCGGGAAGCGGGAATTCCAAAACCGGTTCTGCATGGGGAATATCAGGCGTATCAGTGGCACTTTGTATGTGAAGAATAAACAGAGTAAACGGGGGTCAGGACAGGATGGCAAGAAAACCAGGAGCCGCTAAAACGAGAAGAAGTGCGGCGGCAAAGAAAGAGACTGAGATAAAAAAGGAGACCGGAGTGAAGCGGGCAGCGGCTGCTGAGACAGCTGCTGCAGCGGAAGCAAAGGCGAAAGCTGAGGCAGAGGCGAAGGCGAAGAAGGAAGCAGAAGCAAAGGCAAAAGCCGAGGCAGAAGCGAAGGCGAAGAAGGAAGCAGAAGCGAAGGCAAAGAAGGAAGCAGAAGCAAAGGCGAAGAAGGAAGCGGAAGCGAAGGCAAAAGCCGAGGCAGAAGCGAAGGCGAAGAAGGAAGCAGAAGCAAAGGCAAAAGCCGAGGCAGAGGCGAAGGCAAAGAAGGAAGCAGAAGCAAAGGCAAAAGCCGAGGCAGAGGCGAAGGCAAAGAAGGAAGCAGAAGCAAAGGCGAAAGCTGAGGCAGAGGCGAAGGCAAAGAAGGAAGCAGAAGCAAAGGCGAAAAACGAGGCAGAAGCGAAGGCGAAGAAGGAAGCGGAAGCAAAGGCGAAAGCTGAGGCAGAAGCGAAGGCGAAGAAGGAAGCAGAAGCAAAGGCAAAAGCGGAGAAAGAAGAGTCTGACCGGATCTTTATGGAGCGTCTGCGCAGACATCATGATGAACTGAGATGGCTGTATATGGAGCTGTACGGAAATGATGATATGTTTGCAGAGCTCTGCGACCAGATGAAATGGTACTATGACCAGAGAAATGCAAAACTTAAAAAGCTGGACGCAGAGCGCGAGTCTGCGGGCGAGTGGTACAGGAAACGGGATATGCTGGGCATGATGATGTACATTGACAACTTTGCCGGGAATATCAAGGGGGTACAGGAGAAGCTGCCCTATCTTGAAGAATGTAATGTCAACTACATCCATCTGATGCCCTTCCTTGATTCGCCGAAAGGCCGTTCAGACGGCGGATATGCGGTGGCAGATTTCAGAAAGGTAAAACCGGAGCTGGGCACTATGGACGATCTGGCGGAGCTGGCCGAGAAATGCCATGAAAAAGGCATCAGCCTGTGTATGGACTTCGTTATGAACCATACGTCTGAGGATCATGAGTGGGCGAGAAGAGCGCGCCAGGGAGACGGCGAGTACATGAGCCGCTATTTCTTCTATGCGGATCCGTCCATCCCGCAGGAATATGAGAAGACTGTACCTCAGGTATTTCCGACTACAGCGCCGGGCAACTTTACCTATCTCCCGGAGCTGGGGCATTATGTGATGACCACATTCTATCCGTATCAGTGGGATCTGAACTACAGAAACCCGCGTGTGTTCAACGAGATGATGTACAATTTCCTCTACCTGGCAAACCAGGGAATGGATATTATCCGTATTGATGCGGTTCCCTATATCTGGAAAGAACTGGGGACGAACTGCAGGAATCTTCCGCAGGTGCACACGATTGTCCGTATGATGCGTATGATAGGCGAGATCGTATGTCCGGGGATCGTGCTTCTCGGTGAGGTGGTCATGGAGCCGGACAAGGTGGCTCCATACTTCGGAACGGTCGAGAAGCCGGAGTGCCATATGCTCTACAATGTAACTACCATGGCAACGACCTGGCACACAGTTGCGACAAGAGATATCCGCCTTCTGAGAAAACAGATGGATATCGTGTGTGCACTTCCGAGGGAATATACGTTCCTCAACTATTTAAGGTGCCATGACGACATCGGCTGGGGACTGGATTATGCCACCCTGAAGCAATGGGGCATGAAGGAAGTGCCGCACAAGAAATATCTGAACGACTATTTCCAGGGCAAGGTCGAGGGCAGTGTCAGCCGCGGTGAGCTCTACAATGAAGATCCGGTGACCGGTGACGCCAGATTCTGTGCGACGACAGCTTCCATGTGCGGAGTGGAGAGTGCAGGATTTGAGCAGAATGAAGAGAAGATGAGCTGGGCGATCCGGAAGGATCTGATGCTCCATGCCTATATGTTCACTCAGTCCGGAATCCCGATGCTCTACAGTGGCGACGAGATCGGGCAGGTGAACGATTATACCTATAAAGAAGATCCTGAGAAGGCTCCGGATTCCAGATATATCCACAGAGGAAAGTTCAACTGGGATCTTGTAGAGAATATCAAGGATAAGGCAAGCGTGCAGGGCCGCATCTTCAACGGCCTGGAAGATCTGGAGAAGATCAGAAGGTCTGAGGCGGTCTTTAATACGGATGCAGAAGTATATACGAAAGATTATAATGATACATCCATCCTCTGGATCGTAAGGAAAGCAGAAGGAGAGGAACTCCATGCTGTGTTCAACTTCAGCGATCAGGGGAAGACAGTCTGGATGCCGGAGAGAGCAGTCTATACCAATCTTGTCACCGGTGTGAAAGAAGAGGTGGAGACGGTGGAACTGTCCGGATGGGATTTTATCTGGATGAAGCGGTAATATATCGAAAAAAGAAGTTTACAAAATCAATATTGCCAGTAAGGCCGCAGGGCCCGGGGATTCGGGGGCTGCGGCCTTTGCTCTTTCTGAAAGGCGCCGGGGCATGTATTCTTTCTTCCCGAAATATGCAGTATCAGGCGAAATATGGTGTTGCCCGGAAGCGGATATGATATACTTACGGTATCTGCGAAATATGAGTATGAGGTGATTGTTATGGAGAGAATGATCAGACAGAGAAATTTTACCGGATCAACAAGCCGGGAGCCGGAAGAATATGAGAAAATTCATGCGGCTGTGTCGAGAAAGGCAGCGGCAGAGGGGATGGTCCTGCTGAAAAATGAAGGGCATCTCCTTCCGATCCGGCAGGGCGGCAGGATCGCTCTTTTCGGAGCGGGAGCATCTAGGACAGTCAAGGGCGGAACCGGTTCAGGCGATGTGAATGAGCGGGACAGCGTCAGTATCTGGAGAGGACTGAAAGATGCCGGATATGTGATAACAACAGAAAAGTGGCTTGAAGAATATGAAGAACTCTACAGTGCCAGACGCCTTGCGTGGAAGGCTGAGATCAGGCGCAGGAGCACGCCTGCGGAATCAGGAGAAGGTATGGATTTCTGGATGGCATATTCTACAACGCCTTTCCAGATCCCGGCTGGGCCTGAGGTATATACTTCTGATACAGACACCGCGGTCTATGTCCTGAGCCGCAGCTCCGGAGAAAATATAGACCGGACAGCGGAGGCTGGCGATTATTTCATGAGCAGCGACGAGCATGAGATGCTCAGAGAACTGTGCGGAATGTATGAGAAGGTAATTGTTATCCTGAATACCGGGGGCGTGGTAGATTTGTCGTTTTTGGATGAATTCCCGCAGATCAGGGCTCTGCTCCTGGTATCGCAGCCGGGACAGGAGGGCGGACACGCTGTGGCGGATGTGGTCAGCGGGGCGGTTGTCCCCAGCGGAAAACTGACGGATTCCTGGGCATTTCGATATGAGGATTACCCGAATTCGGCAACGTTTTCTCATAATAACGGCAACACGGAACAGGAAAAATATGAAGAAGGCATCTATGTCGGATATCGCTACTTTGATACTTTCGGTGTGCCGGTGAGATATTGTTTCGGATATGGCCTCTCCTATACACAATTTGAGATTGAAACAGAGGAGGTCCGTGTGGACCGGACCGGCAGGATCACTGTTTCCGTCAAGGTTACAAACTGCGGTGATACTTTCCCGGGCAGGGAGGTAGTTCAGACCTATGTATCGCTGCCGGAAGGAAGGCTGGAGAAAGAGCGCAGGAGGCTCTGCGCATTTGCCAAGACGAAGGAGCTTGCTCCCGGAGAAAGTCAGAGGATCGAGATGACGTTTGAGGCGGAGGACATGGCTTCCTATGATGAGAGGAGGTCTTCGTGGATTCTGGAGCCGGGATGCTACGGAATCTTTGTGGGGGATTCCCTGGATGCATCGGTGCTGCAGGAAGCCCTTGAACTTTCGGAAGAGAAGATCCTCACGGTGGCAGAGCAGATCTGCCCGCCAAAAGAGGTGCTGGATGAGCTTTCCCTGGATACTGAAGAGAGGCGCATGCTGTATGATGAACTTGCCCTCCAGATCTCAGGAGTGCCGAAGATCACTTATGACCTGTCAGGCAGACAGACTGAGTATTTCCGTTATGATTATACCGAGCCGGAGGATGAAGCGGCTGAACTTGTCTCAGGGCTTACTGAGGACCAGCTTGTGCAGCTCGCTGCCGGAGATCCGGCGAAAGGGCAGGGAAGCCAGCTGGGATCAGCGGGTATCTCTGTACCCGGTTCCGCGGGACAGACAAGCGGATGTGCGAAAGAGGAGGGAATCGCCGAGATCATCCTGGCAGACGGACCGGCAGGGCTGCGTCTGAATCAGAGTTATACAGTGAAAGAAGGGGAGATCATCCCGCTTCCGATCGAAGGGGCGTTTGAAAAGGGATTCCTGTATGACGGTCCGAAGGCGGAAGGAACCGAATATTATCAGTATTGTACGGCATTTCCGATCGGAACTCTGCTTGCCCAGAGCTGGGATGAGGAGCTTGCAGCCGAGGTCGGCAGTGCAGCGGGAGACGAGATGGAGCGGTTCGGGATCACACTCTGGCTTGCTCCGGGAATGAATATCCATCGAAATCCGCTCTGCGGCCGTAATTTTGAGTATTATTCAGAGGACCCGCTGGTAAGCGGAAGGATAGCTGCTGCCGTGACGAAGGGAGTGCAGAGCCATCCCGGATGCGGTACGACCATCAAACATTTTGCCTGCAATAATCAGGAGGACAACCGTATGAACTCAGACAGTATCCTGTCAGAACGGACCCTGCGGGAAATCTATCTTCGCGGATTCGGGATTGCAGTCAGGGAAGCACAGCCGATGTCGATCATGACAAGTTATAACCTGATCAACGGAATCCATTCGGCGAATAATTATGATCTTTGTACGAAAGCGGCGCGCTGTGAGTTCGGGTTTAAAGGTGTGATCATGACCGACTGGTGCACGACGGAGGTAGACGAGAGATGTACTGCTTCAGGCTGTATGCGTGCGGGAAATGATCTTGTCATGCCGGGACAGTTCTCCGACCAGGAGAATATCCGCCGCGCGCTGGCGGACGGGACACTCTCGGAGCAGCAGCTGAGAGACTGTGTCACAAGGCTTGTGCGCATCGTGCTCCGGTCCAATGCATATGAGAGGTAAGCCGGATAACAGAAGAAATGTTTGACATTCCAGACGGCAGTCTATATAATAAGAACGAAACAAGGGCGTTTCCCGTAGGAGGAGAACGCCCTTTTGTCTTATCACGGACTGTTTGAACGGAAAAAATTAAAGGAGGTTCAATCAATGCATGACTATACGAGGGAAGATATTCTCCGTATCGTGGAGGAAGAGGATGTGGCTTTCATCCGGCTGCAGTTTACGGATATCTTCGGAACGATGAAAAATATGGCTGTGACGGTAAGCCAGCTGGAAAAGGCGCTGGATAACCGATGCATGTTTGACGTGTCCTCTCTGGAAGGACTTTCCGGAGAAGAGGACTCGGATATGTATCTTTATCCGGATCTGAGTACCTTTGAGATCTTTCCGTGGAGACCTCAGCAGGGGAAGGTGGCGCGTCTGATCTGTGACGTCTACCGCACGGATGGGACGCCCTATGAGGTGGATCCCAGGTATGTCCTGAAAAAGGCGATCGCTGAGGCGGAAGAAATGGGGTATACGATGAATGTGGGGCCGGAATGCGAGTTCTTCCTTTTCCACATGGATGATGACGGACTGCCGACGACGCTGACACATGAGCAGGGCGGATATTTTGACGTGGGGCCGCTTGATTTTGGCGAGAATGCCCGGCGGGATATGGTGCTGACACTGGAGGACATGGGATTTGAGATTACTTCCTCCCATCATGAGATCGCTCCGGCGCAGCATGAGATCGATTTCCGTTATGATGAGGCGCTGGTGACCGCAGATAATCTGATGACGTTTAAGATGGTTGTCAAGACGATCGCGAAGAGGCACGGGCTTCACGCTACGTTCATGCCGAAGCCGAAGATTGAAACCTATGGATCAGGAATGCACATCAATCTGTCTCTGAACAGGGACGGAGTCAATGCGTTCCAGAGCGATGAGGACAGAAATGGGCTGAGCCGGGAAGGATACTATTTTATCGGCGGACTGATGAAGCATATGAAAGCCATTACCTGTATTACCAATCCGACTGTTAATTCTTACAAGCGGTTTGTCCCGGGATATGAAGCGCCTGTTTATATGGGATGGTCGAGCAGGACGAGAGGCCCGCTGATCCGTGTGCCATCCGGCCGCGGAGAGAATACCAGGATCGAGCTGAGGAGCCCGGATGCGACGGCAAATCCGTATCTCGCCCTGGCGGTCCTTCTGAAAGCCGGTCTTGATGGAATCAAGAATCGGATCATGCCTCCGGACAGCATTGATGAGAATATACAGAAGATGACCCAGGCTCAGAGAGACGCGCTTCACGTAGAAGAGCTCCCGCGATCCCTGAAAGCCGCAGTGGCAGAACTGGAAAAAGACGATTTTGTACTGGGCGTACTCGGGGAAAAACTTGCAGATAAGATCATCAAAGCACACAGAAAAGAATACCGTGATTACTACATGCAGGTAACAGACTGGGAAATCGCAAATTATCTTTACAAGTTGTAATACCAGATCCACACATGCGGCAAAACCGGCGGCCGATGTCTTGCAGGCGAAGCCTGCAGAAGACAGCGGATGACGGTTTTGCCATATGGCGGACGCCATACAGCGAGACGGAGCTGCAAAGCAGCGGAGTCGAGCTGGCATGTGGGGATCGGACGGAGAGCCGGGGCGGCCGATGTCTTGCAGGCGAAGCCTGCAGAAGACAGCGGATGACGGTTTTGCCATATGGCGGACGCCATACAGCGAGACGGAGCTGCAAAGCAGCGGAGTCGAGCTGGCATGTGGGGATCGGACGGAGAGCCGGGGCGGCCGATGTCTTGCAGGCGAAGCCTGCAGAAGACAGCGGATGACGGTTTTGCCATATGGCGGACGCCATACAGCGAGACGGAGCTGCAAAGCAGCGGAGTCGAGCTGGCATGTGGGGATCGGACGGAGAGCAGAGAGAGGCCGATGTCTTGCAGGCGAAGCCAGCAGAAGACAGCGGATGACGGTTTTACCATATGGCGGACGCCATACAGCGAGACGGAGCTGCAAGCTTAGATGACATTCAGGAGGTGAGGCAGATATGAGCCATATTATTGTTGCATTTTCAAAGCGGGAAAACGCGGCGAGCATCCGCAACATACTGGTGCGCTCGGGGATGGATGTGTCTGCTGTCTGCCTGACCGGTGCGGCGGTGCTCCAGAATGCGGATACCTGGGATGAAGGGATCGTGATATGCGGCTTCAGGATGCAGGATATGCAGTACATGCGGCTGAGGGAACTGCTTCCGCAGCAGTTTGAGATGCTTCTGGTCGCATCACCGGACCTTTGGATGGACGGCTCTCTTCCCGACGGAGTGGTCGGGCTTCCCATGCCGATAAAAGTATATGATCTGGTCAACTCAGTTGAGATGATGAGCCAGACAATGGAACGCCGGAGAAAAAAGCGGCGGAGCCAGACAAAAGAGAGAAGTGCGGGAGACAGAGCGGTCGTTGACAAGGCGAAGGCGCTCCTCATGGAACGGAATAACATGTCTGAAGAGGAAGCACACCGCTATCTTCAGAAGTGCAGTATGGAAAGTGGAACGAACATGGTCGAGACGGCGCAGATGATCCTCACGATCATGAATGAATAATTGACAGGAAAGGTTGCGGAAAAATGAAATTTACAAAAATGCAGGGACTGGGCAATGACTATGTGTATGTAAACTGCTTTAAGGAAAAGATAGAGAATCCATCGGAACTTGCAGTGAAGATCAGCGACAGACATTTTGGAGTTGGTTCAGACGGACTGATCATGATCAATCCGTCCGACAAGGCTGACTTTGAGATGGAGATGTATAATGCGGACGGTTCCCGCGGAGAGATGTGCGGAAATGGGATCCGCTGTGTAGCAAAATATGTTTATGATTATGGCCTGACTGACAAGACGAGCATTTCAGTAGAGACGCTCGGCGGGATCAAGTATCTTGACCTGACGGTTGAGAACGGAAAAGTAAGCCTTGTGAAGGTGGATATGGGAAAACCTGAACTGGAGCCGTCGAAAATCCCTGTGGCGGCAGAGGGCAGCAGGGTGGTGGATGAGCCGATCACAGTCGCTGGAAAAGAATACCGGATGACATGCGTTTCTATGGGAAATCCCCACGCGGTCGTATATGTGGACTGCGATGTGAAAGAACTTCTTCTGGAGACGATCGGACCGGAATTTGAGAATCATGAGAGATTCCCGAACAGGGTAAACACAGAGTTCGTCAGGATCCTTGACAGGAAAACCGCGGAAATGCGTGTGTGGGAGCGCGGTTCGGGAGAGACGCTTGCCTGCGGTACAGGTGCCTGCGCCGTGGCCGTTGCCAGCGTGCTGAACGGGCTTACGGAAGATGAGGTGACAGTAAAGCTGCTCGGCGGAGATCTGTTGATCAAATGGGACCGGGAGAAAGACACTGTCTATATGACCGGGCCTGCCGCAGTCGTGTTTGACGGAGAATGGCCGGAGTAGACAGAAAAATATTTACAGAGAAAAAGCTGAAGATGCCAGGAGATTTACCCCGGCATCTTCAGCTTTTTATCATAACTTTCTGACCGTTCACATTAACATTTTCAAGATTCTGAAATACCCAGTCTCCGATTTCAGGAGAAAATCTGATGACTACCGGAATCCAGCAGTCATGGACTGACAGATAAAGGTACTGACCTGACTTTACGCTGATCTGTCTCAGTTTTCTGTCATCAGTAATGTATACATCTGAGCCTGAGTTCGTGTTAAGTGTTCCAGTTATCATATTCAGCAGCTCCTTTCCTGGCAGAATCAAAGGTATAAACTACCAATCGCCATCAGTGACAGTCTATATAAGAAATATGAACATTTTGTGTCAGACAATATAAAAAAGTCGAAAGAATATGTAAAAAAGATGTAAATTCAGACAAAATACGTAAAAAATTAAAGAGTAAAGAATTTAAAAAAAGTACTTGATTTTTTCTACAAGTCTGATATAATAACCATGTTGCTTGTGAGAGACAAGCGAAAGTGATGCGGAATGGTGTAATTGGCAGCACAGCAGACTCTGACTCTGTTAGTAGGGGTTCAAGTCCCTTTTCCGTAGCTGGGAATTTGCGAAAAGCAAGTTCCCTATTTTATCGGAGTGTGGCTCAGCTTGGTAGAGCGCTACGTTCGGGACGTAGAGGCCGCAGGTTCAAATCCTGTCACTCCGATTTTTTTATTGGGTTACCGCAAAGCCTTGAGTTTATTGGCTTTGCGGGTTTTCTTTTGCTTTTCTATCCTGCCGCTTTTGTATGAAAATCATCATTTTTTTGAGGTCGTTCTAACACCTGTTCTAACACTTCCCCCGGCAAAGTTGAATTATGGGGCATCAGGACTCCTGTGAGCCGTTCAGAATTCTTCTTATTATGTGCTTTCTGAATATGAGTATAGATATTCATTGTCGTATAGAAATCAGCGTGTCCTAACCACTCCTGAATCTCTTTCGGATGCCATCCAAGCTCAAATAACATAGACGCTGTAGAATGTCTCAATGCATGGAATGTCATATCCGGGCGTCCGAACTGTGTTGCAAGCTTCTTAAAATGGTGATAAACATAATCCGGGCGAATGGATCGTCCATTATCCCATACGAATAGCTCTTTATTATGGATATATGTATCTCCATAGAAAAGTTGATTTTCTCTTTTCTTACGAATCACCTTTTTGAAGAACTGTTCCATATCAGGTGTCAGATAATAAACCCTATTACTGTCAGGTGTCTTTGTCCTTTCTTTTTTATGCTCTGATGTAACAACCACTACAGTACGTTCAATCTTTAAAAGATGTCGTTTGAAATCCAGCGAATCTTCTGTAATGCCGAGAACTTCCGAACGACGTAATCCATATTGAAGCGTCGCATAAATCAGATCGCTTAATACATCATCTGCATCATAGACAAATTTAAGGAACTCCTGTGATTCTTTCAAAGTAAAAAACACAATCTTCTTCGCCAAAGACTTCTTCTTTACATGGGCTACTTTTATAGTCAGAGCAGGATTGCGAATAATAACCTCTTCTTCTACGGCTTCATTTAACGCGGCATTGATGACGAATTTATGACTTCTGACTGTCCGGATGGCAAGGCCACTTCGCTCCTGCGTCTTTTTATTAACCTTTCCATATGTAAGCATATATTCATAGTACTCTTTAAAGTGCCTGGGCTTTAACTTGGCCAATGTCAGTTTCTTTTGGCTGAAATATTCGATTACATGCTTTGCGTTTAAAGAATAACCTTCCCAGGTACTTTCTTCAACATATGTTTTTGTCGAATCAAGCCACATTTTTACCCAATCACTGAAAAGGGTATTTGCCGTTGCATCGTAGCTGTTCTCTTTGTGTTGAGCCAGAGTATCATGTAGCATTTGTTCTGCTTTGCGTTTATTTCCTTTAACCAATAATCCGGTAGGAATCCATTTTGGTTTCCTCTTACCTGTATGCTTGTCATAGAAATTCAATACCATGTAATAGTATTCTTTGCCATCAGAAAGAGTCTTTTTCTGTAAACTTCCCGTCATGTCGTTATCTTTCCTCCTTTGGTGACGGGCAGATATCTATTTATAGTATAGCTTATCTGCCCGCTATTGGCACTATTTTTCTAAATACTCTATCACTGCTTGCTTGGGTATCCGATAGATCCGACCGATTTTGCGGTGACGGATTGAACCGTCGGCAAGTAGCTTATATGAGGCTCGCTTGCTGATACATAGGATGTCTGCAACCTGAGCGACTGTCAGGACGTCAGGGGCGCTTTTTATGCTGATATTTTGGTTCTGATTAAAAATCAAATTACTCCCTCCTCTTCCCAAATAGCTTCTGCCTTTTCTCTGAAAATATGGAGACATCGGAAATTCTTTCCTATGCCGATATGTAAAGATGTACGTATGCTCTTGCCCTCTTTTTTGGTGTACAGTAATCCTTCATTTTTTAGGAGCGGAACAATTTCTCTTCCATCATGATATGGAAAGAATATGTGATGCATTTTCGCGTAACTGTCAGATATTTTCCAGAGAGTATCTGCTTTGACGTAATAAAAATTGTCACTGCATATTACTGTATTTTTTAAAGAAACTTCTTGTGACAATAAATTTGTGAGATCCTCACGCTTTTTAAGTTCTACATCTCCTGAACCTATAGCTTCGTGCAATGCCCGAATAATCAGTACTCCAGGCGCGAGTGTCTGAATATAACCATCATTTTTTTGCAAAACATGGTGTATCATTTCAATATCAGATACTCTCATTGCTTCTGCATGTTCAAAAGAGCAGTATCCCTTGGATACTATAAAATCTCTCAAAATCTCTGCACTGGCTGCAAACTGACCGAACGTTTCGCGAAATCTTGCTGTAGAAAGTCCGGTGTTCTCTGCTGTACAGAGACGTCCTTTTTCAAAATTTTTCTGGATTATTTCTTGCACAGTCGCTATATTAGCTGCAAGATATGTAATGAAGTCGTACATAAAATCAGTATAATCGTGCAAATTTTGCTGATAATGCAGAAGGACGTTATTATCCACATCGTCATCATCAAATTCGAGCTTAATAACTCTGCTTTGACTGGATTTGCAGCCACCCCATATTTCTCCTGTCATAAGGCACACTCCTAAAATCGGAGAAAACTCCTCCACACCTTTATCTTTTGCATATACTTTTGAACGTCTGCGGGGTACCCGGTCTCCATAGGATCGAACAATCAGCTCTGCCTTTTTCATCTGTTCTCTGGCATTTGCAGCATTTTCCGGAGGAGTCAGATCATCCACCATCAGAACTGCATCTGCATATTTGGACATTGCCTCATAAATAGCCACTTCTGTCGAAGTAAAATTGATCTCCGGCACCATTCCTTTTTTACGGTTGTAGAGTCGAGTGAAAATTAGTGCGCTGCTTGTTTTACGAG
>HHCFR05603__coassemble_421_pt1 | contig 49332 bp, 54 predicted proteins | sample HHCFR05603__metabat2_high_PE_041 | metagenome-assembled genome bin HHCFR05603
CCAGACATGCAAATGTAATATCCCGCATCATCCTCGATGGAATTATACTTAACATTATGTTTCCAACTTGATAAAAAAGCGGCAGCACTATTATCATATAAATGGGAAGTTTATGAACTATTCCAATATAAACAGAGCCCAACTCAATTACTCCCGAAAGGAAACTTAAAATGAGAAAACTAAACATCACAAATCACCTTCCACAATGGTCAGACAGCAAATATCACTTTGCTGTCTGACATATCTTAGATTTCAAGCAGTCTAAAGCTTATCCTCCGTAGTATTATGCTGCTGTAAGTTCACATTCATGTACACACTTCATCCAGTATGCCGCTTTATTTCCCTGTAAAATTGCTCCTAATGTATCCCGTTTTACTGAACCAAGCAAATATTTCGAATCGATAATGTCTGTAAATGCGTCAATTGCCCAAAAACATGATGTAACAGAACCATCGGGCATAATTCCAATTGATTTACGAACACAACGACATTCCCTACTGTACTTGCTGTGTCCTTTCATTGTATAGTGAAAATCAATTGTAGGTTTTTGTTTGCAAGCATTAGCTGCATCCAATTCAGTAATAAAACTAACTGCCCACGCCTCTTCTCCTTCAGTCAATACTTCTTGCTTATAATTTGCTCCTCTTCCTGATGGATAAAATTTCAGCAAACTCCAATTGTCAACACCTGCTTTACAAAGATATTCATAAAGATCTTTGAGATTTCTTTCATTACAGTTAGAACGGGCTAAAACTGTCTGAATTCCCACTTGAATCCCATACTTTTGAAGATAGGGTAACGCATTTGCCGCTGCTACTGAATATCCAATAGGTCTAAGCGAATATTCCTGCCCTGGAACAACATCCATTGTCATCTCACAACCGCAAATACAATTAGAAAGGCGCTTTGCCAAATTATCAGACATCATAAATCCAGAAGTACTGATTCCTACTTTCTCCTTACCTAACAAGGCTGCAGCCTTTTCAATAACACACACATTTTCCATATTAGTAAAAATTTCCCCTCCAGAGAAATCAATATAAACGTCTCGTGACTTATTAACTTCTTTCAAATCATCCATAAGGGAAAGCTTACGTTCTAGGGAAAGTTCTCCTTCTAACGCTTCACATCCAGATACTGCACCCATACAACAAATACTACAGTTCCAAGGGCATTTCTTTGTGATATCATAGATTACAGAGAGTTTTGAATTTGTTTTCATACGGTTATCCTCCTTACTTGTACTATATTTGTAGATATAAATTTAGAAAATAACCTGAACAAATCATAGCAGATTTCTTGACTTGTAAATGAGATCATGATATTATAATTTATGTGATTTGAGCAATGGTCAGGAGTATCTGACTTCTGTTCAGGAGAGGATTAGGTATTGCCGTACCTAATCCCTTTTTCTATATGCTCATTATAAATCAGAATTCTCATTTTAGCAATCTCTAAGGTGTGAATTGCAGTGTAAAATTCTCGAATTGTAAATTTCTAATTTGCGAATCTAAAATCGTTATAGCAAATCGATATCTTTCATCTGTAATTTTCTTTCATAAGTAAATCTATAATGCAAAATGCACCTCTATCATTCAGTACTATTTTTTTATCGCTTACTTTAGATTTATCTATCGCAAAAGACTGTTCGAATATTATGATAAATAGAAATCCTTCACTGATATAAAAAGGCATGATTCACTCCCTAATCACGCCTCATTCCAAAGTCTTCTTATCAATTACTGGTCTAGGCTCTCCACCCAAGCTACTACATCTTCATCTGAAACACTGGAGCGGAATCGCATACCTTCCTGCCAATCTCCGGTTCCGGCAAGCTGTGCCAGCAGTTCACCACTGTCACCCAAACCAGAACTTGCTGATGTACAGAAGGGAATAACGGTCTTTCCTGTGAAATCATTGGCCTCCACAAAGGTATTTACCGGCCATGCCGCAATCCCCCACCACACGGGGTAACCGATATAGATTCTTTCCATATCCTGCCAGTCATCTACAGTGTCAGCCACCAGCTCCACATTACGCAGGCTTTCATCAGCATACTCCTGGGAGACCCGGCTGTTATCATCGTTATAATTCAAATCCTCATCGGTATATGGATCAACCGGCTCCAACTTGAACAATTCTCCGCCTGTTGTATCAGCAATGACTTCAGCTACACGCTCTGTATTGCCAGTAGCTGAAAAATACACGACAAGGGTTTTCCCCTGGGTTCCATCTCCATCTGTCTCTGCCTCGCTGCTTGCTTCGGCGCTATCTTCTTCTGTTGTAGCTGCGCTGGATTCATTCTCCGATGCTGCCCCTGTATTTGACTGTGTCTGGCTTTCATCTTGTCCGCTCCCGGTCCCGCATCCAGCCAACATACTGACTATCAGAATACACACTGTTATAATAAAAATCCACGTTTTCTCATATGGAATGACCTCCTTCATCTAATATGATCTATACTCAACGTAATACACAAATCTTCTCTTTTTCTGTGTACACAGTTCTTTTCAACCTTAAAAATGCTACTCAATACACGTTATACACTCAAAAAACCATACTGTATTTTAGGGTAACCTACATAGATCGTGTCGTATTCCTCCAGATCATCCTTATACACTTTCACTTCCGGACGGTCTTTCCTGCGAAGTTCTTCCTTCGCCTCATCTATGCATGCGTAATAATCCGCCGGATATGTCTTCACGGTATCCACCTCAAACAGATCCCCGCCTGTTATATCCGAGATTATCTCAGCTACGATCTCTGTGTTTCCTTTCGTAAGATTCCGTATGCTTCCGTTCCAGTAGTTCTCACCCTTTCTTGAATAATAAACGATCAATGTTTTGCTCATTGTAACTTCCTCCTTTTCTTATTATTTTAGATGTTTTCACAAAATCAGCAATTCTGTTTTCCTATCAAGATTATAAGTAAAACTTATCCGAGTATCTTTTATTCAGCACCTGTGGATCTTCCAAAAAGCCTCTGCCCGCAGCTGCGATGACCACAATAACCGCAATATTTCTTTTCATTTTACTTTAACCGTCGTGTAGAGTGGATTATCATAAAAATGCCCATTCCGACAATAATGGCGCAGATGCCTGCTCCTGTAGATCCTGTCATAAGCTGACGAAAATAAGGGGATGTGCTTTCTGTATCAAACTGGCTCAGCATGGCAGTTTCCAGTGAGAGCATGGAAACTAACGCAGCGGCAAGGCTGACTTTCCTTGCCGCTGATATGACCGGGCTGTGATATTTCCGGTATCGAACCACATTGACCACTGCCATGATCATGATATAAAAAGTGTACAGTGCCATTACATAGATCAGGACTCCCGCATATTTAAATCCTTCATTCTGATCAACTGCCAGGATCACCATGCCTGCAAGCGCCAGATTCATGATCACCAGGATCACGCCGCACAGCCGATACCGCCTCCACTCATCTGTCAGGTTCTCTCCGAACCCATGTCTGTATGAGTATCTTACCAGCAGGAAACGCATGGTGGAGAGACAGATATAATAAGCTGCCAGAGATCCAAACCAGGGCGAATGATAATAGATTCCTGTAAAAGCATTGAATCCGGCATACATCAGATTGATGACAAAAGAAGTATAGAGGGACATCCTCATTTTAAGAGGGATATCTTCCATATAATGACTGACGAACGGATTCTGCCGAACTCTGCGGCTCCATTTCGAAATCCAGGGCACAACACGGATACATACGATTATCAACGAGTACGCGGACACGACATAAGATACATATGCGATCGGGCTGTCATCCCCGGCGATCAGAAAGGTATATATCAACAGACCTGCAGAGATTGGAACACTCAGGATAACAACTGCGGTTCCAGGAAACAAGAGCCTATACCAAAATTTAATTATACGTTTCATTTTTCTTTGCAGATGTTTCACGGGCAGCCTGCTCAGAAGCAAGCCTTTTCTTCGCATCTTCCACGGATTCGCCCTCTCTGTTCAAAAACTGATCTACAAATTTATCACTTATTTTATTGAATCCTCCTACAACACCGTTTTCTATTTTCTTATAACCGCCAACAACGCCTTCCTCAATTTTCTTGTATCCTCCTACGACGTTTTCCGCGATTTTTTCATTTGCCTTTACTAATTTTGATTTTGCCATTTTTCATTTCCTCCTCAATGATTTTATTGCAGTCACTTACTCTAACCCTTTTACAATCGGAATCAGGCAGAGCAGCAGGACAATTCCCACAAGACCGACCAGGATTCCCTGAATCAACATGTTCCATACCATGACCATGCACATGCCAACGCCAAGTGCCAGAGCTCCGACGATGCCGAAAAGAATCGTTCCGACTGCTTTCCCGTTCAGTTTGACCGCCGGTTTTCCTTCCATCCTGCGGCGTACGATCAACATGGCAAGCAGGATAACCGCCCCTGCCGCTCCCATCACAATTCCCTGGTTAAAGGCGTTCCACTGGGGGAGCAGGCACATACACATGCCGATGGCAAAAAGGATTCCACCAACAGTTCCCATTATCATTGATACAAAATTTTTCTTTTTCATTATAAAAGCCTCCTTTATGTGTTTTCCACTTGATGACTGTATTCTAGGATGCTTTTGTTTCTGATTTTATTCTAAAACGTTTCTGAATTGTTAAATCACTGGAAGTGCCCAAAGGCACATTCCGGGATTGTAAGCGGTCGCCAAGGTCTCGGGCACGCCCCGACTTTGGCTCGTCGCCGTTGCAAAAAGATACCATACTGAATATTCTCAGACATGGTATCTTTTATGTTTAATTCTCTTTCAAGTTGTACAGGCATCTCAAATACCTCTGCAGGTTTCCTGTATATAATATACTTTTGCGATTATGATCCCCAGAATCGCAATCCCGGCCAGGACCAGATAGCCGGACTCCATACCTCCCGCTGAGACAATGCTTCCGGTAAACATCGGAAACGTAGTCATTCCTATTGCATATACCGCCTGGAAAAATCCCATGGCAGTGGATTTCTTCTCTTTCGGTTCTTCCCCAAGCCATTTCTTTGAGAAAATTTTTCTTCTGCCCATCCGATTGCCGGAATCGCCACAGCCAGTGCAAGCAGATATGCTGTGGATGCCCAAAGTATTTATTGGGGTCGGAGATTTGTTTCTATAATATGACAATAAAAGAACCCCTGTTCCGACTTCGACTGTCTTGATCATAGTCGGTCACAGGAGTTCTTTCTGTTAATTACATTTTTATTCTTACTATACCTGTTTCTGGCTGCTGGTGACGAAATATAGTTTCCCCTCAAAGCGCAGGCGACTCCAGAATCTCTGCGATCATCTCCGCCCGGTTGAACGGCACCATAAAGTAATATCCATCGGCAGCTCCTCTGAGTTTCTCCGCGATCTCCGCTGCGATCCGCACGCCCACTGCCAGCGCTTCCTCTCTGCTCATGTCTTTGTCATACTGTGCAATGATCTCATCCGGCACATGGATTCCCGTGATCTCGTTCTTCATGAACAGTGCATTGCGGTAGCTCACCAGGGGCATGATCCCGCAGATGATCTTCGTGTCGATCCTGCTCTTTATGTATCGGATCCTCTCGATATCCTCGTCAGAATAAATGGGCTGGGTCAGGAAGAAGGAGGCTCCTGCCTCGCATTTTTTCTGCATCCTCCTGATCTCCGCATCAATATTCGCCCTTCCGTAATTCAGCGCTCCGCCGTACGCGATCGGATCATCTGAAAAATGTTCCGTGTTCAGCTGCTTCACATAGTTCATCAGGGTGACCGAATGATAGTCATAGACAGATGTGATACTTCCTCTATCTCCTGACGGTACCGGATCTCCTGTCACGAAAAGGAAATTCCGGATACCGTTCATATAAGCGCCCAGTATTTCCGAGCCGATCCCAATCGCATTCCTGTCACGGCACGCAATGTGCGGCATCGTGTCGATCTGGATCCGGTCCGCGATCTTGACCGCCGACAGTACGGAGGACGCTCGCATCTTTCCCATCGGGGAATCAGAAAACGTGATCATCTCTACGCCTGCTCGCTTCAGGACAGCTGCCGCCTCGGTCATCTTTTTGTCGTTCCCGTCAAAAGGCGGGTCCAGCTCCGCGATAACGACCTTTTCTCCGGAATAGAGACGCCGGATGAACAGATTGTTATCGTACCGGATCTCTGACTCCTTCCGCTCCTCCGGACGGTCCGAAGGACGTTTTGCAACAGGCCTGTTCCCGGCGGCAGCCGCCAGCTTTCTCGTATAGGACGGTGTCGTTCCGCAGCATCCGCCGATGATATTGACTCCAAGACCGGCGATTTCTTCCATTGCCTCACAGAAGTATGCAGAGTTGTCCCGGTAGACCATTCTGTTCTCGATCCGGTCCGCATATCCGGCATTAGGCACTGCGGATACGATCATATCCCCCAGGTCACAGCGCTTTAAAAGCCTGCCCAGATGGGACGGTCCGATCCCGCAGTTAAAGCCGATCCCGTCGATCAGGCTGCTCTCCCTGGCGGTCTTCAGCAGTTCTCTCATCCCTATTCCGGTCTTTGTATACCCGAACATATTGACAGAAAAGCTTGCCATGATAAATGCATCGCTGACGGACCGTATCCACTCTGCCACAGGCAGGATCCTGTCAAAATCAGAAAACGTCTCAAACCAGATCAGACGGATCCCGGAGTCCAGGTGCGCCCTGGCAATTGTCTTATATTCTTCTATGATCTCTTTCTCCCGCTCGTCAGAGGCTCCTGTCTCCGGCACCGGTCCGATATCGCCGGCGATATAGATCTCTCTCCGCCTATCCCCCGGCACTGTTCCGGTCCCTGTCTTGTCTCCCGTCTTCTCCGACGCATCCGGGCGTACCGCGGAACCTTCGCCCTCCTCTGCTTTGTCTGCTGCCGCGGACTGCGCGATCCGGCAGGCGGCAGCTGTATTCTCATAGACTGTTCGCAGCTGTTCCTCTCTTGTCTGCCCGGATGTGTCCTGACAGAGCGTATGGATATTGGATGAAAAGCTGTTGGTCCGTATGATATCGGCTCCGGCTTCGATATATTCCCGATGGATCGACGCGATCTTCTCCGGATCTGTCAGATTGTCCAGTTCGGGCGCTCCTGCTCCTTCTGCGTACTTTTCTCTGTAATATGTTCCCATTGCGCCGTCTGTGACCAGGCAGCGTGATCTGAAAATTGTCTGAAAGTCCATATCTGTTCTCCCTCTGCGGCAGTCTGATTCTGCATTTGTCCGTACATCGGGTACTGTGAACTGCCGCCATAATGTTTCAGTATACTGAAAATCCTCCCTGATATCAATGTCTTTCTCCATAAAAAGTATGAAACAGTCTTGTGAGAAAGCGGTACAGACTTTCATTCGTCTCCCGATTGATCCTCTGATCCTCCATCAGTTCCGGCAGCGGCTCCTCCATACTGCATTCTCCGCAGATATCCACTCCGATCACCCTCTGATGTTCAAATACCTCCAGAAGGAGTCTCTCCAGTATAGACAGAGGCATGTCCCCCTGGTTCCAGTTTGTTCTCGCCTCGCCGCGGTCAAGGACATCTTTGTCTATAGAAATATAGATCGGAAGATCCATTCGGATAAGACGGAGCTTTCCGTCAATCTTCCCGTCCTCGACTTCCTCTCTGCTGATGCAGACCAGCTTCTCTCTCAGATCCTGCGGGATCTCATCCACACTTTTCTGTTCCGGACCTATAAGGATCATCTGTGTCAGATACGGATTAGTGCGCATCACATCCGCCGCCCAGCTGCCGCAGCTTGTCATCCGGGGAAGCATCGGCGTCTGCATATCGCTGTGGTGATCATAGAGCACAAGAGAAAACGGCTCTGTTACCTTCTCCGTAAAAAACTTCGTGACATAGTGGTAATTTCCACTGTCGAGAAAATGTATCCCGCAGGGACCGTAAGGTTCCAGTCTTCTGCGTATCTCTGTTTCCGCCTCCTCAGAGCAGTACATATCCGTACCGCTGATATCGCTCAGGTCGATCCTGCTGAGCCCTTTGATCTCTTTTTCTATGTTTTCCGGATAAATATGGGAAAAATCAAGAATGATATTTCCATTTTTCTTCGCTGAATTCATATTCTGCCACCCCGACTGCCGATCATCATGTTCAATGAGCCTTCTGATATTTTTTGTAAGTCCGAAATTCCTTCCGCAGGCTTTTCACTACTTCCCTCCTGGTCATACTTCCATATTTTTCCCGGACATGGTCCCTGATCTCATTCGTCTCCATATCTTTCAGGATCCTGTCAGTGGCTTCTTCCCCTTTCACTTTATATTTTTCAAGCAGATATCTGAAATAAATATGCCCTGTATGATACCCCCTCTTGTCCATATCTTTCTGGGCAGTCTCGATTGCTTTCAGCTCGCGCTTTCCGCCGGTCACAAGGATCATGTGATCCTGATTCTTATCGGCCACAACACGCCATATAATATGGGACACTGTATACGGAACCTTTCCGTTCTCACTCTCGAACACAAGACCGATCTTTGCCCCGGTCGCAAAAATAAGCGTTTTATCCTGATTATCAGACATCTTTCTGCATTCTACATTTTCATGTTTCTGGAAACTGCTGATGCACCTGCAGCAGCTCGGCTTCGTATCATCGTAAAACAGGATTAATTTTTCCATATATATTATGCCTCCTTCTTATTTTACATTGTTTTTCGCTTCTATCAAGCTCAGTATGCCGCGTTTCCCGGCACAGAATTCAACCTGTTCGATCCATCCGTTTTTCTCCTTTCTTTATTATATTCATCAATATTTTACTTTTAAACCATTTGTCAGAAATGAAGGTGTCCGGATCATCTGCTCCGGGACACCTTCGTCAAAGAAAGCTTTCTATAGAACTTTCTCTATATTATGCGTCATCTTCTGAGCCACGGATGCAAACACCTTCTGCTCTTCCTGTGTCACCCCGTCGAGAATGATCTCTCTGATCTTCTTTGAGATCTTCTCGATCTTTCTGATGACGGCAGAAGCATCCTCTGTAATTTTGTCAAGAGATATATTCGCTCAGTCTTTTCTGTGAATAGTAACGCGGCAGCACCGGAATCTTCCGCTGCTGCCGCGCCCTTTTATCTGTCTATATATCTATATCATATTCTCGGAGCCCTTATTCATTTTCTGCGATCTCTCTGGCGACGTAGATCCCGCTGGCCGAGGCATGGGAGAGTGAATGGGTCACTCCGCTGCCGTCCCCGATCACATACAGCCCTTTGTGAATGGTCTCCAGATGCTCGTCCAGCTTCACTTCCATATTGTAGAACTTCACCTCCACACCGTAGAGGAGGGTATCATCGTTCGCCGTACCAGGCGCGATCTTATCCAGAGCGTACACCATCTCGATAATGCCGTCCAGAATACGCTTTGGAAGTACAAGACTTAAGTCTCCCGGCGCAGCGGACAGTGTCGGACGGACAAATCCTTCTTCGATTCGCTCCGGCGTACTCCTCCTTCCGCGGATCAGATCTCCGAATCTCTGTACAAGGACTCCGCCCCCGAGCATATTGGAGAGACGTGCAATGCTCTCGCCATACCCGTTGCTGTCCTTGAATGGTTCGGAAAAATGCTTTTCCACGAGAAGGGCGAAATTCGTATTCTCGGTCTGCTTTTCCGGATCCTCATAGCTGTGCCCGTTCACAGTCACGATCCCGTTTGTATTTTCATTTACCACGATCCCGCATGGATTCATACAGAAGGTCCTGACCTTGTCCTCGAACTTCTCTGTCCGGTATACGATCTTGCTCTCGTAGAGCTCATCCGTCAGGTGGGAGAAGATCACTGCCGGAAGCTCCACCCTGACGCCGATATCCACTCGGTTAGATTTGGTCGGAATCGCAAGTCTCTCACAGATCTTTTCCATCCACTTGCTCCCGCTCCTTCCCACGGACACGATACATTTCCCACACTCATCGGCCTGGTCCCCGGAGATCACCCGATAGCCGCCCTCTGTGATCTCAAGATCGTCCACATGGCAGTTAAACCGGAATTCCACTATATCTTTCAGTTCTTTAAACAGATTCTCCAGCACCACATAGTTGATATCCGTTCCCAGATGCCGCACTGAAGCATCCAGAAGCTTCAGCCTGTTCTGCATGCACAGCTTCTTGAACCTGGTGCCCGCAGTGGAATACATTTTTGTGCCTTCCCCGCCATGGGAGACATTGATCTCATCCACGTAATGCATCAGACTGGTCGCCGTCTCTTTCCCGATATACTCGTAAAGTGTTCCTCCGAAATCATTGGTGATATTATATTTTCCGTCAGAGAACGCTCCTGCTCCGCCGAACCCGCTCATGATCGCACATGTCCTGCAGTTAATGCAGCTCTTTATCTTCTTCCCATCGATCGGGCACTTTCTCTTCTCAAGCGGATTTCCCGCCTCAAACACCGCCACCTTCAGCTCCGGCGCTTTCTTCATCAGCTCATATGCCGCAAAGATCCCTCCCGGGCCTGCTCCGATTATGATCACATCATACCTGCTCATCTGCATCATTTCCTTTCTCCGGCAGCCCGCTTCCGGGCACTGCTGTCTTATTGTAAATAGTATGTGATGAATCTTCTAATATATAGAAATTTTCCCTCAATTATAGTATCATGGCAAAAAAATATTTTCAATGTTGTTTTCCGGTCCGGACGGCTTCCCGATACAGGACTTTTTCTTGACTATTTAACAATTTCCCACTGTACTCTTATGAGAAAAAAATATATAATTGATACAGTACATCCAGCAGAGCTGGAAATGTTATCGAAAGGAATCATTATGGTAAAAGATAATATCATCCCAAATCACATGAACATTTACTGGCATGACTATACCGGCCATGTCAAGGACAAGCCGATCACAGAGGCCAGCGTTCCGGTGAAGGCGGCTCTGATCGGAAGAGTCGGGCTGATGCTCCTCTCCTGCGGGACCGGAGCATGGCGGGTAAGGAGCTCCATGAACGCGCTCTCCGAGCAGCTCGGCGTCACATGTACCGCCAGCATCGGGCTGATGACCATCGTCTACACCTGCTTCGACGGACATAAGACATTTACGAATTCTCTCGCCCTGAACAATACCGGGGTGAACACTTCCAAGCTGAACCAGCTGGAACGTTTTGTAAAGAACTTTCCCAAAGAGGGAGTACATATGTCCGGCGAGCAGCTCCACAACAGGCTGGACGAGATTGAACAGATCCGGGGGCTGTACACCCCGTTTCAGCTCGGGCTTGCTGCGGCATTTGCCTGCTCCGCCTTCACTTTTCTTCTGGGCGGCGGGCCGATCGAGATGCTCTGCGCATTCATCGGCGCCGGCGTGGGGAACTTCCTTCGCTGTCACCTGATCAAACGGCACTTTACCTTATATCTGTGCGTGATCTCTTCTGTGGCGCTCGCCTGTCTGTCGTATGTCCTGTCGCTGCGGCTGTTCGACATGATCTTTACGCTGCCGGGGAACCACGAGGCCGGATATATCTGCGCCATGCTTTTCATTATTCCCGGCTTCCCGTTCATCACCAGCGGCATTGACCTGGCGAAGCTGGATATGCGCTCCGGACTGGAACGGCTTGCCTACGCAGTGATCATCGTTGTGGCCGCAACGATCACCGGCTGGATCATGTCTTCCATCCTGGGAGTACATCCGGCGAACTTTGCAGAATTATCCATCCCTCCGATGCTCCATCTGCTCTTCAGGCTTGCGGCAAGCTTTGTTGGAGTCTTTGGATTCTCCATCATGTTCAACAGCCCGCCGGCTATTGCATCCGCCGCTGCGGTGATCGGGGCAGTTGCGAACACCTTCCGGCTGGAGCTTGTGGACCTGGCAGGATGCCCGTCAGCAGTTGCTGCATTTCTCGGAGCACTGACAGCCGGGCTGCTTGCCTCTTTCCTGATGAAGCGTCTGGGATATCCCAGGATCTCCGTCACAGTTCCTTCCATCGTGATCATGGTACCGGGGCTCTATCTGTTCCGTGCGGTCTACAACATGGGCGAGATGTCGCTGTCTGTATCAGCCAACTGGTTCGTCTCCGCACTGCTGATCATCATGATGCTGCCGCTCGGACTGATCTGCGCCCGCATTATCACGGACAGATCCTTCCGGCACTGTACCTGATGCGAGCTTCCGCTGTACATTCTGTGGAGTCGGCTCCATCGCAGAAAAGAGGCCGGCATGCTTCCAAAGCAAGGAAGTCTGCCGGCCTCTTTTCATTCTTCTCATTTCAGTTCTCATCTGAACTCCGGAAATGTCTGTTTTTTCTCACCGCTCCCGTCTGCGGAAGATATCATCCCTCTTGAGGAAGATCAACACGGCAGCGATCACCACGATCACGCCGGCCCCGATCTTCGCCCAATCCTGCCAGGTGAGAGACGCCAGATTGAAGCACCGGACATTCACCCACATCTGATTGATCCTCTGGTTATTCTCCTGGTCAAAGTACTGCATGACCACAGCTCTCTCCAGGACGTCCTGCGGCGGATACTGTGCATAGAGCTGCCGGTCTGCCTGATCAGCCTCGGCTGTGATCACATAGTCCGGATCGGAATTGTCTCCGCTGAAAAAGAATCCCACAGGATACTCTATTGTATCTTCTGCGCCGTCCTCCGCGCCGTAGCACCAGTCTGCATAGGCGTAGATGATATCGCTGTCTCCGCCCGCAATGACCGAAGTATATCCGATGTAATACATATTGCGAACTACGTTATCCGGCCGCGACATGAAGTTGATGAACGCTTCTGCAGCCTGCTGTTTCGCCGCATCGCCGCCGATGCCGTCTTTCAGCATGACCCAGCCGTCAAACCAGACGTTCGTACACTCCTCCGGCACCGCATAGGCGAGATAGTAGTCATCGATCTCCGCCTGATCCAGCGTATAGACCGCATCTCCGGACCACTGATAATTCGCCAGAACTTTGCCGGTCACCATATCCGCCTTGCCGCTGTCGGATTCAAAGGAGTAGGCGTTCTCTTTCATCTGCTTGAGGATCTCTTCAGCAGCGTTCACTGTCTCCTCGTCCGTCCGATTCATCAGCTCGGCGATCTGCTCCAGGCGGTCCGGTGAATTGATGAAATCCGGCTGCAGAAGTTCCTCTTCGTTCAGGATCCCCAGAGCGGCAAAGTAGCTGTCCCGGACATTGTCCTTGATCGTCACCTGACCCTTATAGCGCGGATCCGCCAGGATCGACCAGTGGGAAGCATCCTCTTTGGAAATCTCTTCCGGATTGTAGACGATGCCTGTTGTTCCCCACATGTACCCGGCGGCATATTTACTCCACGGCTCACCGTGAATGGTATTTGTATCAAATATATTTCTTATATAATCCGAGACGCCCCGGACATAGTAATTTTTCTCATTCTCTGTGTCAAAGAACTCCTCTGACAGGGGCTGGAGCCGATCCTCGGCGATCAGCTTCATGAACATATACTCAGAGGGACAGACGAGGTCGAAGTCATTTCCAAGAGTGAGCTGATTATAGAGATCCTCGTTGGTGCCGAAAGTAGAATACTCCACATCTACCTCTATGCCATATGTTTCCCTGTACCACTCTTCAAAATCCTCCACCATCGAGTTCTCACCAAGGATCACCGTACCTTCCCGGTCATCCAGATCGATCGCTTCCTCCTCGTCCCAGTCTCCCTCATCAATGTACTCTTCCCAGTTGGCGATCCTAAGCGTAACCTTTCCGCTGCTCTCATCCGTCTGTCCGGAAGCCGGAGCCGCTGATACTCTGAGCACTCCGCCCTGCAGACAGGATGCGGAGACTGCCAGAAGCGCCGCAGTCCCGGCAAGAAGCCGGAGTTTTCTGTGAAGTCTTCCGCCTTTTCCGCAGGAGAGCTGATCAGTCTTTTTCTCTGCTGTCATACGCATTCACCTCCTGCCTTTTTGCCGTCTTCGATGACGCCAGGTTCATGAGGACCACCACAAGGATCACGACAAGAAAGATCACCGTGGACAGCGCCCACAGCGCAGTCTTGATCTCTGTCTGAGCGCCTCTTGTGGCATTTACCACATAAGTGCTGATCGTATCGAATGTTGCCGGCTTCGTGTAAGTCGAAATGAAATAGTCATCCAGGGACAGCGTGACCGAGAGCATAAATCCGGAGACGATCCCCGGAACGATCTGCGGGAGCACGATCTTATACAGCGCCTGGAAGGGTGTCGCCCCCAGATCCAGCGCCGCCTCATAAAGCCCGCTGTCCATCTGCTTAAGTCTCGGCATGACCGCAAGATATACGAACGGCGCACAGAGCACTACATGTCCGATCACCAGCGGGACAAATGTATTCTTCTCAATCCCAAACACGACGATGAGCAGGATGCATATGGAAAACGCCGTCACAACATCGGCATTGACTACCGGCACCTGATTCGCCGTCTCCACAGCCGTTCTCACGGCCGGTCTGGAATAGAAGGCTCCGACAGCCCCAGCCGTTCCCAGGATCGACGCGATCAGGGCCGCCCCCAGCGCGAGAAGCACCGTCCCGATGATCATGTTCCTGAGTTCTTCTGTCGTGAACAGCGTCACGTAATTGTGCAGGGAAAATCCCCTGACAGCTCCGATCGTCGTTGAATCTGTAAAGCTGTAAAATGCCAGGATCAGTACCGGCACATACATAAACAGCGCCACAAGGGCAAGCCAGGAATAAGAAACTATCTTTTTCATTACAGCACAGCCCCCCTGTTCTCCGCATTATTCTGATCCTCTCTTCCGGTAAACAATGTAATGATACAGATCACCGCAAACAGGATCAGTGAGATCATGGATCCGTTGTTCCAGTCGTAAATATTGAAATAACTTCCGATCAGGGAACCCATGATATAGGTACTGTTGTACATCATATCCAGGATAACGTAGTTCGTCATCGCCGGAAGAAACGTCATCGTGACCCCGCTCACGATGCCCGGCATGGACAGCGGCAGTGTAATGCGCATAAATACTGCTGCCGGGCCGGCCCCCAGATCACTCGCCGCCTCCAGCAGACTCTCGTCCAGCTGAAGGAGTGTGGTGTACAGCGGCAGGATCATGAACGGCAGATAATCATAAGTCATACCGATCACCGTGTTCAGAAACGGGTGAAGCGACAGATTGCCCTCCAGCACGGTCAGGATCTCTTTCAGAGCTGTGATCCTCAGCGTAAAATTGATCCACATCGGCAGGATAAAGAGCATCAGGATCACCGGTCCCCGCTTCAGGCCGCTCCTCGCCAGCACATAGGCAGCCGGATAGGCGACCAGAAGACAGACTGCAGTCACGACTGCCGCGATCACAAGACTGTAACAGAGTGTCCCGATCGTATTTCCGTTTGTAAAGAAGCTGAGCAGGTTCTCCAGTGTGAATCTGCCGCTCCCGTCAGTGAACGCATAGTACACGATGACCGCAAGCGGAAGGATGACAAAGCAGATCAGGAACAGAGCATATGGGATGCACAGCTGCTTCCTGCTGAATCGAATGTTCATCATATCACACCCTGCTTTCTTTTTAATAGAATCTGATCCTCCGGTATCATCAGACTGACATGGTCGCCCTCGTTCCACAGATCATCCTCATCCAGAACGAAGTCTTCCTCATCCTCTGTACGCACCGTATAGTTATAGTGGCTTCCTTTATATATGAAAGAAATGATATGTCCGTGAGCCCGGTATTCCTTCGGTTCATCGCTCATGGAGACCGCCTTGACAGGCACCTCCACGGTTACTTCCATTCCTGCCAGGCTGATCTCTACTCCATCAGCGGTGATCACAGTGCAGTCGCCGCTTCTGCGGGATCCTTCATAGAGCTGGGTGAGATCGCAGGCATAAGAGCCGCCGGCAAATGCCGCCCTTCCTTCCTTTGTGATCACTCCGTCGAACACATTCATCATGACGCCCGCCGGCATGACATGGATCCCGTCAGGATCGATGCGCATCCCGATCTCAGTGCCCGGCTGAGCACTTCTCGTGCTCTGGATCACGATCTCATTCTCCCCGCACAGAGCAGTGATCTCATAGTACATACCCTTGAATACAACAGAATCCACGATTCCTTTCAGCTGACCGTCCTCCGGTCTGGTGATCAGCACATCCTCCGGCCTTACCACCACATCCACCCGGGTATCCTTCGGGACATTGTCCACACAGGGGAACTGGGTCTGACAGAACTCCACTGTCATGGAAGCTGTCATTCTCCCCTCGAAGATATTGCTCTCGCCGATGAAGTCGGCGACAAAGGCGTTCTTCGGCTCATTGTAGATCTCCTCCGGTGTTCCGATCTGCTGGATCATTCCGTCCGACATGACGACTACCTTATCGGACATGGTCAGCGCTTCTTCCTGGTCGTGGGTCACATAGATAAATGTGATTCCAAGCTGCTCATGCATAGACTTCAGCTCAAGCTGCATCTCCTGGCGCATCTTCAGGTCCAGCGCTCCTAACGGCTCATCGAGGAGCAGGATATCCGGCTCATTTACGATTGCGCGGGCAATGGCGATCCTCTGCTGCTGCCCGCCGGACAGGGTGGATATCTTACGCTTCTCGAATCCCTCCAGATCCACTACCTCCAGCACCCTTCTGACCTTCTCACGGATAACAGACTTGGGCAGCTTCTTCAGGTTCAGTCCGAACGCAACATTCTCGTAGACGTTCAGATGGGGGAAGAGCGCATACCGCTGGAACACCGTGTTGATCGGCCTTAAGTTCGGCGGGATATGGCTGATATCTTCCCCGTTCAGAAGGATCTCACCCTCGGTCGGAAATTCAAAACCGGCGATCATTCGCAGCGTGGTCGTCTTGCCGCAGCCGGACGGACCGAGAAAGGTAACGAACTCGCCTTTTTTCACGGTCAGATTGAAGTCCTCCACAACGACTGTATCGTCGAAGACTTTCTTGATATTTTTCAACTCAATGATATTCTCACTCATGGTCTCACTCCTTACCATGTATCTTCTAAAAGTATAACCTAGTTAAGTTTATTGGAAGCAAGAGGGTTTGTCAATACATAAAGCTAACCCGTTATTGTATATTATATCAGTATTTCCTTCGTCGAGAAGCTACTGTCCGCACCATACTTATGGACATGGAATGTAACAGTTCAAAACACTTGACGCTGCCGCGCCAGGGTGATAAGTTAATCTCATCTGAATAAAAACGATTTTCTAACGAAAGGATCTTAAGAAATGAATATCAGAGTTTATCACACGCTCCCCGGAGACGCGGTCATGATCCGGGAAGAGGTCTTTATGAAAGAACAGGGATTTCATGATGAATTTGACAAGACGGATCAGACTGCCTCACACATTGTCTTATATATAGAAAATATCCCCGCCGCGACATGCCGCTTTTTCCCGGGGCAGCCGCAGGGGGAATATATCGTCGGGCGGATCGCCGTACGTAAAGAATACCGCGGGCACAGCCTCGGCTCCCGGGTGCTCGCCGCTGCAGAGTCGGAGATCCGCATGCTGGGCGGAAGAAAGGTGATTCTCCACGCCCAGCAGCAGGCGAGACCATTCTACGAAAAACAGGGATATTCTGTTTACGGGGAGCCGGATTTTGATGAGGACTGTCCTCATATCTGGATGCAAAAAGAGCTTTCCCTCACTCATCCTTCCACAGCCGCTCCGTAACTTCTGCGAAATCGATCCGAAGCTTCCCTCCGTAAATCCTGGCCGGCACTTTATCAGAGTCTGTGACAACCTCTATGCAGAAATCGGGCGCGCCATAAATTCCTTTCCGCGTGATCCTCTCCTTCCTGCAGACCAGAGCAATATCAGGCTGTACTATTGTTCTGTCGTCGCAGTCAAGCTGTCCATCCAGCGGAGAGGTCAATACGCGGCACTCTCCTCTATTGGATCTGAAGGATCACCTCAGTCTGAAATGATTCCGCTCAAACGCCAGCAGCCCCTCGTCTCTCATCCTTCCAAGCTCCGCGGACATGGCGCTCCGGTCCACTGACAGATAATCTGCCATCTGCTGCCGGTTAAACGGAATATCAAACTCCGGGCTTCCCGCCCTCTGAGACTGTTCTGACAGATAGGACAAAAGCTTTTCCCTTGTCGTCCGCTTCGACATATGCTCCAGCTTCTGGGTAAGCACCTTATTCTTCACCGCCAGCACGGAGAGCAGATTCCGGATCAGCCGGCCATGGAACTGACAGGCTGACGGGCACATGGTCAGGATCCGCTTCATGTTAAGAAAAAGCACTCTGCTCTGCTTCACCGCGACAGCATCATTCAGAATCTCATCACTGCCAAGACAGGCATATACCTCGCCGAACATCTCACCAGCCGAAATCTCGCTCAGGATACTCAGATTGCCCCAGTAGTCTTCCTTCTGGATATGAACGCTCCCCTCCAGCAGCATTGCCACGTTTTCGATGCGCTCCCCCCGCCGGAACACAGCTTCGCCTTTCTGATAGGTCTTTGTAACTGCCAGAAGACATTCCAGCATGGGAAAAATCTCTGTTTCACTGATCCCCTGGAATAATTTTGAATTTTTTAAAAGAGTAATATCTGTTTCCATATTTACCTTTCCGTTGTATTTACAACTGATTTGTTTTAAATATCGTATTATCCTTAACACGAAAAATCAAGTAGATAATAAAAATCAATCGTATCAGGAGGAGACGAATATGTCAGATAAGATGTTTTGTTTTCAGTGTGAACAGACCGCAGGGTGCGCCGGATGCACAGGCAGCGCCGGAGTCTGCGGAAAAACTGCAGATACAGCGAAACTCCAGGATCAGCTCACAGGCGCGCTGATCGGGCTTGCCCGGTCATCCCGCGGGAAAACTCCCTCGGAAAGCTCCCGCCGCGCAATGGTAGAGGGACTTTTTACGACCATCACAAATGTCAGCTTTGATGAAGAAAGAATACGGGAACAGATTGAAAATGTAAAAAAAGAAAAGAATGTTCTTACCGCCGGGTCCGGAGACGGCAGTCAGCCATGTACAGGGAACGAAGATTATGACATGGACCTTCTCTGGAATGCAGACGAGGATATCCGCTCTCTGAAATCCCTCATCCTGTTCGGACTGCGTGGCATGGCAGCGTATGCCTTCCATGCGATGGTGCTGGGATATTCTGATGAAGAGGTAAACGCCTTCTTTTATGAAGGGCTCTGCGCTGTCGGCGAAGAATGGACTATGGAGCAGCTGCTGCCCATTGTCCTGAAAGTCGGAGAGATCAATCTGAAATGTATGGCGCTCCTGGACCGGGCAAACACAGAGACCTACGGCAGTCCCGAACCTGTCACTATTCCGCTCACTGTTGAAAAGGGTCCCTTCATCGTGATCAGCGGTCATGATCTGAAGGATCTTCAGCTTCTTCTGGAACAGACCGAGGGAAAAGGGATCAACATCTACACCAACGGCGAGATGCTTCCCGCACACGCTTATCCTAAATTAAAGGCTTATCCGCATCTGAAAGGAAATTTCGGGACCGCATGGCATAACCAGCAGAAAGAATTCGCGGACATCCCGGCGCCGGTCCTGTTCACGACCAACTGCCTGATGCCGCCGAAGAGCAGCTACGCGGACCGTGTATTCACGACAGAAGTTGTCTCTTATCCCGGAGTCACCCATATCGGAGAGGATAAGAATTTTACCCCGGTCATAGAAAAAGCGCTGGAGCTGGGCGGATATCAGGAAGACAGAGAATTCACAGGCATCAACGGCGGGACATCCGTCACCACGGGATTTGCACATAATACTGTACTGTCCGTGGCTGATACGATCATTGAAGCCGTCAAAGCCGGTGCGCTAAAGCATATCTTCCTCGTGGGCGGATGCGACGGCGCCCGCAGAGGACGCAGCTACTATACCGAATTTGTAAAACAGACCCCGGCAGATACTGCAGTCCTCACCCTCGCCTGCGGAAAGTACCGGTTTAACGACCTCGATCTTGGTACTGTCGGAGGACTCCCGCGGATCATGGACATGGGACAGTGCAACGACGCGTACAGCGCGATCAAAGCCGCCGCTGCACTTGCTGATGCGTTCGGCTGTGGGATCAACGACCTTCCTCTGACTCTGGTCCTTTCCTGGTACGAACAGAAGGCCGTCTGCATCCTCCTCACTCTGCTTCATCTGGGCATCCGCAATATTTATCTCGGACCGACGCTTCCTGCGTTCGTATCGCCGGGCGTACTGAAGTTTCTCGTGGAGAATTACGGTATCCGGCCGGTCACAACGCCGGAGAAGGACCTTGCGGAAATTCTGAACTGAGGATAACTGAAAATAATATGGGGCAGCTGGAAAATCAGCTGTCCCTGTATTTATCGTTTTTCTTCTGGACCCACCAGATCTGAACTCCTATATAGACCACTGCTGCAGGAAGGCACAGGACCAGAGGCAGCCAGATTCCCTCCCCTGCCAGTATCATGCATATGAAAATGACTGGCAGAAGGCACAGATTGCATATCTGGCAGATCCTGCGGATCCGCTTATACCGCTTCTCTGACATCTCCGGCGGCATATAATCCTCCGGATGCTTCATCACACAGTGCACAGTAGCCCCGAATCTCCCGAAGGATCTGGATGCCGTATATTCGATGCCGTCTATGGTGAATTCCGGAAGAAGCCCCTCCTTTGTGATCACCAGGTCAAGATGATTCTGCTCTGCATATTTACAGAGCTCCATCGTAAACTCCTCCGGCGTCATACACATCGTATCCGGCTTAAAGTCGAAAGACCTCCGCGCCTCCGAAATCGTAACATTTTTATAGTCCTCTATAAATTTCGCAAATACAGCGCCTTTCTTCTCTTCCTCTTCCATCTGATTGAGATACTGATCGACATCCATCTCTTTTAAGCTGGATTCATGTATCTTTCTGCAGAACCTGCAGCATGCTTTCAGTTTCTCGGCCTCTGCTTCCAGCCGCCGCTCCTGTTCGGCAAGCGCCGGCTGAAGCTGCGTCTCCCCGTCCAGGAGACGGCGGATTTCTTCCACCGGCATCCCCAGTTTCCTCAGAAGGCGGATCTCTTTCAGCCTCAGGATATCTTCTTCTGTATATTCTCTGTAAGAATTATTTTTATTTCTCGCAGGATGCAGCAGTCCCTGTCTCTCATAGAAACGGATATTCTGTCTGCTTATGCCCGTTGCCTCTTCTGCTTCCTTGATTCCCATAAGCCCTATCCTTCTCCTTTCCCCTCACACAGATTCTGATTTGCTGCCCACCGCCTGCAGAGACCGGAGCCGCCGCCCATCTGATCTATGTTCTTATACTCTTTTTATAAAGGTTATACAGGGTATAATGTCAATCCTCTAAGGAGAAGTATAGATGATTTTTTCTGTTTTCACAACAGGTGGATCTCTCTGAGATTCCGAAAGCTCAGGTTATGAATGGACAACTGTATACGGCTTTCTCTTAAAGACTTCCTTTGCCCTGGCGTCCACCTTTGCTTCCATCCCGGAATAGCTGCGTGCAAGATCCATTTTGATATGTTTCACTTTTCTTCTTTCTTTTCTCATACTTCTGCGCTCCCATCTTGCTATTTTCTGAAATTTTATTCGCATTAACGATAATGTAGCACAGAAATATAGTAAAACCATTAGAGAAATATTAAATCCATGTAAGATAATGATTTTGTCTGACTGATCTCCGTCTGTTTTTAACCCCATACACGGTGAAATATCACGCCATCAACTCTTTATAATCTTCCGGAAGAAACCGGTGATAAGTAATATGGCATCCTTCTTCTTTGAAGCAGTAGATATACTGATCCGCTGCATCCCCCTCAAATCTGAGGAGATAATCAAATTCTCCGTTATGCACCTTCTCAAAATAAACTTTATCCGAGTATCTGCTGAACAGTTCCCGGATCTGATCGATCGTGCACCCGTGTCTTCTGACCAGTTCGATCAGTTCGCTGATAAATTCATGTTCTCCTGTCACGCTTCGGACGTACTCTGCGCCCTGTTCCGGGATCAGAAAGCAGAACCTGTCCCCCGTATTGGAAATCTTAACCTCGCCCAGCCTGTCCCGGACAGCGACGGGAAATCCTTCCAGTATCCTGTTCATCTCATCCTCATCCGCCTCAGTACCGAAAAAATGATTCAGTGAATTCAGCGGATAGTACAGCCGTACTTTTTCCCTCATATAGCCGAGCTTGGCCTGCTGTTCTTTGATCACGTCACTGATATTCTTCTCCAGCCTGCTGAAGTCCATATGCAGCACCTCCTTATTGTTTTCACCGGCATATTGTTCTCTCCGTTCTTTCCGGAGGAACTTGCCGCCTTCTCGAAACACAGAGCGGGGAGCAAGATCTTTCGTCATGCTCCCCGCCCTCTTATGTATTATCTGTTCTTTTTCTTTCTATCTGTGCATTGAGAAGGAATCCTCATCGTAGTTGCTCAGGTTCGAATAGATTCCTCTGTCGTCTGCTTCCTTGATCAGTGCGTCTCTTGACTTCTTCGCCAGCTTCTGATCCTTGAAGGAGCTCGGTCCTCCGACGCATCCTCCGTCGCACGCCATACCTTCGATGAAGTCTTCCGGAAGTCTTCCGACCTTCATGAGCAGAAGCGCTTTCTTACACTCATCCGCTCCGTTTGCCTTGCAGACTTTGATGTCAATGTCATTTCCGGACTCTTTCAGGCTTTCCTGAACAGCCGCTGCGACTCCGCCGGAATTGCCGAATCTCTTGCCGAATACTGAAGATTCCTGATAAGTATTCTCCACCGGCTCAAGCGCAACTCCTTTTGCTCTCATCATTGCACGGATCTCGCTGTATGTCATGGCATAATCTGCATTTCCTTCGATCTTCTGGTCTACAACCTCGGATTTCTTCGCAATACATGGACCGATAAATACAGTCACTGCTTCCGGATCCTTTGCCTTGATCAGACGTGACACACCGCACATCGGAGAAACAGTTGTAGAGATCGCATCGCTGAGCTCAGGATAGTGTTTCCTTACCATATTGACAAATCCCGGACAGCAGGAAGTCACTTTCTTCTTGCCCTCAGCGTATGCCTCACGCCACTCTTCTGCCTCGCTCTTCGCAGTCAGGTCTCCGCCAAGTCCTACTTCCACAAACTCTGTGAATCCCAGCTCTTTCATTGCCTTTCTCCAGCTTGCCATTGTGATATCCGGTCCAAACTGTCCTTCTGTCGCCGGAGCAAGCATCGCATAGACATGCTTTCCGGACTTGATCGCATTGATAACGTCCACGATCCATGTCTTAGAGCCGATCGCGCCGAACGGACAGCTGTGGATACATTTTCCGCAGCGGATACATTTCTCTTCATCGATCACAGAGATACCGTACTCGTCGTAAGAAATCGCGTCCACCGGGCAGCTGAACTTACACGGTCTCTGAAGATGTGCGATGGCATTGTACGGACAGGCCTCTGCACATTTTCCGCATTCTTTACATTTTGAAGGATCGATATGTGAGCGGGTGCGTCCTGCCTCAATCGCGCCGAACTTACATGCATTGATACATGCCTTACCAATACAGTTCTGGCAGTTCTCCGTCACTGTATAGCTGGAGATCGGACAGTCCTCACATGCGGAGCTGATGACCTGGATCACATTGCCGTCATCCTTAAGCCCCGGAGCCTTTCCCTCTGCCAGACGGACACGCTGTCTGATGATCTCTCTCTCCTTGTAAATACAGCAGCGGAACTGAGCAGTCGGTCCCGGGATCAGTTTCATCGGGATCTCATCCCTACGCTCCTCCAGCTCTCCGGCGAAAGCCAGCCGCGCTACTTCCTCTAACACTGCATGTTTGATCTTGATAACATTAGCGTCTGCGTACCTCAAAATTCTTCCCTCCATGATTCACATAATTTCACTCTTGCCATACCCTCTGATGCCTATTTTCCCTATCCCTAATGATATCATGTCAAAAAAAATTTGCCTAGAGATTTCCTTGTATTCTTTGCCGAACAATTCCCCATGCGGTAAAAAAGCGGACAACTGTCGCTGCAAGCTGGCTTGCATAAGACAGTTGTCCGCCTTTTTAACATATGGCGAACGCCATACAGCGAGAAGAAGCTGCGCAGCAGCGGATACATCCCCTGCCTGCGCCAGATCATAATATTTATTGATCAGTCCCACGTCCAGCCCGGCAGGACATGGCTGGCAGTGATTGCAGTAGACACAGATTCCTTCTGCATCCTGCGGCGCAAAAGTCCCGAGGACTGAATAGTCCTTTTCCTCCGGCGCTGCATCAAGGAATCCCAGGATACGCTTTAAATCTTCCCGCCCCCGGACGCCCGGCAGTACGGTCACAACTCCCGGTTTATCCAGGGCATACTGGATACACTGGTATTCTGTCAGCGCCTGCTTAAAGGGTGAGGTCTTCGCATTTAACAGCTGGCCGGCACTGAACGCTTTCATAACGGAGATTCCCACACCTTCAGCCTCACATCTGCGGTAAAGCGCGGTTCTCTCATCTACACTTCCGATGGCATATTCTCCATGACGGTAGTCATACGCCGGATTAATACTGAACATGAGCATGTCGATCAGTCCCATATCGAGCACCTTTTCCACGATCTCCGGCGTGTGGGAGGAAAGACCGATGTGCCGGATCACACCGTCCGCTTTCAGTTCTTTCATATAATCCAGCGTTCCGCCTGAGATCACTTTCTCAAGGTCCGCCGCCTCATCGATACAGTGGATGAAACCAAAATCAATATAGTCCGTCTTCAGCATCTCAAGCTGCCAGTCCACCGATCTCTTTATCTTCTCCAGGTTCAGCGTCCAGCCGTAGGTCCCGGTTCTGTACTCAGCCCCGAAATGCACCTGAAAATACACCTTGTCCCTGCAGCCCTCAACCGCTCTTCCGAACGGAGCAAAAGGCACTGCATCTGCAGCCGCCATGTCAAAATAATTGATCCCGTTTTCCACCGCCATCGTGACAGCCGCTTCCACTTCCTTCTCACCGGATGCGCCCATGGAGCTGTTTCCGAGCCCCAGGATACTGATCTGTTCACCGCCCTTCGGCAGTTTTCTGTATTCCATTCTATTTTCCTCCTAACCATTTTCCTCTCTGAAGACGAAGGAACAGAAGGATTCCCCTCACGCACAGCTCGACAGCCATGGCGATCCATGCTCCGGCAAGACCGATCCTTCCCACCAGGATCACAGATATCGTCAGCCTTACGCCCCACATGCTGATCAGATTCAGTATGCTTGGAATAAGAGTATCGCCCGCGCCTCTCAGCGCTCCCGAAGACACGATAGACGCCGCGTAAAAGGGTTCTGCGAACAGCTCGATCCGGAGAACACGCACGCCCAGCTCCCTCACCTGGGGATCCGGGGTCAGCATGGCGAATACCGCCGGACACAGGAAGTACATCACGATCCCGCACGCTGTCATGACAAGACATCCCAGAAGTACAGAAAGATCTGCGAAATTCTTCGCCAGCCTCTTTTTTCCCGCTCCCATGCTCTGGCCCACCAGCGTTGTGGCAGCCGTCCCGATCCCGTATCCCGGCATATAGCAGAGGCTCTCCGCGGTAACTGCAAAGGAATTGGCTGCGATTGCCACAGAGCCCAGCGGTGCAATGATCTTTGTTGATGCGATCTGGGCGCCGCAGAGGGCGATGTGCTCAAAGCTCATAGGCAGTCCGATCTTCACAGCGCGCACGAAGATCTGTTTCTCAGGCATCCAGGATTCTCCTCTTCGCATTTTCAGCGCCGGTGAACAGATGCACAGCCTCCATAACATCAGAACTGCAGTCAATGCCTGTGCGAGCGCGGTTCCGATGGCTGCTCCGGCAACTCCATACCGGCTGATGAAGATCATATTGAAGACCACATCTTCCCCGCACATACAGGCGTTCAGCAGTCCCGGCGTCTTCATATCTCCGCTGCACTGGAGCATAGACCCTGCCAGACTGCTCAGCTGCACTGCCGGAAGTGAACACGCGTAGATAAAAAAGTATGCTGAGGCGTCCCTGCGGATCGCGCTCTCCGCTCCCAGCCAGCCCGGAAGTCGCCCGCTTACCGCGATTCCCGCACAAAGCAGGAGCAGAGAAAAGAGTACTGCAGCGAGGAGACCGCTTTTCACAATTTTTCTCGCCTGTCTTTCATTTCCCGCACCGATCTGATGTGCCGTCTGCACTGAGAAACCGACGGACAGCGCACTGCACAGGCCGCTCAGGAGCCAGGTGCTTGTCGATACCACGCCGATCGAAGCTGAAGCCAGTGCTCCGAGACCGCCCACCATAGCCGCATCGATATACTGCATGATGATGGACGAGATCTGCGCAAGGATCGCCGGGACACTGAGCTGCCACACGACAGACAGTTTTTCTCCGCGCGTCATTTCCTTATCCCTGCTGATCCGTTCGGCAATCCCCTTCTCGTTCTCTTCCATTTTCTGTTCTCCATCCTCTTTTTTCAGATCCTACTTTATCACCTCAGTGGAGGAACCACAAATACCTGTCTTTTATAGATACATATGCTTATTTTCTATAGTTCATCTGTATTACCTGACCGGCTCCCAGAAGTTCGATATCCTCCCGGTCATGTGTCACGCAGACCACGGTCTTTCCTGCCGCCTGTGTCCGGATATATCCGGCTGTCACTGCTTTCATCTCATCATCCAGCCCTTTCAGCGGCTCATCAAGGAACAGGATATCCCAGTCAGCACAGAGCGCCCGGAGCACAGCCGTTCTCCGGCGCATTCCCCCGGAGTATTCCCGCACCGGCTGGTCCATACATTCATACAGGCCAAGCTTCCTCAGACCCTCTTCGATCTCAGCCACATCCCGCCTGGGACAAACGAGACGGATATTCGTCTTCGCGCTCAGGCTGAAGCAGAGCCTGTCCTCCTGAAACACTGCGCTCTTCTTTTCCGGTATTCCTTCCACGCTGCCGCCGTCCGCCTTCTCCAGACCCATCAGGATCCGCAGGAGCGTTGTCTTCCCGCAGCCGGAAGGCCCCATGATACAGGTGGTCTTTCCCCACGGGATGACCGCATGGAAATCATCCAGCACTCTGTGCTCTCCATAAGATTTCTGCAGTCCGCTGATCCTTATCTCCATCTTATCTCATCCTTTCCACGCGCCTCACACCGAGGTCGATCAGTCTTAAAAAAATTCGTTCAAAGAGAACGCTGACCACGACGATCACAAGTGTCCACGCAAACAAATCCGGTGTATTCAGGTAGATCTTGGCATTGTACAGATTCTCTCCGATCGTATTTTCCGGAAGCCCGATCACCTCCGCCGCGATGCCGGATTTCCAGCACAGTCCCAGAGCCAGCGAGCATCCAGCGCGGAAAAAAGGCAGGATCTGGGAAGCGTAAATATACCGGATCCTGAGAGTAATCGGCACTGCAAACAGATCCGCCATCTCCGTCAGGTTCCGATCCATGCTGCGGATGCCGTCCTTTACATTTGTATAGATCACAGGGAACACCATCAGCAAAGAGATGATCACCGACAGGTTCTCCGGCGAAACCCAGATCAGCACAAGAATGATAAAAGATGCTACCGGGACTGACTTGATCGTCTGTACGAAGGGTTCCAGAAGTTCGTCGATCCGCCGGGACGCCGCGGCAGCCGCGGCCAGCAGCACGCTGCTGATCATCCCCAGCAGGAACCCTGACAGGATCCTCAGGAAGGAACAGGCAAGAGACTGCCAGAAAGGCGCAGTCTGCACCAGCTCGAAAAGTCTCCTGATTACAGCAACAGGAGATACAAGCAGTATCTCCTGTCCGATCCACATGCTCGCGGCCTGCCAGACGATCAGCCAGACCGCGGCAGCCCAGAGCTTGATGTTTGATTTTTTTCTGTTACTGGATATAGTAGAAGTCATCACCCGGCAGTTCTCCTCCTATTGATTCCGGATTTGCGTCCTTCAGGACCGCAAGATAACCGGAAAGCTGTTCCTTCATATCCTCTCCTGTTATGCAGACGATGTTGCACTCCGGTATCGCCTTGACCGCCACATCCTCGGTAACAATGTCATAGTTTCCTACCAGCTTTGCTGCTTCTTCCACATTATCATTGACATACTTCACAGAATCCGCATACCGGTCCATGAAGTCCTCCACAGCCTCCGGATTCTCCTCTGCGAACTCCTTTCTCACAACGACCACGCCTGTCAGCAGGCTGCTCTTCGTCTCCTCATTTTCCATCACTTTGTCCCACTCTTCTGTCAGGTCAAGAGCCACCTTAAGATTCGGATTCTTCGCCTGGGCAGTCGTCACAAAGGGCTGCGGGAGCATTGCGATTCCCTCCGGATCCTGGGCAAGCGCGCTGACACACTCAGAATGCTCGCTTTTCCACTCGATCGTCACGTCTGTTCCGGGTGTAAGTCCGTTCTTTTCAAGAATAAAGTTGAGTGCATATTCCGGTGTGGATCCTTTTCCGCTGGCGTAGATTGTCCTGCCTGCAAGATCTGAGACAGAATGTATGGAATCCCCGTTCTCCACGATATAGAGCACGCCCAGCGTGTTCACTGCCAGCACCTGGATCTGCCCCTCGGTCTTATTATAAAGGACCGACGCCAGATTTGCCGGGACCGCAGCGATGTCCGTTTCTCCCTGAATCAGTTTCGGCGTCACTTCATCCGCGGAAGCCGCGATCTCAAAACTATAGTTCTCTGTATCCACATTTCCAGAGTCCGCGTCATCCATAAGTTTTACCATTCCCATGGCTGTAGGTCCTTTCAGCGCCATTACATTGACATCCACAGGTTCTGCCTGGGTCTGCGTCCCGCTGTTCTCCTGCTTGTCTGTCTGATCCGCAGTACCGTTTCCTGTGCTGCCGCATCCTGCGAGAAGCGCTGCTGTAAGCATGAACGCTGTGATAAGTGATATGATCTTTTTCATGTTATCTCCTCCTGTCATAGAACAGGCAGCCCCTGAAGATCGTACAGAACTGCCTGTACTGATATGGCTTCGCCATCCACAGGTATTTTAGCAGAGAGAGACAGACATGTCAAAAATCACCGTTTTTCTTCTCCCTGATGATATAGTCTATCTTATCGAGCAGCTTCTGCTCGCAGTGGATCCTTGCCAACAGCTCTCCTCTCTTCTTCCTGAGCATCCGCACCTGGCGTTCCGCCCCGTCTTTTGTCCCGTCAAGTGCAAGATACTGCCGGATCTCCTCACAGGTAAAGCCGGCCTTTGTAAAAATGCAGATCATCCCCAGATCCCTGACTTCTGCCTCACTGAAGTCTGTCGTGCCGTCTCCCAGCCCTGTCCCGGTGATCAGCCCTTCGGCTTCATACTGCCTCAGCTTCTCAGCCGGAATACAGAATCTTTCTCCTATCTCCTTAATCGTCATGTTTTCTTTCCTTCCCTGCCGTTCCCGGCAATCCAGTTCTGCTTTCCTGTTTCCTTCTCATACATCTGCGGATAAAAAAAGAAGTACAGGCAGAGAAGCATCCGCTTCCCTTCTGTACTTTCATTTTAGGTTTTCCTTCTTCTGCTGTCCAATGCTTATCTTTTATGCGCCCTCATACTCTTCGAGCATATATCTGAATTCTTCCAGGAAACGTCCAGCCGCCCTTGAAAAGGGCTGAAACTTCTTCCACACGAGCACGGATGAAAGTTCCAGCGCCGGTGAAAGGGGACGAAATACAAGATTTTCTTTCTGGAAGCTGTCCATGGCGCCCTCAACGGTCATAAAGCAGATCTCCCCCGGATCCACCATGATCTGGGCATTGGTAATAATATTACATGTCGCAAATATATTCAGCTGTTCTGTATCCCCTCCCAGCCAGTTGGCGATCTCTTTCTGCATCGAGTTCCTGCTTGCTGTGATAATGGGGAACTTCCCTATATCCTCCCTCTCGATCACGTTCTTCTCCGCCAGAGGATGGTCCTTCTCCATGAACAGCCCCCATCGCTCCTTGACCGGGAGACGGATAAAATCATACTTTTCGATATCGATGGGTTCCAGCAGCAGGCCGAAGTCGCACAGTCCTTTGTCCAGACGCTCCTTTATAAAATCTGACGTATTAGAATAGATCTCATACTGTACCTTTGGATACTTTCCGCGAAATCTGACCATGGCATTCATGAGAAGCTCTGAAGACCGGAGCGCCCCCTCGCCGATGGATATCTTTCCTCCAACCTCTTCCGGCTCGGCGAATTCCGCCTCGATCCGGTCCACCAGTTCTGTGACTTCTTCCGCCCGGCGGCGGAGCATGATCCCTGCGTCCGTGAGCATAAGATGCCGGCCTCTCACAAAGAGCTGCACCCCAAGCTCCTCCTCAAGCTGGGAGATCTGACGGCTCAGCGTTGGCTGGGTTATGTGGAGCACCTCCGCTGCCCTGGATATATTTTCCTCCCGGGCCACTGCGAGGAAATATTTCAGTACACGAATTTCCATACGCGCTTTCCTTTCTATCTCTCCGGAATCGTCCGGACAAAATCTACCAGTTCCTTCAGGCTTCCCATGTAGTCCGTCCTGATCGGAAGACCTTTCCTGTTCTCCATCGTATCTGTCACAAGATATGTCTTTACCCCAAGATCACGGACGACCAGGTCTTCCTCAACGTCATTTCCAACCATCAGGCATTCTGCCGGGTCCAGTGACAGCTCGTCAAGGACTGTCCGGAAATACTCAATGTTCGGCTTGCAGCAGGAGTAATCCTCATACGTGGTGATCAGTCCGAAATCGTCCGCGTCAAGTCCTGCCCAGCGGATCCGGTTCATGGTCGCACAGCGCGGGAACACCGGGTTCGTGGCAAGAAATGTGCCGAGCCCCCTATTCTTTGCTTCTTTGACCGCCGCATCGGCAAAAGGCGACGGGCTGGTCGCCTGAACCGCCTGGTTGAAGTCCGTATCATAGAATCTTACCGCCAGCGCCTCTGACTCTTCAATCGAAGTCGGAAGGCTCTCTTCCATAAAGCTCCAGAACGCCTCCCGATTCGTCCTGCTGCCGTCGTTCTTTACCATCGCCTCATAGCCCTTCCACACTGAGCTGATGAATGATTTCGGCTCCACCTTGATCCCGGCTGAGATATAGGCCTTTGCCAGGAGCGGCATGTAGAATCTGACAAATTCATCCTGGACCATGGGAAGCAGCGTCCCATCCAGATCAAACAAAATATTTTTTATGCTCATCTTCTTATCACCCTGCTGTCTGTAGATTGTCTTTGATTTTCAACAAGTATGATTATAGCATACGTCCATGGCCGGGTAAAATATGTTTTATATGCCGCTCCACTCTGAACAGATCTCCGGTCACCTTCGGTTCGTGCGCCGTATTCCCCGACTTCCGGTCTGCACATCTGTAATTCGGATAATGATAAACAGCGCCGCTGCCATCGTAAGAATCCCCTTCATTCCTTCCGGCCGGTCGCCGGTGTCAGGCGCCGCTCCCATACTTTCGTGTTCTGACTGCGCCAGTTTGTTTTCGAGATCCGCCTTTGTTCCTTCGCTTTCAGGGATTTCCATTAATTCACCGTCTCCGTGATCCCCCGCTGTCTCTCCACTGCCGGCGTCTGGATTGGCCGGCTCTGACTCTCCTCCTTCAGGCAACTCCTCCTCTGCCTCTTCGCTGCCGGCTTCCGGATTGTCCGGCTCTGGCTCTCCTCCTTCAGGCAGCTCCTCCTCTGCCTCTCCGCTGCCGGCGTCTGGATTGGCCGGTTCTCCTCCTTCAGGCAGCTCCACCTCCGGCTCCTGCTCTGTAGAATCTTCTTTGTCGATTACAGTCTCCACCTCTCTGTATGTGATGGTGACAACACTGGTTTCCCCCTGTTTCAATGTGATTCTCTCTCCTTCGGATTCACTTTCCAGATACTGATCCGAGGGATATCCCTCGTCCAGCGCAAGAAGCGGACGTACAAAGACTGTATCTCCATGCTTTCCCGCTTCCGTTTCCACATAAAACGGATCCTGCTCTCCTTCCAGGATATGCCTTACTGTGTACTCCGCATCACCGATCGGATGCCATCCCGCATACAGGGTCATATCATTCTTCACCGGATACTGGAAATCCCAGGACTGACGGTCGTCCCGTCCTCCCGGCGCAGTGAACCAGCCCAGGAAAATATATCCATCCCTTTGTGGAGCTTCCGGTATTTCTGCTTTCCCGCCGTCCTGCACGGTCTGTTCCAGCAGTACTGCCGCCCCATCCACGGGATCAAACTTAACGGACCATTCTTTCGGATGCCATCCCGCATATACATTTACCTCCTCCGCAGGCATCCGCATCGAGGTGAGCGGCTCTGAAGAATCGGTCAGGGCGGGGCTTAAATACCATCCTGCGAAGCGGTCCCCTTCGTGTTCCGCATCCTCCGCTGGATCATAATCCAGACTGATCCAGTCCCGATATGCCACTTCATCTGTTCTGTATACTACGTTCTCCCCGTCGCTTCTCCCATCGATATAGTTCAGTGTAAATGTATCGCGCTTCAGATACACATACAGATGTGATCCCACATTCCGGAAAACGCATTTTCCGTCCGCCTGAATGTGAGACGCACTGATCGGAGTCTTCTCTTTCTGCTCACATTCTTCAGCGGAATTACCGGTAGTATACCATCCGCCCTCGCACGTCAGTCCCTTTGGATGCAGGACAGTGATCACCGCGCCATGTACTGACGGATCCTTATCTACCTGGGCGCTTTCCACCCGGACTTTTCGGAATGTCCCGTCCGCAGTTTCTTTCAGATAGGTCACATAGACAGGATATGAATCATGTTCCATCCACGGATAGGCGTCAAACGTATGATTTCCCGCCGCAAGATCCTGAAAATAAAATGTATCCAGATGTCTGCTGACCGCGCTGAACTCATCCCGTACACCCAGGAACTGCACATCCTGAAACTGAGTCTTCCCCATATAGTACTCTTCCATCTCCTCCATCGTCGGGAAATCAGCCGGAAGAGGCGCTCCGTATTTTCCCTGCGCCGTATACCAGATGTCGTCATTTGGCAGGAGCGAATCGCTCGTCCCCGACTCGTGCTCTGCCTCTTCATGGAGATTGACTGTCCATATCTCCCTGTCGTAGTAAAGGTTCAGCACTGCCCTTCCGTCCGCTGTCACCTCGACATCTTCACACCGTGCGTAATCAAATCCATAATAATCTTTATAGTACTCTGAATCCGGGAACCAGTCTGCCATCATCCCTGCCCTGTCTATATCCTCCCGGGAAGCGGTAACCGTGCTGCCGGTCTGAGCGGTCCTGACTTCCGTCCCGCCGAGCAGCGTATACCCGTCGTCTTCCGCGTTCTCCATCCAGCGCAGCACGGTATACCGGCTCTCCCCCGGCTCCCACACTGCGTTGACCACGTACTCGCCCTCGGGCATAACATCCGGGAGTTCCCTGTCCCATCCTTTAAAAATATAGCCCTGCCGGACGGGTTCTTCTATTTGATCGATCTCACTGCCGATATCCTGTCCCGCCCATCCACTGATGGGAGAAATGTATGTACCTTCCGTCCGGAATGTGATGCGGTCATAAAAGAGTCTGGTATAGTAGACTTTCTTTTCCGCCCTGCCGTCCGCTGTGACGAGCAGCGTCATATCCTGCCCCTCTTCTTTTCCGAAATTCTCAAACTCCTTATGCTCTGCATTTACCGTCTCCCCCGCCGGCGCCCGGAACGTCTCCCTCGCCAGAACGATCTCATTTTCCTCGTCTCTCCCGATATAGACTACTGTATAATCCGCCATCGTTCTGCCGTCATCGTAATAGACCAGAATCCGGGTATCTCCATCCAGTACTCCTTCCACCACAGCCTGTCCGGGATCTGACAGTACAAAAGGTTCCGCTGACGGGCTTTCCACCCGGTAGCTGCTCCCTATAGCCAGTTCTGCCTGATACGGCGCTGCCACCATCTTCCGATCTGTTCTGTCAGCGTAATAGTAAATCGTCAGAACCGCTGTCTCTGTCCCTCCGGCCGCTGCATCTGCATTTAATACTGCGGGCAGGCATGAACTTACAAGTATCACCAGTGAGGCAGCAAAGCCTGTCCATCTTCTTTTCATATACTACTATCCTCCTTTAACAATTTCTTCCGCATTATAGCATTGATGGCCGACAGAAAATATGTGTAATATTTTCCATACACTGCAGGCAGGGCAGTCTGCTCCCTGAGACAGATGAAAAAATGCCCTCTTCCGGGCCGCAGGTTTCTTCCCCTGCCTGCCCGAAAGAGAGCATCTCAGTTTATATATCATTGCGGCAGCCTCTTTCATCTGCGCTGCCGCTCTTACAGCTTTGAGATTACTTCCCATGCCTCGCTGTCGAATTCTCTGCCCTTATAGTAATACTTCTTATCCTCTTCCGTGATCTTCTTAATGACCCTGCACGGATTGCCGACCGCCACCGACCAGTCCGGGATATCCCTTGTCACAACGCTTCCCGCGCCGATCACCGTGTTGCTCCCGATGTGCACTCCGGGCATGATCACTGTATTCCCTCCGATCCAAACGTTGTCGCCTATGGTAACACTGATCCCGTACTCATACATCGAATTTCTCGCCACCGGATGAAGAGGATGTCCCGCTGTATAGATCGCGACATTTGGCGCCATCTGGCAGTTGTCTCCGATCTTCACTTTCGCCACATCAATGATGGTACAGTTATAATTGGCAAAAAAATTCTTTCCAACTTCAATGTGCGAACCATAATCGCAGTAGAACGGAGGATTGATAAATGCATCCTCAGATTTTCCCAGCAGTTCCTTCACGATCTTTCCGATCTCGTCAAAATCAGACCGGTCCACAGTGTTCAGCCGCTGAAGGATCCTGCGGCAGACCTTCTGTTCTTCCATCACGGCATCATCAGAAATATATGCCATCTCCCTGTCTCTTCTTTCAATATTGTTCATTCTTTTCTCCTCCTTTTCTCTTGCTTACAGTCCTACATTTCCACTGTTTATCCCTGCTTCGCACGTCTCCAGCGGAAGCCATTCGAGCACCTCCCGGATCGAGCGGTTCCAGAAGTCCCACTCATGCCCGCCGTCTCCTTCCACATAAGTAACGTCCACGCCCTGTTCCTTCAGGAAATCACGAAACTCGCGGTTCGGACCAAGAAGAGAGTCCTGTCTCCCGCAGGTCAGATAGATCTTCGGGATGTCTTTTCCTTCCTCCTTCAGTCTCCTCACAAGCCATTTCGGGTTCTTGTCGCTCTCCGCAGCCTGCTCCAGATTCCCGAACACACTCTGCGCATAGGTTCTGGAATCGATGAAAGATGCTGTGTCATCCGTTCTCTCTGCAATATCGTCTATGAGCATTGCCCCGGACAACGATGCAATGCAGCCGAATGTCCCGCTGTATTTCAGTCCGTTCCGAAGCGCCCCGTATCCTCCCATGGACAATCCGCCGATATAGGTATCCTCCCGCTTTCTGGAGAGAGGGAACATCCTTCTTGTCATCTCCACGAGTTCTCTCCCTATGTACTCTCCATAGAAATTGTGCCCTTCCTTCTGGTCCACATAGAACATATTGTCCCCCGACGGCATCACTACCGCCAGGCTCCGCTCTTCTGCCCACCTCTGGATGTTCGTCCCTGATACCCAGTCCGTATAATTGCCGAAAATACCATGCAGAAGATACAGCGTTTTAAAAGGCTTCTCTTCCCGCACCGTACTTCCGGGGACCCCCATCTTATCTACCGGCAGGATCACCTGCACCGGCACGGTCCTCATCAATGCCTCCGATAAAAAATTCACCTGGATCAGCGCCATACTCTTGTCCTCCTGTTTTTCATACCATAAAGCAGAATTCAGCTCTGCCTCCTGTATTCCCGGAGGCTCTGATCCTCTGCCAATATCATTTTATCTCCCCAGTCATATGATTACAAGAGACTTTCTCTGCATCGGGCGCCTCTGCCGCCCCACGGCGTCCGCTCCCTGTCTCACAAGGGCGCAGCTCCTATCTGGTAAGATCCCTTACCCATCTGTGCTTCCTGTAATGCCTGTACACAGCCGGCAGCTTGATCAACTCATCCAGGTTCAGCAGAAAGTATACAGTCAGGACCGGCAGCCGAAGGACAAACGCCGCTGTCAGTCCCACCGGGATGATCACCGCCCACATGACGACCGTATCACAGAAAAAGCCGAACTTCGTATCCCCTCCTGCGCAGAAGATCCCTGCGACCACTGTCGAATTGAGCGACTTTCCGATCATGTAATAACTGCAGATCCAGAGCATGACCTGCAGATAATCCTTTGCCTGTACAGTCAGGTTTGACGCGAATCTCATGATCAGCGGGCTGCCCGCAAGGATCAAAAGCCCCGACGCCGCGCCCGCCACAAGAGCGGTGCGGCACAGCATCCTGCCGTATTCCTTCGCCTGCTCCAGCCTTCCGCTGCCAAGCTCATTTCCCACGATGATCCCGCTGCCGGTGCCAATCCCGAGGCATACGCAGGAAATGATATTCTTCATGATGTTCGCGATGGAGTTGGCTGCCACAACATCACTCCCAAGGTGTCCCATGATGACGGAAAACATCGTAAACCCGCATCCCCACACCATCTCATTTGCCATAACAGGCATGGTGCAGCGCCAGAAATCTTTCCTGAGAGTCTTGTCGTCCGAACGGAGATACTCTGTCCGGATACAGACCGCCCACTCTCCTCTCCGGTCTTCCAGCCGGTTTTCGACCAGGACAAGGATCAGCTCCACACCGCGGGAGATACTTGTCGCCACAGCTGCTCCCACAGTGCCCATCTGAGGAAAGCCGATCAGCCCGAAGATCAGGACAGCGTTCAGGGCGATATTCAGTACGACCGCAACAGAGCCGTAGACTGTACTGCGCAGCGCCCTCCCGCTGTTTTTCATGATACACAGATAGATCTGCGATATCCCCATGAACAGATAGGACCAGCTCACTGCCCGAAGGTACCTCGCCCCCAGCCAGACCAGGCCGCCATCCGACGTAAAGATCTGCATCAGCAGCGCTGGAGCTGCCAGCGCCGCAAGAAAGAAGATGCCCGAGATAAGGACTGATATCTTCAGTGTAATGGCAAGGACTTTCTCCACAGACCGGATGTCTCCTTTTCCCCAGTACTGCGCCGCAAGGACCGTTGCGCCGATGGTCAGCGCAGCATAGAACAGGTTGAGCACGAACTGGACCTGCGCGGCCAGAGACACCGCTGAAAGAGAGCTCTGGTTTACAAATCCAAGCATCAGCGCATCTGACGCGCTCACCAGCGCTGTCATCAGGTTCTGCACTGCAATGGGCAGGACCAGCACAGCCAGTTTTTTATAGAAATATTTCTTTTCCTGCATAATGATGTTCTCCTTTTTGTTTCTCTTGTCAAGCGCACAGTAACATGATAGTATTTCAAAAAAGAGAATTCTATCACAATTTTCCTCATTTATTATAAAGATCGTATCAATCATCATAATTTTGCCCCAGATCACGGCATTCCCGGATCCGGACGCCGTCCCGGTTGTCCTGCGCGCCGTGGATCTTTATAGAATTTCACGAAAGGTGGCACCACTATGGCTAAAACAAAGCATGATCTTATGAAGGACGCCTCAGAGATCGTCCACTATGACTCAGCGGGGATCCCACTCTATGTAAAATCCGACTCTCTCTCCGAATATCCCGGAATGCGTGCCCTCTGCCACTGGCATGATGACCTGGAGTTTATCCGAAGCAGAGAGGGCGGGATGTACTACAGGATCGGCAGCCGGACTGTTCTTCTGAAGGAGGGAGACTGCCTGATCGTCAACTCACGCCAGATGCACTACGGGTACTCCCGCAGCAGAGGGGAATGCCGTTTCCTGTGCATCCTTGTTCATCCCCGGCTCTTTTCCGCTAACCGAACCCTTTACGACCGTTACATCCGCCCTTTTATTAAAAATGAACAGGCCGGCTTTCTCTATTTTCCTGCTTCGGCAGACGCCGGTATGGAGGACAGCGCGGAAATATCCGGCGAAATTTCCTCTCTGCTGGAACAGGCGGTCCGGCTCCGCGAGAGACAAAGCCCCGGCTATGAACTCGAGATCATCGGGCTCATGCATCTCCTTCTTGGGCGCCTCATCTCCCGCGGACTTCTCTGTCCTTCCGCAGACCCGGCGTCCCCACTCTCCCGGCCGGATCCGGACGGCGCTGCCCAGCGCGCCATGGTCTCCTATATCTTCCAGAATTATTCAGGCAGGATCACCCTGGACGATATCGCCGCCGCGGGGAATGTCAGCCGGAGCAAATGCTGCCGCATCTTCCGCGACCGGCTCCAGCAGACTCCCATTGATTTTCTCAATCAGTACCGGCTCCAGGTCAGCCGGCGTCTGCTGCTGGAGGACGGACTCAGTGTGACAGAGGCGGCGACAGCCTGCGGATTCGGGCATCTCAGCTATTTTTCCAAGCTGTTCCGTGAAAGCTTTGGATGTACGCCGAAAGAATGCAGAAAAAGCGCTCAGATCCAGTCGGAATAAAACAGAGCAGAATTTAGAAATTTTTCTAAACGCTTATTGACTTTCTGTTATCCCTGTGCTAAAAGGTATTTAGAAATATTTCTAAATACCTTTTTTCTGAAAGGAAGTGGTCGATTGGGATTTGCTGAGACTTTTAAAGCGCTTTCGGATCCCGCAAGGCGGGAAATACTTGAACTGCTGAAAAGCGGACGCATGTCCGCCGGTGAGATTGCCGGACATTTCGACATGACCCAGGCTACCGTGTCCTATCACCTGAAAATACTCAAGCAGGCGGATCTGATCCGTGAGACGCGGGAAAAAAATTTTATCTTTTACGAACTGAACCTGACAGTACTGGAAGAGCTCATGGTGTGGCTGTCAGATCTGAAAGGAGATGCATAAATTATGAAAGAATACAGAAAGCTGATCATCGCTACCACTCTGATCACGCTCCTGCCCATCTTACTCGGGCTGATCCTCTGGAACCGGCTTCCCGATACTGTTGCGGTCCACTGGGGCGCAGACGGTCAGGCTGACGGCTGGGCAGGAAAGGCGTATGCAGTATTTGGCCTGCCCTGTCTCCTCGCGGCGATCCATCTGTTTGCAGTCCTGTTCACACTGAACGATCCAAGAAGAAAGAATATCAACAAAAAGCCCCTGATGCTCGTCTTCTGGCTCATTCCTGTGCTGTCTCTGGTCACAAACGGGATTGTCTACCTCACTGCCATGGGCGCGGACATTGACGTATTCGTGATCTGCTTTGTCCTTATAGGAATCGTTTTTATCGTGTTTGGCAATTATATGCCCAAACTTCAGCAGAACTATACCGTGGGCATAAAGATGCCCTGGACGCTGAACAGCACAGAGAACTGGAACCGCACACACCGGCTGGGCGGCAGGCTTTTTATCGTCGGCGGTATCCTGATGATCCTCGGCGGATTCAGCGGCGGCGTTCTCGGAGAGGAAGGCTCCCTCATTCTTGTGTTCGGGATCATTCTATTATGCGCTGTGATTCCTTGTATCTATTCCTTCTGGCTGTTCCGCAGAGGGATCTGAAGCCTTCAAAATGAGAACTGCATACCAGAACAGCGCACCATGGATCAGCGGCTCACTGCCATAGAAAAACGGCCCTGGCATCAGGACCGTTTTTCTAGTCTATTTTCCTTTTTTCATCTCATTTTTCTCATAATCCTTCAAGGACGCGAGTGCTTTCGGCGCCAGCGGGATCAGTGCGATCATATTGAACACTGTCATCAGTCCCACGCCCAGATCTCCCAGATTCCAGACAAACTGATATGCGGCAAGTCCTCCGACAAAAAGCATAACGAGAGCCAGCACTTTATACAGCGTCTGGGATGTCCAGTTATCCCCGAAGAGGTATGCCACATTCGGTCTTGCGTAGAACAGGATACCCAGGAATGTAGAGAAACTGAACAGAAAGAGGATCACTGCAATGAATATCACGCCGAACTCCCCGAGATGGTACTGCATGGCGGTCTGGAGAAGATCCATTCCCTCCAGCCCCTTTGTCATGCTCTCCGGCGTCAGCAGCATGATCATGGCAGAACAGCTGCAGATCACAAGCGTGTCGATAAAGACGCCCAGCGCCTGGAGCAGTCCTTCCTTTGCAGGATGGCTGATGTCCGCTGCCGCCGCGGCGCAGGGTGCGGAACCTGAACCTGCCTCATTGGAAAAGAGGCCTCTCTTCGCACCGTTCATGATCACTGCTCCGATGCCGCCTCCCACGACCTGACGGAAACCGAACGCCTCCGAAAAGATCCGCTCAAAGACCGCCGGAAGCTGTCCTGCATTCTTCACAATGATAAAGATCGTGATAAAAAAGTAACACGCCGCCATGATCGGCACCATAATATCCAGCACTTTCACCGTGGCATTCTTTCTGAGAACGATGACTGCAGCGATCACTACCAGCACGACCGTTGAATAGATCGGCGGCACATGAAATGCGTTCTCAAAGGATGAGGAGATCGAATTTCCGATCACCTGGCTGATCCCGCACCAGCAGATCAGTCCGGACAGTGCAAAAAGCACCGCTATAACAGAATGCTTCCGCAGACTGTTCTTTTTGATGAACAAATGGTGGATATAGTATGCCGGACCTCCCCGGAAACCGCCGTAGAGCGGATCTTTCTCCTTATAAATCTGCGCCAGCGTGGCTTCGATGAAAGCTGTGGAGGAACCGACCAGCGCGATCACCCACATCCAGAACACGGCTCCCGCGCCGCCGGCGGAGATCGCGGCGACCACGCCCACCAGATTGCCCATGCCCACGCGGCAGGCGGTTGAGACGATCAGCGCCTGCACCCCGGAGATTCCCTCCCGCTCTGTCTTCTTATTATTTTCCAGTGTCACCTTGATCATCTCCGGGAACATCCGGAACGGAAGGAACCTCGTCCGTATCGTAAAATAGATCCCCGCCGGGACCAGGATCAGCACCAGGAGGGAAAGCCCGAGGCTGCTCCCGCCGGGCAGCGGGATGCTGATGATATCTCCCCAGAGTATATTATAGACAGCTCGAAAGATCGCCATATATTTATCCTCTCATTTCTTTTGATGACCGGCAGTCCCCCTTCTGTACAGCAGCGCGTCTGTCTGCGCTCTCTGACCTTTGGAACAATACCGCTGTCTGTCCAGTATATAACAAAATCAGGAGGATGTAAAACAATTTATTGCATTACAGCATTTATCTGTTACAGCATTTATCTGTTACAGCATTTATCCATCAAAGCATCTGCGAGATTACTTTCCACGAATCCCCTGACTCCGCTCCAGCCGTACTCCTGATATTCTCTGAACATTTCTTCCACAGAAAAACGGCAGTATGCCTGCAGGTCCTCCCCTCCGCTGCTCTTCAGGACCGCAAAATCTCCCTGCAGCCTGTCCGTTCCAAGATGATAATACTTTACATTCGTATTGCGGACAAACTCTGCATCTCCCTTGCGCACCGCGGTAAATCCTTTCGGGAAAAAGCGGTATCTGACTTCTTCTTTGCCTTCCCTGACACTCTTGCGGAATCTGTTTTCATTTCGTCTGAAATAAGTGTCAAGCTGCGAACAAAACGCCCTGTAGTTCAAATCATTTTCCATACACTGTCCTTTCCTGCCGGGCGTCTGCGTAAAGGAACCGATCAGCGCAGCAGAAAACCAATTCCCGGCATCCCATATTATTTTATTGCATGTATCAATCCGGAAGCTTTCCCGAAACGGGACCGATTCAAGATATCGATAGAGAAGAGACATATCCAAAACAGATATGCGGTCATGAAATACAGAATTCCATGAGACAAACAGTTCCTTCCTCTGCAGAACTATTTTCTGTGTTCTTTAACTTTAGCTTTTTTCAGAGGATCCGTCAACGAAAAGGGCATAGAAAAACTGCACAAAATCTGCAGTGAAATTTTGTGCAGTCCGTTTTTTTCTATTTTGCCGGCTTTGTATCAAATCTTGTCACGATCATATGTACAATATATGGAATCAGGATCACCGGTATCGCCAGATATGCGATCCCGCTGTAAGCCTTCTGGATCAGGGTCAGCAGCCCGAACTGTGCGATCCCGAAATCCACAAGACAGCATAAGAGCGCCGCAGCGATCTCTTTCTTTGTAACTTTGAAGCCCGCCGTGCTCTCTCCGGCTGTCTTCCGGCCTGCATCCGTCTCTTTCTTCTGTTCCACGGATGTCTCTCTTCCTGACTCCTTGCAGATGCGCTTTACCATGGCGGCCACCATATTGACCGCTGTCGAGACCGCGCCAAGAATGATCAGGATTGAGATCAGCGGCGTCATAAAGGAAGCGCCCACACCGTTCTGCACCATGAACAGTGTCGGAATACTCTGCTGAGCTGCATCCGGGCTTGTATAGATCGTCATCAGTCCCAGCACGACCATGACCATCATAAGAGAATTGACTGCGAATCCGACTCCCATGCTCTTCACCGCATCACCAGGTTTTTCAAAAGACCTGGCGTGCTGGACAAACACTGCAATGTTGGACAGCTGAAATGTTCCGTACAGAAACGCGGAGTACAGCGCATCACCGAACGGGAGTTTCGCCGCTGTCATACTATCCACTGCATCTGCGATCCCGGAAAAGTTCGAGACAATGTTCGGGATATAGACGATCAGCAGTCCTGCAATGATACAGATGGACAGAACAGACGCCACCTTCCGCACCAGGTCGGTCCCGAAGATCGCCACGACAAAAATGAACACGCCGATCAGGAAGGTGCACAGCAGGTACGGAAGCCCTGTCAGTTCACTCAGCGTGGCCCCGCCTGTGGCGAAAGCGACGGCAGGCGCCACACACATCACGCAGATATACAGCACCTCGAAGAGGTTTGAAAAGACCGGTGCGAACCTTCCGTAAAATGCATTATTATAGGAACGGTAATCATACACTTCATGCTTTCTCGCGAAACGCAGACTGTATGCAAAGAAAACAGTATTGTACAGCATCGCCAGCACCGGCATGATCAGACACCATATGCCGTATCTCACAAAATAACTGTAAATCTGTGCTCCGGAGGCAAAGCCGCCCCCAAAATGAGTCGTAAACCACACAAATGCCACACCGAGTATGACGGCGCCGGTCTTATTTTTCTTCATCGTCTTTTCTCACTCTCTCCTTCAGCCTGTTCATTGCGTCTTCCAGCATCTCTCTTGTCACCTTGTACGGATAGTGCGCCACATCCGACATATCCGGAATGCGGTCCATGCACTCCTCCCACTGCTCCTCCGTGATCTCGATATCACTTAAGGAGACCGGAAGCGCAATGGCTTTATTCAGCTCATAGATCTTCTCAAACTCCTCATACTGCTGATCCACAAGAAGCGCCAGGAGGACGCCGAATCCAACCACCTCGCCGTGCAGATGCCTTTCCTCGATCACCGGATAAGAGGTCATGGCATAGAAGACGGCATGGGCCAGTCCGCTGTTGTAGTCCGGAGTAAAATCCTTTGTCAGAAAGATCGACGCGATCCCTGTTGTGACGACGATGGCAAGGACGACCTGTTCCACGTCATAGGTGCAGAGCCCCTTCTTATGATCTTCATATGCTTTCGGTCCATACTCGATCAGCGGATCCCTGCACATGCGGCTGACAGCCACGCCCAGAGCGGTAAAGTGCTCCAGCCGTTCATCCCTGGACGAGATCGTCGCCTCATAATATTTTGCATAAGTATCCCCGATTCCTGCCCACATATACTGGCTCGGCGCCTTCGCAATGATCTCTGTATCAATGAACGAATGCATGACCGGTCGCACAAAGAAATGGGGCTTCAGGAATGTTCCGTCCTCATTGTACATGATCGAGACAGAGGTACATGCAGAACAGTTGGAGGCGATCGTCGGAAAGGCAAAGACCGGCTTGTCATCCGTGATACAGAGACACTTCACCGTATCCAGCGCTTTGCCTCCTCCTACGCCGAACACCATGTCCGCCTCCTGATAAAGCGGCATTCGGCGCAGTTTCTCAACTGTCGCGTAAGTACAGTTTTCTCCGTAAATCTCCTTTCCGATGATTTCAAGGCCGGTCTGCTTTACATAAGATTCAATCTTGTCATAGGCGGCTGCAAGGGCTTTCCTTCCGCCGATCACAAGGACCTTCCTCCCATAAGATTCACACACCGGGCCGATCTTGTCATAGATCTTATCCCCGATAGAATAATTCGGCAGGTGTACTTCGTAGTTCTCAAGTTTCATATTCTGTATCTCCTTTCATCTGCACGTCATTTCTCACCGATCGTTCCAAAAAGCAGCTTTCATAATCACAGCCGGTCGCCAGATCCCGCACAGGACCGGACTTTGCTCATCCCAAACGTAAAAAAGCTCCTGTCCCGCGCAATTAACTATTGCAGGGACAAGAGCTGTTATCCATACTCCTGCGGTGCCACCCGGCTTGATGCTGTACTGCATCCTCTCATGCACACCGACATATGCGTTCTTTGATAACGGAGTTCATTCTCCGGCTCGCCTACTGTACTTTCAGCTCGCCCTCAAAAGCCCATTCGCTCCAGTCCTCTCATACCGCGTTTCCACCGCCCGCAGCTCTCTGTAACGGATCGCTGAAGTTACTTGCTCTTTCTCACTGGTTTGGTAACACTTTATCACTCGAAAGCGGAAATGTCAACATTTTCCCATTCGCGATTAGGTGTGAACAGTTACCGCCGGCACATTTTCTCTTCCCGCCTACTTTTACTCTGACGCTCCATGGAGCAGACGAGTTTCATCCAGATCATACTCCTGCAGGACCTCCTTCCGTATCCGGCTGTCATCATATGTTTTATAATAGTAAGTTCCTGTCTGCGCATTCACACAGCAGGAATAGGTTGTAAGATCATATTTCCCTTCCTCCGTGATCACAGTTCCTCTCACCATTGTCACGCCGTCCAGAATATGGAAAAACTGTGACACACTCGACGCCTCATCCGCCGGAGCCGCCGAGTTCCATTTCAGGAAAGCCGCTCTCACAAACCGTGAAACAGACGATGCGTCTCCCGGCAGTCCGACTGCTCCCATCCCCTGAGACCGGGGATTCAGATCCAGCCTGTCCGAAAAACGGTTCTCCGGACTTTCCGCTGTCAGATTAAGATAATTGTCCATATTCATTCTGTGGTATTCAAAGGGAGGATTATTCGTCAGTACTCCGAACGGGTTCTCAAAAATTTTAAGTCCTTCTCTGACCGCTTCCAGCACAACGCACCTCTCCCGATCAGCCATCATCCAGTGAAGCGGCGCCGGCTGCATCTGCTTAGAAAATGCCAGATCCACGATCCGCATCTTTTCCAGAGATTCCTCTGCTTCCGCAACAGACGCATACTTTCCCAGCAGCCACGGGATCACCTCATAGGATGCCAGCTCCAGCCCATCAGTTCCCGCTTCCTGATAGTATGCGTTTCCGGGAAAGTTCAGCCCTGCCATGCACAGCCCCTTTTCATTGACTGCCTCCGCATAGAGCGGGAACCGGTCCTGCTCCGCCGCCATGCCGATCATGGCATAGTGGCGCTCCATCCTGCCTGCCCTGCAGAAATACAGCGTAAAATTTCTCGGAGTGACTGTAACCGTCTCGCCGAAAGAACCGTCCAGATCCAAGTTGCGTCCGAAATAAAAACTGCCGTTGTCATAGGTGATGCAGGTGCACATGATGAGTCCTCCGTTTTCTTTTCTGTCATCAGGGATCAATGACTAGTATGACTGTCCGGACTCCATCTTATTCCTTCTGCCCCTTCATTCCCGCTACATCTTCATTCCTGGTTCTTATTCCGGCTTTTCGTCATCCCGGCGGTACTCCAGGATATCGCCCGGCTGACAGTCCAGCGTCTCGCAGATTGCTTCCAGCGTCGAAAACCGAATGGCACTGATCTTCCCGGTCTTGATCTTAGATAGATTAACATTTGAAACCCCGACCTTTTCCGAAAGCTCCTTCAGCGGCATCTTTCGGTCAGCCATTACTCGATCTAATCTTAATATAATCGCCATACTCTCACCTACAGTACTTCATCCAGTTCATTCTGCATGGAAAATCCCTCTTTAATGATCCCCACAAATATGAGAAGGAGAATTCCGATCATTAAGGTCCACCATCTTTGCCACATTGGTTTTCTGATAGGGCCGGATCTCATCCAGGATCTCTTTACGGATCACCTCATCACTGATTTCTCCGTCCAGATCATAAAGTTTGCCGTGGATGCATTTCCGTTCTTTTTTCCGTAGCAGGTACTCACCGAAGGCGATCTCATCAATCCGCTTCCCGTCAAACCAGTCCGAAACATCAGGAAGCTGTACATTATCTGACTCGCCCAGCAACTGTTTCAGAGCTTCCAGCTGTTCCGGTTTCAGGCTCTTGAAGTCTTCCTGCATACCCGAGGATCTCCTTTCCGGCGGACAGCAGAAGTTCCACCCGTTCTTCCAGAGGAGCGCACAACAGAATATCCATCAGATACTCCACTCTGGGAATCCGATCCAGCGCTTCACAAAACCTGGAATCCCAGTCCGCATCCAGTTCTCCTGGGGCATACTGTTTTTTCCAAAACAAAAGTTGATCCCGATAACGCCCAAGTATGGAAAAGCACCGTCTTTCCAGTTTTTTATAGTTCTGTTCTAATGACACTGCTTTCACCTTCTTTTTTCGTTTTCCCCGATCCGGCGGCCGCTGCTTCTCATATCGGATTCCAAAATCATCTGCCAGTTTCAGGGCCGCTTTACGGACAGACAGGCTAAAATATCCCGCCACGAAATCAAGCACATCCCCGTCTGCCTGACACCCGAAACAATGAAATCTCTGATCCAGCTTCATGCTGGGATGCCGGTCATGATGGAACGGACAGAGTGCCATTCCCCTGCCTGTCACTTTGATCCCGTAATATTCCGCCGCCTGCCTGGTGGTCACTGTGCTTTTGACTGCTTCATACACATTCATCTCCTATCCCTTCCTTTCACTTTGCAACAGTCTTTGAAGGGAATTATTCCTATCCCTTCATATATAGAAATGAAATCGGTCAATTTTACAGAGTGAAATTATAAAAAGGATTTTATTTTAATGACTTTTCAAAAAATCTCACATCTGACAATTGGATATTTTTCCCTTCACTATTCATACAGAAAAGAGAGATTTATACAATACGTGTTGATTATTTTGGACATAAAAAAAGTCCTCAGGTTTTCTTTACCTGAAGACTGTAAACATTATTTTTATTCTTTCCAGTATCTTCTGATCAATCGTTCCATGTTTGCTTTCCCGACAGGATTCATCGTATGTAAATGTATTTTATAGAAAAGTCCATGTTCTGCCAACCAATCAAGCAGCTTAATCCCGTCTCCACCATCTCTCGCATATTCGCCCAGATCGTGATCGCAGTCTATCAATTCTATTTTATCGTTCGTATTACTTATAACACCTATTACCTCATTAACGCTCCGGCACCACACATATCCATCCGGTGCCGGCCGAATATCATCCAACCAGATTTTCATATACTTACACCTCTCACAGCAAGGATTTTTTCTTCCAACGATTGCCCGGTTTCTCTCCAATCCAGCCACTTCCAAAAAATGGCCGGATTCTCTTTTAGCATCTCCGCAGCTTTTAAAAGGGCCGGATCACAACAGGTATCCACCACTTTAATCCGATCAAGCGGGGCATAAGGAAACGGTATATAATCCGTAAACCATCCGCACAGATTCGTAATGTCCAGCCCCTTTCTGTCTTCTGAAATATAAAGACATGGATGCTCCCGTTTATAAAATCCATACTCCTTTTTCGTCCATTCAAAATGCTCTCTGTCCGATACTGTCTCTGCGCAATATACTGCATAAAATGGTTTCCCGAACGGATTTGCATCCACATACAGGATATCTCCCGGATGATATGGCAGCACAACATTCATCGGATTTTTCAGTTGCCTCGCACGCACCAGAATAAACTTCTGTTCCTCCGTAAAGCATTTCTGATACTTTGAATCCCGAAATGCCTTGCGCTCAAAATCATACGGATATCCCTCAACGCCCAGCATTTCCAGTTTCAAGGAATATATTACCGCATACTGCTCATAAAAGCGATCTCTGCATCGAATATATTTTGTTACTTCCCAGTAAAATTTGTTTTCCACCGGTTCATCAAAATCCTCATTACGCAGGAGTTCTTCCGACTCTTCCTCCATAAATTGCCATAGATACGGATGCAGTCTCACAAAATGCCGCGGTCCCAATGAAGAACAATCGGTATCGGAGCCTTACACTTAAAAAAGAACCCGGCTGAATATCTCCCGTATACTTTTCTTTTTCCGGGAACAAATCCATATCACTGAGAGCTACCTGTTTCATCTGTTCAAGAAGAGTAAGGTATTCTTCCAGTGTGATATTCTGCATTTTCTTAAAAACACTCATCTTTCTCATCCTGTCAACGTCTTCCTTCAGCTTTCCATCCCGCATCAAGATAACATTTATAATGTCTGCTGTAATCAAATTTTATGCAGGGATACTCTGAAAGCCGATAAATCTCCATAATATCTTTTATGTAGTCTTCTCCAATATTCGGATTCATATATACAACGGCACTCAACGATCCAAAAAACTCCTTTTACTGGTTTCATAGAACTTCTCTAATGATATACGACCTGATTCGGATAATATCTGTAATCCGCAAAAACTGAGATTCCATTTTTGTAGAAATGCTCCAGTATCGCAGCTGCACACCCGGAACTTCTGCTCTCCCCGTACTCGCACTGACAGATGATATCATATCCATCCTTTTTCGCAGAATAGATGAATTCTGCCAATGCGTCTGCCTCTGAAAAATATGTCTCATAAGTCAGACCATACTCCGGGAGAACAGACAGATCAATGTCATGCAGGGGAACTTGAAATAATCGATCTGTTTTTTCTTTATAATCAACCGGGCTGTAATCCTCAGCGATAAAAAGCGATGTCTCAGGATCATAGAAACTGATGACTGCCGTTTTCTCCGGGAACCCTTCCCGGAGCAATTCTTCAATTTGACATCTGCTGAAAATCTGTATTTTCATCCTGCACTTAATCCTCCCGAAATATTTTAAAGTAGTCATATATTCTGAAAATCACTCTGTTACACATCTTCAAAAACCGGATTCCGCTCCTGACATTTCCTCTTAAATTTTTCTCTCCGGTATCTGTAACGCTTCAAATTCCGACCGCTATATTCAGAAAGAAATGCAAACAGCCATTTATCATCCATACCAGCCCGATTCCAATCACTGATTCTTCTTGTATCTTCCATCCAGTCTTTAAATTCTCGAAAAAATGCTGTAAAAGGCATTTCCGGATATTTTTCACTCAGTTCAGTAATTAACCCGGCTATTTCTTTTATCCGGCTTTCACTCTGATATTCGCTTTTAACCGGCGTATACCTGAATTCCTCCAAAAATATTCCTCCAACCTTTTCTTTTATATCCTCTTCCTCATCCAAACCTGATTTTATCAGTCTGCTCGCTTCGGTAAGACGCTTGTATCTGCATTCCTCTACTATCCGCACTTTATAGCAAAGCGGAATCGCATCTCGATACCTTAGTTCTATCTCTCGTTTTGGATAAGATCGCGGGGCAAGA
>HHCFR05603__coassemble_433_pt1 | contig 46689 bp, 38 predicted proteins | sample HHCFR05603__metabat2_high_PE_041 | metagenome-assembled genome bin HHCFR05603
GTGGGTGTTCCTTCAAAATATTGCTTGTAAAACCTTCCGTCTCCGCTTTTAACCAGACAATTTTTCAGGAAAGAAATCCAGATCCGTTTATTATCGACAGGCAACCTGGGATACTTAAGCGAGAAACTTAATTCTAATCTCATTTTTCCGTTCTCCTTTCTTGATTTAGATATTATCACATTCTCCATTTTTTGTCAAAATATTTATATATTTTTAGTATAATGATTATAGGATTCATTATAAAATTATTATCATTGCTTTTCATAAACCAAACTAGTATAATGCATACATATAGCTCCATACTGGAATGTAAATATAATCATTATTCTAACTTTATCAGTAGTACCATATTGGATTGATCAAAAAGATTAGCTTCCCTTGCGTCCTCAAAACCAGTGCAGTAAAGCAATTCTGATAAGATTGTAAAAGTAAAAACACCTACCTGCCGATAGATGTTTTTTCAAAATTGTTTACCTAAACAATCCGGTTATTCTCTTATCATCAAACAAACCACCTCACAATGCACCGTCTCACAGAACTGATCCACCGCCGTCATCTTCTCCACCCGGTACCCCGCAAGCTGCATCATCTCCAGATCTCTCGCCAGGCTCGTCATCTTACAGGAGATATACACAATCCGCTCCACTCCATAGTTCAGGATCTTAGGCAGAGCCTTCGGGTGGATCCCGTCTCTCGGGGGATCCAGCACAATCACATCCGGCTTCTCTTCAATCTGATCCAGTACCTGAAATACATCGCCTGCTATGAATTTACAGTTGGAAATACCGTTCCTTGCGGCATTTTCCTTTGCTGCCTCTACAGCTTCCTCAACGATCTCCACGCCCACGACTTCCTTCGCAACCGGCGCCAGTACCTGACTGATCGTCCCGGTCCCGCTGAAGAGATCGAATACTGTCATATCATGGATATCTCCGATATACTCCCGGACCGTCTCATACAGCACTTCCGCGCCCCTTGTATTGGGCTGGAAGAAGGAGAACGGCGTAATCTTGAATTCCAGATCAAGGAGCTTTTCGTAAAAGAAGTCCTGCCCCCAGAGGATGCGGGTCTCGTCACTCTTCACCACATCAGAGAGGGAATCATTCAGGATATGGAGTATACCGACGATGCGCCCCTCCAGTTCCAGAGAGAGAAGCTCGTCCACCAGCGGCTGAAGATCATGCTCTTCCTGTGTGGTAGTCACCAGGTTCACAAGGATCTCTCCTGTTGTGTCTCCTCTCCGCAGGAGAAGATGGCGCAGGTATCCTGTATGCTGCATCTTTTTATAGTAGTTGACGCCCCGCTTTCTGAAATGCTCCAGCACGCACACAAGAATCTCATTCATATCCGCATGCACCAGCCTGCAGTCCGCTGCTGTCAGGACATCATAAGTGCTTCCTTTTTTATGAAGGCCCAGGGAGAGCGGCCCGTCCTTATACTCATCCCCAAAGGAGAACTCCATCTTGTTCCGGTATCCGAACTCTTTCGGGCTTGCCTTTACACCCTCGAAGACATAACTTCCCTTCACTGCCTCATCCATGATCCGCCGAATCTGCCCTTCCTTCATCTTCATCTGTTCTTCATAGGGCATGGTCTGATACATACAGCCGCCGCAGGCGGGAAAGATGCTGCAGACGGGCTCTCTTGTCTCCAGCGGAGACTTCTCCAGCACCTCAAGGAGCCGTCCCTCCGCATTTCCACGCTTGAATTTATTGATGAGAAAACGCACTTTCTGTCCCGGCATTCCGTTCTTCACCGTGACATACTTGTCCTCCTCAGCAAGATACACGATCCCCTTGTTCGGAAAGTCCACTCTCTCTATAGTTCCTTCAAAAATCTGTCCTTTCTTCATCTCTTCCTCCACGTTCGTTTCATCTGCTTCATCACAGCAAAACAGGCAGGGTGCAGTCCATCTACCACATCCTGCCTGTATTCTGTTTCATCATTTTTCGATACCGGATCCATCCGTCTCCTATACCTGGTCATCCTCATCGAAATAGTCATCGAAGTCATCGTCAAAATCATCTTCGAAGTCTTCCAGATAGTCCGGTGTGAAGAAACGGTATACCGCATACGCGATCGCTGCGACTGCTGCAACTGCTCCGATGATCGCCAGCACCCAGATCACTGTGTTTTTCTGTTTCTCTGCATCATTTCTGTGCAGCAGCTCAGTTAATTTTGATTCCGCAATCATGTCTTCTATTTTTTTGTTCATATCTACACGTCCTTTCCCCGCCTCAGGGCGGCGATTACTTTCTGTTATTATACCACTATCATTTTCAGATTACTACTAATTTATTCCAAAATCCTCAGAAAGATGTTTATCAGCTGTTACTGTTCAAACCATATTCGGGAATAGGAAACTGCAGCATCTGTGCTGTTCACATCTCCCTGCATCGCTGATCCTCGCCCGGGATCTCAGGAGACCTTCACCAGCCTTGCGAACATGGCGAACATCTTTCTGACGCCGGCGCTGTCGAACTCCACCGTCACCTCATAGTCTCTGCCGCCTTCCTTGATCTCAAGCACAGTTCCCTCGCCGAATTTCGTATGGCGCACCCTGTCTCCCACCTGATAGGAAAGGCTTCCGCTCTTTCCGGCCAGAATCTGGCTTCCCTTCTGAAGAGAGGAAAATGGCTGCTTTCCTGTTGTCTTTCCTGAAGACTGAGATGCGGAAAACTGGGAGGCAAACGGTCGTGCGCGGAACGCTTCCTTCGCATGAGAATATGTATTCTGGACCGGGATCTGTGTTCCTTCCTCGATCTTCCGATTTCCCGTATCGATCAATTCCATGGGGATCTCCTTGATAAACCGGGACATCTTGTTGAACTGTGTCTCACCCCGCACCATCCTGCGCCGTGCGCAGGTCAGGGTGAGTTTCTCCTCTGCGCGGGTGATGCCCACATAGCAGAGCCTGCGTTCTTCCTCCAGATCTTCATTGTCGTCCGATGTGATCGTCATATAGCTCGGGAACAGACCATCTTCCATCCCCGCCAGATATACATGGGGGAATTCCAGTCCTTTTGCACTGTGAAGTGTCATCAGGACCACATAGTCCTGATCCTCGTCCAGACTGTCGATATCAGCGACGAGGGCAACTTCCTCGAGGAACCCGCTCAGAGACACCTCTTCGCCCCTGTCCTGGCAGTCCTCCTCATACGCCGCCGCCTTATTGACAAGCTCGTCGATATTCTCGATCCTGGACTCCGCCTCCACTTTGTCTTCCGCTTCCAGGCTCTCCACATATCCGGTCTTCTCTATGATCTCCCGAAGAAGGTCCGTGATGCTCTCTTTCTCTGTCTGACCTTTGAAATATTCGATCAGCGCCGCGAAGGAATCCAGCTTTGATGCACTCCTTCCCACGCCGGGGATCAGGTCCGGCGCCAGCAGCGCTTCGTAAAATCCGATTCCTCTCTCATCAGCAGACTCCTGGATCCGGTTGATCGTCGTCAGCCCGATCCCACGCTTCGGTACGTTGATGATGCGGCGCACGGCAAGATCGTCCTGCCCGTTATCCACCGTCTTCAGGTAAGCGAGGAGGTCCTTGATCTCCCTGCGCGCGTAGAAATTGATGCCTCCTACGATCTTATAAGGGATATTCATGGCTATAAATTTTTCCTCGAACAGACGGGACTGCGCATTCGTCCGATAGAGAACCGCACTGTCATTGTAAGAAGCGCCTTCCTGTACTTCTTTTTTAATATCTTCAGCTATATATTCCGCTTCATCGAATGCAGTATCAAACTGCCTGAGCTGGATTTTCTCTCCGTCCCCGTTGTCCGTCCAGAGCGTCTTCTCTTTCCGGTTCCTGTTGTTCCTGATAACTCCATTCGCCGCGTTCAGAATATTGCCCGTGGATCTGTAGTTCTGCTCCAGCCTGACCACATGTGCATCCGGGAACTCATGCTCGAAGTCCAGGATATTCCGGATATTTGCCCCCCGGAACTTATAGATCGACTGGTCGTCGTCTCCTACTACACAGAGATTCCTGTATTTTCCGGCAAGCAGCCTGACAAGACGGAACTGGACCGTGTTTGTATCCTGGTACTCATCCACCATGATGTAGCGGAACCGTTCCTGATAGTATTCCAGCACATCGGGCTGGGTCTCCAGAAGCTGCACGGTCTTGACGAGAAGATCGTCGAAATCCAGCGCATTGTTCGCCTTAAGCTGGGCTTCATATTCGCGGTACACCTTCGCGATCTTGAGTTGTCCGAAATCGCCTCCTGCGTTCAGCTCAAACTCGTCCGGCAGGATCATCTCATTCTTCGCCGACGAGACCGCTGCCAGAAGATTCCTTTCCTTATATACTTTTGTGTCAATATCCACTTTCCGGCAGACTTCCTTCATCAGTGTCTTCTGATCATCCGTGTCATAGATCGTAAAACGGTTGTCATACCCCAGCCGGTCGATGAACCGTCTCAGGATCCTGACACAGGCTGAATGGAACGTGCTCACCCAGATGCTCTCTGCACCGAAGCTCACCAGAGAATCCACCCGCTGGCGCATTTCCTCCGCCGCCTTGTTCGTAAATGTAATGGCAAGGATATTCCAGGGATTCACGCCTCTCTCATCGATCAGATATGCGATACGGTGAGTCAGCACCCTGGTCTTTCCCGAACCCGCTCCCGCCAGGATCAGAAGCGGACCATCCGTATGCAGGACCGCCTCCCTCTGGGGTTCATTCAATGTATCATAAATGCTCATAGATCTCTCCTGTTCTCCGATAAATTTCTGTTCATCGAACATTTGTCCGATGCCGGTAACTACCATTATCAGATACCCCTCACTGATTGTCAACCTGACTTTCCCAATTTTTTTGTCATTTTCCATCCTTTTGTGCTAATATAGAAAGGCTGGCGTCCGTGCAGCACTGCCGGGCACCGGAGCTAGTTTATTACCAGAAAGGAATCAGATTCTCATGTTGGAAACATTTGAAAAAATCAACAGTGCAGTCAACGGCTTTGTATGGGGCGTCCCCGCCATGGTCTGCATCATTGGAGTGGGGCTTCTCCTCAGTATCCGGACCCGCTTCATCCAGTTCCGTAAATTCGGATATACCTTCAAGGTAACTCTGGGGCGCATATTTCATAAGAAGGAAGCCTCCGACGGATCCATCACCCCGTTTCAGGCAGTGTGCACCGCCCTCGCTGCCACCGTGGGCACCGGTAATATCGCTGGCGTCGCAGGCGCGATCGCGATCGGAGGCCCCGGCGCGGTTTTCTGGATGTGGATCTCTGCCCTGCTCGGCATGTGCACCAAATTTTCTGAGGTGACTCTCGCCGTACATTTCCGCGAAAAGAACAGGCAGGGAGACTGGACCGGAGGCCCCATGTATTACATCAAGAACGGACTGGGGCCGAAATGGCGCTGGATGGCAGTCCTGTTCGCCCTGCTGGGAGTTCTGACTGTATTCGGCACAGGAAATGCAACACAGGTGAACACGATCACCTCCGCCATCAACACGGCTCTGCTAAACTATCATGTGATCGACGCGTCCTCCGTCTCTGTCTCGAGCCTGATCATCGGCATCATCATCGCAGTCCTTGTGGCGCTGATCCTGCTGGGCGGGATCAAACGGATCGGAAGAGTTGCGGAGATGCTCGTGCCGTTCATGGCGCTGCTCTACATCATCCTTGCTCTGGGCGTGATCTTCCTGAACATCGACCGTGTACCCGGAGTATTTGCCTCGATCATCGAAGGCGCGTTCTCTCCGGCATCCGTGACAGGCGGAGTCGTTGGCAGCTTCTTTCTCAGTATGCAGAAGGGTGTCGCCAGGGGAATCTTCTCCAATGAGGCCGGTCTCGGTACAGGCTCTATCGCCCACGCAACCGCTGATACAGATCACCCGGTAAAACAGGGATTCTTCGGCATCTTCGAAGTGTTTGCAGACACGATCGTGATCTGCACTATGACCGCCCTGGTCATCCTTTGCAGCGGAGTCAGCGTCAGCTACGGAACAGACGCAGGAGCCGAACTCACGATCAACGGATTCATCACCACCTACGGAAGCTGGGTATCCATCTTTACCGCTGTTGCTCTGTGCTGCTTCGCATTTTCCACGATCCTGGGCTGGGGGCTCTATGGAACACGGTGCATTGAATTTCTCTTCGGCTCATGGATCAACAAGCCCTTTATGGTCGTCTACTCACTTGTAGCAGTCATCGGAGCGACCGCAGATCTGGGACTCCTCTGGAGCGTGGCCGAGACATTCAACGGGCTGATGTCCATCCCGAACCTGATCGCCCTGTTCCTGCTGTCAGGCACAGTGGTAAAACTTGTAAAGGACTATTTCAAGAATCATTGAGGGAAAAGGCTTGTCATATAGTTTTCAATACTATATAATAAGTACACTGAGGTGATAATATGACAATAGATACGAATGATATACTGAACAGCATCCTGGAAAGTCTCTCCCGCATCGATTATATCAAACCGGGAGAGATCCCCAATATAGACCTGTATATGGATCAGGTCACGACCTTCATGGATGAGCAGCTTTCATCGACAAAGCGCTATGAGGAAGACAAAATTCTGACAAAGACAATGATCAACAATTATACAAAGAATAATCTTCTTCCGCCGCCTGTCAAAAAGAAGTATTCCCGAGAGCATGTCCTGATCCTTATCTTTATTTACTATTTTAAGAACATTCTTTCCATCAAAGACATCGAGACAGTCCTGACTCCTCTGACGGAAAAGTACTTTTCCGGAGAAGGCCCCATGGATCTGTCCTCCGTGTACAAAGAGGTCTGCGAGATGGAAAAGGGACGGATCAAGCCACTCCAGGAATCAGTCCGGGAAGCATACGAAAAATCAATGTCTGCGTTTTCGGAGATACCGGACGGCGAAGACCGTGATGAACTGAAGCTCTTCGCCTTTATCTGCAGCCTGAGCTTCGACGTCTATCTGAAAAAGACAATGATCGAGAAGATCATCGACGAACTGGCAGAAAAGCACACGAAAAAAAAGAAAGATTAATGCTGTAAGAGCAGGTTCCGCACCGCGGCCGGGACCTGCTCCTGAAGCATTTTTTATTGTACCGGCATCCTCACCGTGCCGTTTATTCTTCTTTATTGATCCTCTCAAACACCATATCATACCCGTCGTTTCCGTAATTCAGGGATCGGTTTACACGACTAATCGTCGCAGTGGAAGCACCTGTCTTCTCCGCGATCTCGAGATATGTCTTCTGCTCTCTCAGCATCCTGGCCACCTCAAAGCGCTGCGACAGGGAGAGAAGTTCATTGATGGTACAGATATCTTCAAAAAATGTATAGCACTCTTCTTTATTTTCCAGGCTGAGAATCGCACGAAAGAGATAGTCTACAGCCTCTGTTCTGATCTTTTTACTCATAATTATTCAGACTCCTTCCAACCTAAAAAACGGCAGCCCGGTCTGTACCAAGCCACCGTTACATTTTAGCACACTAAATTTGTAAAGTCCACAGTTTTATGAGAATTTTAGTGACAGTTCAGCTATAAGGGAAGGGGCATACTGATTTATGCTGGCATAAGAATCAGTCTGTCCCTTCCCTTATGAGCGGAGCGCCCGTATATGAGCAAAGGAGCGGCGCAGCCGCAGAAGCACGTATGTGCGGCTTTGCGAATGGCGCGGGCTGAACTGTCACACTATTACAACTATATCAGATATTTTTCAGGGAAGGGATAAAGCTTTTAAGCAGCTCCAGATTTGCAGTCGCGATCAGCTCCTCCGGGAAACCGCAGTAATCGATCACTTCCTTTATATAAGTAAAGTTGCCGGCATCCACGTTCACATGTGCATCGCTTCCTGTTGTGACCGGCACCTCATACTGACGGCACAGATCCAGCATGGTGATCATGTTCTCCCTCGTTCCTTTTCTGCTGCTCTGCGGGCGGAGAGACGAGTTGTTCAGTTCAAGAAGCGTCCCCGTCTCCTTCGCCGTACGGACGAGAACCTCATAATCCAGCGGAAATCTTCCGTCGTCCGGGTGTCCGATAATATGGATATAGGGCTTTTTCATTGCCTCCACGTAGGCACGCGTATTCTCCTTTTCCGTGTGTCCAAGCCCGTAGCACGGCGGATGGACACTGGCAACGACGATATCAAGATCTCTGCAGGTATTCTCCGGGAGATCAATCGTCCCGTCCGGGTCCATGATATTGACCTCTGCACCCATGAGCAGTCGGATCCCCTTCTGCATCCTCGGCACCACGTCCAGATTCTGAAAATAGAACAGCCCGCAGGTCCCCGGCATCTCAGGTGCATGCTCCGTCAGAGCAAGTGCCTTCAGCCCCTTCGCCGCAGCCGCCTCCGCCATCTCCGTGATCGTGCTGTACGCATGCCCGCTGGCAATGGTATGGGAGTGTGTATCCACTAAAAATTTCATAAAACAATCTGCCTCCTTTGTCATGTATCATCTCAATTCAACTCAGTTATTATACCATATTTTTCCCCGAATACAATTTCAGGAATAGAAGACAATACTGTACTGAATCAGTCACTGAAACAAAAAATGACCGGCGCAGCATCCAGCCATGCCGGCACACACAGATCAGGAGGTGAGTGATCTGAAAAAGAAGACCAACCGGGAGATCATCGACGACTATGATTACCTTGCCAATGCAGCCTCATCCATGGACTGCACCGGATTGATCCCGTCTCTTCCGAAAGATGAAGAAGAGATCCGATCTTACAATGAAATCTATCAGTTTCTGCCCAGGGCAGCAGCACCCAAAACGGAAGAAACACACCGTGCGGATCAGACCTGATCCGCCGCCGGCATTCTGACGGGCTGTGTATCTGAGGGTTCGCTGCTGTTCACTCCTGACCACCGCCCTCATGCGCACTCGTCACGGTGCCGCGCCCCAGTTCTGCACTTCGTGCCAAGACCGCCTATACGGGCGGCGGTTACGAGTTCTATAAGTATGGTGCGGACAGTAACGAAGGTTCGACAGATTTCGGTGTAATGTTTCATTTTTCCATTGTCCTCTCGGTTTCAAAATGCTATAATAAATGCGTTATAGGTTTGTCAATAACAAGAGAGGAGTACATAATTATGAAGTGTCCAATATGTGGAAAAGATGTCGAATTAAAGAAGAAACAGATTGGCACCGATGAAAACGGTGAACCGGTCTTTAACGAATATGCGATCTGCCGCGACTGCAAAAAGCAGTGGAATCTTGACAAGCAGCGCGCGAAGAAAATGGCAGCCAAGAAAGCGGCTGCGGAACAGAAAGAAGAACCCGTAAAGAAGGCTCCTAAGAAAGTTTCTGAAGCAGATTCCGCTGAAGGCGGCGCTGCTCCGAAGAAGAGGGCTCCAGAAGATGGACCCGTGAGAAAGAGACCTGCCGGCACAGCACCGAGAAAAAGACCTGCCGGGGAAGCAGCGGCAAACAGACCTGCAGACGGCACAGTCAGAAGGAAACCCCGTCCCGCGGACGGCGCTCCGAAGAGCGTGACGGAAGACGGTGAAGCTCCGGTCAAAAGGCCGGTCAAAAAGCGTGTTGTCCGGAAGGCTGCCCCTGCTGAAGGAGAAGAGCAGCAGTATGGTAACATCCCTCCGGAGAAGGTCCGCGTCAAGAGAGAGAAAGCGGCACGCAAGGGATATGAAGATATGCTTGCCACAGATCCTGATCACAGACCGCTGAAGAAGAAAAAGGCTCCGATAGACAATACAGAATTAGAAGAGAACGAGTCCGTAAAACCGGAAGTGCCTGACTACAGCGAGGAGGAACAGACTTCGCCCAAAACTTCGGACCCGGAGGTCAACGAGTATGACGACGAGGACGATTATGACTATGAAGATGAGGCGAGATTCCGTCCGGGACGCATCTTCCTCGGAATCCTTTCGCTCCTTGGTTTTGGCTTCTTTATCTACAGAGGATTCGTGGCAGGGCTGAGCAGTTCTGGCGATAATACTTCTGCCGGAATGACCTATATTATCCTTGCAGTCTGCCTGCTCGTTTCTGCTCTGCTGTATCTGATCATGCAGAATAAGGCAACATTATTCGCCTTCCTGCTGCCCATGATCGTCTATATCGGTACAGGCGTTTTCGCGTTCCTCAGAAGAGGCGACAGCATAGAACTTCTTGCTGCTGCCATCGCATGTGCAGTACTTGCAGTGATCTCTCTGATCCTGGCGATCGCGTCCAGAGGCGGAAGCGACGATGATGATGATTACGATGATCCTTTCGAGGAAGAGCACGACAATTAATAATTAATACCGCAGAAAGAAGGTATACCTCCTTTCCTGTCGAATCATATGACCGCAGAGTCGGCGGATATCGGATTTACAGTCCGGTATCCGCTTTTTTTCTTTATTTTTGATTTTCTGCATGCGGAAAAAGTCTGCACCGTCCTGCGCACCCCTCTCCTCCACAGCTCATATAGTATAGTGACAACCTAAAACAATACAGGGAGAATATTATGAAAAAGCGTTTACTTGCATGTGCCCTCGCCGCAGTCTTCACCCTCGCGCTGCTGGCGGGCTGTTCCCGGAAGAGTGAATCCCCCGGACCGGAGGATGCCGGACAGAAAGAAGAAACAGGACTCACAGAAGTCACTTTAAACGAAGTTGCGCACTCGATCTTCTATGCCCCGATGTATGCTGCAGTGGAGGAAGGGTATTTTGCCGAGGAGGGGATTGACCTGGATCTTGTGTGTGGATTTGGCGCAGATAAGACCATGACCGCCGTGATCTCCGGAGAAGCTGACATCGGCTTCATGGGTTCCGAAGCATCCATCTACACTTACAATGAAGGAGCCACGGACTATGTGGTAAACTTTGCCCAGCTCACGCAGCGCGCCGGGAACTTTCTCGTCGCCCGGGAGGAGATGCCCGATTTCCGGTGGGAGGATCTTAAAGGCAGCGTTGTCCTCGGAGGACGCAAGGGCGGAATGCCGGAGATGGTCTTCGAGTATATCCTGAAGCAGAATGGGATCGATCCCGAGACGGATCTGGAGATCAACCAGAATATTGATTTCGGTTCCACAGCGGCTGCATTTGCCGAAGGCCAGGGAGAATTTACGGTTGAATTCGAACCCGGCGCGACCACACTGGAATCCGAAGGCAAAGGATATGTGGTCGCCTCTCTCGGCGAAGACAGCGGCTACGTCCCGTACACCGCATTCAGCGCAAAGAAGAGCTTTATCGAAGAGAATCCTGAGATCATCCAGGGATTCACCAATGCTCTGCAGAAGGGCATGGACTATGTCCAGACTCACTCCCCGGAAGAAATCGCCGAAGTCATCGAGCCTCAGTTCCCGGAGACGGACCTGGAGACTATCACAACGATCGTGACGCGTTATTATGACCAGGATACATGGAAGAGCAATCTGATCTTTGAGGAAAGCAGCTTTGATCTGCTCCAGGATATCCTGGAGAGTGCCGGAGAGCTGGCTATGCGCGCTCCATATGAAGATCTTGTGACCACTGAATTTGCCGCCAGAGCGGCACAGTAAACCGAGCTCCGCCGCCGGTTTTTCAAAAAGGCTGGCACATCCCGGCTTTTTCCACTATAATAGAGTCAGTATACGGATCGTGCAGGACCTCGTATGCTGACTCTGTTCTTCTGCCCGGTTCTGCCGCCCACTGTTAAAGAAAGAAGGTTACTCACATGATCGACAAGAGACTGATTCCTTTCGGGGGACTGAAAAAGGAGCCGTTTTCCGGCAGCCATCACGGAATGCGCTATTTCTTCCGCGGCGATGACGGAAAAAACAGCACCACTTTCACTGTCTATATCTACCCGGAACCCTGGTGCTTTGAGGATACTCCCGACGAAGACAAGGAGAGCGCCACTTTCCCGCTGTCTGACGAGGGAATGGATCAGGCGGTCGCCTGGCTCTATGAGAGGTTTGAGGCTGAGAAGCCCCGCTGGATCAGCGCCTCAAAAGAAACGATGCATACTGTGAACAGTGCGTCATAGTATGCATCGTTTCTTCCTGATATGACCTGTTTCCAGGTATTTCAGAGTATTTCATTTTTATTTAATAATCTTCAAAAATTCTTCTGACTCTTGTCACAGCCGATTCACATTTCTCTGATATTGTATAGTTATCAACAAAGAAGACGATGGCTGTACATACAGCCTGTGTGCACGGCCATTGGACTTCGCCTAATACATAACTTCAGATCAGACGACATCTTTCATATTCCCGGCACTGCCGCGGAATATTTTTTTGATGTCATGGTTCATGATATAGTAATACATCACGATCAGCAGACCGCCTGCCAGGATCCATGCCGCCGGGCTTGCAAGACAGACGCCCAGATAACTCCTCTGTCCCGCCGCTATGACAGCGACCACGCCTCTTCCGATCAGTTCCGCGATTCCCGCCGTCATCGGCAGCAGCCCGTAGCCAAGTCCCTGAATTCCGTTCCGGTAGATATTCACAACCGCCAGCGGAATAAAGAAGATTCCCACACACTTCAGATAGATATCCACAGAATTCATGATCGTTCCTACATCCTCTGACACGAACAGATAGGTCATATATTTTCCGGCTGTCATGACAAAGGCAGCTGCGATGAACGAATAGACTATGCCGATGATCGTGCAGGCTTTAAATCCCTGTCTGATACGCGGGACGTCCCCTGCCCCCATATTCTGCGCGCCGTACGTCGCCATGGTCGTTCCCATCGCAATGTAAGCCTGCGTGACGACCTGCTCGATCTTTCCCGCCGCAGTGTATGCCGCCACCAGCGTAGAGCCCAGAATATTCAGCGAGGACTGGACCATCATTGTTCCGATGGCAGTGATCGAATACTGCAGCGCCATCGGAATCCCGACTTTCAGCTGGGCTGACAGGAGTGCTGTCTGGGGTTTCCAGTCCTCCTTTGTCATCCTCAGCAGCTGTACTTTCTTCCCGATATAGACAAGGCAGAGAAGGCCCGATACCCCCTGGGAAATGATCGTCGCCACGGCAGCTCCTGCCGCTCCCATCTGAAACACGATGACGAACACCAGGTCCAGAACGATATTTAAAACTGCCGACAGGATCAGAAAATACAGCGGCACCCTGCTGTTCCCGAGCGCTCTGAGGATGCTTGCCAGCAGATTGTACAGCATCTGCGCGAGGATCCCTCCGCTTATGATCATGATATACGCATAGGCATCGTCAAAAATATCCGCAGGTGTGTTCATCAGCGTCAGCAGCGGCTTCATAAATACCATAAACGCTGCTGTCAGAATCAGTCCCACGATCAGCGACAGCCACGCCGCTCCTGTCACGCTCTTCCGGATTCCCCGCTCATCTCCTGCTCCGAACTTCTGGGCAGTCAGAACAGTAAATCCCGCCGTCATTCCGATCACAAATCCATTGATCAAAAACATGATCGTTCCCGTACTCCCGACCGCCGCAAGCGCATTGTTTCCCACAAATTTCCCCACAATGACCGCATCCGCCATATTATAAAACTGCTGAAATACATTTCCGATAAAGATAGGAAGCGTAAACCAGAGTATGATCTTCATCGGCGAACCGGACGTCATATCACTCTGTGCCGATTTCATGTATGAGCACCCCTCTTTCATTGATTTCTGCGTGAAAAAAGGATACGCCTGGCCGCGGCATATCCCTCATTCTTCACTTTACGAGTGCTCATTATATAACAGTTTCTGCTGCCTGTAAATATGTTTTACAGTGTTTTATTACTAAAGTTTTTCCGTTGTTCTTCTCAGTGGAGAAAGAGGATTCCATCCTCAGCAAACGCGAGATAATCGGGCATTCCTCTCTCATCCAGGAGCGCCGTCTTGTCTCTCTGGACGAACCAGCAGAGGACTTCCCCCGGGGAGCCGATGTCTTCCGCCCCGCCGGTCTCTGGCCGGATATAATAATTCCGCTCGAACGGAAGCACTGCGCTGCTCTCCAGACTGAACCGGATCATGTTCTCTCCTCTCCCTCCCCACACCGGGATGAAGTCATGTGCCCTGTATCCGATGTATACCGTATCTTCCGGAATCTCCCGGCTGATATGGAGCGTGATTCCCCAGTCCGCCGCCCTCAGCGTATGGCTGTCGATCCGTTCTGCCCTGGAGAAGTTTTTACAGCCGGTCAGTCTCGCCGCCTCCTTCGCGATCGGATTCTGAAAAATCTGCTTCGTCTCTCCGGCTCTCACGATCCGCCCCTGATCGATGATGAGAAGTTCCTCGCTGAACCGGTAGACTTCATCCCGGTCATGGGAGACAAGGATAACGGTCCCCTGATAGTCCTCCAGCATCTCGATCAGTTCTCTCTGGAGCTGATCTTTAAGGTACATGTCAAGCGCCGAGAAGGGCTCGTCCAGCAGGATCACATCCGGCTCATACGCCATGATGCGCGCCAGCGCTGTTCTCTGCTGCTGGCCTCCGGAGAGCTGTCCAGGGAACTGCTTCTCCAGTCCGCCGAGCTGAAATTTCTCCACCATCTGACGCACGCGCCGCGCATTTTCCCGTCTGCTGCCCTTCAGGCCGGCAGCGATGTTCTTCTCCACCGTCATAGTTGGAAAAAGCGCGTAATTCTGGAACAGATATCCCACATTCCTTTTCTGGGGCTTCAGGTTCACCTTCTCTTTCCGGTCAAAAAGCGTGCGCCCCTCCACTGTGATCTTTCCCTCGTCCGGAGTCTCGATCCCGGCGATGCTCTTAAGCGTCATGCTCTTTCCGCAGCCGGATGCACCAAGTATGCCGATCCGCCTCGATGTACTGCGGAAGCTGATATCAAGATTGAAGGTGTTCAGCTTCTTATGGATCTCAACAGATATCGCCACTGCCTACCACCTCCCGATATTCTTCATCTTCTTGCCTGAGATCAGGTTCATCAGAAAGATGACCACGAATGCGATGACCATCACGACCGCCACCCAGATCCCGGCTGTCAGATAATCGCCATCCTGGATGACCATGGCGATCTTCTGGGAGATCGTTCCCGTCTTTCCCGGAATATTTCCCGCCAGCATGGAGGTGGCCCCATATTCACCGAGCGCCCTTGCGAAGGTCAGGATCGTCCCTGATGCGATCCCCGGACCGGCAGTCGGCACAATGACTTTCCAGAATATTTTTATATCGGACATGCCGAGTGTCCGCGCCGCATAGACCAGATTGGCATCGATCTGCTCCATGGCAGCTCTGGCATTGCGGTACATAAGTGGAAACGCGATCACTGTCGCAGCGATCACGCAGCCCAGCCAGGTCTGGACTACCTTGAAACCGAACTCGTCAAACAGGAATTCTCCCAGCGGCCTCCTCCTGCTGAACAGAAGGAGCAGGAAGAAGCCCGCCACAGTCGGCGGAAGCACCATGGGAAATGTCAGTATCCCGTCTATGACAGCTTTCTTTCCCGCAGAAGCCTTCACGGCCTTCCTCGCCGCAAAGATTCCCAGGAAAAAGGAGAGGACCGTCGCCACAACTCCAGTCTTCAGGGAGATGAAAAGAGGACTCCAGTCCAGTTCTTTCATGATCTGCATTATCTCTTCCATACTCATTTACTCTACTTCCGTGTCAAAATAATAGGAATCAAATACCGCTTTCGCCTCATCCGAAAGCACAAATGCGAGGAAATCATCCGCTGCGGCAGACTGCGCTTCATCTGCCTCCTCGTTTACGACGCGGGCGATCGGGTAGATCACGTCTCCTGTCAGATCATAGCTGACTGTCTGAAGAATGTCGAGTTCATCCTCATACCCGTATGTATCGGAATAGTATGTTGTCCCCACCTCACAGGAACCTTCCACTACTGCGGAGAGAACCTTGCTCACATTGTCCTGCTCACTGATCTCAACGCCTCCCAGCGCCTCAGATATCTGCTCTGTGGTGATCGATGCCGGATCATCTGTCTCAGGCAGAATGCCGAGGCTGATGAGTGCCTGCCGAGTATATCTGCCGACAGGCACGCTTCCGCCTGCCAGTGCGATGCTCTCTGCTTTGCCGAGATTCTCAAGTCCCGTCACTTTTGTTCCGCTGTCCTTCAGCGTGACGACAACGACCTGATTGTTGACCACATTGGATCTCGTTCCCTCTGCCATAAGTCCGTCCGCTTCCAGTTCATCCATCTGCTTCTGTGCTGCTGAGAAAAAGATATCGCACTCATAGCCTTCCTCGATCTGTGTCAGGAGCGTTCCTGAACTGTCCGGATTGAACGTGATCTTCACCTCCGGGTGCTCTTCATTGTACATATCTGCAAGCTCTGTCATCACTGTATTCAGGCTTGCAGCGATAAACACCTGGATCTCTGTCTCGTCTTTACTGCCCTCTGCCGTCTTCACCTCTCCGCTGCCTGATGTCTGACCGCCATCTCTTCCCGATGAGCATGCCGCCATAGAGAATACCATGCTCCCTGCCAGCAGTACCGCTAAACTCCTTCCCTTCATAATAGGGCTCCTCCTGTATAAAATATCCTGTTTATAGTATATCCGATTATTTTTTTAAAAACAATCGATAAATTCACGAGCAGAGATAATTTTCCTGCAGGCACAAAAGAACACCTCCGCATCGGATGAAATATCCGAACGCAGAGGTGTTCTTTCCGTCGGAAAATATTCTACAGAATATCTCCGAAGATCTCTCTATATTTTTTCTCCGCAGCCTCAGCGGTCTCCCGCTCCAGCCTCTCATATTTCTCCATCAGACTGCGGCCGTTCTCGCTGACTCTGGCAGTCCCCCCAGTCCTTCCGCCCGGACTCCGTTCCACGATGGTACAGCCAAGCTCGCGCTCCGCTGTTCGGATCAGGGACCAGCCTTTACTGTATGACATGCCTGCTTTCTCGCATGCTTCACGCACGCTTCCAAGCACCTCGATCTGTTTCAGGATCACCATCATCCCAGGACCGAAAAATGGTTCGTTCTTTACAAGCTGTACCTTGACTCTCGGATAAACAGGCGGCGGACATTCCTTTTCCGCCACCTCCTCAAATCGTTCTTCTCTCCCCGCCCGGATGAGCACGCCGCCGTCGCTCACCTCCGCAGGGACAATCTCTGCTCCGGATGCGTCGATAGCGCCCTTCAGCCCTCTTTCTCCCCGGTATGAGGCAATACCCCGGGTCAGTCCCGCGTCGATCAGGACAGGATGGCCTTTCCTCCCCTCATATACCGGGATAACTACCGGAGCGTCCTGTTCCAGCATGATCCTGAGCGTAGCCTCTGTGAAAAGCGGAACGTCGGACGGGCAGAAGAAAATCCTGCCACAGGTATTCTCCAGGTAGGTGAATCCACGCACCGCGAAATCAATCATCTGCTCCGCCTCATAATCTTCTGCTCTCAGAAAAACAGCCCCCAGCTTTGCCAGCTTCTTTTCTGTCTCCTCCGCCTTATATCCCGTCACTATGACGATATCTTCCACGCCCGCGCGGCGGAAACTGTAGATCATCCTTCTGATCATGCTGCTCCCGTCAATGTGCTCCATCTCATCATAGGAGCGAAACCCGCCCGGCGCTCCCGCGGCGGCGATCACCGCTCCGATCCTCATCAATTCCATCCCCGCTTTCTGACCCGTCTTAATTTATAGCAGCCTGCATCCGTACAGATCTATCGGACCGCCTTCTGCTTTTTTGAATAATATGTATCTTCCATCGGCAGCTTTGTCCGAAGGACATGATCCATGGCATAATACGCCCCCTGCGCTGCCGGCGCGGTCGGTATAGTTGCGATCTCCCCGATCCCTTTTGCGCCGTATGCGAACGGAAGCAGTTCTTCCTTCTCCACATAGATGGCATGGATATCCGGAATCTGCGTGGACCGCAGCAGCCCCAGAGTTCCGTATTTTGCCTGAGGTACTGAATCCTTCAGCGGAAAGTCTTCGGTCAGCGCATATCCCAGTCCCATCAGGACACCGCCCTCGATCTGTCCCTGGATCGAGATCGGATTGACCACCTTGCCCGAATCATGGGCCGCATAGACCTCTTTCACCCTTCCCTCATCATCCAGGATGACCACGTGGGTGGCAAATCCATATGCGACATGGCTCTTGGGGTATGGCACATCTGCCCCAAGCTTGTCTGTCGGATCGAAGAACTCCGCAAAGAATTCTCTTCCTTCCAGTTTTCCCAGGTCACCGCCCGCCTTCTTCAATTCTTCATTCAGATCCGCCGCTGCCATCCTGACCGCCTCGCCCGTGATCAGCGTCTGACGGGATCCCGACGTTGTACCGGAATCCGGTGCCACTTCCGAGTTTGCGCCCATATTCCTGATCTGCTCTTTTCCCAGTCCGGTCGTCTCCGCGACCATCTGGACAAACACAGTGGCACAGCCCTGGCCGATGTCCGAAGCCGCACTGTACAGCTCCACCTTCCCGTCATGTACGATCAGCTTCGCCCTTCCTTTGTCCGGAAGCCCGACGCCCACTCCCGCATTTTTCATGGCACAGGCAATGCCCGCCCTGCCCGGATTGCTCTCATAGGCGTCCTTCACCGCCAGAAGCGTCTCCTTCAAAGCTGTGGAACAGTCTGCAATCTGCCCGTTGGGAAGGACTTTCCCCGGCTCAATGGCATTGCGGTAGCGGATCTCCCAGGACGAGATGCCCACCTTCTCCGCCAGAAGGTTAATGTTCGACTCCAGAGCAAACTCACTCTGACAGACGCCGAATCCCCGGAACGCTCCAGCCGGCGGATTATTTGTATAATATCCGTATCCTCTGATATCCGTGTTCTGATAACAGTAGGGTCCCACCGAATGGGTGCACGCCCGCTCCAGAACAGGGCCGCACAGAGATGCATATGCCCCCGTATCGAAATAAATCTCACAGTCCAGTCCCGTAAAGATCCCGTTCTCATCACATCCCAGCGTGAACGTGCCTTCCATGGCGTGGCGCTTCGGATGGAAATTGATGGACTCCTGCCGGGAAAATACGACCTTTACCGGCCGCTGCACTTTCACTGCGGCCAGCGCCGCGATATGCTGGGCGGACACGTCTTCTTTGCCGCCGAACCCTCCGCCGACCAGCTTGTTCTCAACCACAACACGCTCCGGATCCCAGCCGAACATAATAGAGATTTCCTTTCTCGTGTCGTAGACTCCCTGATCGGTGGAATAGACCTTAACACCGTCCTTATAGGGAAACGCCACCGCACACTCCGGCTCAAGGAAGGCATGCTCCGTAAACGGCGTCGTATATTTCTGTGTCACCACGTACTTTGAATTCGCCAGCGCTGTCTTAGCATCTCCCCGGGTCACATGACGGCTCTGGCACAGATTCCCCTTCGAATGGACCTTAGGCGCATCCTCCGCCATCGCTTCATGGACAGAGGTGACCGGCTTCAGCACTTCATAATCGATCTTGACCAGCTTCTTTGCCTGGTCCAGGATCTCCCGCGTCTCCGCGATGACCAGACAGACAGCATCGCCGACACAGCGGGTGATGCTGCCCTTTGCGATCATCACATCCCAGTCCTGCTGCAGATGTCCCACCTTATTGTTGGGAACATCATCCGCTGTCAGCACATCCAGTACCCCTGGAAGCGCCAGCGCCTTCTCACAATGGATGTCGATCACTCTGGCCCGCGGATACTTTGAGCGGACGGCCGATGCATACACCATTCCATCCATCTCTACGTCATCCGGATATTCGCCGTATCCCAGCACCTTCTCCCTGACGTCAAGACGGAAGGCTTTCTTTCCGACTCCGTATACATCACCCTTCTCCAGATTCGCTTCTATCTTCTCATCTCCGCGCAGGATCGCTGCCGCGAGCTGGATTCCTTCGATGATCTTCTTATATCCTGTACAGCGGCAGATATTTCCCTTCAGCGCGGTCTTGATCTCTTCCTCTGTCGGATCCGGAACCCGGTCGATCAAAGCCTTTCCCGCCATCACCATTCCCGGGATGCAGAAGCCGCACTGTACGGATCCCTTCGAGCCGAAAGCATATACAAAGGCTTCCTTTTCCTCCTCCGTCAGGCCTTCCGTCGTAATGATATTTTTCCCTGCGGCAAGCTTTGTCGTCAGCACGCAGGACTTCACCGCTTTTCCGTCCACGACGATGGTACACGTACCGCAGGCGCCCTCGCTGCAGCCGTCCTTGACAGAATGCAGGTGAAGATCATCCCGCAGATACCGGAGCAGCGGCTTATCCTGATCTGTGCTCCGCATGATTCCGTTTACTGTAAAGCAATAGTTCTTCTTCATCGTTCCACCTGCACTTCCCGGACCGTAAAGATTCCGTCATAATCTATGATCGCGCCTCTCGGACATTTCACCGCGCACATGCCGCACGCGATACACTTCTCTTCATCGATCACTGCATGACTGTTTTCTATGCTGACCGCATTCACCGGACAGTTCTTCACGCAGATCCCGCATGCGATGCAGCCTGTACTGCAGTACTTTCTCGTCTGTGCGCCAGTGTCCTCGCTGGCACATGCCGGGTATATAGAAGATTCCGGCAGAATGATCCGGATCAGCCCCCGCGGACATGCCTTCACGCATAGACCGCAGCCCACGCATTTCTCCCGGTCCACTTCTGCCGCTCCGTTTCTGTTAATGCGGATCGCCTCCATCCTGCAGACCGCTGTACAGCTGCCCTGTCCGAGACACCCCCACTTACAGATTCCTTCCGGACTGCTTTCCGACATCTGTCTGCAGTCCCCTGCCCACTCACTCCTCAGAGCATCCATTTCGGCACGGCAGCCGCCCGCACACTGTACAACAGCCACTCTTTTCTTCCGCTTCTGGCCCATACTCTTCCTCTCCTTTTACCGCGGGAATGCTCCCCGCATTCCCTTCTGTGCGCGCCGGAACTGCCGCTTTTTGTTCTCCCTGGCTGCACGCACCAGTATCCATACTACATCAACAGATCTTCCTTCCGGTCAATGTCCTTCAGTTCCTCCGGATCCGCCTGAACGATCCGCAGGCCGTCCCGATGTCTCCTCATCACCTGTCTGCCGCCCTCATCCCCGGTCAGTCCGAGAAGTTCCGGAAAATATTTTCTGTCCCAGAGGACCGGATTTCCCGTCCTCCCGCCATTCCCTGCACAGACGATGCTTCCGGGGTGGAGCATCCCTGCATTGAAGATCCGCTGGATCGTTGAAGTCTCAATTCCCGGCTGATCACATACTGAAAAGAGAATGCCTTTCAGTCCGGGATGGCAGTCCAGTGCACGCTCAAGCCCCAGTCTGAGAGAACGGGAGATTCCCCTCTCAGGTTCACAATTCCACACCGGTGTGATCCCTCTCTTCTCAGCCGCCTCTGCGATCGCTTTCTCTCCTGTAACGATATATGCAGGGAAAGCCCCGAATGCCCTGATCTTCTCCAGCATATGCTCATAGAGAGGCCTGTTCCTGACCAGGGCATTCAGCTTGTTTCCTCCGAACCGTGTTCCTGCTCCCGCCGCCAGGATAACGATCCCGAAACGGTCTTTCATACGCTCAAATCCGGTCACCGCCTCAAGAACTCCTCCCCCGATCGCTCTGGCTTTATCGGACACCGTATAACAGTGCGCTGTTTCCGTCCTCGCATCGATATCTCCGATCTTCAGGTTTTTCCACACATCAACGCCCTCCTGCAGCATCCCTCGGACGATCCCGGACATCTGGGCGTATACCGGCACGCCGCCTGTAAGAGCAACGATCTGTCCTTTCTCCACATAGTCACCGATCTGCGCCTTCGGTTCCATCCTGCCGTCTGCGCCTGCGCGGATCAGCCTCTCGATGGTATAGCCCCCTACATTGCCCGGCACCCCGGTATTAGGGAAGGCACTGCCTTTCCAAATGAGATTTCCCAGCGTATGTCCACGTTTTGTCTCTACCACACAGTTGCAGTCCTTTCCTGCAGTAAATCCCGGTCCTGCGCCGATCACAAACGGGGCATCCGTGATACCTGTCCCCAGATTCTTCTTCGCCAGGATTGCATCCACGATCACATCCGGCCGGAACCATTTCCGGCACTCCATCTCCGGATCGACCATCACCGCGATACCGCCCCGCTCCATCACTGCCTGTGCCGACTGACTGTCTTCTGCCAGAAAGCCTTCCATCTCTTCAATCTGCACTTTTTTCTCATACACTGCCCTCGAGAGAGCCACTGTCCGCCGTACAGTGAGCGGGACTTCGATCTCTGTCATCAGGATCTGATACCCGGCTCCATAAAGCCTGGATGCGATGCCCGTCGCCAGATCTCCTGCACCTCTAATCAATATTTTCATTTTTTCTGTTTTCCTCCCGATTTCAGGACAGAGACGCTCATCCGCCGCTCTCTCCGAAGCAGGTCACGATCGCATTTTCGATTCCTGCCTCCCTCAGCATAGTGCAGATCTCGAGGGCATAACCTCTCCGCCTTGAATCGTCCGCTTTATTTAAAATGACCGTGTACACGGCGCCTTTCGGACATCCTTTCCTTCCCGCCTGTTCTGATGCCGCGAGAAACGCCACGTCCTCCACCGTAACCTGTTCTGTTATATCCTTATTTAAAAGCGCTGCCGCCCGCTCCGGCCTGAAGCAGACATCCCTGATCTTCCCGCCGACCGCATCCAGACCATATACCGAAAGCACATGGGTCGTCTCCGGCAGGATCACCGGTTCCTGCTCCCCCGGCACTTTCAAAGGCAGACGCCGCGCTCCGTCCGCTTCGATCAGGACAGGCAGTCCCATCTTCCATATTTTCTCCAAAAATTCACAGGGAACTCCCTGCATCTTTCCGTTCGGCGCGGGTGTTCCCACCCACACCTGACCGTACGCTGCAAGCAGCTCCCGCATCTCTTCTTCAGACGGCTCCAGAAGAAACCATGGTCTGTCCTCTGCTGTCATATGTGTGGTCGTCAGAACGATCACCTTCTGTCCGCTCTCAACATATTCCTGCGCCAGACAGCGGATCGCACTGGTCTTTCCTCCCGCGCCCACCGCTGAGATGACCGGGGAGGGAATTCCGCACAGTCCCACGGCGCTGCGCAGCGGCTGGACTTCTCTCAGCCCGCCGTCCCCGACACTGCACACCATGGGATATCTATTCGCCGGCGCCATGCTTGACATAACACCCTTTTCTCTCTGCAAGGACCCTTCCGTTCTCCGCCACAAGCTCGCCTCTCAGATAAACCTGCTCGGCTCTGCCACGGATCTTTGTCCCTTCCATCGGGCAGTAATCGCAGGCAGACTGCTGATCTTCCGCAGTCATCGTCCACTCTATTTCCGGATTCCACACCACGATATCCGCATCAGCGCCCGGGATCAGCCGTCCCTTCCACGGATACAGATGATAGAGCTTTGCCGGGTTTTCCGACAGATACGCGCACATCTGCTCCGGCGTGATGCGCCCCTCATTGACGCCGAACTGCCAGATCAGCGCCGGACGTTCCTCAGCGCCCGGCATGCCGCAGGGCGTCTTCGCGAAGTCCTCTGCTCCCGCCTCTTTCTGCTCTTTTGTAAAACTGCAGTGATCGGTACATATCGTCTGGATCCGCCCTTCCTTCAGAGCCTCCCAGAGGATCTCCTGGTTTTTCTTTTTGCGGAGCGGCGGCGCGATCATATAACGTCTCGCCTCTTCTGCCGGCAGGGAATACCTGCTTTCGTCCATGAGAAGATACTGGGGACAGGTCTCCACATAGACCGTCTGTCCCGCTTCTCTTGCACGGAGGATCTCCCGATACCCTGCCGCCGTACTCAGATGCACGACGATCACCGGAGTATCTACGCACTTCGCGATCTTGAGAAGCCTTGACACAGCCTCCGCCTCCGCCTCTTTCGGGCGCGTCCACGGATAATCGGATACGTCCTTTCTGTTCCCCTTTTTCTTCTCCACTTCCTTTAGTCTTGCGCTGATGATGCCGTGGTTCTCACAGTGTACCCCTGCGATGCCGCCCAGTTCCTTCAGGCGGGAAAGCACCTCGTACATGGTCTCATCGTCGACCCGGTTGTCATAAGTCATATAGAGCTTGAAAGAAGAGACCTCCTCCTTCACCACTTTTTCCAGTTCTCTGCTGATCTCTTCATTCCATTCAGAGAGCGCAAGGTGGAAGGCATAATCGCAGGACGCTTCCCCGTCCGCCTTCCTGTGCCAGTTCTGGAGCGCCTCAGTCAGTGACTCTCCTGCATACTGGGTGGCAAAATCAATGATACAGGTGGTCCCTCCTGCCAGTTCCGCCTTTGTTCCTGTATAAAATCCATCCGCGGTGACCGTCCCGCTCACTTCCAGCGCCATGTGCGTATGCGCGTCAATAAAGCCCGGGAAAAGATATTTCCCCTTAACGTCTACGATCTCCGCATCCCGGAACGACAGATCCTTTCCAACTGCCAGGATCTTCTCCCCCTTTACGAGAAGATCGAGTTCCTGCATCCGCTCTCCGCTGACCACTGTTCCGCCTTTAAATAACCTTTTCATCACTGACCCCTTCTTTCTGCTGCTGATTTTTTATGCCGACCGGTTGCTCTGCCTCCAGAACGCTCTGCTCATGCAGTACGTCCCGGTTCCCGCTTTCTTACGTTCCCGGACATTTTCTACGGTCTTAACAGGTAAGAATATTCTGTGCACACCGTCTCCATAAGCTTCTGGAGAGCATCCGGTATCCTCGTCTCCTCTCCCTTTGTCCAGACAGTTGTCTCTCCGAAGAACCGTACCCTGCATCGCACCGCCTCTCTGTCAAGCACCGCGAACCCCTGATTGCTGCTGTCCTCCATATCCTTCTCATCCGCAAACAGGGTAAACTTATCCAGATAAGGTGCACTGTCGTAAGGACAGAAGCTCCTGCAGTTTCCGCATTCATTGCACATATAATCCACATGGATGATCTGGTGCTTCTCCATTCCCGGCACGCGGATGGAAATATTTGCCCTGTTCGGGCAGACCTCTGTACAGTTCTCACAGATTCCGGAACATCCGAGGCATCGCCCGCTCTCTTCCTTTCCTTCCCTCTGGTCCGCCAGGACTCCTTTCCTGCCATAGATCTCTGTTTCCTCTGTATGTGCCTCATGATCTTTCACAAGTGCGCTGCCGATAACAGCCTCAGCCGCCTTCAGGCCGTCGCGTATCCCTTCTACCACGGTAGCCGGTCCGCCCAGGCCGTCGCCGATGACATAGACGCCGGGAAGGTTCGTCTCCAGAGTCTCTTCGTTGACGATCGCCCGCCCTCTGTCGTTTACATTGATTCCATTCGCCTTATAGAATGCTGTCGGAACATGTTCACCTACCGCGGCAATGACGGTATCTGCCGGAATCTCTTTCTCCTCTGTTGTCTCCACAACGCCGCGTCTTCCCGATGCGTCGAAATCGCCCAGCTGCATCACTCTGCAGACGAGCCTGCCGCCTTCCAGCTTCACCGGTGCCAGAAGCTCCATGAATTCCACTCCGTCATCAACTGCCATGACAAGTTCTTCCTCATCCGCCGGCATATACCTCTTCGTTCTTCTGTATACAAGATAAGCGTGCTCCACGCCTTTCGTCCGTTTTACGGCTCTGGCCGTGTCCATCGCTGTATTTCCTCCGCCGATGACGACTACATTCTTTCCGATATCAAGATCTCCGTCCTTCGCCTTGAAGTCCGCCAGGAACTGCAGAGCGTTCACCGGCTCTCCCTTCTCCAGCTTCAGCACGCCCGGCTCCGACGCGCCTGCCGCCACGATAACGGCTGTGTAGTCCGCATTTTTCAGCATGCTGATGTCGCTGATCTCTGAGTTCAGGAAGATGTTCACACCCATCTTTTCCAGGAGCGCCGCATCTCTGTCGATGGCGCTGCCCGGGATGCGGAATTCCGGAATCACATGGCGCACCACACCGCCTAAGGCATTATTCTTCTCAAACAGCGTGACTTCCATTCCGGCCCTTCTCAGGAAATAGGCCGCCGCCATACCTGCAGGTCCTCCTCCGATCACAGCTGCCTTTCCGGGTCTCGTTACGGCCGGCGTCTCAAGCTTCTCCATGAGTGCCCCATATCCATTCTCCGCCGCTATCAGCTTCATTCCTCTGATATAGACCGGCTCTTCATAGAAATTCCGGGTACATTTTCCCATACATGCATGGGAGCAGATCGTCCCCGTGATAAAGGGAAGCGGATTCTTCTCGACGATGACCTGGAGCGCTTCCTCATATTTTTCTTCCTTCACAAGCTGCAGATAGGCGGTAATATCCTGATGGATCGGGCATCCTTCTTTACACGGTGCCGTAAAACAGTCGATGAGCGGGACCTGCTGCTTCATCTTTCTGGACGGAAGCGGCTTCACCGCCTTCACATGGTACGGGCTGGTCTTTGCCTCCTCTGCCAGTTTTCCGGCTTTTTCTGCACTGACTCCCTCGAAAACAGCATTTTCTTCTTCCAGAAGGGACGCCATCTGCGCCATCCGGTCATATCCGCCCGGCTTCAGCAGCGTCGTCGCAACCGTCACCGGCCAGATTCCTGCATCCACGATGCCCTTTATATTATGGAAATCTGCTCCGCCTGAGTAGGAGATCCTCAGTTTTCCATCGAACTCCTCCGCCAGCTTCGCCGCAAGGGAGATGGACAGCGGATAGAGCGACTTCCCGGACATGTACATTTCTTCGCTTGGAAGTTCATTCTGCTTCACATCCACCGGAAATGTGTTTGTGATCTTTACACCGAACTCCAGATTTCTCTCCCCGCAGACCTTCATCAGCCTGGTCAGCATGGGGACCGCGTCTTCATACTGCAGATCGTCCTTAAAATGGAAGTCGCCGAACACCACATAATCATACCCCATGTCATCCATGGTCTTTCTCGCATATTCATACCCGAGAAGAGTCGGATTACATTTGATAAATGTATGGAACCCTTTTTCCGTGATCAGATACATGGCGATCTTCTCGATCTCCTGAGGAGGACATCCGTGAAGAGTGGAGATCGTCACAGAGTTACAGATGTCCCCTGAGATGCTCTCTATGTCTTCCTCTGTAACATGCTCGAACAGATCAGTATTCCTGAGCAGGTACTCCTTACAGGACCTGAAGATCTCTGAATCCTGCGCATGCTTCATCGTATTCAGGAAGCTGTCGATCTTCTCTGACTGAATGCCCGCCAGATCATATCCCACACTGATGTTGAACTGAAATCCGTCCATGCTTCCGAGAGCGAACTCCTTCGCCATCACCTTGCAGAGGAACCACGCCTTAATGTACTCTTCCATCGCCTGCGGCACATACAGCTCTGTAGACCACTCACAGTTATAGCACTCGTCATCCGCCTTGATGCACGGCTTATTGACGCAGGCCGACAGCTCCGCTCCGTCCATGATCTGAACCGTCTTCAGTTCGAAAAAACGGCTTCCCGTATAGTATGCCGCAGCGATATTCTGCGCCAGCTGGGTGTGTGGTCCTGCCGCCGGACCGACAGGCGTCTCAAGAGGACGCCCGAAGATCGTTCTGCCATATTTTTTTTCGGCATGGTAGGGGTGGTGTGTCCCGAATACTGTGCCGCTCTGCTTCTTCTCCGTCAGAATCCAGTTCAGAAGCTGTTCAAAGGCCATGGGCCGCATTATATCACTCATGCTCTCTCCTCCTTTTCCGGCATCTCCGGATCCTACTCTGCGCCCGGCTTGTCTTTCGGCAGGATCAGATTCAGGATCACCGCAAAGATCGTTGCCAGGACAACCGGCGAAGATGCAAATGTATTATTAATGATAGACTGGAAACTCTCCAGGCTCATGCTCATGTTCAGTGCATTGTGGATGCTGGCTGACATCTGGTTCAGACATCCGTCGTTTAAGGATACGCCCATTCCGATGGCGATGGACAGTCCTGCCACTGTTGTGTTGCGGTACGTCAGTTTCTCTGTCACGAGCAGCTTGATTCCTGTCATTGCGATGGAAGCGAACACAGAAGCGACCGCTCCGCCGAGCACGCACTGCGGAATTGTCCGGAGCAGTGCGGAGAACTTCGGGATCAGTCCCGCGATCAGCAGGATCACCGCGGCTGCGGAAAATACTCTTCTCGCGATAACCTTTGTAGATCCTACGATACCTACGTTCTGGCTGTATGTAGCCGTCGGAGGACACCCGAAGAATGCGCCTACGATGTTGCTGGCTCCGTATCCGATGATACCGCCGTTCAGTTCATCATCCGTCGGCAGTCTGTCCATACCGCCGCTGGTCGTTGCCGAGAAATCTCCCATTGCCTGGATCGAGTTGACAAGGAACAGGATCGCCAGCGGGAGGATGGCTGAAATATCGAACTTCATGCCGAATGCAAGCGGCATCGGAATCTGGAACCATCCTGCAGAAGAGAGTGTTGAGAAGTCCACCATTCCGAAGCACAGTGCCACCACATATCCGCAGAGCAGGCCGATCAGGATGGAGGCCAGCTTAAACAGGCCCTTTCCATAATGGTTCAGGAGCACCACGATGACCAGTGTGATAAATGCCACCAGCCAGTTCTGCCAGGATCCGTATACAAGCGCCTCTGTCTTTCCCTGCTGCTCCACGATCAGTTCATAGGTGTTGGATGAGTTTCCTGCCATATAGTTGACTGCCGTACTGTACAGGGAGAGTCCGATCGCCAGGATCACAGTACCGATGACAAGCGGGGGAAACACTTTCCTTATCTGCCTTATCGTCAGACCGACGATGATCGCGACAACGCCGCCGATTACCATGGCGCCGAATATGGTATCCACGTCCTTCGCCTGCGCCGCGATCGCAGTCATCGTCGGCACATAGGCAAAGCTGACTCCGATGATGACCGGGAGTCCGGATCCCATTTTTATCCTGCTTCCATATAACTGCAGCAGCGTCGAGAGCGCCGCGAACACAAGGGAAACCTGGATCAGAAGTCCCATGTCCACATTTCCGCCCGCATTATTCGCCGCATTCGCCACGAGGATCGCCGGAGTAACGCATCCGACTACCGCGGCGAGCACATGCTGGGCTGCCAGAGGCAGTGTCTGTCCCATGGACGGACTGCCATTCCATTTAAAAAGTTCTGAATTGTCTTTTGCTGCCTTTTTGCCGTTCATTTTCTTATTCCTTTCTCTTCAAGCCTTTTGTCTTGTTTCTTGCCGGACCGGATCTTTCCCGTGCGATCCGCTGCCTTACCGGCTGTTGATCCTGTCCGCCAGCTCAGCCGCCGCCTGCCTGCAGTCTGCCATGATCTTCTCTTCATCGATCTGTGTGAGCTGTCTGTCCTTCATAAGGACCTTTCCGTTGGCCACTGTGGTCACCACGTCATGTCCGGTCACGCCGAACACAAGATGACCGTTGATATTGCCTGCATTCATCGGTGTGAGCGGATCATAGTCCACAATGATCACATCTCCTGCCGCGCCTTCCTTCAGAACGCCCAGTTCCTGCGGGAAATATCTCCCGGCGATCCTGGCGTTGTTCTTAAAGAGCATCTCCGGCACTTCCGCCCACGCTGCGTTGGGATCGCAGAGATGATGCTTGTGCAGGACGTTCGCCACCTTGAAGGATTCCATCATATCATGGGTGTATCCGTCGGTCCCGAGCCCGGTGAGGATGCCCCGGTGCACCAGCTCCATCGTAGGAGGACATCCGCAGGCATTTCCCATATTTGACTCCGGATTATGCACCACCATGGTATCCGTCTCCCTGATCAGGTCCATCTCATGGGGATTGATATAGATGCAGTGTCCCAGGAGCGTCTTCTCTCCGAGAATCCCGTGATCCATCAGGCGGTCCACGATCCGTTTTCCATAATGCTTCAGGCAGTGGTGAAGATCTTCGATCCCCTCTGCGACATGGATATGATACCCGACCTCATCCGACTTGTTCTCCGCGGCAAATTCAAATGTCTCATCCGAGATAGTGAACTGTGCGTGCATGCCCATCATGCCGGCGATCATCCCAGTGTCATCCTTCAGCGCGTGACGGATGAATTCTGCATTTTCCATGACTGACTCTCTCGCCTTGTCCATTCCGTCCCGGTCTGAGATCTCATAGCAGAGACAAGAGCGCACGCCGGTCTCCTTCGCCGCCCTCTCGATCTCAAAGAGCGATCCCCTTATGGAGCCGAAGCTGGCATGGTGATCGAACACTGTCGTCACACCGTTCTTGATACTGTCAATATAAGTAGCCATAGCGCTCAAATATGTATCGTGGAGCGTCAGGTTTCTGTCGATCGTCCACCACATTCCATCCAGGATATCGAGAAATCCCTTCGGGTCATACCCCCTGATCGAAAGTCCTCTTGCGAACGAGCTGTAAATATGCTCGTGCACATTGATAAATGCCGGCATGATCAGGCCGCCCGCCGCATCTATGTACTCTGCCCCCGGATATGCCTTTCTTACCTCTTCGTCGCCGCCCACCTTACAGATCGCGGTTCCGTCGATCGCCACTGCCCCGTTCTTGATCAGCGGACATGCATCATCTCTTGTGATAACTCTTCCATTACCTAAAATCAGCATGTTTCATTCTCCTTTTTATTTATTTTTACATACCATTTTCAGCACGCTCGGACAGATCTCTGTGCAATTCGCACACCAATCCTGGTCGTTGTCTATAGAATAACATTAATAATGTATAAATGCAACAACGGTGCTAAATAATTTTTAGAGCATCTAAAAAATTTTTAGGATACTTTCGGACACTCCACGCCTTTAGCAGAAGAAAAGGCGTTTCCACTGTCTGTTACAGAGAAAACGCCTTTGTCTCACGGTCTTTTCAACCGGTCCTTTTTCATTTTTCAGACTCCTGACAGCTGCCAGCCGTCCTGCTATGGAGGTAAGTATATACAATTTTCAGGCTTCCGTCAAGACTGATCCACATGGCTTTTGCAGTGATTCTAAATATTTTTTAGATAACCTAAAAATTTTTTAGAAAAACTATTGACTCCGCCCTTTTTTATGCTATGATGGATTTAACGATACACATACAGAGACACATTTCTGCAGAATACTTTCAGGAAAGGGCAGGTGAAATAATGGATCAGAAACTGGATTTTCTAAAGCAGCTCGCACACGGCCTTGCGGTTCAGTTCGGAAGCTCCTGCGAGGTCGTCATCCATGATCTGACGAAGAAAGATCTTGACAAGTCCATCGTCTATATTGAGAACGGACATGTTTCAGACCGTCACACCGGCGACGGGCCTTCCGGAATCGTGCTTGAGACGCTGAGTTCGGATCCGTCCAGGATCAAGGATAAGCTCGCCTATCTCACGCGGACAGATGACGGCAGGATCCTGAAATCCAGCACGCTCTATATCCGCGACGAAAAAGGCCGCATTATCTATATCTTTTCAATGAACTACGACATCACCACCCTGCTTGCCGCGGAGAACTCTATCCGCGGGCTGCTCCGGACAGAACCGGAGACGGATGCAGAACACGACGGTGCCGGCTCACCCCAGAGGATCACTCATAATGTAACAGAACTTCTCGACCTTCTCATCGAGCAGGCCATCGCCAAGGTCGGGAAACCGGTCGCGATTATGAACAAAGACGACAAGATCGCCGTGGTACAGTATCTGAACAATGCCGGTGCTTTTCTCATCACAAAATCCGGCGATAAAGTTTCTTCACTTCTCGGAATATCAAAGTTTACATTATACAGTTACATGGACAAAGGATAATAGTATAAGAAGGAGGTTCCACAATGGACACAATCAAATGGACAGTGAACAAAATGCCGAAGACAGCGGATGCCAACCTGAAGATCATGGGACTGGACGAGGTCCGGAAAGCCCGTACTTTCCACGAAAGCTTTCCCCAGTACAGCGTCACTCCTCTGGCAAAACTCGACCACATGGCAGCGCGTCTGGGACTCAAAGAAGTCTACGTCAAGGATGAATCTTACCGGTTCGGGCTGAATGCGTTCAAGGTGCTCGGCGGTTCGTTCGCCATGGCGCGCTACATAGCCAAGCAGACCGGGAAGGATGTCTCAGAGCTTCCTTACAGTGTACTCACATCGGAAGAACTGAGGAAAGAGTTCGGGCAGGCCACCTTCTTCACCGCAACGGACGGCAACCACGGACGCGGCGTTGCATGGGCAGCCAGCAGGCTCGGACAGAAGGCAGTTGTTCTCATGCCCAAGGGCAGCACGCAGACCAGGCTGAACAACATCCTGGCCGAGGGCGCCCAGGCTACGATCGAGGAATACAACTATGACGAATGCGTGCGCATGGCAAATGCCATGGCGGAAAAGACAGAGAACGGCGTCATGGTCCAGGATACTGCATGGGACGGATACGAAGAGATCCCTTCCTGGATCATGCAGGGATACGGCACAATGGCGATGGAGGCAGACGAACAGCTTCACGGATATGGCTGTGAACGCCCGACCCACGTTTTCATCCAGGCCGGCGTCGGTTCCCTTGCCGGAGCCGTCCAGGGGTATTTCGCCAACCGCTATCCCGAGAATCCCCCGAAAGTCATCGTAGTCGAAGCAGAAGCGGCAGCGTGCCTGTACAAGGGAGCCTGCGCCGGAGACGGAGACATCCGCATCGTAGACGGCGATATGGTGACGATCATGGCCGGACTCGCCTGCGGAGAACCGAACACGATCTCCTGGGATATTCTGAAAAACCATGTAGATACCTTCACGGCAGTGCCTGACTGGGTAGCGGCACGCGGCATGCGCATGCTGGCCGCTCCGATCAAAGGAGACCGGCAGGTGACTTCCGGCGAATCCGGAGCTGCCCCCTTCGGCACACTGGCGTGCATCATGACAATGGATGAGTATCAGCCCTTAAGAGAGCATCTGGGTCTCGACGAAAGTTCAAAGGTCCTCCTCTTCTCCACTGAAGGAGACACTGACCCCGAGAGATACGAGTCCATCGTCTGGGGCGGGAATGACAGATGATCTGCCATTTTCCGAACGCCTTCATAGACAGGAAACTTTTCAACTTTATCTGACCGGGCATCCGGACCTGCTTTCCCGGCAGCCCGGCGCCTGATGAAACATGCACACAGGATTTTAAGAAAAGGAGAATGAGAACCATGGACCTGAACAAGATCAAAGAAGCTGCACAGAATTATGAGAAAGATATGACGGCATTTCTTCGCGCCATCGTGAAAAATCCGGGAGAGAGCTGCGACGAGAAAGCCCACATTGATACGATCGCTGCGGAGATGAAGAAACTGGACTTTGACGAAGTGGTCATCGATCCCCAGGGAAATGTCATCGGCTACATGGGGACCGGGGATAAGATCATCGCCTACGACGCGCACATCGACACCGTCGGGATCGGGAATATCGACAACTGGAACTTCGATCCCTACGAAGGTTATGAGAACGACACAGAGATCGGCGGACGCGGCGTATCGGATCAGTGCGGCGGTCTCGTATCCGCTGTTTACGGCGCAAGGATCATGAAAGATCTTGATCTGATCCCTGAGGGATGCAGGATCATGGTCGTCGGAACGGTACAGGAAGAAGACTGCGACGGTCTCTGCTGGCAGTATATTATCAATGAAGACAAGATCCGTCCTGAATTTGTCGTATCCACAGAGCCGACAGACGGAGGCATCTACCGCGGACAGAGAGGACGCATGGAGATCCGCGTGGACGTCAAAGGCGTCTCCTGTCACGGCTCTGCCCCGGAGCGCGGAGACAACGCGATCTACAAGATGGCTGATATTCTCCAGGATGTACGCGCGCTCAATGAAAATGACGACGCGGACGAGACTGAGATCAAAGGCCTTGTTAAGATGCTGAACCCGAAGTACAACCCGGACTGGGAGGAAGCCCGCTTCCTCGGCCGCGGCACGGTAACTGTCTCCCAGATCTTCTACACCTCGCCCAGCCGCTGTGCAGTGGCAGACTCCTGCGCGGTATCTCTTGACCGCCGCATGACATTCGGCGAGACCTGGGAGAGCTGCCTGGACGAGATCCGCGCACTCCCCAGTGTACAGAAATACGGGGACGATGTGACCGTATCCATGTACAACTACGACCGGCCTTCCTACACAGGATGCGTCTACGAGATTGAATGCTACTTCCCGACCTGGGCGATTCCGAAGGATCATAAGGTCACGAAGGCACTGGAGAAAGCTTATACTTCACTTTACGGCGACAAGAGGATCGGCGCAGAAGAAACTCTTGAGATGCGTCAGAGCCGTCCGCTGACAGACAAGTGGACCTTCTCGACCAACGGCGTCTCCATCATGGGACGGAACGGGATCCCGTGCATCGGATTCGGACCAGGCGCCGAAGCCCAGGCACATGCGCCGAACGAGAAGACATGGAAACAAGATCTGGTAACATGCGCAGCTGTATATGCAGCCCTGCCGAACTGTTACTGCGAATAAAACGTGAACAGGTTTTTAATATGATTTTTAGGAGGATAAACAAAAATGAAAACATTACAGGATTACATTGATAAACTGAATGCCCTGAACTTTAAAGATATGTACAACGGAGACTTCTTCCTGACCTGGGAGAAGACAGACGATGAGCTTGAGGCCGTCTTCACCGTGGCAGATGCGCTCCGTTATATGAGAGAGCACAACATTTCCACAAAGGTATTCGAGAGCGGTCTCGGAATCTCCCTGTTCCGCGACAATTCCACCCGCACCCGCTTCTCCTTCGCCTCCGCCTGCAACATGCTGGGCCTTGAGGTACAGGACCTGGACGAGGGCAAATCCCAGGTGGCCCACGGCGAGACGGTACGCGAGACAGCAAACATGATCTCTTTCATGGCTGACGTCATCGGAATCCGCGACGATATGTACATCGGCAAAGGAAACGCCTACATGCATGAAGTCGTGGACGCTGTGACACAGGGAAATAAGGACGGCATCCTGGAGCAGAAACCGACTCTCGTGAACCTGCAGTGCGATATCGACCATCCGACTCAGGCAATGGCGGACATGCTCCACATCATCCACGAGTTCGGCGGAGTTGAGAATCTGAAGGGCAAGAAGATCGCAATGTCATGGGCATATTCTCCGTCCTATGGCAAGCCGCTCTCCGTTCCCCAGGGCGTCATCGGTCTGATGACCCGTTTCGGAATGGACGTTGTGCTCGCCCATCCGGAAGGATATGAGGTGTTCCCGGAAGTGGAGGCTGTTGCCGCAGAGAACGCAGCGAAATCCGGCGGATCCTTCACAAAGACAAACAATATGGCAGAGGCATTCAAAGACGCCGACATCGTATATCCGAAGAGCTGGGCCCCGTTCGCTGCCATGGAGAAACGTACGGAACTGTACGGCAGCGGCGACTTCGAGGGCATCAAAGAGCTGGAGAAGGAACTGCTGGCTCAGAATGCACAGCACAAAGACTGGGCGTGCACAGAAGAGCTCATGGCAACGACAAAAAATGGCAAAGCGCTCTACCTGCACTGTCTGCCGGCTGATATCACCGGCGTGAGCTGCGAGGAAGGCGAGGTTGACGCAAGCGTATTCGACCGCTACAGAGATTCGCTCTACAAAGAGGCAAGCTACAAGCCTTACATCATCGCAGCGATGATCTTCCTTGCGAAGTTCGCCGATCCGGCCGACATCCTCAAGAAGCTGGAAGAAAGAGCGACGCCGAGGATCTTCGAGTAAACATATCAGATTCTGCAGGCGGAATATTCCTGCAGAGATCAAATCCGGGGCGCAGGAGGACGAAAACGGAGCTGCGCCCTGAAAATACATCAATAAATTCATCAGGAGGTAATCTGACCATGTTAAAATATGTTGAAACAAAAAACGCACCTGCAGCAATCGGACCGTATTCCCAGGGAATCGTCCTGAACGGAATCGCATTCTTTTCCGGACAGATCCCGCTTTCTCCCGAGACAGGGGAAGTTGTGGGGACTACCATCGAAGAGCAGGCAGAGCAGGTCATGAAAAATGTAGGCGCACTTCTGGAGAGTCAGGGCGCGTCCTTTACAGACGTTGTAAAGACCACCTGCTTCCTTGCAGATATGGGCGATTTCGCCGCATTTAACGAAGTATATGCAAAATACTTCACAGGGAATCCGGCCCGCTCCTGCGTCGCTGTCAAAGATCTTCCGAAGGGAGTGCTCTGCGAGGTAGAGACCATTGCTTCTGTAAAAGAGGACTGATCACAGGAGGCAGGTTATGAAAAAGAAGAAACGAATCGTCATCGCCCTGGGCGGGAACGCCCTCGGCAATACCCTGCCGGAACAGATGAAAGCCGTAAAGATCACATCCCGTGCGATCGTTGATCTGATCGAAGAGGGCTGTGAAGTCGTCGTCGCTCACGGCAACGGTCCCCAGGTGGGCATGGTGAACAACGCCATGATCGCGCTCACACACGAGGATCCGCAGCAGCCCAATACGCCGCTGTCCGTCTGCGTGGCGATGAGCCAGGCGTACATCGGATACGATCTGCAGAATGCGCTCAGGGAAGAACTTCTCAACAGAAATATCACAGACATCCCTGTGGCTACCATGATCACTCAGGTCAGAGTAGATCCCGGCGATCCGGCTTTCGAACATCCATCCAAACCGATCGGAAGATTCATGACCAAAGAACAGGCTGATATGATGTCTGAAAAATATGATTATATCATGAAGGAGGATGCCGGCCGCGGCTACCGCCGTGTGGTCGCCTCTCCGAAGCCGCAGGAGATCATTGAGATCGGAACGATCCGCAATATGGTAGATTCCGGTGATCTCGTCATCGCATGCGGGGGCGGCGGCATCCCTGTCACACGCCAGGGGAACCACTTAAAGGGCGCCAGCGCGGTCATTGACAAAGACTTTGCCAGCTGTCTGCTTGCGAAGGAGCTGGACGCAGATTTTCTGATCATCCTGACCGCAGTGGAAAAGGCTGCGATCAATTACGGTAAACCGGATGAGAAATGGCTGGATGACATCACAGTGGATGAGGCGAAACAGTATATCGCCGAGGGGCACTTCGCTCCCGGATCTATGCTGCCGAAGGTGCAGGCCGCCGTTGATTTTGCCGCGTCGAAGCCCGGCAGGCAGTCGCTCATCACTCTGCTTGAGAAGGCCCGCGACGGGATTCTCGGGAAAACAGGGACTCGAATCCATCTGTAGACTGAGTCAGACCGCATCAGTGCAGTCTGAGACAGATTCCATTTGACGACTTACTATAACTCCTAAAAATAGAACAAGGGTATCCTGAAGCTTTGCCATGTTGCTTCAGGATACCCTTCATTTTTCAAAACCTAGTGACATTTGCTCCATCCGCAGCACTTGCAGATATTGCAGCCTTCTTCAAATACCAGCGGTTCGCCGCATTCAGGACAGTACATCCTGTCCGTCTCAGTTTCCGTGTTCACAGCCTTCGGCTTCGGCGCCTTCTCTGTCCTGCGGGCTGCCGCGGACCTGTTCCCGCCGTTTTTCTCTGCCAGCTCCTCCTGCATCTCATTGTACATATCCATCAGGGCGTTTCCCACAGCCATCGGACAGCAGGCACCCTTGCTCGTATCTTTTCTCGACACTCTTCTTGCCGTATAAGACGGGCAGGAACCGCTGGAATTGAGCTGATCTACGATCGTCTCAATATCGATGCCTCCTCTGGCACTGATCGAGATCATACGGGAGAGGCCGACCATAAAGTTATTGCAGCCTCCGGTGGAGCCTTTGCTCAGATAAGTCTCCAGCAGTGCTCCGGTATGGGGATCAAAGAGCGCGATACAGTGCAGGCTTCCGCAGCCGGTAGTCAGCTTCCTCTTCTTTCCGACAACGTCATCTGTCACCAGGAGGATCTCGCCGCGCTTCAGTCCTTCCCCTGCTGAGAGCTTCTTTGTCTCCTTCTTGTCACTTGTGTTCAGTATTCCGATCCTCTTGCAGCCGTCGCGGAAGATCGTGATGCCCTTGAGTCCCTTTTCATAGGCATACATATACAGATTCTCCGTCTCCTCCACAGTAAATCTGTTAGGCACATTCACTGTGGAACTGATAGAGGCATCAATGTGAGTCTGCCATACAGCCTGCATATCAATCCTCTGACGGTAGTCCAGTGTCATCGCAGTCACGAAATAATCCGGCAGATCCGCATCATTTCTGATTCCGTGCTGCTTCATATAATTCTCCACGATCTTGGTATATACTTTGTAGTACACATCCGTCCCGTGGAGAGACTCTGTCTTGCGCTCATAATAATTCGCATAGACCGGCTCGATGCCCCCGGAGATGCCCAGCATCGTGGAGAGCGTTCCTGTAGGCGCTATGGTGAGAAGCTGGGAATTTCTCATGCCGTATTTCCGGACCAGCTCCCTTGTCTTCTCCGTTGTATTGGCTTCAAAATACGGAGTCGACGTGATCTCCTCTGTATTGCACGCGGCGAACGGTCCCTTTTCCTTCGCCAGCATCGCTGATGCCGCGATCGCCGAGTCCGCCATGGCGAATCCGATATTGTCGCACATCTCCACAGCATCCTCTTCCCCGTAGGTAAGGCCGAGTTTGATCAGGCAGTCCGCCAGTCCCATAATGCCAAGGCCGATCTGCCTCCACTTCGCCACGCTCTCCCTCTGCTCTTCCAGGGGATGGAGCGGAAGCCCTTCCTCGAGCACCTCGTTCAGCGCGCGCACCGCCACGTCCACACAGTGCTTCAGCCCTTCAAAATCAAACTGGGCATGGTCCGTAAACGGATCCTGCACGAACTCCGACAGGTTGATGCTTCCGAGCAGGCAGCTCCCGCCCGCAGGCAGAGGTTCCTCCGCGCAGGGATTGACTCCCGCATAAGAGAACTCTTTCGTATTGCTCAGAAGGTTCCACCCCTCGATCCTGTCCCAGAACAGCGCGCCCGGCTCTGCATAATCCCAGTTCGTCTCCGCGATTCTGCGGAAAAGCTCCCTTGCATTGACGCTGCGCTCGATGACTTCCCCAGTCGCCTCCCTCTTATAATGGAGCCGATACTCCTCATTCTTCTTCACTGCCTCCATGAAATCCTCATGGATCCGCACGGAAATATTCGCCTTTGTCACTTTCTCAAGATCTGTCTTCAGATCAATAAATTCCTCCACATCTGGATGGGAACAGTCGATGGAGATCATCAGCGCTCCCCTTCTTCCGTTCTGCCCGATCAGCGCTGTCACGAGAGAATACAGTTCCATGAAGGAAACCGAGCCGCTCGTCTCCTTCGCTGCATTGTTGATCTTCGCGCCTCTGGGGCTCAGCTTTGAGATATCCACGCCGCATCCGCCGCCGTAGCTGTATGTCCGCGCCAGCTTCTTTGCGCAGTCAAAAATACTCTCTATATTGTCCTCCGGAGGATCGATCACATAGCAGTTGGAGTAGGTCACCTTTCTGCCCTGCTGATCCAGCCCCCTGTTCGACAGGATCCTTCCCCCGAACAGGAATTTTTTCTTTCGGATATACTCCGCGATCTCCTCATTTCCTCCGCTGATACGCGTGATCCACTCATCAAAGCTCTCTCCGTCATTGCAGTACTTCTTCGTCCAGATATCCGTCCCGAGCTGATTCTCCTCGCCCAGCCATTCTTCTACTGTCATTGCCTTGTCCCTCTTTTCACCTTTTTAGCATATTGTCCGCAGACCTTCTGTCCCGCTGCAGACAGACCCGCTTTTTGCGCCAGCCGCAGAAAACGCCCCTGGCTTCTGCATATATGCGGGTGATAACATATAAAATGTTATCACCCGTTTCAGATAATATCAAGGCTTGACATCCTGGAATATATTGTTCCAACCACAAAATATTGTGTTTTTCATGCTTTTTTCACACATTCACTTGAATCAGCTATTTTCCTTATATTCCCATTTTCATGTGATCCGCCGTTTCCGGGGACCGGGACCGTGCTGCGGAGAAACAAAAAGAGGACGCCACAGCTTTGGCATCCCCTGCTCATCCAGATCTGCTTATTTACTTTGCTCTTCAGCGGACTGTCCCGCTGTCCTTTCCGCTTTTCCCTCTCAGGATCCTGCTGAACTTCCGTATGTACATGACAAACGCCAGAAGCATAAAGCAGCCGCTCACTGCGATCAGGACATTTGCCAGAGAATACGGGATCCACGGTATAAAGATCAGTATGACCATGACCGCATAGAATACAGCCGTATTCACCTTACCGTACCACATGGCGCCGTCATTGTGCTCCGTCTTCTCCAGTACCTTATACCCTGCTGCCGCCACAAGGATCTCCTTCACAAGGAAGAGTGCGAACACCGCGCGCAGCAGCGGATATTCTGAGAGGAGGCAGACTATCAGCACACACTGTGTGAGCTTGTCCGCAATGGGATCCAGTATCTTCCCGATCTCGCTGACCATGTTCCACCTTCTCGCGATCTTCCCGTCAAGAAAATCTGTCACTGCCGAGAGGAGCAGCACGCCTGTCAGCCAGTATCTCTTGTTCTCTATCTCCGACGCATAGTACATCCAGAGAAATACTCCTGCAAGTATAAAACGGAACAGACTCAGTGCATTTGGTATCGTGAAAATATCTTTCTTACTGTTTACCAGTTTCATTTTATCATTCCTCCGTCCGTATGGAGCGGAAAGGTTCTCCCCTCTGATAGAACCTTTCCTCCCATGTTAATCATTGTACCCTCTGGTCGGAGAAATGGCAAGGCAAATCTTATTTTGCCCCATGGTCCTATTCTATCCTTCTCAGTTTTTCCACGATGCTGCCTTTATTCCACACCCTGTCAATGATCCAGGCAATGACCGCTGCTGCCGGAATACACACGAGCGCTGCCAGAGACGCCGGCAGGATTGTCAGAGTATATTTTGCAAACCACCAGCCGGAAACGACCGCTTTTACAGCCGTCAGCGACAGAACTGCACTCAGAAGAACACCGGCTGCCCCGGAGATGACCGCATACAGGATTCCCTCATACAGGAAAAGTCTTCTGAGCTGACGCCGGCTCATGCCGATACTGCGCATAACCGCAAACTCATTCTGTCTTGCAATGGCCCCGGTCAAAATCACATTCGTCAGGTTGAGGATGCCGATGACTGCGAAGATCCCTGCAAGCACGACTCCGGCCATACGGTAGGTTCCCTGCATTTCATCAAATTCCTGTTCGGCGGACTGTTTTGTGATCACGCTCCCGCTCATCTGAGACGCCATCTCCTGCGCCTCTTCCAAATATTCTCCATCGTCTGACAGAAAGCCTGCCATGATCACATAGTTTCCGCTGTCCAGCTTCTCGTAATCCAGATTTCCCTCGATGAGCGTCATATTCCTCATCATGTTCTCATCCCATCCATAGAGCATCCGGCGCCAGTCAAATTCTTCGACTGCCTCCGCCTTTTCTTCCTCGCTGCCGTCTGTGACGATATTCACCCTGGCTCCGTTTCTCTCTGTGATCGAGACTGAGGAAAGGGCGCCGCCGTCCGCCTCAGTCACTTCATCTTCCGGGAGGATGTGGATGTAGGATTTTCCGATATCCACTGCTCCTTCCAGTTCTTCAATCTGCTGTATCAGCCCGGGATTCAGTGTCTTTGTGGTATCCGCCACATTTGCGTTGTCATAATTACTGCTGTGTACGGTAAAGTCCGTCACAGCTTTTCTCCGCACATAGGTCTCTTGGTCAAAGCATCCTGTGGCATTGAGTACACTGTTCAGCAGTATCAGGCTCAGGGAAATACTGAGGACAACGAGCACGGTCCTGCCCCGGCTGCGCATGATATTTTCCCACGCCATCCGGAAGATACGGTGCCTTGAATTCCTGCCCTTCTTTACCGTCAGCTTCATGCCGTCGCCTTCCTGATAGCGGAGGGCCTCCACCGGAGACACCCTGCCTGCGATCCTGCCCGGGCGGCTGCAGCTGATCCATACTGTGAAGAATGTGAAAACGGCCGATACGATCCATACGATCAGATTCGGGCGCACGAAAACCGCCTGATTGGTCGTCATGCTCGTCATGACAAGCGGAAGAAGTGCATTTCCGAGAAGCCATCCGAGGATCAGACCTGCCGGTATGCCGGCTGCCGCCAGGAGCCGTCCCTGCCGTTTCACCATATACCGGATCTGTCCCGGGGACGTTCCGATCGTTTTGAGCTGTCCATACAGCCGGATATCTTTTAATATGGAAATGCGAAATATATTGTAAATGATCAGGTAACCCGCCGCCAGGATAAGCAGCACTCCCGCCACAGCGGCCAGGATCAGTCCGCCGCTCACGCCTCCCTGAGACTCATAAGCCGGATTGACGTGATGGACGACAAACTCTTTCTCTCCTCTCTCAGCCTCCGGATCAAAGCCTGCGTTTCTCAGGACCTCATCCAGCTGCGCCTCCACATTACGTGAGGAATCGAAGCTTCCCCGGATACAGTAGCTTCCTGCCACGGATGCATCATGAGTGATCGTACTCTCATCGATCCGCTCCTCTAAAAACGCTTCCGATACCATCATTTCCGCGGTCTGTTCGTATTTCTGCCCTCTCCAGATCCCGCACAGGGTAAAGTCTGTCTCCTGCACACCTTCGTCTGTAATGTACTGAATCGTGATCCTGCTGCCCAGTTCTGCGGGGACTCCCAGAAGCCTCAGCACTTCTGTATCGCAGGCAATATCATACTGCTCCTGTGGCATATGTCCTTCCTCAATCTCCATATAACTGTATTCCGCATAGTTTTCATCCATCCACGCAAGCGATACGTTCATATTGGCGAGTTCCGGATTGGCAGCATTCCACAGCGGTCTTTCCACTCCCACTGTTTCCCACGCCGGATCCGCCATGATCTCTTCCGTCTCTTCCGCTGTCGTAAATTTAACAGATGCCATAAACCTTGTTCCGGACTGACGGATCCGCTGCTCGAAGATACTCACCTGCGCTCCCTGGAAGACTGTCGCCACAGCGGTAAAGAGCACTGCAGTCAGAATGATGGCGAGAAGTGCGATGACGTTTCTGATCTTGTTCGCCTTTAAACAGTTATCGGACAGCGTCCGGATAAATCTCTTATTGTCATTTCTAAGAAGCATGCCTTTCCCCTCCTATCTCACAGCATTCCCGGACGCGCTCTTTCCGTCCTCGATCCGGATCATCCGGTCAGCCACCTGAGCGATCTCCGGATTGTGGGTGATCATGACAAGGGTCTGCTCGAACTCTGTGCTTGTCATCTTCAGAAGTTCCATCACTTCCAGGGAAGTTCTGGAATCCAGATTTCCGGTCGGCTCATCGGTAAACTTTAGCCCCTCTCTCTTCCTGCCCAGAAACACTGGGATTTAACAGCATACAAAACTGTGTCTTTTGTTCTTCTTTTTCAATGCATATACTAAAAGCAAGAAGAATCCTTCTACTCCAGTGTCAGAATTCCTCTTGCTTTCTCTAGTCTACAATCTTAACCCATTGCAGGCATTGATACATATTTCCTTTAAATTTCTGCTGATATCCGCCTCCTTAAAATATTCCTCAGTATCTCTTCCAAATACATATTCATAAACAGTTTGAACTAATTTATATTTTTCTGTAAGTTCTGTTTCATAACCTTCTTTTGTAACAATTCCAAAAATTCTAAGGATATATTTTTTATAAATTTCTATTCTTGGCATTAAGTCAATTAAGATATTGCTCTTTCCTTCCAAAAAAGCCTTTTTCTCTTTTGCATCGACCATATCTAAAAGAACAATGATTACTTCAAAAATGGTAAGGTACATCTTATCCTGACTGAATGCATCTCCAACTGCTTGAGGTAGTGACTCAATGCTGCTTTTATAAATAAGTTTATCTCTAAGAGAAAATCCATAATAATCACTAAGCTCATCTGCTATTAACGTTATCCACAAACGCTCTGAATCCGTACACTGTACTTTTCGTTTCTGATGCGTACTGATTTCCGGCAGATTGATTGAAACATCAAAAAATCGGTTCAAATACCTGGTTGCATCAAATTCACTGCCGTAATAATTTGAAATAGTATGTATCAATTGTTCCTTGTTCAGCGATACAACGAAAATAATTCTTTCATCGTCAAAATAATGTTTAATCCTTTCCAACATTTCTATTGCAAACGAAGGTTTACAGCGATCCAGCTCATCAATAAAAACTACAAGCCTTTCAGTCTTTTCCACGATAATCTCATTAAAAACATTTCGAACACATTCTTTGATATCTTCTTCTGTTTTAACGGCACTTAGTATATCCATATTTCCTTCTTGGATATCTTTTATGAGCGTAGCCGGATTTATCTTTTTAATTGAAATCGGCAGCGAAGAAGCACCGCTTAAAAGGCTTTTCTCCACTGTCATAGGTTCCCCGCAAGAATGCATATTTGGGAATCCCCTGTTCATCTTTTCCAACAAAAACAGCGTTGTGATAAGGACTGCTCTCATACAAGATCCCAAGGTTGACGCAGTAGTCGAACACTTTCCGGCTAATCCCCCTTTCCCGCAGATACCGCCAGATCCGGCTGTTATCTGCCGCCTGCTCCGGCAGTGTAAAAGGGAGACGCTCTTTTTCTTCTGAGACAATTTTAACCGGAATATAATTGGGGAACTCCCCCTGCAGGATCCTCATGGCATCCGTAAACGTGATCCCGTCCACCACCTGCAGGAATTTCAGCGCATACTTTCCCCCGATATCTCTGGATTTCCAATGCCAGATACTGCTGACCTCGTTGATCTTAAAGCTGTCATGGTCAGTCAGTTCATATTCGTGCTGGAGGTATTTACATTTTTTCAGCCTGCCGGGTTCACACCTTCTCAGATAATCAATGGTCAGGATCCTGGAGGCTTCTTCGATCTCTTCCTTTGTGTACCATGCCATCAGATCACCGCAGACCGGAGCAGCTCCGCTTTATCTGTCCGCTCCCACGGAAATTGCTTTCTGCCAAAATGTCCGTACACCGCTGTCTTGGCATAGATCGGGCGTTTCAGCCTGAGCTGCTGGATGATCTGGACTGGTGTCAGCCCGAACACCAGCGGTACCGCCGCAGCCAGACAGTCATCTTCACACACTTTTCCTGTTCCGTAAGTATCCACCTGCACCATCACCGGTTCTGCCATGCCGATCCCATAGGCCAGCGTCACCAGACACTTGTCCGCCAAACCTGCCGCTATGATGTTTTTTGCGATATATCTCGCCATATATGCCCCGGAGCGGTCCACTTTACTTGCGTCTTTCCCTGAAAATGCTCCGCCTCCATGAGGCGCAATACTCCCGTAAGCGTCAACCATCAGCTTTCTCCCGGTCAGGCCGGTGTCAGCTTCCATTCCTCCTACCACAAATCTTCCGGAGGGATTGATAATGATCTTTGTCTCCGGATCTGCTGGCAGAGGACGCAGGGCCGGGAGCAGCACTTTCTGCCGGATCTCCTGCTCCAGCTCTTTCAATGATTTTTCTTCTGCGTGCTGGCAAGATACGATCACGGTGTCCACCCGGACAGGCTCCCCATCCTCGTATTCCACTGTCACCTGGGCTTTTCCATCCGGCAGGATTCCACGAATGTACTCGCTTTTTCTCGCTGCATCCAGTTCCCGTACAATCCGGTGTGCAAGATAGACCGGCATGGGAAGCATCTGCGGATTTTCTCTGCAGGCATATCCAGTCATGATCCCCTGATCTCCGGCTCCCATACACCATTCCTCCTGCGCTGCAGGGTTTCCCCGCTTTTCTCTGGAAGTTTGAACACCTCCCGCAATATCCGGACTCTGCCTGTGGATCAGCGCATCAAACAGAAATGCCTTCGGATCATATCCAATCTGTTCCACTACATCTTCTGCCAGCGCCAGCACATCCGGCTCATACCGGCTTGTGATCTCTCCGGCCAGAAGCACCGTTCCCTTGGTCGCCAGAACTTCACAGGCTACATGGGCGTCCGGATCTCCTTTCAGGCAGGCGTCCAGTATGGTATCTGCAATCCGGTCACACACTTTATCCGGGTGGCCCTCCGTGACAGATTCTGCTGTATAAAATCTTCTCATCGCATTCTTCCTTTCTTTTAAGCACAGAAAAAGGACGCATCCGCTTTTGGACACGTCCTCATATATCTGTGATTCTTATTTAATTATCTGTTTTGCAAATGTTTCATCTCTTTTTTCTGTTTCTCCCGGTCTTTGGAAAGTTTTAAAGCCAGACTGCGGACTCTGTCAAAAGATTCCAGTTCACTCTTTAACAAAACATAGACCATTTCTGAAAGATCTTCCCGTTTGTCATATCTTCTGAAGGCTTCTCTGTACTTTCCGGTGGGCGGGACTGAAACGGGAAGGAAACCGTTATTGATCAACTGCTGATTTATGACCATTCTCCCGGTCCTGCCATTTCCATCGGAAAAGGGATGGATCCGTTCAAACTGTACATGACTGGCTGCGATCTTTTCAAAAACCTCTTTCACAGTCGCCGCCTCTATATTCGTCTCCCTGATCCAGTTTTCCATAAGCACCGGAACATCCTGTGGATCCGGCGGATAGTATACAGCTTCTGACAGGTTTCCGATGTACACCGATGTCTCTCTGTATTCGCCCTGCATATGCCGGATATAGCCATTTGCTTTCTTGATCCACGCTTCATCAATATCTGTCTTTGCAAAAGGAAGAAGCATTTTTTTAATCGCATAGTAGGCATTTTTTGCATCCGTGTATTCGGAATAAGTATGATTGGATCTCACCTCATCATAATCGATCACCGCAATCGTTTCTTCCAATGAAAGGGTGTTTCCCTCAATGGCATTTGTACTCCATGAAAACCTCTTGGCAAAGTCTTCCATGAACGGCTGACGGATCAGCGGATTTTCCATATGTTGAAAAATTTCCTCTTTTTCTTTTTCAATCTGTAAGATTCGATTTTCGTTGTCAAATAATGGCATGGTTTCTGCCCCCTACATATAAAATAAAATGAACGTTTTCTTCTAAAAAAGACGCTTTTGTATTCTTTCTTTGCATAGTATACCACACAACCGCCTGCTTATCTATCGGAAAGAAAATTCTGTCTTTTCCATACTGCTGCGATACTACACCCATTGTTGTGGTCAAGCATTTTTGTAACACTTGTGGCTAAAAAATATCGATTTATGCAATTCGAGCTTGATAT
>HHCFR05603__coassemble_457_pt1 | contig 43102 bp, 43 predicted proteins | sample HHCFR05603__metabat2_high_PE_041 | metagenome-assembled genome bin HHCFR05603
ACGATTCTATAAAAAGGAGCCTTCTTCTGTCCCATTCTTCTTAATCTGATCTTTACTGCCATTTTCTTTCACCTCTGTTTAAATTTTTCTTCTTTTTGTCTCTTCCATCAGCCGGTGATGGACCTTTCATTTTTTCTGCTGCCGGCCTCAGCTTGATCTATGTGTTAAAAAGGGAGCTTGAATCTGCCCTTTTTGCCACCTTTTCCACCCATCATGCCGGGAAGCTTCTTCATCATCTTCCGCGATTCATTGTACTGTTTCACCATCCGGTTCACCTCGGAGATATCTACCCCGGCGCCTTTCGCGATGCGGTGCTTCCTCGACGGATTCAGAAGATCGGGGTTGCGCCTCTCTTCCGGAGTCATGGAGTAGATCATGGCTTCCATCCTTGCCATTTTCTTCTCATTTTCTTCGGAGTCGAGATCCGGCATCTTGCCGCCCCCAAGTCCGCCCAGGCCCGGCATCATATTCAGGATGCTGGAGAGACCGCCCATCTTGCGCATCTGCTCCATACTCTCAAGGTAATCCTCAAAATCAAACTGGGCTTTCTTCATCTTGTCGGCCATCTTTCTGGCCTTGTCCTCGTCCATCTCAGCCCCTGCTTTTTCAATCAGGGTGAGGACGTCTCCCATCCCGAGGATACGGGATGCCATCCTGTCCGGATGGAACTGCTCCAGATCAGAGAGCTTCTCGCCCATCCCTGCATAGAGGATCGGTCTGCCCGTCACTGCCTTGATCGACAGCGCCGCACCGCCTCTTGTGTCGCCGTCAAGCTTTGTAACGATGACACCGTCGATCCCGATCTTCTCGTTGAAGGTGCTCGCTACATTTACCGCGTCCTGACCTGTCATCGCATCAACGACCAGTATGGTCTGGTGCACGGTCACGGCTTCCTTGATCTCCTGGAGCTCCGCCATCATGTCCTCATCGATATGAAGCCGTCCGGCCGTATCGAGGATCACAATGTTATTGCCGTTCTTTTCCGCATGCTCCACAGCGGCTCTGGCAATATCAGCAGGCCTGTTCTTATCACCCATGGAAAATACTTCCACGCCCTGCTTCTCTCCATTTATCTGTAACTGTTTGATCGCCGCCGGACGGTATACGTCGCAGGCGACAAGCAGCGGCTTCTTGCCTTTTAACTTGAACTTTCCGGCAAGCTTCGCAGTGGTCGTTGTCTTTCCGGCTCCCTGCAGACCAGCCATCATGATCACTGTGATCGCGCTGCCCGGCTGAAGCTTGATCTCCGTCGTCTCAGAACCCATAAGTTTTATGAGCTCTTCATTAACGATCTTGATCACCATCTGCCCCGGATTCAGCCCGTTCATCACATCCTGCCCGATCGCGCGTTCCTGCACATCTTTAATGAAGCTTTTCACTACTTTGAAGTTGACATCCGCCTCCAGGAGAGCCATCCTGACTTCCTTCAGCGCTGTCTTCACATCATCTTCTGTCAGCCTTCCCTTGCTGCGCAGGTTCCGGAATACGTTCTGAAGTTTTTCTGTTAAGCTGTCAAATGCCATTCTACAACTCCTCTATGATCGCATCCGAAATCTGTCGGATGCTCTTTACGATCTCTTCCGGCTTTTTCTTTCCACTCTCACACTCGTCCAGGATCTTGTCGATCCGCCCGACCTTTTCTTTGACAGACAGGAACTTCTCCACAAGATGAAGCTTGGATTCATATCCCTCGAGTGTTTTCTGGCACCGCTTCACAAGATCATGGACACCCTGACGGCTGATTCCCTTCATCTCGGCGATCTCGCTGAGCGAAAGATCATCGAGCACGAACTGTTCGTAGATGTCTTTCTGGTGCGCGGTGAGAAGCTCACCGTAGAAATCATATAGTAATGCCTGTTCTAAAATCTCATTCATTGTTGTCACCTTTGGTATCATACACGAAAGGGGCAGGGCTGTCAAGTACTTTTTCTTTACATCTTTTTCCGGGACGTAGTGAAATTGAATTTCACTACGTCCCGGATTGCAGTTCGCCGTGTCCCGAATTGAATTCTGCCCCGTCCCTTTTTGCTCATCTCCTCATGCCGTCATAAGCTTTCTGACATTCAACAGCCCCCACCCCGCCTCGGTTCCCGGATATTTCACACAGGACTCTCGCAGTTTCAGCTTTACTTCTACGTTGGTCATATCCGGATATTTCGACAGGAGACAGGCTGCCGCTCCCGACACAACAGGGGCTGCCATGGAGGTGCCGCTTTTGATCGAATAGAGATGCTCCCCCGGCTGCTTATATCTGCTGTTGCAGCTTATGATCCCCGTCCCGGGGGCAAATACATCCGGCTTGATCACGCATTCTTTTGTCGGTCCCCGGCCCGAGTAATTCATCTTTTCTCTGCGGCAGTATACCGCCGGCCGAACAGAATCCGGCACTCCCACCGTAATTACTTTTCTGCTGTTTCCAGGCACGGCGACCGAACCGGCTTCCGGTCCATAATTTCCCGCAGAAACAACGACAACCATTCCTATATCCCACAGCGATTCCACCGCTTCCAGAAGGCGCTGCTTCTGAACATCTCCCAGATCCGGCTGCGTGCCGACTGAGATATTTACAATCCTTACGCCGAACTGATCCTTTACTTTTTTCAGCCACTGTATACCGCTGATCACATTTTCAACATCGCCATTTCCCTCTCTGTCAAGCACCTTTCCTGCAAGGAGGACTGAACAGGGCGCCATCCCCGCGTATGAGCCTGCTGACGCCCGTCCGTCCCCCGCCAGGATTCCCGCGACATGCGTTCCATGCCCGCTGTCATCATAGCATTCCCTCCTCCCTTCCGTAAAATCACGAAATCCGGCAACACGCCCTTCCAGATCCGGATGTTCCGCGATTCCGGTATCTAAAACCGCGATACAGATCCCCTGTCCCAGATATTTTCCTGCTATAATATCATCGCACCAATAACCAATGTTCTGCTTTACCCACTTCATATAGAATTCCTTTTTACTTAAAAATATTCTACAGAACAGAAATTGTTTCTCCAATACTTCCGGCCACAGCTTTACTCCGGGGACACGGCTTGCCGCATTTGGGGACACCCCGGCTTCATTCCAGAACCGGCTCGCTGCACTTTGCGCACTTCGGGACACCCCTGGCTTCATTCCGGGACACGGCCTTCCGCATTTGGGGACACCCCCGGCTTCATTCCGGGACACGGCCTTCCGCATTTGGGGACGCCCCGGCTTCATTCCGGGACACGGCCTTCCGCACTTTGGGACACCCCGGCTTCATTCCGGGACACACTCACTGTAATCCGGAACCACATCCTGGAGTTCAGCCGGACCCTGCCGGAAATGCGATTCGATACTGCCGGAAATACAGGGGATCCTCACAGAAAATCCTCAGGCGGTCTTCCTGCAGGCAGTCCGTCACCCTGCCTCCAGTCAGATTTCACTTCGTCCCCAAACAGATTTCTGCTGCATCCTCAATCACACTTTAACGCTTTCAGCATACTATAAAACTGTAAATAAACCTAATTTGGAGGATTTAACATGAGTGATTTAACTGCTACAAACTGCGGATGCGGATGCGAAAACGGAAACGGTATGTCTTCCTGTCTGTGGCTTATCCTTCTCCTCTGCTGCTGTGGCGGATGTGGCGGAAACACATTCGGCGGGAACGGCTGCGGAAATGACAGCTGCCTGTGGATCATCCTTCTCCTCTGCTGCTGCGGCGGATTCGGCGGAAATGGCTGCGGCTGCTGATTTCTCTTCTGACACGATCAGTAGAAATAAAGCGTGCGGATCTGATCCGCACGCTTTATTTTGCCCGATCCGGTACTTATCACAATCTGTTCCGTTTTTCAGACTCTTCTACTTTATCCCCGTATTTTCCGTCCCTGCTCTTTTCTGCTTTCTCATCCCGGACCCGCTGCCTGAGCATGCAGTCCTCGTCAATTTCATAAACTGCGTTTCCGTCAATGATCAGTTTGCGCGACATTGTCTATCTTCCTTTCTTCCTTATTACCTTATTATAATATGTCAGCCATGCTAAAAAGCTGCGTCACAGTATGTGCAGTATTCATAATCTTATACATTTCAGCATATATATTTACAACGTTGCAGCCAGGAGCGTCTATGGAAAAGAAACCTGTAATACCAATGACCCCTTTTGACGAACTTGTCACCTCGCCTCAGCTTCAGGCGATAAAACTTCTTCTTCCGTACGCTCCTGTGTCCGAGCAGCGCCTGCTCGCATCCTTCATAAAATTTCAGGAGTTCCGGCAGACGATCCGACTGTTCAGCCGGCTCCGCCGGGGTCTTGGAGCACAGCTCTTTCAGGATGGGCCTCCGCCGTCGCAGCAGGAAATCCTGAGCAGCCTGAAGCCCTACCTCGGCCCCCAGGAATCCGGGACTCTGGAAATGCTGATGAATATGAAGGACATCATGGATATGGCGGAAATGATGAGAGGTGTTTCCGAAGACGGAGGCCCCCCTGCGGATCCGATGGATCTGCTGATGGGTATGCTCTCACCAGAACAGAAGGAAATGTTCAGCACATATAATGACATGTTTTCGCAGGCGGCGGACAACGCCAGGAAAGGAGATGATAACAGTGAACGAATGGATGAACAACCCGGCACTGAAGAATATAGATCCGGCGAAACTGGAACTGATCAAAATGGCAGCGGCTCAGACGAAAGGGAAGTCAGGCCGTGACCTTGCCCCTGTCATGCTGGCGCTGATCACCAATGCATCCAGACAGGGAATCCGCTTTTCTCCCGATGAAGTCTCGTTGATCCTCGATATATTAAAAGAAGGGAAAACAAAAGAAGAGCAGGCGCAGATCGACAAAACGATCCGCATGACCAGCTCAATCTTCCAGAAACATATGTCATAAGTACTTTTGGGTCCGTGTCCGCAGGAAAAATCTACAGGAAAGCCTCTGTGCAATCTTTTTCCCGTGGATGCGGACCGGATATCTCCGTCACTTGTCCGCAGTTTCAGAACCCTTCCGTCTTCCGCTGCATCCTCATCTGCCGTCTCTTCTCCGCAGCTTCCCATTCCGCCTTTTCCTGTTCCGTCCTGACCGCAAGACGGGGCACTCTTTTCGGCTTGTCGTTTTCATCCAGGGCGACCATTGTAAAATACGCTCTGTTGATGGGATGACGCATCCCGTCCGACAGATTCTCCACATAAGTATCTACCCGGACCTCCATGGATGTATTTCCAACATAGGTTATCTTCCCGATGATCACGACCATCTCATCGGCATATGCTCCATGGATAAATCTCAGATTGTCAACCGATGCGGTAATGATATTTGATCTGGCGTGCTTTTTTGCCACAAGTCCTGCCACCTCGTCAAGCCACTGCATCAGCATTCCGCCGAAGAGCCTTCCTGCCGCGTTCATATGATTCGGTCTCAGGAGATGAACCGTTTCCACCATTGAATCCTGTACTGTGCGTTCTTCGATCATTTCTTAAGCTCCATTCTTATTTCTCTTTTTTACAGACTTATGATGCTCACCTGCCGCAGGCATGATCCGCATCCGCTGAACTTCTGTATTCTCTGCTGTAATGCCATATCATTATATCACGATTTTCTTTTCAGGGAAATCTGTACTTTCCACAGGATTTCGTTTAGAATAGGACAAAGATCACTGTTTACGCCAAAGCGTACAGAGAAAAGAGGAAACACTCATGCAGAACATCAGACTTACCATCCAGTATGACGGGACCCGCTATCTGGGATGGCAGCGCCCGGAGAAAGATGGTCTCCGGCGTTCCGTATCCTATAAAATAAATGAGATCCTGAACCGCATGACCGGAGAGGACATCGCTATCCACGCCGGCGCGCGGACCGATCCGGGCGCACACGCGCTGGCGCAGACCATCAGCTTTCAGACAGATACTGCCCTTTGCCCGGAAGAATTCCTTCACGGACTCAACCGTTATCTTCCCAGAGATATTGCCGTTCTCACTGCGGAGAATGTTCCGGAACGGTTCCGCGCTGATCTGAATGCCGTATCGCGCACTTACGAGTGCCGCATCTGCACTTCGGAAATATATGACATATTCACAGCCGGATTTACAGCCCACTGCTCTCCGGCTCCGAACATCGAGCTCATGGAAGCCGCTGCCGCACTGCTCACAGGACGACACGATTTCCGCGCCTTTTCTTCCGGGCGGAAAAAGAAGGGGACGGAAAAATCCATATTGGACATCCGTTTTCATCAGGGAGCCTCCTGTCTCACGATCCTGATCACAGCGGACGACTTCCTGCACCAGATGCCTGCCCTCATTGCCGGCACCCTGATCGAATGCGGCTCCGGGAAGAAATCTCCCGAATGTATTCCTGCCATCTTCGCAGGGACAGGAAAAGCAGGAACCCCCGCCGAAGCAAAGAGTCTCCTGCTCAAAAACATCCAATATCCTCCGTCGGCGGACTGACCTGCGCCATCCCCTCAGCCTCCGCGGACATTTCCATTTGGACCATCTTGTAATTCCAGCCTGCAGGATCCTCTCCTGAAGGCTTCCCCTTCCAGGCGCTTCTTGAAAGCACGCCCTGAGGAACTGTTCTTAAAGGAGCCTACAGGAACAGCCCTGCAATATGGTAGGCAATGAAACTCACTACCCACGCAGCCGCCAGTTGGAATAAAATAATGCCGAAAGTCATTTTTTTGCTTCCAACCTCTCGGTTGATCGTAGCGATCGTCGCCGTACAGGGTACATACAGCAGGCAGAACACCATCAGAGAATACGCGTTCGCCGCGCCGAAGCCCATGGAAGCCAGCAGAGTCACAAAGCTGTCCATCCCGTGAGCAGTCGTGATATTCTGGATCCCGAAGAGCACGCTGCAGCTGGACACCACGACTTCCTTTGCCGCAATTCCTGAGATCAGCGCCACCACGATCTGCCAGTATCCCAGTCCCAGCGGAGCAAAGAACGGCACGATCGCTTTTCCGATCAGAGATCCGAAGCTCTCCGAGATGTCCGTCACATATCCACTCGTTCCGAAATTCAGCAGCACCCACATGATGATGGATGCAAGAAAGATCACCGTCCCTGCTTTCGTCAGATAATCTTTCACTTTCTCCCACACATAGAGCGCGATCGTCCGCGCATTAGGCGCCTTGTATTCAGGAAGCTCGATAAGCAGCTCGTTTTCTGCTTTGCTGCCATCCACCTTCGACAGGATATAGGCAGTCAGGATAGCCACCACGATGCCGAGAAGATACATGGAATAGCAGGCGACCATGGCATACTTTCCAAAAAACATGGAAGAAAACAGCACATAGATCGGAAGTCTAGCGCTGCACGACATAAAAGGCGTCACCAGGATCGTCTTCAGCCTGTCCTTCCTATGCTCCAGCGCTCTCGACGCCATGATCGCGGGCACAGAGCATCCGAATCCCAGCAGCATGGGGAGAAACGCTCTTCCCGAAAGCCCCAGATGCCCCATAATGTCATCCATGACAAACGCTACTCTCGCCATGTATCCGCTGTCCTCAAGGAACGCGAGGGCAAGAAACAGGATGAAAATATTCGGCAGGAAGGTCAGGATCCCGCCCACGCCGGAGATGATACCGTCCACGATCAGAGACTCGATCATCGGCGATACCCCCGCTGCTTCAAAGGCATTTCCCACAAATCCGGTAAGCAGGTCAAGTCCTGTTTCAAAATATCCTTTCAGCCAGTCGCCCACTGTAAATGTAAGGAAGAACACGAGCGCCATGATGAGCAGAAAGATCGGAAGCCCCAGCCATTTTCCTGTCATGAATCGGTCGATCCGATCCGTCCGCTCCTCCTTCTCACTCTTATTTACAAGCACTTCCTCAATGACCTCATCGATAAAGTCATATTTTTCATTGATAATGTCCTTCTCATAACTGCGGTCTACGATCCCGTCTGTATCTATGGGATACTTTTCCATAACGGAAGAATCCTGTTCCAGCACCTTGATCGCGTGCCAGCGCATATTTTTCATATCCGGATATTTCTTTCGGAACTGATCAATGATCAGGTCGATCTTATCCTCGATCCCGTCGCTGTACACCATCGCATACTCACTGTGGTGATTATGCTGATGATTCGATTTATTAGCGTGATGATGAATGAACGGCCCCTGCTTCTCATATTCATTGTGATGCGCCACAGCGTGCATCAGGATCTCAAGTCCGCTCCGTTTTCTCGCAGAAACCGGAATACAAGGAATTCCCAGCATCTCCGGCAGACGGTGCAGGTCAATCTCCATTCCCCGCTCTTCCACAACATCCATCATATTAAGCGCCAGAACGACCGGCTTTCCCAGTTCTATGAGCTGCAGCGTCAGATACAGATTTCTCTCCAGACAGGAAGCGTCCGCCACATCCACGATGACATCCACTTCATCACTCATGATACACTCTCTGGAAACCTTTTCTTCCATTGTATAGGAAGTAAGGCTGTAGATACCGGGCAGATCGATCAGCTTGAACTCCTGCCCCTTGTAAAAGGTCTTCCCCTCTTTCTTCTCCACCGTAACGCCCGGCCAGTTGGCGACCTTCAGGTTCGCGCCTGTATATGCGTTGAAAAGTGTGGTCTTGCCGCAGTTCGGATTCCCGATGAACCCTACATTGATGATCTTTCCGCTCATGCTGCCGCCTCCTTCACGATGATGTTGTCAGCGATGCGGCGTCCGAGCGCAAATCTAGTTCCTCTGAACCGTACCGTCAATGCCCCTTTTTTGTCATTATTCAGAATCGTGATCTCAGCCCCCTGGGTCAGCCCCAGCGCTTCCAGCCGGCGCTCCAGGTTCAGTTCAATATGTATTTCCTGAACGATATAGGTATGATTATCTTTTCCTTCTTTCAGTCTCATATGCCTCATCCTTTGCATGCATTCTTAATTGATAATTATTCTCCATAAGCATTATAGTCTCTTGAGACATAGAAGTCAATCCGAGGGAAAATCTTTACTTTTTCCAAATACACTCTTTACACTTCAATATTTCCATTCCCGCAGTCCTCAGTGTACCGCATCTGCACTTTCCCACTCCACCGTAAACCGCAGCCGGTCCTCACCGACAAGCTCCGCCTTCATACTTCCTCCCGTCTTTTCAGCAAGAGTTCTGGCAATAGTAAGCCCAAGCCCCGTCCCCTGACTGTTTCTGGACGGATCTTTCACATAAAATCTCCGGAACAGCTGCTCCACGTCCCCCTGTGTAAAATCTGAAACGTCATTCTCAAAGGCCAGGATCACGCTTCCGTTTTCTTCCTTCAGGCTGATCTCAAGACAGTGTTCCGCATAACGCACTGCATTCTGAAGCAGGTTTCGGATGATACGCTCCGAACAGTTCTCATTTCCGCGCATCATGACCGGCCGCTCCGGTATATGAAACGAAAATTCCAGATGCTTCTCCTCAATTTCTTTCCAGGAGTCCAGAACCGTCTCCCTCAGCAGGCGGCAGAGATCCATGTCGCGAAGTTCCGGCTGATAATCCCCGGACGTCACCCGGGAATAGTCATAGAACTGTCCGACCAGCCTTGAGAGAGCCTCTGCTTTTCTTCGGACAGTATCCAGGTTCTCCCTCTCATCCACCGGCATACTCTCAGTATCCATGAGCTTCAGATAGCCGAGGATTGATGTGAGCGGAGTACGCAGATCATGACTGATGTTCTCAATCTGACGTTTAAACTCCTTCTCCTGCCGCCTGAATTCGTTTTTCTCCTGTCGGATCTCACCCAGCGCCCGGTTGATCTGAACAAGGAATTCTTCCAGGTCGCGGTCCGCTGTCTCCAGCTTGAGCACCCGGTTTTCCTCCAGACTCTGCGTGATCTCCCGCAGTTCTACGGACGCTCTTCGTAGAGACCGCTTAAGCAGGAAGGAGCGAGCAGCGAAATATACCGCCGCCATAACCGCTCCCGCTACAATAATATAACAGCTCATTTCTCCACGCTCCTTTCCGACTCCGATCCCACAGACCTTTTTTATGGATCAGATCTCTTTCCTGCGGTTGATCAATGCCCCCAGGATGAGGAAGACCACGATCCCGATCACTCCCGCGATCACACATTTCAGCGCCCCCTCAGGTTCGCTCCAGAGGCACTCATAACCGCTCATCCCCGCGGTCACTCCTGTCAGCAGATAATTTCTCGGCATCCACGCCGCGATCCTAGCCATAGTCTCGAACTGAAATCCTGTGGAATAGCAGATCGACGGGATCAGATAGATCACAGCCACCCATGCCAGGCCGGCGATCAGTTCCTTTTCAAAAAACTGGATAAACGCCACCGCCAGGATCACAGCCGCAGCCGCAAAAGGCAGATTTGCTGCGATTCCTTCCAGCATCAGCTCCACATAGGGCTGCGCCGGTCCCTCCAGGAGCAGAACGGCGCTGACTATATACACAGCAGTCAGAAGGACCATGCTAAAAAACGCCATAACAAAAGATACGATGCATTTTCCGAAAAACAGGCTGCTCCTGGACATCCCGTACGCCACCGCGTTCTTCATCACGCCGTTCCTCCGTTCTCCCGAAAACAGAAGCACCGCCATGACCGCTCCCGCCACAAAGAGGAAATCCATGCTTCCGGCGAGGAACGAGAGTACAAACTGAACTTTCGCATACCGGATATTCGGAAGTGTGGCGGCCGCGACATGGATTCCCCCGTTCAGAGCAAGGACTCCCGCTGTCAGGAGAAGATTAAAAAGATAGATCTCCTTTGTATGCAGTATCCGGTAAGATTCACTTCTTATGTAATTGATCATGACTCTCTCCCTCCCTTTTTCAGCTCCATATAATACTCTTCCAGTGTCGTTCTCTTCACGGAGAGCGATGAAACTGTGATTCCGCTCTCTGCTGCAAGGCTGCTGTATCTCTCCGGTTCCACGTGCTCGCCCGGGATGCGGATCCTCTGTCCCGGGAGCACCTGATACTTCTGCCCCGGGAACTGCTTTTCCAGATTCACCGCGAACAGCTCCGGATCCGATACCCGGATCTCAATGCAGCTGCCGCATTCCTCGGCAAGCTCCTCCGCTGAAATCTGTTTTAAGAGTCTTCCCCTGTCCAGGAAACAGTACTCGTCCGCAAGCTGTTCCATCTCCGTCAGGATATGGCTGGACAGGATGATCGTAATATTTTTCTCCGAATTCAGTCTGCGCAGTGTCTCTCTCATCTCAATGATCCCGCTGGGATCCAGACCGTTGATGGGCTCATCCAAAAGCAGGAGCTCCGGCTCTCCCATCAGGGCGATTCCAAGCCCAAGGCGCTGCTTCATTCCGAGCGAGAGCTGTTTTCCATATGTTTTTCTCCGTTCATACAGACCAATCTGCCTCAGCACGTCCCTGACCTGCTCCTTTCCCGGTATTCCTTTCTGGATGCGATAATATTCCAGGTTTCCCTCCACGGTGAGCTGCGGATAGAATCCCGGCTCCTCGATCATGGTGCCTGCGCGTCTCCTCTGCCACGCCAGTTCCCGCTCCCCGCAGACGCCGAACAGGCTTACCTCCCCTTCCGTGGGGAAGATCTGTCCTGCAAGAAGCTTGAGAAAAGTAGATTTTCCGGAACCGTTGTCCCCGACCAGCCCGAGGATCTCTCCGCGCCGCACGCCCAGATTTACGTTTTTTAAGGCAGTGGTCTTGCCGAAAACTTTCGTCAGACTTCTCGCCTCAGCTATTATCTCTTTCATAATCTCTTTCATCCTTTCTTGAGTCTTTCGAACATCTCAGTTTTTTCATTTCCTTCGATGCATCTGTATCATACCTGTCCGCCTTTTAATAAGTCCTCAAGAAACCTTAAAGAAAGTATAAAGATTCACGCCATCTTAAATCCGATCCCCCAGACGGTCCTGATATATTCCTCCCCCGGGTCTGCTGCCGCGATCTTCTTTCTGATATTGCTCACATGAACATTCACTGTGTTATCCTCGCCGTAGTATCCGTTCTTCCAGACCTGCTCATACAGATTTTCACGGGAAAAAACCTTGTCCGGACGGCTCATCAGGATCCGCAGGATCTCGAACTCATGGGGTGTCAATGCAAGTGCACGCCCCTTGACCGCCGCCTCCCGCGCGCTTCCGCTGAGTGTCAGATTCTTATACTCCAGTTTCTCCTCTGTGCCGCTGTCCGGCGCTGTACCGTTTCCCTGACCGCTCCTTCTCAAGACTGCCATGACACGCACAAGCACTTCCTCCGGTTCAAAGGGCTTCGTGATGTAATCATCGGCGCCGCTCTTCATTGTCTCCAGCTTATTCTCCAGCGCATTCTTCGCCGAGAGCACAATAATGGGGATGGACTTCTTCAGTTCATCCCTCACGTAAGATATGATCTTCTCGCCGTTCACTCCCGGAAGCATCAGGTCCAAAAGGATCAGATCCGGCTCCGACATCTCCAGACGCAGCTTCGCCTCCGTTCCCGAATAGGCGGGCACCGCCTCATATCCTCCCTTGGACAGGATCCTGCAAAGGAGACGGCTGATGTCCGCGTCGTCCTCAACTACAAGTATGTGCGCCATTTGTGTATCCCCCTTCCATATTCAGATGTATTCAGCTTTTCCCACTTCTGCAGAAAGTATATCAGATTTACGAAAGTACTTCCTCATATTGTACCACAATATTTTCACGCAGTTTTACAAATTCAGGAATATATCTATATAGAATGTCGTTTACAAGTCTTTTTGCCGCATCCCCATCATATATATGAGTCATATCGCTTCTTGCTTTTAACATATCCAGCCATACATCCTCATCAATAAAGTCATAAACTTCATATGCCGCTTTCAATATTTCTCTCGGCGATCCGGAATTAGCTGCGCTTTTCCCTTCATATCGGAGCAATTCTTTCAAAACCTTCCAGCTAAGCTCAAATTGAATAAAGAACTTATCAATAATTCCACTGATAATAAACTCATTTTTTAGATCCTCATTTTCTGCTTTCTGCAGAATTTCCAGATTGGAAATAAAGTTGTCAATTTTTTTCATACAGAATGATTCCCTCTTTCTTAATAGCATCTAAAAATTCACCTGGCGCAGTCTTCTCTAAATCAACAACATCAAAGTTCAGCAGTGTTGACGTCGTCTCTTTTACATCCAGAATAAAATCAGTAATTCTTCCGCCTTCAACTGCCAGGTCAATGTCGCTCGCTCTGTGATAGTCTCCCCTTGCTCTTGAGCCAAACAGGATTACTCGTTTCACTCCATATTCTTCAGCTATCCGCTTAATCTCATCCAGAACGCTCGGTTTAATTCCGCTTTTTTCAAACTTATCCATTTTCTGCTCCTGTTTCTCTCCTGAATCTTCCGCTCCATTTTATCACAAAAGCTTCCCTTGTGCTATAAAACGGCGCCAAAACAACTGTCCATTCCCGGCAGTCCCCTTCACTCCTTCTCCCTGCCGGGATCTGCTGCCCGCATCCTCCTCATCCACACTCTTTCTCTTCATATACGAACAAGCGGCAAAAGCCCTGTCCCCAGAACTTTTGCCGCTCGTGTTATCACTCTGTATTATGTTATCTCATCTGCTCCGGCATCCGATCATCTCACAGATCTTCTGCGTCTGATCATGATCCCCGCTGTTCCTGCCGCTGCAAAGATCAGCACGCCATAAAGGATCGGGGATGTATAATCTCCGGTCTTCGGAGCATCCTTTCCTGACTGACTGACGGAGCCAGTGCCCGTGCCGGAACCATTTCCGCCCGCCGGATCCTGGGATCCTCCCGGATTCTGGGTATCATCCGGGTTCTGTCCGTCGCCCGGTTTCTGGTCATCTCCCGGGTTCTGTCCGTCATCCGGTTTCTGGTCATCTCCCGGGTTCTGTCCGTCATCCGGTTTCTGATCATCTCCTGGCTTCTGTCCGTCCCCCGGATCAACAGCGGCATTTTCCGTCAGTTCATATGCCGCAATTGTTCCTGACACCTCGCATGCCGCAAGCAGGTATGCATTGCCGTCCACGCTGTCAGAAGCCGGGATAAAGCACAGTCCTTCCGGAGAATCGTCTCCTGCGATGTCCTCGCTGAAATCTCTGGAATTAATATAGTTTACAAAAGACGCTTCGGCCGGGTCAGTGATATCATAGACCATCACGCCGCCGATCCTCTCTAGCCCGACAAACGCATAGGTCTTCTCACCGACCGTTCCGATCGTTACGCTCTCAGCCTCCGGTCCTTTCTTGCCCGAACGGTCGTCAATGCTCTTGTCATCGTTGGAGCAGTTGAAGTTCTCCGGAATGTACTCCGCTGTCTTCGCCTCAAATTCGCTGCCGCTGTCATAGACTTCCGTAAGCCCCGTCTCGTCGGCGCGGAATACAGTAAAGGAACGCCCGCCGAATACATAGTCCAGTCCGTCATCCAGTCCATCGTAATCGCTGCTGTCAAAGAACACGACTTTTCCGCTCAGTCCGCTGTTCTCTGCCGTAATCTTTCCGCTTGGAGAAGTCTCGCCGTCTTTGAAGTTTCTCTCATCCTCGTTGAGATAATCTCCCCACTCTCTTGAGTCTCCCTCATTTGCGGTAATGACATAATCCACTCCGTCCACACTGTACAGCGCTGCACCGTCCGGCATGCGGATTCCTCTCAGCGACTCGTAGACCGCCGGGTTGTATGCCTCATCCTTCTTGTCGATATCGACCGCAGTCTTACTGTAATCTTCATATCCCGCTGAGTAAACGCCGGTTACCTGCAGACTGTCAAGATCGATCACTGCGATCGCATTGGCCTCCTGGAGAGTTACATAGGCCGTGCTGTTTCCCGCCGCAATATACTCCGGCTCAAAATCAGCGGATGGTGCAGCGCCCTTTTTAAGGACGATCCCCGCATCCACAAGCTGCTGTCTGCTCTCCTCTGCGTCGTATGCGGTAAAGTCTACATTGACCGCAGTGCCATCTGCCAGTGTGATCACGGTAACCGTGCCGGCCGGATCCACTGCGCCGTCTGTGTATCCTTCTCTCGGCTCGCCTTCGTTTGCTGTGAGGATCCTGCTGTCATCCGGGGTAAACGTCACCATGTCCGGCTGCACGCCTGTCTCATAAGCCTGCTCAAATGTAAGCGTTCCGTCCGCATTGCATGTGAATACTGCCACGCGCCCGTTGTCCGCATATCCTTCCGCCTGGACCGCTGCCGCCAGTTTTGTCCCGTCTGCGGACACTGCGACAGAGGTCATATCTCCGTATGTAAATCCTTCGCAGTTCTCTTCCACAATGGATTTCACATCGATGTCGTTCCCGTCCAGAAGATCGACCTTCTCGCCGTCCGCCATGTCCTTGACTGCGACAGCCGTCAGGTTTCCGGTCTGGCCGTTCACTGCATAAGCCCATCCCGTCACGGTAGTATAGTCCACGATCTCCATGACGCCGCCGTCTGCATTCGTCATTCCTGCGTCATAACGGGCTTCCTGCGTCAGGTCAAGGGAAGCATTTCCGTTCTCCTTGCCTGCTGTCTTTGCTCCGCCGTCCGCGTTTTTCGTCACGCTGAAGGAATCGATGAGCTCACTGTCCGGATCGACACTGTCGCCCGCGAGATTATATACATTTACGGAAATCTTATTGTCCGTCACATCAAACACTGCATAACTTGGGCTGTATTCCTGATTCCACTCCTGGTTTCCGTACGGAAGGTTCCCTGCAAGATAAGCCTGGGATCCGGATTCTCCGTTTGCCAGCCTCGGGAAGTCTGCGTTATTCGTTTTGTCCAATGATTCAAACGGCGTGTAATACTGCATGTCCGAGCAGCAGTTTCCCGTCAGGTAGATCGTCCCGTCGGGATCGTTGAATGTATCAAGCCGCTCTGCATTCCTCTCGCCGTCCTTGAGCACATAGCTTCTGGAGTATACATGATCATGTCCGCCGAGAACAAAATCCACGTCAAACTCATCCATCACCTGTTCAAAGCCTGCGTCCACATAGTTCTCGATATCCGAATCTGCCGCGTGCTTTGCCACTGTCTGTGTGGATTTATGATGCGTCACGATCAGCCAGTTATACTGTCCTGCATACTCGCTTGTCGCCGCTCTCATTGTTGTACGGAAGTTCTCGACCATTGCCTCAGCTTCGGAATTATCCTTTCCCGCGCTCGGAACACTTGCATTTCCTGCATTCTCTTCATCATTGCCGCCCGGATATGCACCGGTGTTCAGCGTCACAAAAAGTACATTATCATAAAGATAATAATAATTTCCTTTTGTCTCCATCTCGCGGCGCTCTGTGAAGTCATACTGTCCTTCCGCGTTCGGCGTCACTCCGTTGGACTCAGAATTGTTCGCGATCTCATCCGCTGTTGCCTGGATATAATTTCCATGACTCTGGCTTGTCCCGTTGTTCTGTCCGCGGAATGTTGTTTTGACCTGCTCCAGCTCACCGTTATCGTCGACGCCCTCCACTGTCATCTCATTGGGCAGATTGAAGTGGTCTGCAAACATGTAATGTCTGTCGTGATTTCCCACTGCAGGGGCGTACGCGATCGAGGTCATCTCCGGCGGCGCAAAGAACGCGGCGTACTCGCTGGATTTTCCCCAGCTCTGATCCTCCAGCTGGTCTCCGGCAGACACAACAAGGTTCACGCCCTCCTCTGCAATCTTCTCCATCATAGCAGCCCATCCGGTCTGGTTTGTCCCATCCGCTGAATTCCATCCTCGATCGTCATGGGACTGATCCTCCTTGATCTGAGGATCACTGGTAAATGCAAATGAAAACTCATCTGCTCCAGGCGTTGTATAGGTATATTCCTGAGACCAGGTCTGTCCGCCGTCATAGGAAATCTGATACGTGTAAGCTGTATCCGGAGTCAGGCCTTCCACAACTGCCTTGCACACCATCTTTCCTGTATCTGTGTACTTTCCGGTATCCAGCTTGGTCGGCGCTGTAAGTTCGCTGACGGACGCCTGTGCAGTAAGATCTCCGAATCTCACCATCGCCGTCTCTGTTCCATCCGGCGCATACCAGTTCAGATTCACTGACGCCGTCGTCGCACCCGGCTGGATCGTCAGATACTCAACAGAGACTGCCGCGTCTGCATAAGCCTCGCCCGGCTGTGCCGATACACTAAGACTCTGGGTGCAGAGCATCGCTGCAGCTGCCACGACCGCAGCGCTTCTATGCCATATTTTTCTCATAGTACTTCTCCTCCTTATAAAAACTCCGGAAAATACTATAGCCTGCAAAAATTAAATATAATCGATGCAGCTCGTAAAATTTATATTAAATATAAGCAAAAAACTCTCTTTTTCACCTATAATGTCAGCGGAAGCTTGACCCGCCCTGTATGCCCGTATAAAATGTAGCTATACTGCCGGGCAGCTCAGGAAAAAGACGCAGACACTCTGCCCGGCATTCCAAAAGGGGGAAATGATTTATGAACGCAATGAAACCCGTGAAAGTATATTCCTGTGCGAAACGCTTCCAGGCAGATATGATCATCGAGGCCTTGAAAAGCGAGGGAATCCCCGCCTACAGTCAGTCTGACGGAAGCGGCGAATATATGGAGATCTATATGGGGACCTCTCTATTCGGTGAAAATATCTATGTTGATGAAAACGATGCCCGCAGAGCAGAAGAGATCATCCGCGGCATAACCCTGCCCGCTGATGACAGCGAAGATTTATCCGACAGCAGCGCCATTCCTGACGCCGCCAAAGATAGAAGAATGCCCATTGTAAGGATCATCTCACTGATCGCCGCCATCCTGTTCATCATCGGAGTTGTGGCTCCTGTGATCGCGGATATTATTCCATGACAAAAGAGAACCGATGCTTCTGACCTGTTCGGCTGCCAGGAGCATCGGTTCTCTTTTTTTCTCTGTCGGCTTAAAGCATTCCTATCCGGTTCATGATCCACAGACCTGCGCCCATAACAGCAGCCGCTATGGCTGCGGCAATCAGCACAAACACCCATTTCTGATACGGACGCTTTCCTTCTTCACGCAGCTTCTCGATCTCATCCAGCCGCCTGCCGCTCATGAACAGTTTTATCTCCTTATAAGTCTGGATATCATATGCTTTCTTCTTCTTTTCAATACTGTGTGCGTGTAACATCGTGATTCCCCATACTGCCAGCCAGACTACAGCTCCAGCGGGCCACAGCCCCACGATGAGCGGAACCGCTGATACTACGGTCACACAAAGCAGCATGAAATAGATCCATCCATCACGCTTCAGCATTTTAGCGTCCTCTGTCTTGATTTCTTCTTCCATCTCCTTGACATCTCCTTTCACCAGATCATCCAGAGAAATCCCAAAAAGAGAGCTGAGCAGCACAAGACTGTGTATGTCCGGATAATTCTTGTCATTCTCCCAGTTGGAGACAGTCTGTCTTGTAACATATACCTTATCCGCCAGCTCCTCCTGGGACAGCTTTAATTCAGTCCTGTATTTTTTGATCTGCCTGCCGATTTCCATTCTAGTCTCCCTCCTGTCTGCATTCTAGTTCAAAGAGATATCATCCCGCCATCAAAACGATTATACATTACGGCAATTTTGCATGTCAAAACATTTTCAATCAACTTATTACTTGTAATAGATATTATTTTATTTTCCTCATCCAGCCAATACGCCTGTTATGACAATCCCCATCATTCCGACAGCGAGAAAGACCAATCCAGCCCCCGCTCTCTTCTTTCTTGATTCTATTTCTCTGCGTGTCTCTTCCGACAATCTGATGACAGGATATTTTCTTCTTCCGATCAGATACAAAATAAGTCCCGATGATCCGTTTGTATTTGCCGCAAAAAATCCCCAAAGCCGGGGATGCTTCAGACCTCTGGATTCCGCATCCAAACCTACGATCTTATAGGTCTGCCACACCGTATTGACTGCTCCGACCAGCATGACCGAAAAAAACACTATCCCGAATATTCCTTCTTTTCCCATAGCTTCCTCCTATATTTTCCGTATAATCTGATATAGCAGCGCCGCTGAACCCGAGAGCGCCAGAACAAATATCCCCACAAGGAAATATCTGTTATTCGGTATCACTCCGCTGAATATGATCAAAACGATGAGCAGGATCATATTCGCAGCGACAGCCGCGATCAGTTTTTTGTTGCTGTTTACTATATTAGTACTCTCTTCAAGATGATCTATCATTTCTTCATCTCCCTTCAGCAGTTCATCGAGACTGACAGAGTAGAGCGTACTGAGTCTGATCACACTCACAACATCGGGATACGATTTTTCATTTTCCCAATTGGAAATTGTCTGTCTTGCAACTCCGATCTCTTCCGCCGCTTTTTCCTGTGTGAACCCGGATCTTGTCCGGGCATTTCTCAGTTTCTTTCCTATCTCCATGACGTTGTCCCCCTTCCCTGCACTGATAAAAATAGCGCCCATGCACATCGACACATTTATCCTGACATAATCAGCTGTTTCTGTCCATCCATTTTTCTGTACACAGACGACTTTTTCATGTCAAAATTCTTTGCATGCTGTCTTATCCCGTATAAAATGCGCAAAACGAAAGAAAGCATCCAGTATATTTCAACTAAATGCTTTCTCTGTCACAGTTAATATTTCAATATCCTATTTTTCTTCTTTTTCCGCCTCCGGCATCCTGCCATACAGCTTTGTCACTCTGGCGATCTCGTCAACGACAGAATCAGAGAACTGTTTCTTCTTCATACGCCATACCCAGTTGCCGCCAAGCGTAGACGGAATATTGATCCTGGCGCTGCTCCCCAGATTCAGATAATCCTGCATCGGGATCACACACAGATCCGCCACACTGCTCATCGCCATCGCTATGAAATCTCCTGTGAGCGTATCCTCGTCAAGTCTCGGCTTGCACATATACTCTTTTGCGAAATCCCTGGCATCCTTTCCCACCTCGTGATACCATCCTCTCGTCGTGTCATTATCATGCGTTCCAGTGTAGACCACGCAGTTCGTCGGATATGTGTGGGGCAGATAATTGGATGACTCTCTGGCGTCAAATGCGAACTGCAGCACCTTCATTCCCGGGAAACCGCTGTCTTTCAGAAGCTTCAGCACGCTCGGCGTCAGGAATCCCAGGTCCTCGGCAATGATCTCCGGTCTGCCCAGCTTCGCCTCGATGGCGCGGAACAGATCCATCCCCGGTCCCGGCATCCATTTTCCGTTTACAGCAGTCTCTTCCCCGTACGGGATCGCATAATATTCATCAAATCCGCGGAAATGATCGATCCTGACGACGTCATAGAGTTTCAGGCAGTATGCAATACGCTGGATCCACCACGCATAGCCTGTCTCCTTGTGGTACTCCCAGTTATAGAGCGGATTTCCCCAGAGCTGTCCTGTTGCGGAAAACGCATCCGGCGGGCATCCCGCCACCCCTGTCGGATTATTGTTCTCATCAAACTGGAAGAGCTGCGGCGATGCCCATGTATCTGCACTGTCGAATGCGACATAGATCGGGATATCCCCGATGATCTTCACGCCCTGCGCATTGGCATATGCATGGAGCTTCTTCCACTGCTTATCAAACTCATACTGCTGGAAGCGGTAGAAATCGATTTCTTCCGCCAGTTCTTCTCTTGCCCGCGCCAGAGCACTCTCCTCTCTGTCGCGCAGCGGAGCCTCCCATTCCTTCCAGCTCACACCGTTATTTCTGTCCTTGATCGCCATATAAAGGGCATAATCTTCCAGCCAGTAACTGTTTTCATTTACAAAGTCATTATAATCTTTACCCTTTTCAAAACGGTCATATGCTTTCTTGAGGACTTTAAACCGAGCCCGGTAAATCTTCTCGTAATCGATCTCATCCTCCTTTTCCCCGAAATCATATGCCTTACATTCTTTCTTTGTCAGAAGCCCATCTTTGATCAGCGTCTTCAAGTCAATATAGTACGGATTTCCTGCAAATGTTGAGAAAGACTGGTACGGAGAATCGCCATACCCGGTCGGTCCGAGGGGCAGGATCTGCCAGTAGCTCTGTCCTGCTTTTTTCAGCTTATCCACAAACTTATACGCCTCTTTCGAAAAGCATCCGATCCCGTATTTGGACGGAAGTGAAAATACGGGCATTAAAATTCCACTTGCTCTCTGCATCTTTTATCTCCCTTCAAGAGTACCCCCGGCATCTCTGCCGGAGGTCCCCTGCTGAATTATCCTATATTTTATAAGTGCCAGATATCTTTGTTGTACTCTTCGATCGTCCTGTCAGATGAGAAGAAACCTGCTTTTGCAATGTTCACGAGCATCATCTTCGCCCATGCCTTTCTGTCGGCATAAGCCTCAAGAGCCTTCTCCTTTGTCTCCTTATAGGAATCAAAGTCGAGCAGAGTCATGAACCAGTCTTTGTTGATCAGTTCCTTCTGCAGACGCTCCAGGTTCTCCTTCTGTCCTACCTCGAGCATCTCATCGCTGGTGATGAAATCGATCGCCGCCTTGATCGCCGGGTTGTTCTCATAGTAATCCTTTGCAACATAGTCAGCCTTCGCATAGTGCTCGATGACCTCGTCGCTGGATGCGCCGAACACGAAGATGTTGTCGTCGCCTACCGCCTCGTGGATTTCCACATTTGCTCCGTCTTCTGTTCCAAGAGTCACAGCGCCGTTGAGCATAAACTTCATATTTCCTGTTCCGCTGGCCTCTTTCGATGCAAGAGAAATCTGCTCGGAAATATCGCATGCAGGAATCAGTTTTCCTGCTTTCGTCACATTATAGTTTTCAACCATGACAACTCTGAGATATTTGTTTACCTCCGGATCATTGTTGATGATCTCCTGCAGGCAGAGGATCAGATGGATGATATCCTTTGCGATCACATACGCCGGAGCTGCCTTCGCACCGAAGATTGCTGTCACCGGAGCTGCCGGGATCTTTCCTGCCTTGATCTCAAGGTATTTGTCAATGATATAGAGCGCATTGAGCTGCTGGCGCTTATACTCATGAAGACGTTTCACCTGGATATCGAAGATCGTATCCGGGCTGACTTCAATATCCTGAGTCTCCTTCAGATATTCGCACAGTGTCTCTTTATTCCTGTGCTTGATCTCAAGCAGCTTCTCCAGCACTGCGTCGTCATCTTTATATTTAAGAAGTTTCTCAAGCTCTGTGGCATCCTTCTTGTATCCCTCTCCGATCAGGCTGTCAATATACTCTGTCAGGAGCGGATTGCAGTGGATGAGCCAGCGGCGGAATGTAATTCCGTTTGTCTTATTATTGAACTTCTCAGGATAGATCTTATAGAAATTGTTCAGCTCAGAGTTCTTGAGGATCTCTGTGTGCAGAGCAGCGACACCGTTCACGCTGAATCCATAGTGGATATCAATATGCGCCATGTGTACTGTGTCATTTCTGTCGATGACCGCCACGCTCTCGTCATCGAATTTTCTTCTCACTTTGTCATCCAGCACTTCAATGATCGGCATGAGCTGCGGGACAACCTTCTTCAGGTAAGCGATCGGCCACTTCTCAAGCGCCTCTGCGAGGATCGTGTGGTTCGTGTAGGCGCATGTCCTGGAGACAACGTCGATTGCGTCATCCATATCCATTCCGCGCTGAATGAGAAGACGGATCAGCTCCGGGATCACCATAGTCGGGTGCGTATCGTTGATCTGGATCACTGCATAGTCTGGAAGATCATACAGAGTGCATCCCTTTGCCGTGCACTCGTCAAGAATGAGCTGAGCGCCCGCGCTGACCATGAAATACTGCTGGTAGATACGGAGCAGCCTTCCCTTTTCATCGCTGTCGTCCGGATAAAGGAACAGCGTAAGGTTCTTCTGGATATCTTCTTTATCAAAATCAATTCCGTCTTTTACGATCGACTCATCAACAGAATCAAGATCAAATAAGTGGAGTTTATTTGTCTTGTTATTATAGCCGGTGACCTCAATGTCATACATTCTGGCATTTACTTTCAGTCCCTTGAATTCTACCGGATAAGTCACATCTGTTCTGTTCAGCCAGGATTTCTTCTCGATCCACGGGTTCGGTGTTTCCTTCTGGAGATGATCCTCAAACTCCTGTTTGAACAGGCCGAGATGATAGTTCAGGCCTATGCCGTCTCCCGCAAGGCCGAGCGTTGCGATCGAATCAAGGAAACATGCCGCAAGACGTCCCAGGCCTCCGTTTCCGAGTGACGGTTCCGGCTCAGCCTCTTCGATCTGAGCAATGTCCTTTCCGTTTGCTTCCAGAATTTCTTTCACTTCTTTATAGATGCCGAGATTGATCATATTATTGGAAAGAAGTTTTCCGATAAGAAACTCAGCCGAAATATAGTAAAGTTTTTTCTTGCTGTCCGTGCGTTCTTTTGCCGCTGCCAGCTCCTGAACGATCGTAAGAAGCGCGTGATAGATTTCTTCATTCGACGCCCGTGCAATTTCCTTTCCAAGGATCTGTTTTAACTTTTCCTGAATGTTCATGGTACTTCTCCTTTCAAAACCATTCGTATTCGCTGCTTACGTTACTTTCCACACCAGACCGCTTCCTGTGTGAATACGGTGTGATCTGTAACTTCTATACTGCATTTTAATACGCTTTCCCCCGTTTTTCTTGCAAAATACTTTCATTTTATTGTACAATACTATCATTATATAATGATCCGTCTTTTTTCTGTCCCGCAGCTCTTTCTGCGGCGGACAAACACCCGGAAAGGAGCCCCGTTTTCCCATGAATCTCAGCGAATACCAGAACTATCACGAGACAAAAAGCCACACTGCCGAAGAATTTCCCTACACGACTTATCTCTGTTCCATTCCTCTGGACTTCACCCACGTGCCGCCGCACTGGCACATGGAGATAGAACTGATCGTGATCAAAAAAGGGCGAGGCACCGTGACTGTAGATTTCCGTCAGCGCTCCGTCACCGCCGGAGACATTATATTCATACGCCCCGGGCAGCTGCATTCCATCGGGCAGGAGGAAAATCGTTCCATGGAGTACGAGAATATCATTCTGAAACCCGGTCTGCTCATCTCCGGTGAGTCCGATCTCTGCGCCCGGCAGTTTCTCGACCCGCTCCTTGACGGCAGGATCCCTTCAGAATCTTTTCTCACGCCGGCGCTTTCTTACTATAAAGATGCTTCCGACTGCATCCGTCAGATAGACCTGCTCTGTGACACGCAGCCTGAAGGTTATCAGCTCGGAGTCAAAGGATTTCTTTTTCAGTTTTTCTTTCTGCTCGTATCCAACCGCCTGGAGAAAGAGAAGGAACCGGCGGTCCAGACCAAAACTCTGGAAAAGCTGAAGACGATCCTGAAATATGTAGAAGAACACTATGCCGAGCATATCACGATCGAAGACATGGCCGCGCTGACCTACTACAGCAAGTCCCATTTTATGAAATTTTTTAAGGCTCATATGGGGAGCGGCTTTATTGAATATCTGAACGACTACCGGCTGACAATGGCGGAACGCCTACTTAAGACCTCCGATGCCTCAGTTCTGGAAATCGCAGAGATGAGCGGCTTCGACAACCTCTCATATTTCAACCGTATTTTCAAAAAGAAGTACGGAGAATCGCCCGGGAAATGGCGGGGATAGCCTGAAATACTGAATATGGCAAAAGGACAGGCACTTTTCGACTCGTCTTCGGTTATTCTGAAAACAAATCAGAAAGTGCCTGTCCTTCTTTTTTCACCTGACTGCCGTCACGAATGATAATACAGCTCGATCGGATCGATGGGATCAAAGGGATGCTCTTCCTCCATCTTCTTATTTCTTCCATGTCTCTTGATCAGTTCTCCGCTCTTGTTATATACCCAGAATGAATAGACCAGCAGTTTATTCACCTTTCCGATCTTTTCCTTCGTCGTCTTCTCGTAGAGAACTCCTCCCGCCTTCAGCGGCGTCTTCTTATGGATCAGAGAGATCAGCTCCGTCTCGCAGGTTACCGGCTCCGGCAGGATTGTGTATCCCCTCCCCACACAGTCTGGCTTATGGGAATCACTGCCTCCCGTTGTCAACTTTCCGTACTTCCGCGCAAGCTTAAGCGCTCCCGCATTGGATTCCGGAGATTCACAGCTGTTGAACGCCTCCACGAAATCAAACCGCTTCACGATCTCCGGAGACTGATAAAATCTGCGCGCATTGGTGAAACTCATATATTTCTCACCGCACGGATGCGCCGGTCCCAGGACACCGCCGTTGCGATGCACGAGATCGATCAATACTGCAAGGGGCATCCCCCTCATCTCAAGCAGACGCATCTTAACGCCTTCCGGCATAATAACAAGGATATGTCCTGCATCTCTGGTGTCATACTCGATCCCTTTCAGTACCACAAAATCTGTATGCTTCTTTCCTTTTATATTATTCTTCCAATAGCGGTAACCGTTATACGTATCATGATCTGTTATGACCATCCCCTGAAAACCGTGCTTCTTCAGGATCGTGATATACTCTTCAAGCCCCACCTTGCTGTCAATAGATCCTTCCTTAACATGACAGTGCATATCAATCTTCATACGCAAGCCTCCTTTTTCAAATTTTGCAGAGGATTTTCTGAAAATTTTTCTGACTTTATTATAACGCTTTGTCTCATTTCTGACAACTGTCGGACACTTTCTTTTCACTTTCCGTTCCAGACCGATCATAGAGCAGAGATATCTTCCGTCCGCATCATATAGGATTGACATTTTTATCCTACGATTGTAATATTATCTCAAAAGCGGGAACCGCACTGCGCTATTCCCTGTATAATCCCGAAGCAGCACCATGGAGTCCTGCTTCAGACAGGAGGTCTTAACCATGACAAGAAAACAGTATTTAAAAAAGAAAAAAAAGCGGGCGCCTCATCCCCGAAGATGGCTGATCCCGCTGATCATCATCCTGGCAGTCCTGCTGTGCGCAGGCATCAGCTTCTTCGTCTGGTGGATGCTGAGCCGCCGTCCTGTGCCGGAAGACACTGTAAAAGAGTACTTTTCCCTTTTGAATGACGGGAAATACGATGAAATGTACGGTCTTCTCAGCGATTCTTCCCAGGATTCTATCAGCGAAGAAGATTTTACAGCGCGCAACCAGAATATTTATGAAGGTATCGACGCATCAGATATCAAGATCACGCTTCCTGACAAGGACTCCGCCTCCTCCAAAAAGACAGAGACTGTCACTTACAGCACTTCCATGGATACATCGGCGGGTACCGTCACTTTTGACAACCAGATGACTCTTGAGAAAAACAGCGATGGAGACTACAGGATCAACTGGGATTCCACACTGATCTTCCCCTCTCTCCAGGATGATTACAAAGTGAGGGTGGAGACAGAGACCGCGGAACGTGGAAGTATATACGATCGTAACGGCACTGCGCTCGCGACCCAGGGAACTGTATCCGAAGTGGGACTTGTTCCGGGCAAGATGAATGCGGATCCTGCGGCAGATATTGCAAAGATCGCAGAACTTCTCGGACTGAGCGCAGAGGATATCACGGACAGCCTGAATGCTTCCTATGTACAGGATGATACCTTTGTCCCGCTGAAACAGATCTCCAAAGATGACTCAGAGACCGAGGCCCAGCTTCTCCAGATCCCAGGAATCCTGATCAACGATGCGGAGGCCAGGGTCTATCCGCTCGGCGCAGCCGCAGGACATCTGACCGGCTATATACAGCATGTAACAGCCGAAGACCTGGAAGAAAAGCAGGGCCAGGGATATCATGCAAACAGCATGATCGGAAAATCCGGACTGGAACTTGCCTGCGAAGAACAGCTGCGCGCCGTGGACGGATCCTCTATCATTATCGTCGATGAGGACGGAAACACTGTCGAAACACTTGCCTCCCAGGAAGCGCAGAACGGTCAGGATGTTTACGTGACGATCGACGCCTCCCTGCAGCAGTCTGCATATGAACAGTTTGCATCCGATCCGGGCACCGCGGCCGCCATGAATCCAAAGACAGGCGAAGTACTTGCGCTCGTCAGCACCCCCGGATATGATCCCAACGAATTCATCATGGGAATGTCCGACGAGAGATGGAACGAGCTGAGCAGCGCAGAAGACACACCCCTCAGCAATCGATTCCAGAGCACATGGGTTCCCGGTTCCACCTTCAAAGCGCTCACAGCTGCGATCGGCGTAGACAGCGGAGCTATTGACCCGGAACAGAATCTGGGATATGTCGGCCTGAGCTGGCAGAAAGACGCAAGCTGGGGAAATTACTATGTTACCACTTTGACGGATTACGGCGATCAGGTAAACCTTGAAAACGCACTCGTCTACTCAGATAACATATACTTTGCACGCGCTGCCCTGAATATCGGAGCGGATACCATGATCAGTAAATTTAAAGCCATGGGATTTAATGAAGAAATTCCTTTTGAGCTGAGCCTCAGCGCATCAACCTATGACGACGATGACAAGATCGACTCAGACATTCAGCTTGCAGATACCGGCTATGGCCAGGGTCAGCTCCTTGTCAATCCGGTCCACCTGCTTTCCATGTATTCTATGTTCGTCAACAACGGAAGCATGATACAGCCTGTACTCGCTTACCAGGAAGGCTATACCGGACAGATCTGGAAAGAACAGGTCGTCTCCGCCGCAGCTGCCGAGACTGTAAAAAATGATCTCATACAGGTCATTGAAAATCCTTCCGGAACCGGCGCATCAGCAAAAATCGACGGAGTCACCCTCCTCGGGAAAACCGGAACAGCAGAGATCAAGGAAAGCCAGGACGACACGGACGGCATTGAGCGAGGATGGTTCATCTGCGAGACCGCAGATGACAGCACAGCTACTCCGATCGCGGTCGTCGGCATGGTTGAAGACGTCAAAGATAAGGGCGGAAGCAGCTATGTAACACAGAAAGTAAGAAATATCACGGCAGGATATTTCGGACAATAACATTTTCTTCTCACATCAACAGCAGCAGGGCGTTCTGTCTTTCTTAAGCCAGAACGCCCTGCTGTTTTTTCACCCTTCGATCTTCTTCTCGCAGCTCACCATTCCGAAAAGACATCCGATCCATCCTGCCCCATAACACCAGGATGGGATCTGTACCTCCGTAAAGCAGTACAGTACTGCCAAAGCTGTTAAAATAATGATTCCCGCTGAAAGAATGATCGCGCTTAAAATCTCTTTCCTGATATACATAACAAAACACACCTTTCTCTGATATGATCTTTCACTGCTATGATCATATCAGAGAAAGGTGTGTCATAAAACGGACTCATCACAGCCGTCCTATTTTTTTTCGTCAAATTCATCATCCAGATATTCTATATCATCCAGATCATCCAGGTAATCCGTTTCATCCAGATCATCGTCATCCAGATATTCTATATCATCTGCTTCGTCATCCGGCTCGTCTTCATCATCCAGATAGTCGTCCTCTTCAGAGTATTCCTCATCATCAAAGTATTCATACTCTTCGGGTTCGCCGCCTTCCTCCGAATATTCGTATTCTCCGGACTCCTCATCTTCATCGAAATATTCATATTCGTCAGATTCTCCCTCATCGTCCGGATATTCATATTCCTCGGATTCTTCATACTCTTCAAAGTATTCGCTTCCGTCAGGCTCCTCCTCGTACAGAGCTCCTTCGTCTTCGAACTCCTCCTCACCGGCAAATTCCGATTCCTCATCGTCCTCATCGTCCAGGAAAAGATCCTCATCCAGGAACTCAGGTTCCTCAGACTCCTCTTCCTTTTCCAGAACATCGACAAGCGCCCTTGCCTTTTCCACCTCATTTTCCGTAGAATGGGTCTTCCGTATCTCTGCAGCTTTCTCCAGATTCTGTCTCTTTCGCCTGCCTGATACAAACAGGATCTGAACAAGTGCACCCAGTATGCCGAGAGCCGTACACAGCAGTATATGGAACCATTCCCACTTAAGCGGCAGAAGATAGTAAAGCGCCGTTCCGGAGATCGCTGCACCGAACACAGCTGTTGCAAGTATGGTTATCGCTTTTACAAATTTGATCGCAAACAGAGCGAACACCAGCCCTGCCGCTGCACACGCTGCCGTCCAGATCCAGTCTGACGGACGGACCGCATATTGACAGACCGCGCTCACCGCGATCCAAGAAGTCATAAACACACCGAACCGGTACAATTTTGCTCCAAGCACTGCCAGCACGATTCCAAGCACCAGCCCTGGTATCCAGGCGTAGACAGGATCAAGTCCCGCCAGAGACGCCGCATAAGTTCCTCCCGCAAGTCCTGCGAGGAACCCCAGCAGGCCTGCCCAGAAGCGCACGATCCTCAATCCGAACATTCCGATCAGGATTCCCACGACCGCCGCGGCCGCAAGAACGATGATCTCCGCCTGCGTCAGCACATGGCTGCTTTTCCCAAGTTCAGAAAGCACGGAATTCAAATCAAAATCCTGTATCTGTTCCAGTATTTCATTCACATTCATCTACTCCACCTCTATCTGTTTTTTCCTTTTTTCCCCTGTTTTCTCGCTTCACCGGCATTCCCCGCGCCTGTGCGCATCGTCCTCTTCGCTGTACATCCTTCCAAGATCATTCAGAAGACTTTTATATTCACCGGCCACCCAGTCCGGTGAAAGTATCTTCACTTCCCGGCCAAGTCCGGTGATCCAGCCGTAAAACTGCTCACTGACCGCCACATCGACCCGGGCGATAAAGTTTTCATTGCCGTCCGGACGAAGAGGTACATCTTTTCCAAATCGGTCGATCACAACTCCCACGTACTTATTCGGGAATCGGATCCGCACCTTTTCTTCCGCCCCGCCGAACATCGAAAATGTACGTTTTGTATACTGAGCCAGATCAAAGCGTCCAAATTCTTCTCTTCCTTCCCTCGGCTGATCCTGCAGCTCGATATGGAGCATTTTGTCTACGCGGAAGTGCTTCATCTTTCCTGCGTCCATATCATATCCGATGAGATAATAGTTTTCGTTGTCCCAGGTCAGAGCCCATGGGCTCACATGATATGGGCTGCCGTTCTTTTTGAGCCGGATCTCTTTCGATATGGTCCACTCAAAATATTTAAACAGGATCTGCTGATTTGAAGCGATCGCTGAATTGAGCTTATCCACATTATAATAGATACTTTCGTTCATGGTCTTGATCCTGTCTGAAACGACAACCTGCCGCTGCAGCTGCCCTGCCTCATACCTGCTTGCGAGACGCTCGATCTTCTTGATCAGACTGGCAGACTTCTTCTCTGTGATAAATTTTGAAGACTGTACCGCGTCTACCAGAAGTTTCAGTTCCGCAAGCTCAAAATCCCGGTCCGCGAGATAGTAGCCCTCCGGCGGTGTCTTTCTGTATGTAATATCCATCCCGAATGTTTTCAGGGTTTCAATATCATGATACAGGCTTTTTCTCTCAGCATGAATCCCCAGACCGCTCAGTCTTTCTTCCAGCTCTTTTCTTGAAAACGGATGATCCTCATCTGACTCTTCCTGAAACAGGCGCATCAGATAAAGGATCTTTACCTTTTGATTACTGCTCTTTGCCATCTGTCACTCCCCAGTCATCAGCCCCCTGCCATATTTCGTATTCTAATCTCCCCTCTGTCTCTTTGTCCATTCTATCAATTTTTTTTACGGATTACAAGAGTCTGTAAATTCTTGATCCGACTTTCAGAATACTGCTGGCTCTCTCCTGTTCTTCATACCCGGTTATACCGCCCTGATTTTATGCAAAAAAGAAGATGGACACCAATCACTTACCCGATCAGCATCCATCTTCACTTTGATATTTCTATCATTCTTTTTTACCTCTTTCTACCTTTTTCTGATAGATTAACTTATGTTCCCGGCGGTCCGTACCTCCTATTCTTAGATTCCTGCTGGACTTTGACCTATCGATAATCTTCTTCCCTGATATAGATTTTACCTCTCTCATAACTTTCTCGTCATTATGATATTTCTCTATATCTGATTACCCATCTGTCAATCACGACATCCTTCAGGTGAAATAAAACTTTCTTGAATTTTCTTTTAAAGAAGAATATAACTTTTATTCTTTCGAATCTCTTTTATATTCTTTTTTAATTGATTGTTCAATCTGTTTTATTTGTTGTCATTATAATAACTCTTTATTCTCTATTTGTCAATATATTTTTAGAAATTAATTTTATTTTTTATCAATTATCTGTATTCATTTTATTTAACAATATCATTTCAGATTATTCATTCATGTATCAGCTTTTTTCTTTCTGATTGACTTCTATGTATGCGGACATTAAAATAGAATGGAAATGTCTAAATTGTAAACAAAAAAGGAGTCTTTATATGGAACAGTTAAAAATTCCGGAAGGCTATTCCGCCCCGCTCACCATCCGCGAGACGGAAGTTGCCATCAAGGAAGTAAAAGATCATTTTGAGCGGGCTCTTGCAAAATCGCTGCATCTGACCCGTGTTTCAGCTCCGCTGTTCGTACGCCCTGAGACCGGCATGAACGACAATCTGAACGGTGTAGAGCGCCCGGTATCCTTCGGGATCAAAGAACAGGATGACGCGACTGCCGAGATCGTCCATTCTCTTGCAAAATGGAAGCGCTACGCTCTGAAAAACTACGGGTTCCATTCCGGCGAAGGTCTGTATACGGACATGAGTGCCATCCGCCGCGACGAAGATACAGACAACATCCACTCACTCTATGTGGATCAATGGGACTGGGAGAAGATCATCTCCAAAGAAGAGCGCAACATGGAAACTCTTGAGTATACTGTCCGCAAAGTATACAGTGCCCTGAAAGATACGGAAAACTACATATCCAGAAGGTACAACTACATCGAGCCTCTGCTCCCGGATGACATTTTCTTCATCACTTCCCAGGAACTGGAGGATCTGTATCCGAACCTCACGCCAAAGGAGAGGGAAACCGTCATCGCCCGTGACAAAGGCGCTGTCTTCATCTCTCAGATCGGCAAGGTTCTCGCTTCCGGCGAGAAGCACGACGGACGCGCACCGGACTACGACGACTGGGAATTAAACGGAGATATCATCGTATATTATCCTGTCCTTGATATGGGCCTGGAGCTCTCTTCTATGGGAATCCGTGTGGATGAAGAATCTCTCCGCCGGCAGCTTAAGATTGCAGGATGCGAAGAACGTGCAGAGCTTCCGTTCCAGAAATCTCTGTTAAACGGAGAGCTTCCTTACACCGTAGGCGGCGGCATCGGACAGTCCCGCATCTGTATGTACTACTTAAGGAAGGCTCACATCGGCGAAGTACAGTCTTCCCTGTGGCCGGAAGATGTCACTGTCCGCGCCCGCGAAAACGGCATCCATCTGCTGTAAGACTTCCTCACCATAAAGGATGAAACAGAGCCAGTGACTGCTGATCCGCAGCTGCAGGCTCTGTTTTTTATAATCATCACACCAAGGAGATATTATTATGTTTCACTTATTGCTGGCGATCATTTACCTCGCTTTTATCAGCCTCGGCCTGCCTGACGCCCTTCTGGGTTCCGCATGGCCTACAATGTACACCGAATTTGGTGTTCCTGTCTCCTATGCCGGTATCATTTCCATGATCATTGCGCTGGGAACCATTATCTCCAGCCTTCAGAGCGACCGGCTGACCCGCAGATTCGGCACCGGGAAGGTGACCGCTGTCAGCGTAGGCATCACCGCCTCCGCACTGCTGGGCTTTTCTTTTACACATTCTTTCTGGCTCCTCTGCCTCTGGGCTGTGCCTTACGGCCTGGGTGCAGGCAGCGTGGACGCATCACTGAACAACTACGTTGCACTGCACTATAAAAGCCGCCATATGAGCTGGCTCCACTGCATGTGGGGTATCGGAGCCACCGCGGGACCTTACATCATGGGCTTCGCTCTGAGCCAAGGACAGAAATGGAACTCCGGATACTTTTATATTGCTGTCCTTCAGATCATCCTCACCGGCATCCTGGTCTTCAGCCTCCCTCTGTGGAAAGGACGTTCCGCCGGCGGAGAAAGTACCTCCGCAGCAGACGGAAAAGCATTGTCTCTCGGCGAGATCATCCGGATCCCGGGCGCCAGGGAGATCATGCTGTGCTTCTTCTGCTACTGCGCGCTGGAACAGACGTCAGGATTGTGGGCCAGCAGCTATCTCACGCTGTTCAAGTCCATTCCTGCAGAAACAGCCGCGCGCTTTGCCGGACTGTTTTACATCGGGATCACTGTCGGACGCGCTTTGAGCGGTTTTCTCACCATGAAGCTGAACGACGTACAGATGATCCGGCTCGGTCAGGGGATAATCGCAGCGGGAATCCTCACGCTTTTTCTGCCCGGACCTGCTTTTCTATCACTGGCCGGGCTGATCCTGATCGGACTGGGATGCGCTCCTGTGTATCCCTGTATCATCCATTCCACACCGGCACACTTCGGTGCGGATAAATCCCAGGCAGTCATCGGAGTTCAGATGGCCAGCGCCTATATCGGCACCTGTATCATGCCGCCGATCTTCGGGCTCATTGCCAACCATATCTCCGTGGGGCTGTTCCCGCTGTACCTGCTGCTGATCCTGCTCATCATGTTCATCATGCATGAGCTTCTCACGCGAAAAACCGCTCACTGAACAGGAAAAGAGTTATGAAAGGAGTGTATTATGACAAACCGCACCACACTCTTACCGGAGCAGAAAGAACAGACCCGGCACGGGGGCTGCCTGTTTCCCTTTCAGAAATATATTACCGTTCTGTCAGATCTCTGCCCGTCTGTGACACCGCACTGGCATGACGAGGCAGAGCTGACATTGATCAAGAGAGGACGCTGCACCTATCAGATCCGTTTTGAAACCTGCGAGGCTGAACAGGGCGACCTTCTGTTTGTACCTCCGGCCGCTCTCCACTCTCTGATGATTCCGTCAAAATCGAGATACGAATCGGAAACCTATGTATTTCATATGAGTTTTCTCGGGGCAAACACTGCTGATATCTGCGCTGTCCGCTACCTGGCTCCGGTAGCAGCTCAGAGCCTGCTGCTCCCCTGTCATATCAGGAAAGGACATCCGGCTCATCCAGAACTGATGGAGATTTTCAATTCCATAAACAGCGTATATGAAAACGCCGCTCCCGGCTATGAACTGATCCTGAAATCACTCCTTCTGCGGACGATCGCGGTCCTGCTCCCCTACGGAAAGGAAGAGAGTTCCCGCCCTCAGCTTCAGACTGAACACATGGACAAGCTTAAGCTTGTCCTGGAATATATCAGCGAACATTACGCGGAAGAGCTGTCCATCGCCCAGCTTGCAAAGCTCTGTTTCTTCAGCGAGTACCATTTTATGCGTTTTTTCAAAAAATATATGGGGATGTCCTGTCTGGAATACATCAAGGACTTAAGACTTGAAAAAGCGGCAGAGCTTCTCAGCCAGGGTGAAACGCCGGTCCTTGACGCCTCACTTTCTTCCGGCTTCCCGAATCTCTCTTACTTTTATCGTGAATTCAAGAAAAAATACGGCATGACTCCGAAACAATTTATCGAAGCCACGCCGAAGGAGGGGATCAGTCCCCACAAATTTGAATAAACTCTCCTTTTATATCGAACGCATGGTTCATTGGACCGCTGCCTTTCCCCAGATCGAGCATGGCGCCAAGAGCGCCGGAAATAAACCTCTTTGCCCGCTCCACGGAATCATCCAAAGGAAATCCTTTCGCAAGATTAGACGCGATGGCGCTGGAAAGTGTACATCCTGTACCATGGGTATTGGGATTGTCGATCCGTTTTCCGCGGAACCATTTTCCTGCTCCTTCTCTGTAAAGAAGGTCATTGGCGTCACTGAGCTGATGTCCGCCCTTGACCAGCACGGCACAGCCGTAAGCAGCGCTGATCTTCTCCGCTGCCCTGACCATATCTGCCTCTGTCTTCACCGACATTTCCGCCAGGACTTCCGTCTCAGGGATATTGGGTGTAAGCACATCCGCCAGTGGGAACAGCTTTTTCTTCAATATCTCGACTGCATCATCACTGATCAGTTTTGAGCCGCTGGTCGCCACCATCACGGGATCTACAACAATATTGTCAGCATGATATTCTATCAGTTTCTCAGCGATCGCCTCGATCAGACCAGACGACGCCACCATCCCAATCTTCACCGCATCCGGACGGATATCAGTAAACACGCAGTCTATCTGTTTCTTCAGAAACTCTGGAGTGACCTCCATGATTCCAAACACACCTGTCGTATTCTGGGCAGTGAGCGCTGTCACCGCGCTCATGGCAAAAACTCCGTTTGCCATCATCGTTTTAATATCCGCCTGTATTCCTGCGCCTCCACTGGAGTCGCTCCCCGCGATGGTAAGTGCTGTCTTCATCTCTCTCATCCTTTCTTCTATTCTCCCTGTGACGCCCGCTTCCAGAATATATTAAACTCCTTGAACTCCGGCAGATAGATATCTGCTGTATTCCAGATCTGCGCCAGATTTCTGTCATTTGACTTGTCATATACTGCTGCGGTCTTAAATCCCGCGTTATGCGCCGTTCTCAGAGCGTGAAACGCATCCTCAAACACCCAGGTCTCTCCCGGTTCAGTATCAAGCTGGAGCGCCGCGGCAAAATAGATATCCGGCTGATCTTTGCCGATCCCGATCTCTGAACAGGTGTAGATTCCCTGAAAATAAGAAAGCACTTTCAGTCTTTTGAGAGCCGCCTCGGTATTCTTTCTGTCGCCCGATGTGGCGATCACCATTGGTATCCCCCGTTCTCTGAACTCGCTCAGGTACTGGCGCACTCCTTCTTTCAGAGGGACTTTCTCCGCATAGAAGTCCCGCACTTCCCGGTTCAGTCCGCTTACAACCTCCTCAACACTCTTATCGATCCCGTACTGTGTGATCAGGTATTCTGCACCCTCCTCAAGACTCATTGCAAACAGGATCTCTCCCAGATCCTTTTCCGCCTCCAGCCCAAGGCTGTTCAGATACAGTTCCCCCAGGTTCTCCCAAACCGGCATGGAGTTTAACAGAACTCCGTCCACGTCAAAAATAACACCTTTGATCATAGATCATCACCCTTTACATATCCGGGCGTCCCTGACTTCAGCCGCGCTAAGCCAGCATCTCTTCCACCCGCTTTTTCAGTTCTCCTGCTGCCGCCTCGATATCCTTCTGTGCAAAGATCGCGCTGATCACGGCAATTCCGCAGATCCCGCTGCCTCTGAGCTCCATTACATTCTCCCTGCTGATCCCGCCGATGGCAATAACAGGAATGTCCACAGCCCTGCAGATCTCCTTCAGCGTCTCACGGCTCACTTCTACAGCGTCGGCCTTCGATCCGGTTGGGAACACAGCGCCTACTCCGAGGTAGTCAGCGCCCTGCTCCTGAGCTCTGAGCGCCTGTTCCACCGTCTGGGCAGACACACCGATGATCTTCTCCGGCCCCAGCTTTCTGCGGACGTCTCCTGCTTCCATATCGCTCTGTCCCACGTGGACACCGTCAGCGCCGATTTCAGCGGCAATCTCCACATTGTCATTGATCACAAATGGAACTTTATATTCTCTGCAGAGCTTCTGAATTTTCTTCGCCTCTTCAAGGAAATCTGCGTCGTCCAGCTCTTTCTCCCGGAGCTGGACAAAAGTAGCTCCTCCCTTCAGCGCGCTCTCCACCTGGCTGTACAGTGTTTTATCTCCAAGCCAGCTCCGGTCCGTCACAGCATAAAGAACTAAATCTTTTCTATCGCAATTCATAGATTGCTCCTTTCTCTAAATCTTCGCCTGTCATATTGTAAATGGCATCTATGATCCGATTTCTGTAGGCTGCATTGCCATCCCCTTCCTGCATCCGGCTCCAGCCGATCTCACCGGCCAGTCCCATCACACATACCGCAGCCGCAGCCGCCTCCAGCGGATGGTCCGGGTTTGCAGTCAGATATGCCGTCATGATCCCTGACAGCTGGCAGCCCGTTCCCGTGATCTTGCCCATCTCCGGGCGCCCATTTCTTATAACATAGCACTTTCTGCCGTCAGATACCAGATCGATAGCTCCGGTGACTGCGATAATGCAGCCGGCGCTTTCCGCAAATCCTTTCACGAACGCCACAGCGTCATCAAGAGTCTCCTCTGTCACTGCGTCAGCCACATCCGCATCCACTCCCTTTGTCGTCCCGTTTCCGAGGGCAAGTGTTTTGATCTCGGAAATATTTCCCCGGATCGCGGCAAGTCTCAGCTCACGCATCAGATCCAGCGCAGTATTTGTTCGCAGAGCGCTTGCTCCCGCACCAACCGGATCGAGAAGGATCGGATGTCCCAGCTCGTTCGCCTTCCGTCCCGCCCGGAACATTCCCTCGATGCTTGTCTTATGCAGCGTTCCGATATTGATATTCAGCCCGCCGCACACAGATGTAATATCCTCCACATCTTCCGCCTCATCCGACATGATCGGACTTCCGCCGCAGGCGAGCAGCACGTTCGCAACATCATTGACCGTTACATAGTTTGTTATATTATGTACCAGAGGTACAGTATTTCTTACATTTTCAAGACATTCTCTCATCATGGCACACCAGCTCCTTATTTTTATAAAAAGGAGAAGCCCTGCCGCAGTACTGCAAGACGATCAACTGCGGCACGCGTCTCCTGCCCGTGGCTTTTTATTCTGCAGTACGGTCCCCAGAATTCTCATATAGAATATTTCTTATGAAATAAAAAAGCCGGGGTACCTTCTTTTCGGGCACGCCAGCGCATATCGCAGATCGTATATGATCCTCTTCTCCCTACGTTGGCATTACCCAAATCAGGTCACGGGTCTAAGCATACAGCTTACTCTCAGCCTGCTTCACGCGCAAGCTCCCCCTCTCTGCATTCTTCAATTTCTTCCTTGTCCGTATATTAACTTCTTCTTATGCTTTCCGCATATCCGCATCCAGATTACCGAGATAGATATCGAACACTTTCATCTTCTTCATCGCGGTAACAAGTATAACTGCTATGATCGTTCCGCCGCAGCTCGATACAAAAAACGGAAATACAAAGCCGAACACTGCGCTCTCGCTTCCCATAATGAGCGTAGCGATCGGATAACTTAAAAGACCGCCGATCACAGATGTACCGAAGAGTTCTCCCAGATAGGCGAACGGCAGATGCTTTCCGTACTTATATAACATTCCGCACAAAAAAGCGCCGCACATGGATCCCGGAAACGCAAGAAGCGTTCCTGTTCCCATCAGATTTCTGAGAAGGCTCGTCACAAATGCCATACCGACTGCATATCCCGGTCCCAGAAAGACTCCGCCGAGTATGTTGATAAAATGCTGGACCGGAGCACACTTTGACGCTCCCACCGGAATCGATAACGGGGAACAGACAATTCCCACCGCTACCAGTATGCCCGCAAGGGCAAGTTTTTTTACGTTGACATTCTTCACAGTTTTCATTTTCAATCTTTCAACCTCCTGTACACGCGCGCCCGCCGTCATGTCAACTAAAACGGCTCGGCCGCGCTGACGGTCGATACTCACTGGCATCCTCTCACTCCGGAACACGGATTCCCTCGCATGTTGTTTTCGTACTTTAACAAGCTTCACGCACAGCTGACTTCAAACTCCAGCCGAAAAGCATCTGCTCTGGTGTACAGTTAAAACCCGGACGGCGCTCCCCGCCCGGGAAAACCATTATTCAATTGTCCGGAAATATGTTACCACGTTCTGCCAATAAAAGCAATAAAACTCATAAACGTTCCCGCCGCCCCAAAAACAGTGATCAGCACTGATACATAGTCCCTCTTTATCGCTCGGCATCTGTAATAAAATGTAAACGTACTGTACAGCATCAGAATTATTATGGTAATTTTCTTCGTAAACTGCTATAATCACATAGGATAAACTCAGAAGAAGAGAAAGAAGGAATCATAATGTCAGTCGAGATAGTAAAAAAAATTTTTACAGATAATAATATTAATAAAGAAATTTTAGAGTTTCCGGTATCAAGTGCTACCGTTGAGCTCGCCGCCCAGGCAGTTGGCGTAGAGCCCGCAAGGATCGCAAAGACATTATCCTTTTACACAAAAGAAAAGGATGGTGCGATCCTCATCGTAACAGCCGGAGATATGAAGATTGATAACAGTAAATTCAAACATTTCTTCGGGATGAAGGCAAAGATGCTCGCTCCCGAGGATGTGGAACACCTGACCGGTCATGCCATCGGCGGCGTATGCCCGTTCGGGAACCCGGAGCATACGACAGTATACCTTGACGTCTCCATGAAAAGATTCGATACGGTCTTCCCGGCGGCTGGGAGCTCCAATTCTGCTGTCGAACTGACATGCGATGAGCTGGAACAATTTTCTGGTTCGAAAGAATGGATTGACGTATGTAAAGAAATGTAATCTTATATAAACGTACACGTAAATAAACAGACTGTTCTGAACTCATAGATCAGAACAGTCTCTTTAGATTCTTATAACACTTTTTATTTTCTTATTTACTTCAAGAAGCTCTCAATAATAACAGATTCTGCTTCTTCCTCAGTCATTCCAAATGTCCTCAGCTTCACAAGCTGTTCGTCATTGATCCTTCCGATCGCAGCCTCATGAATGATCTGTGCATCCACATGTCTTGCATCAATCTCCGGGATCGAACTGATCTCCGCATGATCCATGATAATGGAATCGCACTGTACATGCGCGTGGCACTGATTATTTCCGATTGCCTTCGGATGGAATACCTGCTTGGAATTGCCTTTGCCGACCGATCTGGATACGATCCTGGCAGAACTGTTCTCTCCATTCAGTTCCACATCCATATTGGACACCGCAGTCTGTCCCTCGTCCGTCATCAGCTTCTCCGTCACAAAAAGCTTCGCATTGTCCGCAAGCTCAATGTAGTTTTCCCTCTCTGTGGAATCAACGCCCTTGATCTGTGTCGTTTCAAGGGTAAACACAGAATTCTCACCGACATAGATCTTTGTCACCGGATTGAGTACCTTCTGCCCTGTCCCGTTTCCTTCTGCATAGTGATTTTCCACATATTTTACATTCGCATTCTTTCCTACATGGAATGCATGGATTCCGTCGTGGCGTGTCTCACTGCATCCCTCTCCATGGATCCCGCAGCCGGCAATGATCGTGACGTCAGCGCCGTCCTCGATATAGAAATCATTGTATACAATATCAACGCCTTCCTGTGACATTACGACCGGTATGTGCACCTGCTCGTTCTTCGCCTCACCGCTGATATAGATATCAATCCCCGGCTTATCTTCTTTCTTTACTATATTAATGTGTCTGCTGTCGCCGTGGCACACTGCCATTCCGTTCAGACGAAGGTTATATGCTCCTTCCTGCTTAAACCCATAGGAATCGATCACTTTCAGAACATCCTGTGTCACTTTGTCCAGCTCAACCTTCTCTGTCTTCTTCGCTTCATTAGACTCCATAGAGTTCACCTCCCTTTTGTCTTCTGCATTCGCATGAGTCCAGCTCCTCGCCGAAGAGTGTCGGCATAATATCCTTTGCATCGCCGATAGACTCTACCTTGCCATCGCTGATGACCATGATCCGGTCCGCCATCTGGATGATCCTCTCCTGATGTGAAATCAGGATCAGGCTCTCCTCCTTCTCCTTGTGGATCTGCTCAAAACGCTTGATCAGCATAGAGAAGCTCCACAGGTCTATTCCCGCTTCCGGCTCATCAAAAATACAGAGATCGTGATGCTTTGCCAGCACTGTCGCGATCTCAATACGCTTCATCTCGCCGCCGGACAGCGTCGCGTCCGCCTCACGGTCAATATACTCCATTGCGCACAGACCGACACTGCTCAAGAGACCACAGCAGGTCTTCTCATCCAGTGTTTTTCCCGCTGCCAGGGACAGCAGTCTTCTGACTGTCATTCCCTTGAATCTCGGCGGCTGCTGGAATGCAAATCCAATCCCCGCCTTGGCGCGCTCATCAATGGTAAAATCTGTAATATCCTGTCCGTCAAGATAAATCTTTCCTCCTGTCGGACGATTGATTCCCATAAGAAGTTTTGCCAGAGTGGACTTTCCTCCTCCATTCGGCCCCGTGATCACGAGCATTTCCCCGTTATTGACGGTGAAGCTCACATCAGACAGGATCTCTGACTGTTTGCCCTCTTCTAAAACATCATATGATAAATGTTCTACCTGTAACATCTATGTCTGTCACTTCCTTTTTCTTTTGATACCCGCAGCCTGTCATGCAGAAAACCTCCGAAATACTTCCCGGTACTGATCCGCATAGATGCTCCCCCGTCTCCATATGAATGTAAACTCATGAGAAACACGGAAATCCTTCAGCGGAATCACTTTAAGCATTCCGCTCTCAAGTTCATCCCTGACTGCGACCTCATATAAAAATGTAATACCACATCCCGCTTTTGTCAACTCTTTAATTGTCTGCAGGCTTCCCGCCTCTGTCACGCGCACGAAGTCGCTGACGCTCAGATTCTTCGCGTCAAGATAACGTTCAAGCACCTCCCTCGTACCCGAACCTTTCTCTCTGAGCAGCAGCCTCTCCTGAAAAAGATTCTCGATGTGATCCGGCTTTTCCCGGAACTGATAATCCGGACTGCAGACCGCGATATATTTTTCATCAGAATACTTCTGAAAATCATACTCACTTTTTTTGAAAAATCCCTCAACAAGAGCAAAATCGATCTCTCCGCTGTCCAGTCTTCCAAGCAGCTCCTTCGTATTCTCCACTTCCATATGGATCCTCGCATCCGGATATTTTTCCAGATAACTCTCCAGGATCCTGCCCATCAGCGCATCACCCACCGTTCTGGTCGCTCCGAAACGGATCTCCCGCTCTCCGTCAGCCCTGGTCATCTCATTCTGCATAGAAAGTTCATCATGCATCATAGTGAGCGACGCGTTCCGAAGGATCTCTCCTGCTCCCGTCAGCCGGAGTTTCTTGCCCTCATACCGGAAAAGCCTGGTATTGTAATGCTTTTCAAGAAACCGGATATGCTGCGATACCGCCGGCTGCGTGATATTCAGCTTCTCTGATGCTCTGGTAAAATTCATACACTGGCATACCGTGAGAAATGTCTCCATCCTGAAATCCAGCATATGCAGCCCCCTTTCTTCTATAAGCCGATCCACGACTCAAAGAAATAAGGGCGGAGTTTTTCTCTGCAAACCTCCGCCCCAATTTATAGTGAACACTCCCTGTCCGTAATCATAACATATATTTATCATAAAATAAAGATATATAATTTTATTTTATTGTATTTTTATGATATCATACGCTCAGTTGGAAATAATATACAAATTTTTAATGAGTTTTTCCTGCTGAAGCTTACAGCCGGAAGATACTTCAAAAAAGGAATGGAGGAAATCATCAATGAACTTTTTAAAGAAAAATGGCGCCGGACTTCTGCTCTGCCTCGCGATCGCAGTTCCGTCCTGGTTTCTCGGCCAGGCAGTCCCGGTGATCGGCGGACCGGTATTCGCGATCCTCATCGGCATGGTACTGACCCTGATCCTGACAAAGAAGGATCCCTTTCTCCCCGGCGTAAACTATACGTCGAAAAAAATTCTTCAGGCAGCAGTCGTCTTCCTCGGATTCGGCATGAACCTGACTGAGATACTGGCGAAAGGAAAGCAGTCTCTTCCTATTATAATCTCTACGATCTCAACGTCTCTGATCATCGCCTTTATCCTGTATAAAGCACTGAAGCTCCGCACAAACAACGCGATTCTCGTAGGAGTCGGCTCTTCCATCTGCGGAGGAAGCGCCATCGCAGCGACCGCGCCGGTGATCAACGCATCCGATGAAGAAGTGGCACAGTCCATCTCGGTCATCTTCCTGTTTAACGTTCTTGCCGCCCTCATTTTCCCCACACTGGGCGCTATGCTCGGACTGAGCAATGAAGGGTTCGGCCTCTTTGCTGGAACTGCGATCAACGACACCTCTTCCGTCACCGCAGCGGCGACAGCCTGGGACGGCATACACGGCAGCAATACACTGGAATCTGCCGCGATCGTAAAAATGACAAGAACCCTTGCGATCATTCCGATCACACTGATCCTTGCCATCTACAGGGGAAGAAAAGAAAAATCCTCAGAAGGAACAACGTTCAGCCTGGAGAAATCTTTTCCTTACTTTGTACTGTTTTTCGTTCTCGCATCCGTAGTCACAACTGTATTTCAGCTCCCAGCAGAAGTTACTGCTCCGCTGAAAGAACTGAGCAAATTCCTTATTGTCATGGCCATGGCTGCCATCGGTCTGAATACGAACATCGTCAAGCTCGTAAAGACCGGCGGAAAACCGATCTTCACAGGCTTCTGCTGCTGGCTTGGAATCTCCCTGGTGAGCCTTGGCATGCAGCATGTCCTGAACATCTGGTAGACAAATTGAGACTCAAGAGGTACTTTGCAGTCCTAGGGAAAATTCTTGCTGCTCTTATTCA
>HHCFR05603__coassemble_472_pt1 | contig 40927 bp, 34 predicted proteins | sample HHCFR05603__metabat2_high_PE_041 | metagenome-assembled genome bin HHCFR05603
AGTAAGCGATTCTCTGAACTTCTTTCAGCTCGCCTGTGAAGTAATCATACTCTGTCTGAACATATGTGAATCCGTTGATTCTGGAGATGATCTTTGCAGCGTCTTTTCCAAGACCGTTCAGGATAACGCGGAGAGGTTTCTTACGAACCTTGTTTGCCTTCTCTGCGATACCGATCGCACCCTCTGCTGCTGCGAAGGACTCATGTCCTGCCAGGAAGCAGAAGCAGTCTGTCGTCTCTTCCAGAAGCATCTTTCCGAGGTTTCCGTGTCCAAGACCTACCTTACGCTGATCAGCAACAGATCCCGGAATACAGAAAGCCTGAAGGCCTTCTCCGATCGCTGCAGCTGCGTCTGCTGCGTTTCTGCAGTCTTTCTTGATCGCGATTGCTGCACCTGTGATGTAAGCCCAGCATGCGTTCTCGAAACAGATCGGCTGAATTCCTTTGACCTGATTGTAAACGTCCAGTCCGGCATCTTTTGTGATCTTCTCAGCCTCTTCCAGAGAAGCGATACCGTAGCTGTTTAAAACTTCATTGATTTTATCAATTCTTCTTTCATATGATTCAAATAAAGCCATTTATATATCCTCCTGAATTATTTACCTTTGTTGAGATTACTAAAAGCGTCGTTCCGCCGTCTTAAGTATTACTCTTTACGCGGATCGATGATCTTCACTGCATCGTCAACACGGCCGTACTGTCCTTTTGCTTTCTCCCAAGCTTCGTTCGGTGTATCGCCGTTCTTGATGAAGTCTGTGAATTTTCCAAGGCTTACGAACTGGTATCCGATGATTTCGTTATTCTCATCCAGAGCGATGCCTGTTACATAACCCTCTGCCATCTCAAGGTAACGAGGACCTTTTGCAAGTGTACCATACATAGTACCTACCTGAGAGCGGAGCCCTTTTCCAAGGTCTTCCAGTCCTGCACCGATCGCAAGTCCGTCTTCTGAAAATGCGCTCTGTGTTCTTCCGTATACAATCTGAAGGAAGAGTTCTCTCATTGCTGTATTGATCGCATCACAGACAAGGTCTGTGTTCAGTGCCTCTAAGATTGTCTTGCCCGGAAGGATCTCAGATGCCATAGCTGCGGAATGAGTCATTCCTGAACATCCGATCGTCTCTACCAGTGCCTCCTGGATGACGCCTTCTTTTACATTCAGTGAAAGCTTACATGCTCCCTGCTGAGGTGCACACCAGCCGACACCGTGTGTAAAACCGGAAATGTCCTTGATCTCCTTAGCCTGTACCCATTTCGCTTCTTCCGGGATCGGAGCCGGTCCGTGATTAGCGCCCTGAGCCACCGGACACATCATTTCTACTTCATGTGAATAAATCATGTTAAAACTCCTTTCAATATGTATGATTTTCTTCGCATATGGCACACAGCCAACCGCTGCCTGAAGCGGATGATTTTGCCTGCCCCATATATCAATCATTTTCGCACAATTTCCATCATTCGTCAATCTTACTTTGACATATTTTTCACTTAATATGTAACAGCTGCTACTGCTCTGCGCCGTTCCTCTGCTCATATACAGACGCTCTTCTCATAAGAGAAGGGGCGGACTGATCCTTATGCCGGTGCCGGCATAAATCAGTCCGCCCCTTCCCTTATGGCTGAACGATTCCCTTAATATTACATTCCTCCCTGTGTGAGAACCTGCCTGTTCTTCCACACATAATCGATCAGGGAGATGATCGTGAGCGCCACTGCCACCCAGATCAGGACCTCTCCGATGATGTCGAAGACGCCTCCGAAATCCGCGATCAGCACGATGATCATCGCCATCTGGAACACAGTCTTGAACTTGCCCCAGTAGCTCGCCGCGATGACGATCCCGTTATCCGACGCCACAAGCCGGAACCCGCTGATGATGAACTCTCTCGCAATGATGACGATCACGATCGCCGGCGCAAGCTTCCCCGACGGGATGAGGCAGATCATGGCAGAGCAGACAAGGAGCTTGTCCGCAAGAGGATCCATGAATTTTCCGAAATTTGTCACCAGATTATATTTTCTGGCGATCTTTCCGTCCAGCATGTCCGTCAGGCTGGCGATGACAAACAGCGCCAGGGCGATCCACTTATTCGCCGCGCCGCCCACATCCGTCAGCATGAAAAATACAAAAAAAGGTACCATTATCACTCTCAATACGGTCAGTTTATTTGGCAAATTCATAACAATTCTCCTATCAAATCATAATCCAGCGCCCCGGTCACCTTCACTCTCGCGAAGTCGCCGGAGAGCAGCTCTTCATCGGTATTGATAAAGATCAGTCCGTCCACATTCGGCGCATCCCGGTATGTCCGGCCCACATAGGCGTTCTCATCCGCCACCTTTCCCTCGATCATGACGAGGACTTCCCTGCCGACCATGCGCTCTGCATTGTCGAAAGCGATCTCCTGCTGGAGCTCCATCAGCTCTGCCTGCCGCTCTTCCTTCACTTCCTCATCGATCTGATCCGGCATCTTCTCGGCCGGCGTATCCTCTTCCGGAGAGTAGGTAAATACCCCAAGCCGGTCAAACTCCATCTCATCCACGAACTCGATCAGCTCTTCGTGCTGCTCTTCCGTCTCCCCCGGGAATCCGGTGATCAGCGTCGTACGCAGACAGATATCCGGAATCTCTCTCCGCAGCTTTCCGATGATCTCGATCAGTTCCTGCTTGGTCGTCCTGCGCCCCATCCGCTTCAGGACAGCGTCGCTGGCATGCTGGATGGGAAGATCCAGATAGTGGCAGACTTTCTTCTCTTCCTTCATCACCTGGATCAGTTCATCGGTGATCTCTTCAGGATAGCAGTAGAGGATCCGGATCCACTGAAGCCCGCTGATACGGCACAGCTCCCTGACCAGCCGGTGCAGAGACTTCTCCCCGTACAGATCTTTTCCATAGAGAGTGGTCTCCTGGGCTACAAGGATCAGCTCCTTCACTCCCTGCGCAGCCAGTTCTTCCGCTTCCCGGATCAGCCGCTCCATGGGAACGCTCCTGTAATTTCCCCGGATCTTGGGAATGATGCAGTAGGTACAGTGCTTGTCGCAGCCCTCTGCGATCTTCAGGTAGGCAAAGTGTCCGCCCGTCGTCACCAGACGCTTTGTATCCGGCAGCGGCAGGGCATCGATATCCGCCAGCATGACTGAGTGTTCCCCGGCCAGCGCCGCGTCCACCGCGTCCAGGATCCGGTCATAGGCCGTCGTCCCCAGCACTTCATCTACCTCCGGAATCTCGTCCAGGATCTCCTGCCGGTACCGCTCTGCCAGGCAGCCTGTCACGATAAGTGCTTTGACCTTTCCTTCTTTCTTATACTCTGCCATCTCAAGGATGTTCTGGATACTCTCTTCCTTGGCGTCGTGGATGAAACAGCAGGTGTTGATGACGATGATGTCCGCCTCTGTCTCATCATCCGTCATCTCATATCCCCGTGATGCGAGCAGACCGAGCATCACCTCTGTGTCCACCAGATTCTTGTCGCACCCGAGAGAGATAAACAGTATCTTCATATCAGACCTCCAGTCCCTTATTTTTTCTTAGTCAGTAAAAAGGCAGATACCTCACGTGCATCTGCCCTGCTTTTTACTCCTCTTCTTCTGCGCTCTCAGCCAAAATCTTTAATTTTCCCTGATTCAGCTCATCGATCGCGATCGAGAGCGGCTTCTCCCCCGGCTTTGTGCTGACCAGCGGAAGCTCTCCGGCGATCAGCTGTCTTGCCCTCTTGGAAGTTGCCATCACGATAGAATAACGGCTGTTGACGATCTTGGATTCGCCCTCCTCCACATCTTTGTTCACCACTTTCATCAAGTCTGTGTAAGATGGATGCAGCATAGTTTAATCTTCTCCTTTCAATCTCTCCAAATCTTCTTTTATCTCTTTCATGAACTTCGCATTGCGAAAACTTCTGCAGTGCTCTCCCTGAATGATGCGGTGCATCTCCTCGACGCATTCATCCAGGTCGTCGTTGACGATCAGATAGTCATAGCGGTCCATGCCCTCGGCCTCTTCACAGGCCCGGTTCATCCTGGACTCGATCACATCCGGCGTCTCGGTTCCGCGCCCGACGAGACGGGACTTCAGCTCTGCCGCCGTGGGAGGCGTAACGAACAGGAGCACTGTCTCCGGGAAAGCTTCCCGAACCTTGAGGGCTCCCTGGATCTCGATCTCGAGGATCACATCCCTGCCCTCAGCCAGCTTCTTCTCCACATAATCGCGGGGTGTCCCGTAATAATTTTGCACATACCTAGCATACTCTATCAGTTCGCCTTTGGCAATCATTTTTTCAAATTCTTCTTTTGTTTTGAAAAAATATTCCCTTCCGTCCTGCTCTCCCTCGCGCGGCTGTCTCGTCGTCGCAGAGATCGAAAGCGCATACGTCTCCGGATATCTTTTCAGCAGCTCCTTCATCAGTGTTCCCTTGCCGGAACCTGAAAAACCGGATACTACGATCAAAATTCCCTTTTTCTCCATCTCTCTTCCTTCTCTCCTGCTGTATCACTCAATGTTCTGGATCTGTTCCCTGATCTTCTCGATCTCTGTCTTGAGGCTGATCGCGTGATTGGACACCTCAAGATCATTTGCCTTGGAAAGGATCGTATTGGCCTCCCGGTTCATCTCCTGTGCAATGAAATCCAGCTTACGCCCGATTCCTTCCTTCTCCTCCAGCGTATTCCTCATATGCTGGATATGGCTCTTTAAACGGACCACTTCCTCGTCTGTACAGATCTTGTCTGCGAACAGGATCACCTCAGCAGCGATCCGGCTGTCCTCGATCTGCGTATCCGCCAGAAGCTCGTGCACCTTCTCTTCCAGCTTTGCCCGGTACTCTGCGACAATCTGCGGGGAACGCTCTTCCACATATGCCACCTGTTCCTCAAGGACAGCCAGCTTTTCCAGGATATCCTTCTTCAGGTTCTCGCCTTCCGCCGTCCTAGTCTCAACGAACTGTGCGAAAGCCCCTTCAAGAGCTTCCTTCAGCCCGTTCCACAGCTCTGTCTCATCCTCTGCCTGTTCCTCCATCGTAAATACTTCGGGATAGCGGGACAGCGTGGAGACGCGGACGTCATTCTCCAGGCCAAACTCTTCTTCCATCTGCTTTAAGTATCTCAAGTACTCCGCCGCCAGCGTGGCGTTGTACTTCACGGACACCTGTGCCTGCGAGGAATCTTCATATGTAATGAAGATATCCACTTTTCCTCTGCTCACATAAGATTTCAGCAGAGCGCGGATCGCCGTCTCAAAAAAGTTCAGCTTCTTGGGCATCCTGATATTCACATCAAGATATCTGTGGTTCACGCCCTTCAGCTCCACAGTGAACTTTCTCGAGTCCTTCTGTACCTCGCACCTGCCGAAACCGGTCATGCTCTTTATCATATTGTTTCATCCTCTGTCATCTGATTTCAGTTTCTGTAAAAACCTCGAACTGTAAGTTTCATTATACTCCCGTCGGGCATACAGGGTCAACCATTTTCGAAAGAGGACATTTTCAGAGGACATTTTCGAAAAATCCCGGCTGGATACTGTACACGTCTAACCGCCGCCTGAAAAAACTGCGGCAGGCCGCATTCCTGCTTTCGCATTCTGCGCCTGCCGCAAATTTTGTATTACACTGTCATATTTTTACCAGATCACATTTTTCTTTCTTTTCAGTATGATCAGCGCTGCGCCTGCTGCCGCTGACACAGCCAGGACTCCCGCACCTGTACCGAGCGGAGCGCTTTCACCTGTCCTTGGCGCATTCTTTCTATCGGAACTGTCACTGCCCTTGTCCGGCGTCCCTGTGTTTTTGTCCGGATCCGCGCCCGTATTCTTTTGCCAGGAAAGCTCAGCCTTCACAGCGTCAGCGGTCGTATACTCGACGGATACCCTGCCGTTTTCAAGAAGTACCGCAGCTGCCGACGCGCTGCCTTTTGCTGTCTCGGCAGTCAGTTCCGTCTTCACGCCGGTCTGCGTCAGGCCGAATACATTTTCCTCTTCAAATGCCACCGTCAGCTTTCCGGGAAGCTTCACTGCATTTACGAACGCCACGCAGATTTTTCTGTCCACGGTATAGATCTCAAGCTTTACGCCGAAATCCGATACATCTGTGATCTCTTTCCCGTTGAGCGTGATCACTGCGCCTTCCGTTGTCGTGATCACCAGATCCACGTCTTTCCCTGACGCCGCCGCCAGTATCTCACTGCTGATCACCGGGTTTTCTCCCTCGGCTGTGATCGGAACCCTGCCGCCTTCCGGCGCGTTCTGGATCATCTCGATCACTGCGGCGTCCGTTCCCGGAGTTTCTTCTGCCAGCACAACAACCGTCCGCTCTGCCACAGCTGTATTTCCTGCCTTATCGCTTACCTGGTAAGTCAGCGTATAAGTTCCCTCTCTCGAGGTATCCACAGAACCCATCACCTGTACAGCCCCGGTGAGATCTCCGTCTTTGCCGTCCACCGCGGTCACTCCTTCCATCGGGTCAAACACATCGCCCACATGGATCTCTGTCTTTTCCGGAAGCGTGATCACCGGTGCGGTCCGGTCTTTCTTTACTGTCACATAGTTCACGTTTGTCCTGGAAAGCCCGCCGTACTCGTCCGTTACTTCCGCATACCAGCCGAACGTGCCGTCCTGCGCGTCTTTCATTGTATATTCCGCGCGTTCCCCGCTGTCCACGCCTTCTGCGGCTCCGATCAGCTCATCGCCGTATACATTGACGTCAAGGGAAGATACCTCCAGCGTCTTCTTTGCCGGCACGATCCCCAGATCAGCGAAGCTGACCGTGAAATCTTCTTCTCCCGCGATCGAAGTATCCGCTCCCGCCACGGTGTCCTTTGCGTTATAATCATTGAGCTCCGGCGAATAGGTGCGGAAATGGATCTGCTGTCCCTCTATATCAAAGTGCATCAGGCGGATATAACCCATGCCGCCCTCTGTCAGTCCCTGGTAGTCGAACAGCATCTCATAGACTTTTCTGTCATTTACTCCGTCCTTATTGTCGTCAAATTCTTTGACCACAGTCTGCGCGTTGTGATAATGCCCGGAAAATACCATGCATACATTCGGGTTCACAGACACGACTTCGTTGTACACTCTCTGAGGCTCTTCCCCGAGACCGCCGCTTGCCAGCAGATATTCATGGAAATTCAGGATTGCTTTTCTCTCCGGGTACTGCGCAAGCACATCGTTCATCCACCGGATCTCTTCATCGCCGATGCCCCATCCCATGTAGACCATGATAAAATCAATGCCGCCCACAGAGATCAGGTCGTAATGCCCTTTATTGTCTTTGTAGCTTCCTTCATACCACGGATCAGACGCATACCGCCACTCTCCGAAATATTTGCTGAAGTTATTGTAATCTTCTGTCTTATGTCCCACATCATGGTTGCCGGCAAGGACCCCGTACGGGAATCCTGCCTCGTCGAGCATCCTGTACGCCGCATCCGCGTTCTCCCACTGGGAGGCCATAGGCTCATCATCGATCAGGTCTCCGTTGTGGAAGAGATACTGGATATTCATCCTGCCTCTGTTGGAGATCAACCAGTCATGGATCGCAAGCTGGGACTCGTACTTTCCGATCGCCTCCGGATTGTCAGGCGTATCCTCGTTATAATACTGCGTATCACTTTCGATCGCAAATGTGAAATCATAAGTGCCGCGGTCCTGATCACTCTCATTGGATGTCGGCGTCGTCTCATAAACCGGAGTCAGCGCAGGCGTTCCCGGCGCATACTGGGTCGGAGTATATCCCTCGCCCGCCTGTACCATGACCTGTACCTTCTGTCCGGACAGATGATCCTTCAGAGGGATCAGGGCTGCAAGCTCTGCTGCGCCTTCTTCTTCGGACCGCTCTGCCGCAGTCTCCTCCCACACTCCTGTGACAGTGTTATAGACGTACATCTTTGTCTTCGCGCTGTTCGTCTGTCCTTCCCATTTCACCTCGATCGAAGCATTCTCGCTGACATTTTCCCCAACTGTGATGTCGAACTGCTCATAAGGGAATCCGTTGGCGTCCGTGCCGTCAAACACGTTCTGGTTTGATCCGGCCTGGCTGCTGATCCCGCTGCTCACGGCAATATTGCTGTCTCCCAGCACATAGCGCTCTCCGTATTTAAAAGCCACATCCATGGTATCGGAAGTGGGGTCTGTGACCCGGACGGAGAAGACCGGATCCTCTTCCACCGTGCTTCCGGGCTCCGGAGTGATGTCCATTCCAATCTCAGCGTCCTCTGCCGGCGTAGTAAACACGACCGTTTTTGTACTTGTATTTCCTTTTGTGTCTCTCGCGGTCAGGACAAGCTCATGTCCGCCCGCCTCCATCTCCAGGCTGCGCGCCTCATACGGGAGTTCGATGTACCCGCCGTCGAGCTGCGCCGTAAGGCTCTGAAGCCCTGCCACGGCATCCGAAGCTTCCGCTTCAATCGTAAATGTCCCGTGGTACTCCTGCTCCATCATATTTGTCGTGATCTCCGGCGCCGTATTGTCAATACGGAAGGACACAGTCTTTTCATCCTGCCCTTTCAGGACCGTCAGCGTATGGCTTCCGTCTGCATATGCCGCCGTGTCGATCGTAAAACGGATGCTGCTGAAAGTCTCCTCCCGCGGTGTGAACACGGCCTTTAAGATCTCTGTCTTTCCACTGGAATCTCCCATATTGATGACCTCTTCCGGATCTTCATACCCGTCCGCGCGCAGCGTCGTGCCGTCAGGCATGATCAGGCGGATGTTCTTCACGACAAAATCGTCGTTATTCTCCTCATTGTGCTCCAGCGCGTTGGCCTTGTTGCCCGCATGGATATCGATCTGGATCGTCTCGCCCTTTGTAAACCAGGACGGATCCACGTCATAGCTCACTGTCGCCCAGTTCTCATATGTACCGTCGTCAAAAATACCGAGCACATGGTCTCCGATCGCCACCGCATTCTTAAAGAATACATCTGTCTGGCTCACGTCAAAAACAATCTTCGCGCTTTTCTCGACAGACGGGACTCCGCCTTCCAGGGCCGTTCCGTCCAGAGTCACACTCTCACCTGTGACAATAAGATCCTGCTGTCCTGCGAGGATGTCGCCGTCCGCCACATTCAGCCGGATTTCTTCCTGTTCTCCGCTGACAGAAACCGTAGTCCCTGTCTCTGTGCGGACAGTCTGGAAGCCGTCGCTGACCTCAAAGTAATACTCATAGCTTTTCTTTCCGGTCAGGTCAATGGCAGCGATCACTTTCTCAAACGTATCTTCTTCTGTACCTCTTGTCAGGTTATAGATCTCGTATTCTTCCGAAGTATTGTCTTTGAATGCCAGCTTGACGGTCTTGATCGACGTCCCGTCGGCCACGGCATTCACACGGAACGCCAGCCCGTTCTCATTTTCAAACTGCGCGGGCGTCTGGTCTGTCACTGACGGCGCGGTCTGCGGCACGGTCAGTTCCGCTCCCTCCGGGCGGTCCTCTTCCTTCACAGCACCCGGATCCGGATCCGCCTGATTGTCGGCGATAGCGCTCGTCATTGTACTGCTGCTGAACATGTATTTGATGGATTTGTCCGCATAGGTGTCGTCCACGCCGGCTTCCATATTGTAGGAGACGAAATCAACTTCATCCCCCACACTTGTCGTCACGCGGAGCGCCCTGGGGCTTCCGTTTGCCATTCCTCCGGAATGGATCTCGAACAGATTCTCTCCCATCACAAGGGATGTCCCGAACTTCTCATTGAACTGTTCCGCTGTATAGCTGTCATTCGGGCCGTTTTTGATCCAGAATACGGCCGCAGCCTTGGATTCCACCCAGATATCGTCGTCAATGCTTCCCCACAGGACGTCGCTTGCGTTTCCCTGGTCCGGGTAATTATAGTAGATCTTGTAGTCTTTCAGGTTGATCCTCTGGTCAGAGTTGTTATACAGCTCAATAAATTCATAACCGTCGGATCCGTCCACATTGGAGGAATCCGGCATGATTTCCGTGATAAGCACAGCCGGAAGGCTGCTCTTGTCCACATCTGTCCTCTCAATTGCGACAGCGCTCTCCTGTGTGGCAGCCACAGAGATCCCGTCTGTCAGTTCCGCATAAAATGTAAAGCCCGTCCAGTCGCCTGTCTGGTCGTACGGAAGTTCGAATACAAGCTTATCCCCGCTGTATTTCAGGTCATAAACCGCGTATTCCTCTGCTTTGTCGGGCTTGAGATATATTTTTGCGTCTGTCACTGTATTCGCGCTGTTGGGAATAATCTCCAGCGTCCACGCCTCGCCTTTATGCTGAACCTCCGCGAAGGAAAGCTCCGGGTCAATGCTGCTCTGGGCGAACGCATAGACTCCCTCAGGCTTTTGCTCTTCCGTCATGCTGCCCGGCGTCAGAGCGCTGTCATAGGCAATGCGCACCATTTCCACATCAGCCGGATTATAGGCAAATGTGATACCTTTGTTTGCCTTTACTTCTTTTATATCCCCATCATTGTACCGCACCCGGTTTAATTCGATGCCCGTGTTTGTACATATAGACATCTGGCGCTCCTTGCTGTTATGCATTCCGTCACTGTGCACTGTAGCAAGATCCTTACCGATCTCAAAACTCTGCTCTGCGCCGGTCTTCTCCGTATAATACCTGTTAAAATCATCCGCCGTCAGTTCCCGGTTTCCATCGTTAATGATCCAGAGCAGAAGGGACTGCCCGGGCTCGATAACGATCCCATCCTGGTCCGGCTCCCATAGATCCGTCACATTATAAATGATCTGGTACTGATCCAGGCTTACCGCCCGGTCGCTTACATTGGTGATCTCAAAATATTCGTATGCATCCGCTCCGTTCTCGTTATCCGTATCCGGCACGAGCTCCGTGAGCATCAGCGGGGTGCCCGGCGCTGTTTCCGCCGCCGGAGCCGCCTGCAGCCCCGCCGCACGGACCGGGGACGCAAAAGCGCCGGCTGCGACAGCTGTTCCCAGGACCGCGGCAAGACATCTGCGGTACAATTCTTTTCTTTTCATCTCTGTTTCTCCCTGTTTAAAAAATAATACGGGACTCAGACCGGTCCTTGCTTATCTTGCCGCTCCGAGCCCCTGACAGCAGTTACTATGCAAAACTATAGCGGAATTGAGCACTCGCTGCATCAAGCGCAGGTTAATATTTGTAAAAACAGTGTTAAAAATCGAAACCGTAATGAGGACTTTTTTCGGGGGATAAACCGTGGTATAATGATTGCACGTTCGTGCAATCCGAAGCGGCTTCTCCGCTTCGCCCCGCTGCGCGGGGATTATACCGGAAGCTACGGCTTGGAAAGTAAATGCCGCATGCGCGGCGCTTCCTTTCCTGCGCACGTAGTATAATGATTGCACGTTCGTGCAATCCGAAGCGGCTTCTCCGCTTCGCCCCGCTGCGCGGGGATTATACCGGAAGCTACGGCTTGGAAAGTAAATGCCGCATGCGCGGCGCTTCCTTTCCTGCGCACGTAGTATAATGATTGCACGAATTATCTCTGATATGAAACGAGGATTTTATCTATGGCATTTGACGGAATCGTCGTGGCGAACCTTGTCCACGAGTTAAAAGAACAGTTAAAAGACGGGCGTATCTCCAAGATTGCACAGCCCGAGGCAGACGAGCTGCTCCTTACGGTGAAGACGCCGGATGGACAGAAACGGCTCTCCATCTCGGCCGATGCGTCTCTCCCCCTGATCTATCTCACCGCCAGGAATAAGCCTAGCCCCATCACGGCGCCCAATTTCTGCATGCTCCTGAGAAAGCATATCAGCGGCGGCCGCATCGTGGATGTATGGCAGCCGAAGCTGGAGAGGATCATCCATTTTACGGTAGAGCATCTGGATGAACTGGGAGACCTGTGCCGGAAGGATCTGATCGTCGAGATCATGGGAAAGCACAGCAATATTATTTTCTGTACAGAGGACGGCCGCATCATCGACAGCATCAAGCATGTGTCCGCGCAGATGAGCTCTGTCCGTGAGGTCCTCCCCGGGAGGGAGTATTTTATCCCGGACACCATGCACAAGGCAGATCCCCTGAACGTTTCCGCGGAAGAATTTGCAGCTCTGATCACAGAGAAGCCCATGCCCCTCGCCAAGGCCCTCTACACAAGCTTTACAGGAATCAGCCCCGTGACCGCGGAGGAAATCTGCTCCCTTGCCGGCGCGGACTCCTCTGTCCCGGCGAAGGAATACTCAGCCGACATCCTCCTGCACCTTTACACGCAGTTCGGGATCTACCTGTCAGCTGTAAAGGAAGGGCGCTTCTCTCCCGCCATCTACTATGACGGGCAGGAACCGAAGGAATTCTCCTCTCTTCCGCTGACTCACTTCTCCCGCTATACGAGGAAAGGATTCAGCTCTGTCTCAGAGGTGCTGGAGACCTATTATTCCACCCGCAGCCGGATCACACGCATCCGGCAGAAATCCGCGGATCTGCGCCATATCGTCCAGACCGCTCTGGAGCGCAACCGGAAGAAGTACGATCTCCAGATCCGACAGCTCAAGGATACAGAGAACCGGGACAAGTTCAAGGTCTACGGAGAGCTGATCAACACTTACGGCTATAATCTCTCCGAGGGAGCAAAGAAACTGGAGGCCCTGAACTACTACAACAATGAGATGGTCTCCATTCCTCTTGATCCGACGAAGACGCCCCAGGAGAACGCCCAGCGGTATTTTGCAAAATACAACAAGCAGAAGCGCACCTTTGAGGCGCTCTCAGAGCTCTCCCGGGAGACGAAGGACGAGATCTCCTACCTGGAATCCGTCCAGACTGCGCTTGATATCGCCATGACGGAAGATGACCTGACCGGGATCAAGGAGGAACTGGCAGGCGCAGGATATATCAAGCGAAGATTCACCCGCAAAAAGCCGAAGATCAAAAACACGCCGCTTCACTACATTTCAAGCGACGGCTATCATATGTATGTGGGAAAGAACAATCTTCAGAACGACGAACTCACATTCAGCTTTGGCTCCGGGAACGACTGGTGGTTCCACGTCAAGCAGGCACCCGGCTCCCATGTGATCGTGAAGACCGGCGGCGACGAGCTTCCGGACTCCACCTTCGAGGAAGCGGGCCGGCTCGCCGCATATTATTCCAGCATGCGGGGCGGGGAAAAGGTGGAGATCGACTATGTAGAAAAGAAACATGTGAAGAAGCCGAAAGGCGCAAAGCCTGGCTTTGTCGTGTATTACACGAACTACTCTCTGGTCATCGACAGCGATATCAGCGGGATCCGGGAAGTGACGGATGAATCATAAGAGAAAACATATCCTTATGAAAAAGGCCTTTCGCATAGGAAAATACGTACCGTATGACAAAAGCGCGGGACATGTGATCCCTGATACAGATCACATGCCTCGCGCTTTTTTATTCTTTTCTGCTTCAGTCCGTCCGGCACATCGCCGGCTCTCTATTCCTGGCCTGCCAGATAATCAATGAACTGCTGCGCCGTTCTTCCTGAGAGCCCGCCGTGGGAGAGTTCCCACTTGTTGGCCTCCAGCAGGAGCTGTTCCTCAGGCATATTTATACCGTTCTTTTCTGCCAGTGACCTGACGATCTCCTGGAACTCCTTCTTGTTCGGAGAGCCGAAATAGATGGTGACGCCGAACCTGGCGACAAGGGAGAGCTTCTCCTGAACTGTGTCGTTGGTGTGCAGATCTTCGTCCCGGTCCGCCTTATCCCGGAAGGTCTCCCGGATCAGATGGCGGCGGTTCGATGTAGCGTAGATGAGCACATTTTTCGGCTTTTTCTCAAGTCCGCCCTCGATGACCGCCTTCAGATACTTGTATTCAATCTCGAACTCTTCGAAGGAGAGATCGTCCATATAGATGATGAACTTATAATTGCGGTTCTTGATCTGTGCGATCACATCGTTCAGATCCTGGAACTGATGTTTATACACCTCGATCATGCGGAGTCCCTGGTCATAGTACTGATTCAGTATCGCCTTGATGGAAGAAGATTTCCCTGTACCCGCGTCGCCGTACAGCAGACAGTTGTTCGCCTTCTTTCCCTCCACGAAAGCCTTTGTATTATCGATCAGTTTCTTCTTTGCAATCTCGTACCCTACCAGGTCATCCAGATGTACATGGGCGATATTGGTGATGGGGACGATCTCCACATCGCCCTGTTCCGGATGCTCCACGCGGAACGCCTTGTGGAGTCCCAGCTTGCCGACGCCGAATTCTCTGTAGAACTGTGTCATCGCCTTCTTGAACTCTGCCGCGTCCGCTGCCGAGCCAAGTTTTCTGCTCAGGTCACAGATCCGGTCCTTCACCCGTCTGTTGAAGACTTTGCCGCCTCCGGTCACATTTTTATAATCCATGAGCACCTGGATGCACTCCGCCTCCAGACGCTTCTCCAGTTCTGTAAAGTCATAGTCGAACAGTTCCTTGAAGATGGCGAAGTCATGGAGCGCGATCTGGTTGATGCTTCCGTCCACCTCGCCCACGATCTCGCAGGACGTACTGTACGCGTTCTCGTCGTTCACGAGAAGGAAGGTAAGATATGTATGCCACAGGTTTCCCTCAAATCCATGACTCACAGAAAGCTCCAGCAGTCTGTTCACGCACTCAAAGAGCAGGCTCCTTAAATCCTCTTTATTGTAATATTCGCTCTCCTGATTTTCGATCAGAAAGGTCATATCCCGGAGAATCTCTCCGTGTTCCATATTTTTATATAACATCAGTTCATTTGTCCGCATTGTATCTCCTCTTTTCTTAATAGTTTCCCAGTATCTTCAGGTTTCTTGCCTCTTCGCGGAGTCCGCGGATCGCATTTTTCACTGCCGGATCCTCCATATTGCCGTCAAAATCGACAAAGAAGCAGTATTCCCAGTTCTTTCCCTCCACAGGACGTGATTCGATCTTGCTCATGTTCAGATCATTATAGATAAAATGCGAGAGTATATTGTAGAGGGAACCGCTGGTGTGCGGCACCTCGAAACGGATGCTGATCTTGGACGCATTCTTCAGGAAGATCTTCTGGTTTGTGACGACGATAAATCTAGTACAGTTATCCGGCTCGTCATTGATCTTATCTACAAGGACGGATAATCCGTGTACCTTCGCAGCATAAGCGCTGCACACTGCCGCCTGGGTCCTGTCCTGATCCTGCAGCACTTTCTTCGCAGCGATCGCCGTATTCACCACGCTGATCTTCTGCCAGTCCGAATGGTCGTCCAGGAAGCGTCTTGTCTGCATCAGGGCCTCCGTCTTAGAATAGACTGTACGGATATCGGAAATTGACGTCCCGGGAAGGCCTGCAAGTGTATGCACGACCGGGAGTATTGTCTCCGCCACGATATAGTTTTCAAATTCATCCAGAAGGTCATACATCTCATTGACCGGGCCCGCAGAGGAATTCTCGATGGGCAGGACCGCATAATCTGCGGATCCCTCCTCGATCGCCTCCATGGCTTCCCGGAATGTCCGGACATGGAAGCTGTTCACGTTCTTGCCAAAATACTGCTCCATAGCCGCCTGGCTGTAGGCTCCTTCGGTCCCCTGATAGACTACCCTCGCATTCTCCGCATCTAGTGAATCTACCTGGATAAAGGGCAGCCTTCCCAGGGCTCCCGCCTCTACAAGCTGCCTGTACTGCAGCTTCCTGCTCATGGACATGAGCTGCCGGTAAAGTTCCCGTACTCCCTTCTTGTTAAACTCTCCTTCCACTTTGGAAGCCACGTCTGTCAGCTTCTCGTTCTCCCGCTGCCTGTCGTAGACCTTGCGCCCGGTATGGACCTTATATTCTCCTACCGCCTCGCAGACTTCCATTCTTTTCTCATATAATCTCACAAGCTGGTCATCGATCGTGTCCAGCTCCGCTCTCAGTTCTTCCAATGATGCCATTGTCTTTCTCCTTTCGCCGGCGTCTGCGCCTCACTTCACCAGGCGCGCTGCCATCTGACAGTATAATATATTTCCTGTATAAAATCTACACCCTGAATACATACTTTTCATTATGATGAAGAATAAATTTATACTGTGCGGCACCCTCGGCTGGTGCATGGAAATCATTTTTACCGGACTTGGCTCCCTGAAAGACCACGAACACCGTCTCACTGCCCGGACATCTATCTGGATGTTTCCCATCTACGGAATGGCATGCTTTCTCAGGCCGCTGTGCCGCCTCATGAAAGGGAAAAACCTTCTCCTGCGGGGTTCTGTCTACACCTGCTGCATCTTTGCAGGGGAATTTGTGAGCGGGAGTCTCCTGAAGCGCCACGGCGCCTGTCCCTGGGACTACAGCAGGGCAAAATACAACATCAAAGGCCTGGTCCGTCTTGACTATGCTCCCCTGTGGTTCGGGGCAGGACTTCTGTTCGAAAAGATAATACGGTAAATTTTCGGTTGAAAATCAGGGCGTTTTAGTATATGATGAAGTAGAACTTGAGCAGGTCTTACGATAAGGCCTGCTTATAGAAAATAGGGAGGAACACAAATGAACGTTACAGAATGTATTAAAGCCCGCAGAAGCATCCGCAGATACAAGCCGGAGCCGGTGGATCATTCTCTGATCGATTCTATTGTTTCGATGGCATCTTATTCCCCTTCCTGGAAAAACACTCAGATCACCCGTTACACCGCGATCGAAGATTCTTCACTTCTAAACGAGATCGCAGACAAGTATACCCCTGATTACAATTCAAAGATCATCCGTCAGGCACCCATGCTGATGGCCGTCACCTTTATCAAGGGCAGGAGCGGCTTTGAACGGGACGGCTCTTACTCTACCAAAAAGGGCGGCAGCTGGCAGATGTTCGACGTAGGAGCCGCCTGTCAGACCTTCTGCCTTGCGGCAAAGGAAAAGGGGCTTGGCACCGTGATCATGGGGATCTTTGACGAGGACGGGATCTCAGAGCTTTTACATATTCCCGAGGAGCAGGAACTGGCTGCATTGATCGCCATCGGATGGCCGGATATCGATCCCGACGCTCCGAAGAGGAAAACGACCGAAGAGCTGCTTCAATACAGATAAGATTAAGTGATAGCTGCATATCACGAAGGAGGTTATTTATGAGACATTTGATGAGTCCGCTGGATTTCTCAGTGGAAGAACTTGACAATCTGCTGGATCTCGCGCAGGATATCGAGGCAAACCCGGCAAAATACGCACACGCATGCGAGGGCAAGAAGCTCGCGACTCTTTTCTACGAGCCCAGCACCCGCACCCGTTTAAGCCATGAAGCGGCAATGCTGAACCTTGGCGGAAGCGTTATGGGATTCGCGTCCTCAGACTCCAGCTCCGCTTCCAAGGGAGAGAGCGTTGCCGACACGATCCGCGTGATCTCCTGCTACGCAGACATCTGCGCCATGAGACATCCGAAGGAGGGCGCGCCTATGGTCGCATGCCAGCACTCCACCATTCCTGTCATCAACGCAGGAGACGGCGGACATCAGCACCCGACACAAACGCTGACTGACCTGCTCACGATCCGGAACCTGAAAGGCCGCCTCAACAATATGACGATCGGCCTGTGCGGTGACCTGAAGTTCGGACGTACCGTCCACTCTCTGATCAACGCCCTTGTGAGATATGAAGGAATCCGCTTCATCCTCATCTCACCGGAAGAGCTGAGGCTTCCAGACTATATCCGTCATGAGGTCCTTGACCGCAACAATATTCCATATGAAGAAGTCGTTCGTCTGGAGGATGCGCTGCCGAGCCTTGACATCCTTTACATGACCCGTGTACAGAAAGAGCGTTTCTTCAACGAGGAAGATTATGTGCGCATGAAAGATTTCTACATCCTGGACAAAGAGAAGATGAAACTCGCGCCGGAGGATATGTACGTGCTCCATCCGCTCCCGAGAGTAAACGAGATCGCAGTGGAGGTCGACGACGATCCGCGCGCCGCATATTTCCGCCAGGTACAGTACGGCGTATACGTGCGCATGGCCCTGATCCTGACACTGCTGGATATTCATGTAGACTGATCATCAGATACGAAAAAACCGTAAATTCGATTTAATTAAAGAGAGGAACAGATAAATGGTAAAAAATACATTGAATGTAGGAAGGATCTCCGAAGGCTTTGTTCTCGACCACATTGAGGCAGGCAGGAGCATGGATATCTACAAATATCTCCATCTTGACAAGCTGGACTGCTGCGTAGCGATCATCAAGAACGCAAAGAGCAGCAAGATGGGAAAGAAAGACATCATCAAGATCGAATGCCCGATCGACTTCATGGATCTGGATATTCTCGGATTCATCGACCACAATATCACGGTAAACATCATCGAGAATGAGCAGATTGTTGACAAGAAGCAGCTCAAGCTTCCGAAAGAGATCAAAAATGTCATCCGCTGCAAGAACCCGAGGTGCATCACCTCCATCGAGCAGGGACTTGATCATGTGTTCGTCCTCACAGACGAGGAGAACCAAATCTACAGATGTAAATACTGCGAAGAGAAATACCGCAGAAGAAGATAATCAAAGATGGCGATGTTAAATCATCAAATCATTTGATGGAGCGATACTCTCGTTTCATGCTGCTAAAAAAACGGAAGAAAATCCACTTGATCCTGTGGATTACTTCCGTTTTTTCGCACTTTATATTCCGTTCATTCTCAGCACTCTTCTGCGATCTTATAGATCAGCCGTTCGGTATCCGCCCAGCCGAGGCACGGATCCGTGATCGATTTTCCATAGACTCTGTTCTCATCGATCCTCTGGCATCCCTCTTCTAGATAGCTCTCGATCATCACTCCCTTGATGAGTCCTTTGAGCTCCGTATTATAATTTCTGCTGTGGAGCACCTCGCTCACGATACGGATCTGCTCCTTAAACTGCTTGTCCGAGTTGGAGTGGTTCGCATCCACAATGGCTGCCGGATTCTTCAGGTCTCTGTTCCTGTACATATCCAGCAGGCGGATCAGGTCCTCATAGTGATAGTTGGGGATACACTTGCCGTACTTGTCCACGCCGCCTCTTAAGATGACATGGGCGAGATCGTTCCCGTCCGTGGTCACGTCCATCCCTCTGTAAATAAAGCGGTGTGAGCTCTGCGCCGCCTTCACTGAATTGAGCATCACCGAGAAGTCGCCGCTGGTCGGATTCTTCATCCCCACAGGAATATCCATGCTGCTCGCTGTCAGTCTGTGCTGCTGATTCTCCACAGAGCGGGCCCCCACCGCTTCATAGGAAAGGATGTCGTCAAGATAACTTCTGTTCTCTGGATAGAGCATCTCGTCCGCCGCAGTCAGCCCGCTCTCACGAATAGCGCGTGTGTGCAGCCTCCGGATCGCGATGATCCCTTCCAGGAGATTCGGCTCCCGGTCCGGTTCCGGCTGGTGGAGCATTCCCTTGTATCCCTCGCCGGTCGTCCGCGGCTTATTGGTATAGATTCTGGGAATGAGCATCAGACGGTCCGACACTCTGTCGTTCACCGCTGCCAGCCTGCTCACATATTCGCACACCGACTCCTCATTGTCCGCAGAGCAGGGTCCCACGATGACGATAAACTTATCTGACTTTCCCGAAAAAATATCTCTGATCTCCCGGTCTCTCTTTTCCTTGATCCGCAGGATCTCCTCTGAGAGAGGATACTCTGCTTTCAGTTCTGCCGGAAGGGGCAGTTCTGCATTGATCTTCATTCCCATAGCAATTATTCTCCTGTCGTGATTTATAAATGGATCTCTCTATACTCCCGCCCGGCTGCCGCCGTCCGGATATAAAAAGAGTGTCAAGCAAGACGATAAGCCGGGTTATGTCGTTGGACAATCATCTATCTAGGCACGGCGTCGCCGCCGTGCTCAAGCGACCAACCTGAAGCGTGACGGGCCGCCACACAGCTTCTTTCCGGTCTTGCTTCGGATGGGGTTTACATGTGCCCTCGCTGTTACCAGCGAGGCGGTAGTCTCTTACACTGCCTTTCCACCCTTACCCGGGCAGATGTATGCAGAGATCTTCTCTTCGGATCTCTGCATACATCTGCCCGGGCGGTTTATTTCTGTTGCACTGGCCTTGGAGTCACCTCCACCGGACGTTATCCGGCATCCTGCCCTGTGAAGCCCGGACTTTCCTCGTCTGCTGCCTTTCGGCGCATGCAGCCGCGATTGTCTGTCTTACTTGACACATTTTTCAATTATACTCTTGAATGGCGCTGCTGTCCAGCCTTTTTCAGGAAAACCGGAAGCGCTCTCCTGTCACAGGCCTTCGTCCGCGATCAGATTCCCGCTGTCAGCCGCTGTCGTGGCAAGCTTATCGCAGCGCTCATTCTGGGGATGTCCGTCATGTCCCTTGACCCAGTGAAACGTCACACTGTGAGGCTCCTTCGCCGCCAGCAGGCGCTTCCACAGATCCACGTTCTTTACAGGCTCATTCTTTCCCCGCTTCCAGTTCTTCTTAATCCATCCTTCCACCCAATGCTGGTTGAACGCGTTCACCACATACTGGGAATCCGAATAGACCTCCACCGTACACGGACGGTTCAGGGCTTCCAGCCCGGCAATCACCGCCATCAGTTCCATACGGTTGTTTGTCGTCTTCACATATCCGCAGGACAGTTCCTTTACATGAAGCTGTCCCTTTGTATCCACATATTCAAGCACGGTCCCATAACCGCCCGGGCCGTCCGGGTTGCCCCGCGCCGCCCCGTCTGTATAGATTTTTACAAGCATAGTTCCAGCCTTTCTGCTCTTTTATTCTTCCAGCAGGAAGGTCTGTCCCTCCCGCTCGATCCGGACGATCCGGTCCTCATATTCCTGGGCGCATCTCTCGAGGGAAAGTCTGTCGAATATTGAATACTTTTCCCAGAAATGCATGGGGAATACCCTCTTTGTGTCCGTGCGCTTCATAAAGCAGTCCAGTCCCCAGCAGTACTGCTCTCCCAGCCTCGGATCCACCGGCACGAATGCCGCATCGATCTTCTCCTTCTGAAGCTTGTTGATCTCCGACTGATAGGCGCGCCGCATCCGTGTATTCTCTTCCTTTGTCTCCCCTTCCCAGTGCCACCAGTTCAGGTCTCCTGCATGGTAGAGCGTCCTGCCGCGGTAATGGACCAGAAAGGCCACGCCTTCATCCGTGGAGCGGAGCGTGCGGATACGGCAGCCGAATACGACAGTCTCTTCATTCGGCTTCATGGAAACCACGTCCTCCGCCTCCCTGACGAAAATATCTGATGAGAGCACAAAACGGATTCTCGAAAAGCTGTCCCGCAGCGTAAAGATTTCTTTTCTGTAGTGATCATAGTGGGCGTGGCTGACAAACACAAGAATCTTTTTCTCTGTATCCATCTTCGGCAGACTGCCCTTATAATAGTCAAACAGGAAATAGGTGTCTTCCAGCTCAACAAGAAAGCCGCTGTGTCCAAGATATGTTACCCCCATCATAAGCTCATCGTCTCCACGACCTGGACTACTTCCGGAAGGATGTATTCCATATCTTCCTTGGATATCTTTGCGCTCTCCGGAAGGTTGATGATCAGTGTTTTCTTCCGGATCCCCGCTGCGGAACGGTCCAGTATGATCTTCTTCGAATACCGGATGTTATAGGCTCTCAGCGCTTCCGGGATCCCGGGCAGGAGACGGTCCGCCGTCTCGGTCACCGCATCCGGTGCACAGTCTCTCTCCCGATATCCCACGGATCCTGTCGTGAGGATCAGGTCCACTGACCGGGAGTCCGCCAGCTGTCTTATCACAGAGGCAAGGACCTCCTTCTCCTGGGGCAGCACGCCTGCTGCCTTTACCTCGAATCCCACCTGGACCAGCATTCTCTTGAGCGCTGTAGCGGCTGCGCTCTCCGCCTTTGCCTTGTATTTTCCTGTATCTATGGTAAATATCGCTGCTTTCATCGTTCGTACCCCTTTCTTTCTCTTATCTGCTTCTTCCCCCGCGGCCGCATCCTTCTTCCGGATCGACCGTCTCCTTGATCTGCCTTACTCTCCCAGTATCCTTCTGGCAGATGCATTTGCCTCCCTGTAGATCTCCTCAGCAGAAGAATCAAGGAAAAATTCCCCATTTCGGTACAGCACTTTTCCCCCGATCATCGTCATCTTCACATTCTGCTTGCTGCCGCTGTACACGATATTCTTCTCGATGTTCTGGATCGGCTGCATGTTCGGCTGCATCAGATCGATCATGATCAGATCTGCCTTCTTTCCTTCAGCGAGCGTGTCGCATTCCGGAAGCCCCATTGCACGGGCACCGTTTACCGTCGCCATCTTCAGCACTTCCATCGCCGGAACCGCCTCCGGATCATCGCACACTGCTTTCTGCAGGCCCGTTACCAGGAACATCTCTCGGAACATATCCAGACAATTATTGCTGGCGGGCCCGTCCGTTCCGATTGCCATCGGGATACCCATATCGAGATAACGCTTCACCGGCGCGATCCCGCTTGCAAGCTTCAGGTTGGACGCAGGATTCGTCACGATCCAGAGTCCTCTCTCCTTTACAATATCAAAATCCCCGTCATCCATGTGGACTCCGTGGAACAGGCCGCCGCCGTGACGGAAAAGTCCCAGAGAATCCATATATGCCACCGGAGTCATTCCTGTGCGCTCCCTGCACTCTTCCACTTCCTTCTTCGTCTCGGAACAGTGCACATAGACCGGAGCCTGATATTTCTCTGAAAGAGCTGCGATCCCCTCCATCAGTTCACGGCTTGTCGTATATTCTGCATGGAATCCGAGCTGATAGGTGATCAGACGGTCCTTGTCCTGGTTGTACGTATGGTAATCCGCTTCCACTTCTTCCAGCGTTCCGCCGAAATTGTTGATACTCTCACAGAACACATTCCGGAATCCGGTATCCCTGGCGGCTCTGGCACCTGCCGCTCTGTGCATATACATATCGAACATCGCTGTGATCCCGCTGGTCAGATATTCCATCACCGCCAGCTTGGTCAGCCAGTAGATGTCATGGTCTGTCAGTTTTGCCTCAGCCGGAAACACCCTTGTGTTCAGCCACTCGTCCAGCTTCATGTCATCTGCATGGGAGCGCAGGAAAGTCATCGCGGAATGAGTGTGGGCATTCTTGAACCCGGGCATGATCAGGTTTCCCTCCGCGTTGATCTGCTCGTCCCACTCTTTTCCGCTGCAGTCCTTCCCCGCTCCCGCATATGTGATCGTATCCCCTTCGATCCAGAGTTCTCCCTCAAAGATTCCTCTGCCTTCTTCCATCGTAAGTATTCTCGCATTATAAATTCTTGTATTCATCTTTCTTACCTCACATTTTTTCGATGATCCTGGTCACAAGGCGCTCAAATTCAGCGGAACGCCTGTCCGCCACGGCCTGTACATCCAGATGGCTCAGCTCCTCGTCAGACAGGCCGCTGGCCATATTCGAGATGCAGGAGATCCCGCACACTCTCAGCCCGGCGTGCCGCGCGGCGACTGCCTCGCAGGCTGTGCTCATCCCGACGGCGTCCGCTCCGCAGGCCGCATACATCCGGATCTCCGCCGGGCTCTCAAAATTCGGCCCTGTCGTCTGGAGATATACTCCCTCGCGGATCTCGATCTTCTCCTCCTGCGCCACAGTCCGGATCAGTTCCATCAGTTCTGTATCATAGATATGAGTCATATCCGGGAACCGCTCCCCCAGCTCAGATACATTCTCTCCGATCAGCGGTGACGGCACAAAGCTGGAGATCTGATCTGTGATCATCATGAAGTCTCCCACGTGAAATTCCCGGTTGATCCCTCCGGAAGCATTGGTCAGGAACAGCGTCCCGATCCCCATCCGCTTCATCAGGCGGACAGGAAGCACCACTTCCTCCATGGAATATCCTTCATAGTAGTGCACTCTTCCTTTCATGACCACTGCCGGCACATCTCCAATGTACCCCAGCAGGAACTTTCCATCGTGCCCCTGCACGGTAGACACGGGAAATCCCGGAATATCCCCGTACGGGATCTCCTGCTCCACTCTCATGTTCTTCGCATACCCGCCCAGTCCTGATCCCAGGATCAGCCCGACCTGCGGGACAAAATCAGTTACAGATCTATAATATTCATAACATTTCTGAAGTCTTTCGTACTGTCTGCTCATAACTTCCTCCTTTAATGAAAGAATGCTCTATGCAGGAAGGCGCTTCTGCCTTTTTGCTGAAGCGCCTTCCTGCATCCCCGCGGAGCGTATATCAGGTGGGGGATTGACACCCGCCACTGATACTGCTTTGTTGCTCACCGCCTATAGAGGCGGGAGTCATCTCCCCACCTGATATAAAAGCATTCCACTAATTGGATACTAGACCATTTTTTCGGTCTTGTCAAGGAAGAGTGGACTGTCAGATAATGATGCACACCATGCCGCCGTTGGAATCATTCACAATCTTCTGCATGGAATCCTGGAGCTTTGACTGGCTCTCATCATTGATCATGGCAATCTTGCTGCGAATTCCGTCCATCACCAGCTCCTCAACAGATTTTCCGAAAATATTGGTGCCCCATACCCCCTCCGGAGTCTCGCTCTCCTGACGGATATATTCGACCAGGTCCTCTGCCTGCTTCTCGTTCCCCACGATCGGAGCGATCTCTGTCTCAATGTTGGCTCGGATCATATGGATCGACGGAGCTTCTGAGCGTATCTTCACTCCGTATTTGCTTCCCTGTTTGATGATCACCGGATCATCCAGCCTGATCTCCTCCTTCTTCGGGCTGACCACGCCGTATCCCTTGATCTTCACATCCGCAAACGCATCTTTGATCTGGCTGAACTCTTCCTTCATGGCGGAGAGTTCCTTCATGGTTGAGATCAGCTCATACTCTCCCTTGATCTGTGTACCGGTCAGCTCGCTGAGCACTTCATAGTAGTATTTCTGCTCAAACCCGATCCTCACCCGCACCTTTCCTGTGTCCATCTCCACCTTCTCGACAGAGATCTCATTTATGTACGGACTGTCAGCCTTCTCCTCGCAGGATACGGCGCTGCGGATATCATCCATATTCTCCATGAACCTTCTGATATGCTCCAGGAGGTCCTGCTTGATCCTGTGGTCGCGGGAGAGCATCTCCACCCATTTTGGCAGATAAAACTCTACCTCCGTGACAGGAAACTGGTAGAGGATCTGCCGCATGATCTCGTTGATGTCCTCTGCCTTGAGCTGTTCGCAGTTGACCGGGAATACCGGCGCGTTATATTTCTGCTGCAGTTCTTCCTTTAATGCCTTCGCTTCCTCCCCGTACGGCTTGAGGCAGTTGAGCAGTATGAGAAACGGCTTCCCGATGGACTGGAGCTCTTTTACGGTCTTCTCCTCCGCCGGAATATAGCTTTCCCTCGGCAGGTCCGTCACGCTGCCGTCCGTCGTGACGACAAATCCGATCGTCGCGTGATCGCGGATCACCTTCTGTGTACCTATGGCTGCGGCTTTCGTGAACGGGATCTCGTACTCGAACCAGGGAGTCTTCACCTGGCGCTCTGTATCATTCTCAATATGCCCTGAAGCTCCCTCGACCATATACCCCACACAGTCGATGAGCCGGATCTTCACCTCCACATCGTCAGAGAGCTTTACTGACGCAGCCTCCTTGGGTACGAACTTCGGCTCTGTCGTCATGATCGTCGTCCCTGACGCCGACTGCGGCAGTTCATCCTTCGTCCGCTCTCTGGCGTGCTCATCCGTCATGTTGGGAAGCACAAGCAGATCCATGAATCTCTTGATAAAAGTCGACTTGCCTGTCCGCACCGGACCGACGACACCGATATAGATCTCCCCGTTTGTCCGGACCTTCATATCTCTGTATACCTGAAATGAATCCATAGAAATACCCCCTTGTTCTGCTGATAACAATGTATGCAGCCAGAAAAGGGGGTATGACTGTTATCTTCTATTTTTCTTCATCCGGCCAGAGGAGAGTTCCGTTCTCGCTCTTTGACTCTCTCTGCATCAGGTCGTCCACTGCCTCCGCAGGGCTCTTTCCCTCGAAGAGGACCTGATTCACCTCGTCCACGATCGGCATGGATACATTATACTTTTTCGCAAGCCTTGCCGCGGCTTTTGCTGAATAGACGCCTTCCACGACCATTTTGACCTCATCCATGGCCTCCTGCATGGTCCTGCCCTGTCCGATCAGATAGCCTGCTTTCCGGTTCCGGCTGTGCACGCTGGCACAGGTAACGATCAGATCTCCAATACCGGTCAGTCCGACAAAACTCTCGATCTTTCCTCCCATCTTCACGCCAAGCCTGGCGATCTCCGCGATTCCTCTTGTGATCAGCGCTGCCTTCGTGTTATCGCCGTAGCCGAGACCGTCCGCGATACCGGCAGCCAGAGCGATCACATTTTTCAGCGAACCTCCCAGCTCGATCCCGAGTATATCCGGGCTTGTATAGACACGGAATACCTTGCTGATGAACATGGACTGGAGATATTCTGCTGTCTTTCTCGTCTTCGCCCCGATCACGCAGGTCGTCGGAAGCCTTCTGCCGACCTCCTCAGCATGGCTCGGTCCCGAGAGCACCGCCACATCCGCCTGCGGGATCTCTTCCTCGATCTGGCAGGACAAAGTCTTCAGTGTTGACTCTTCGATCCCTTTTGCCACATCCACGATGATCTGTCCGTCCGCCACATAAGGCTTCATGCTTCTTGCCGTGGACCTCGTATACACGGAGGGAACAGCCAGCACGAGGAAATCCTTACCCCGGACCGTCTTCTCCATATCGCCTGTGAATACCATATCCTCAGGCAGTTTCACGCCCGGAAGCTTCAGAAGATGCTCTCTCTTTTCGTCCAGCATCTTCACCTCGCTCTCATCGATCGACCAGACTGTCACGGAATGCCCATTGTCATGAAGGAGGACCGACAGCGCCGTGCCCCAGCTCCCGGCTCCAAGTACGCCTACATTTGCCATAATCTCACTACTCCTTTTTCTTCGCTCCGAACTTATTCTCGGTCCCTGCCAGCAGTCTCTTGATATTCTCTCTGTGACGGTACCACGCCAGCGCCGTCAGCGCGAAGAGAATGATATCCAGTTCATAGACACGCTGTGCATCCATATCAAACCATCCGAGCTGTCCTGCCAGGATCATTTCGATAAGGAACACTGTATATGCAGTAAGAGAACCGACTGATATGTAGCGGGTGATCACCACCGGGATCAGGAAACATGCCAGTGTGACCGGGATCAGGATCAGGCTGGCCGGAAGGTTCCAGAAACTGTTCGCAGCCACCAGACCTGCCATCACGGCGATTCCCTTTCCTCCCTTGAACCCCAGATAAAACGGGAAATTGTGTCCCAGCGTGACGCCTGCTCCCGCATACATCGCAAGGAGCGGCAGGCAGTCGCTTCCCCGGTACATCAGGCAGACGATCACCACCGCGGCGGCACATTTGAGGACATCGCCGAAAAATGTCATTATCCCGGCTTTCCATCCGATCACGCGCAGCGCATTGGTAGTACCCGCGTTCCCGCTTCCCTTTTTTCTGATGTCAATATGATTCATTCTCCCAACAAGGTAGCCGGTCTGAAGCAAACCGCATACATAGCCGACCGCCAGACAAATCAAACGTTCCATAACCTTCTACTGCTCCTTTTCCTTTCTTTCCCTGATGAAGAACTTCAGAGAAGTTCCGCGGAAGCCAAACGCCTCTCTGATCTTGTTCTCCAGATACCGTGTATATGAAAAATGCATCAGTTCCTTATCATTCACAAAGATGACGAAGGTAGGCGGTTTGACGGAAACCTGTGTAATGTAGTACAGTTTCAGCCTCTTGCCCTTGTCCGACGGCGGCTGCTGCATTGCCACAGCCTCGGTCATGATCTCGTTGAGCACGCCTGTTGCGATCCTCAGCGTCTGATTCTCAATGACCATATCGATCATATCGTAAAGTTTGTTCAGTCTCTGTCCGGTCACTGCCGATACATACATGATCTCCGCATAAGGCATGTAGGAAAGAGTCTGCCGGATCTTCGCCTCGTACTCTCGCATCGTCCGGTCATTCTTCTCGATGGCATCCCATTTGTTCACCACGATGATGATCCCCTTGCCGCGCTCATGAGCGATCCCCGCGATCTTCGCATCCTGCTCTGTCACGCCCTCCGTGGCATCGATGACCATGAGAACCACATCCGCCCGTTCCACAGCGGTCACTGTGCGGATGATGCTGTAGCGTTCCAGTTCTTCCTTGATCTTGTTCTTTCTTCTGAGCCCTGCGGTATCGATAAAGATATACTCTCTTCCGTTGTGCACGATCTCTGTGTCCACTGCATCTCTGGTGGTACCTGCAATATCGGAGACGATCACCCGGTTCTCCCCGAGAAGACGATTGATGATCGAAGATTTTCCCACATTGGGCTTTCCCACGATGGCGATGCGGGGACGGTCGTCCTCCTCGTCCTCTCCGGCCCCTTCCGGAAAATGTGCAGTCACTGCATCAAGCATATCTCCAAGTCCGAGCCTGGAAGACGCTGACACAGGGATCGGATCCCCGATCCCCAGATTGTAGAACTCATACACATCCGGCATATATTTTTCAAAATTATCTACCTTGTTCACCACCAGGACGACCGGCTTCCCGGAACGTCTCAGCATATCCGCAACCTTGGAATCCGCGTCCACAAGGCCCTGCCGCACATCGGTGAGGAATACAATCACATCCGCCGTATCAATGGCGATCTGCGCCTGCTCCCTCATCTGAGAGAGGATCACGTCCCTGCTGTCCGGCTCGATTCCTCCTGTATCGATCATGGTGAACTCTCTGTTGAGCCATGATACATCCGCATAGATCCTGTCCCTTGTCACTCCGGGCGTATCCTTGACGATGGAGATCTTCTCTCCCGCCAGCGCGTTGAAAAGAGTTGATTTCCCCACATTCGGCCGCCCAACTATGGCAACTACCGGTTTACTCATTGTATTTTTACCTTCCTTTATTATTCTCCATTTCTTCTGTCTCCGGACCTAATATGGCATCTATCAGATCCTGCCCGCTTGATTTTACAATATCGACCGGAACTTGTAAAGCGTCAGATACTTCTTTCACGGTAATATCGTCAAGAAAGACATCCTCGTCCGCCTTGAGCATATTGCACGGCAGGAGCAGCCTGCTGCCCACCTCTTTCCCCTTGAGCTGGGCGATGATATCCTGTCCGGTGATCAGTCCTGACACGGTGATCCTCTCCCCGAAGAAATCATTTCTGATACAGTACACATGTACCTTCACTCCGGGGTAACGCTCCTGGATCCGATCCGCCATACGGCGGATATAGGGATATGCCAGTTTCCCAGTCGCAGCAGAGATCTCACCGGATCTGTCGCCGTCCCCGAGCCGTTCCATTCCCTCCTCAAATTCATTGAACAGAAGGCGGAGCATTCCCACGCCGTTCTCCAGCTGGAGATATCCGTCGTACCGCTCTTCCTCAGGGACTTCTTCCTCTGCCAGGAGATACCACTCGTCGCCCGCATGTATAAAATGGATCCCGTACTCTTCATAGATCTTCTTCTGCCAGCGGTGGATCACACGGAGTACTTCCCTCGCTTCTTCTCTTGTAAACGGTTCCAGAGGGTACAGTCCCTCCCGGAACCTGGTCAGTCCCACAGGAACGACCGAGACGCTCTTCAGAAGCGGAAGATACTTTGTCAGATCGCGGATGGTGCGTTCCAGCTCCTCCCCGTCGTTCACTCCTCTGCAGAGGACGATCTGGCCGTTCATCTCGATCCCGCCCTGATACAGAATATCCACTTTCTTCAGCGCGTCACCGGCGAAGCGGTTGTGCAGCATCCGGCACCTCAGCTCCGGATTCGTCGTATGGAAAGAAATATTGATCGGCTCGAGCCGGTATCTGACGATCCTCTCCACGTCATGATCGCTCATATTGGTCAGTGTAATATAGTTTCCCTGAAGAAACGAGAGGCGGGAATCATCGTCTTTAAAATAGAGCGTATCCCTCATCCCCGGCGGCATCTGATCGATAAAACAGAAGATGCACCGGTTGCGGCAGGAACGGTATTCATCCATCAGTCCCTCTCCGAAACTGATCCCGAGAGATTCGTCCGCATCTTTCTCGATCTCCAGCTCCCACTGTTCCCCGTCAGCTTTCTCTATAAGAAGGAGAAGCTCCTCGCTCTCCTCATAGAACTGGTAGTCAAAGATGTCCTCGATCTCCTGGCCGTCGATCGCCAGGAGCCTGTCTCCCGGTTCGATCCCGAGTTCTTCGGCAATGCTGCCCGCTTCTACATTTTTCACGATATGTTCATGCTTTTTCATCTATCCTGTGAACTCCTACTCTGGTCCTTCAGCGCGCTGAAGGCACGCCATAACATACTGAAGTTCACTCCCGCGCTGTCCCGAAAGCACATCTGCAGGGCATTTCCGCGCCTGTGAGTGAACCATATCCATATTTCTGTTCACACCTAACCGCCGCCCGCATGCGCACTCGTCGCGCTGCCGCGCTCCAGTTCCGCACTTCGTGCTAAGACTGCTTATGTGGTCGGCGGCTGCGAGTTCCACTCGCACTCATGGATAGAAAACTGCCTCTTACATGCAGGCATGACGCTGCAGTTTCCTATCCATGAGTACGGTGTGAACTGTAACACGTCAATAGTATATCACAATTCCCGTTCCGCGCAAAGCTATGCTTGAATTTATAAATAAAAAATGATATAACGGTATATGTAAACAAGTCAGTCCGGGTATCCGGATATCATAATATCACAGGAGAAAATCATGTCAAATATCGAATTGTTAGAAAGAACTCTTCCGGTAGCTCCTCTGAAGCTGGCGGCTATGGAAAGCTGCCGCAGCATGGGGCAGAAAGTGAACGATTATCTCGTTTCCTTCCGGGAGAACACCATCAACGAAGTAAAAGAATCCCCTCTGTATGTCAATTATCAGTCGAATAATTATCTCGTGGACTGCAGCTGTCCCCGTTTCGGCTCAGGCGAGGCAAAGGGCGTTCTGAAAGAGACGATCCGCGGCACAGACCTTTTCATCATGACCGATGTGTGCAACTACAGCCTCACCTACACGGTGAACGGCCACCTGAACCACATGTCGCCGGATGACCATTACCAGGATCTGAAGAGGATCATCTCTGCAGCGACAGGAAAAGCGCACAGGATCAATGTGATCATGCCTTTCCTCTATGAGAGCCGTCAGCACAAACGCACGAAGAGAGAATCTCTGGACTGTGCCCTTGCGCTGGAAGAGCTGCACGCAATGGGCGTGTCGAATATCATCACCTTTGACGCCCATGATCCGCGCGTTCAGAATGCGATCCCGCTGAGCGGATTCGACAGCTTTAATCCGCCGTACCAGTTTATGAAGGCGCTGTTCCGCGCTGTTCCGGACATCATCCCGGACAAAGAACACCTGATGATCGTCAGCCCTGACGAAGGAGCCATGCACCGCGCCGTATACTTCTCCAACGTACTTGGAGTAGATATGGGAATGTTCTACAAGCGCCGCGACTATTCAACGATCGTCGGCGGAAAGAATCCGGTCGTCGCACATGAATTCCTCGGAGACGATGTACGAGGCAAGGATGTGATTATCGTGGACGATATGATCTCCTCCGGAGGAAGCATGCTGGAGGTTGCCAAGCAGCTGAAGGACCGCAATGCCGGCAGAGTCTTCGTGTGCACCACCTTCGGGCTGTTCACGGACGGCTTCGACAAGTTCGACGATTATTTCGAAAAGGGATATATCAACAAGGTCGTCACCACCAACCTGACCTACCTGCCGCCGGAACTCTATGAGAAGCCATACTTTGTACAGGCTGACATGAGCAAGTTCCTTGCACTGATCATTGATTCTCTGAATCACGACATCACGATCGGCAAGGTCCTGAACCCGACCGACAAGATCCACGCTCTGCTTGAAAAATATAAGAACGGAGAGACCTTCTGAGAATGAGAAAATGTAAGACAGGCCTCGGCGGAATGCTGGTCATTCCACCGAAGCCTGTCTTTCTCTCTGTCTCTTTTCAGTTCATCCCGCTGTCTCAGCGGAGCCTGCTCCCCTCGTACTTCATCTTCGTCTTCAGGAAGCGCAGCAGAGCTGCATACCGTTCTTCCAGCGTATCCGCATTCTCCGCAAATTCCATGCTCTCCGCCGCTGCCGTCAGGAACCGGTCCGTGAGCACTGCTCTGTGTTTCTGAAGGAACTCGGCACGCTGTTCATTCCCATCCAGATCAAGGAACTGAAGGATCAGGGATTCTTCACTTTCCGGCGTATCCTTTTTCATCTCCTGTACGCTGTCCCTGCACAGTTCGAACCGGTATTCCTGCTGTGCATCCGGATATTTGTCTTTGCTGACTGCTCTCATAAAAGCTGCAAGAGAGCTGACATAGACTCTGTGTTCCCCCTCCGCCGTCTCATAGACGACCATCTCTTCCTTCGTCTCCGCACAGACGGCAAGATACAGCACACGGTACTGTTTCCCTCTGAAATGTCTGTACAGATCTCCTTTTCTAGGCTTTCTTCGATTCATGCGCAGCTTCCTTTCTTTGCTTTTGATCCGCCATCCGTCTGAGGGCGGTCCGGCCATCAATACAGTTTCGCGCTGATCAGTTTCGGTCTGAAACCTTTCTTCTCGAGTGCGTCAAGGATTCTGTTCTTATGTTCTGTGCCGAATGCCTCCATTGTGATACGAAGCTCCACGGCGGCATTTCTGTTTGTGCTGACAAACTGATTGTGCTCCAGCTTGATCACATTGCCCTGTTCATCCGCGATCGTTTTTGCCACCTGAACCAGCTCGCCCGGCTTATCCGGAAGGAGTACGGAGACGGAGAAGATCCGGTCTCTCTGGATCAGTCCGTGCTGTACGATGGATGACATTGTGATCACATCCATGTTGCCTCCGCTCAGGATACAGACAACCTTTTTCCCTTTACAGTCGAGCTGCTTGAGCGCGGCCACGGAGAGAAGCCCGGAGTTTTCCACGATCATCTTGTGATTCTCCACCATGTCGAGGAATGCTCCGATGAGCTCATCATCCTCTACAAGGAGCATCTTATCCACATTCTCCTGTACATACGGCAGGATCTTGTCTCCGACCGCCTTAACGGCAGTGCCGTCCGCGATGGTATTAGCGCTGGGAAGTTCTACGACCTCCCCTGCCTGCAGGGCAGCTGTCATGCTGGCCGCCTCAGAAGGCTCCACGCCGATCACTTTTATCTTCGGGTTCAGCATCTTTGCAAGGGTGGACACGCCGGTGATCAGGCCGCCTCCTCCCACCGGCACAAGGATATAATCCACTGTGGGCAGCTCCTGCACGATCTCCATGGCAATAGTTCCCTGCCCTGTGGCAACGTCAAGGTCATTGAACGGATGCACGAAGGTATATCCGTTCTTCTCCGCCAGCTCGCATGCATAGGCATAGGCGTCGTCGTACACATCGCCGTAGAGCACCACCTCAGCGCCATAGCTCTTGGTGCGGTTCACCTTGATGAGCGGGGTGACCGTGGGCATGACGATGACCGCCTTGCAGCCGAATTTCTTCGCCGCAAAGGCCACGCCCTGGGCGTGGTTTCCCGCAGACGCGGTGATCAGTCCCCGGGATCTTTCTTCCTCTGTCAGTGTACTGATCTTGTAGTATGCCCCGCGGATCTTGTAAGCTCCCGTATACTGCATATTCTCTGGTTTCAGGTATACCTTTGCCCCGGTCTGCTCGCTCAGATAGTCGCTGTAGATCAGCTTTGTGGGATTGGTCACCCTTTTGACAAGTTCGCTTGCTTCCTCAAATTTTTCCAATGTCAACATTCTTCTGTCCCTCTTTCTGTTCTGGATTCCCTCTCACTTCACTCTTTTGTCTTCTCCGTTCCTACTCCTCTTCCCGGTAGAACAGCGCATTTACAAATTCTTCTGAATCAAATTTCTGCAGATCGTCAATGCTCTCTCCCACTCCAATATACTTCACAGGAATGCCGAGCTCCGCCTGGATCGCAACCGCGATCCCGCCTTTTGCCGTTCCGTCCATCTTGGTCAGAATCACGCCTGTGATATCCGCCACCTCATTGAATTCCTTTGCCTGGGCAAGGGCATTCTGTCCTGTCGTGGCGTCAAGGACGACCAGTGTCTCGCGGAACGCCTCCGGATACTCCCGGTCGATCACACGGTTGATCTTCTTCAGCTCCTCCATCAGGTTCTTCTTATTGTGCAGGCGTCCCGCAGTGTCACAGAGCAGTACATCCGCCTTTCTCGCCTTAGCGGCAGCCACTGCATCATACACCACAGAGGCCGGATCAGCGCCTTCCTGGCCGCCGATCATATCCACGCCCGCACGGTTTGCCCACTCTTTCAGCTGCTCTCCGGCAGCTGCCCGGAAAGTATCCGCAGCGGCAAGCACAACTCTCTTTCCCTGGACGCGGAGTTTTCCCGCCAGTTTGCCGATGGTAGTGGTCTTGCCCACACCGTTGACTCCGATCACGAACACGACAGACGTTCTGTCCTCAAACTCATATGCTGTCTCTCCTACGTCCATCTGCTCCTTGATGCTGTCAATGAGCAGCTGCCGGCACTCTGCCGGTTCCTTTATATGCTGTGCCTTTACCTTCTCCCTCAGATCCTCAAGGATGTTCATGGTCGTGCGGACTCCAAGATCGCCCATGATCAGGGTCTCCTCAAGTTCATCGTAGAAGTCATCATCAATCTTTGAAAATCCGTGGAAAATGCTGTCCATGCCGGATACAATATTATCCCTTGTCTTTGTCAGACCGGACACCAGCCGTTTGAAAAAGCCCTGTTTCTCCGCCATTGTATTCCCTCTCTTTCCTGTAATATTCTCTCTATTTATCCAGTTCATCCTCCAGGAGGTCCACTGAAACAAGTGTGGAGACTCCCTTCTCCTGCATCGTGATACCGTAGAGCCGGTCAGCCGACGCCATCGTCCCACGCCTGTGGGTGATCACAATGAACTGGGTATTCTTGGTCAGTTTGTGCAGATACTGCGCAAACCGGGTAACGTTGTTGTCATCCAGCGCCGCCTCGATCTCGTCCAGGAGACAGAAGGGAGATGGCTTCAGGTTCTGAATCGCAAACAGCAGCGAGATGGCTGTCAGCGCCTTCTCTCCTCCCGAGAGCTGCATCATATTCTGCAGCTTCTTTCCCGGAGGCTGCGCCACGATCCGGATCCCTGCTTCCAGGACATCCTCATCTTCCATCAGCTCCAGGGTTCCTTTTCCTCCCCCGAACAGCTGGCGGAACACAAGATTGAACTCCCGCGCGATGCGGGCGAACTGCTCTGTGAACTGTTTTCTCATGGCAGCATCAAGTTCATCAATGATCTGTACAAGAGAAGCCTCCGCTTCTACAAGATCATCATGCTGTCCCTTGAGGAACGTATATCTCTCAGAAACGTTCCTGAAGTCCTCGATCGCATTGACATTCACATTCCCCAGCTTTCGGATCTCGTTTTTCAGTTCCTGGATCTTCCGTTTCATATACGCCAGATCTGTCAGTTCTGTATCCCTCAGCTCCATAGCACGGTTATATGTGAGTTCGTACTCTTCCCACATATAATTCATCTGCTTCTCTGACGCCTCCTCATAGGACTCCTTCTGGCTGTTCAGCCGGAAGCATTCTTTGTCCAGAGCCGAGATATGTTCGGAGAGTTCTTCTCTCTGTCTGAGGAATCCTTTGTGCTTCTGATTGAGCTCCTCCCTTTCAGAAGTCTTCTCCCGGATCTCCTTCTCGATCTCTTCCAGCAGATCACCGGACTCCCGGATAGCAGACTTGAGATCCTCGATGCTCTGTTCCTTCTCCCGGATCTCGTCAGATGCATTCCCTTTGCTCTGGTTCAGCTCCTCCAGTTCCTTCTCCAGCTTTTCCGTCTCCTCGTCGAGACGCTCGATATTTTCCCGGATAAAGGTGCTCTGCTGTTCCAGCCCCGCACGGGACAGATGCATCTCTTCCGCCTGTTTCATCTGGGCTGCCTCAGTCTCACGTTCCTCCTCCAGCGCTTTCTGCATGGCCTCGATCTTTTCATTCAGCTCTTTCTCCAGATTCTCCGATGTCTCCAGCTCCATCTGAATGGACTCTTCATTCTCGGCAATCTCCCGTAGCTCTTCTGCAAGGCTCTCCTGTTCTTTCTGCACAGTCTCAAACCTGCGTTTTGCCTCAAGCTGCCGGACCTGGATCTGCTCCACGTTCATCCTGGCAGTGTTCTCGGCAACAGAAGCCTCTCTTAATTCCTGACAGATCTGATCGATCTCATTGTAGAAGAAAGTCCTTCTGGACTTAATGTCCTCCACCGCTTTCTCCATCTCATCCATGTCAGAGCGGAGCATGGAGACAGTCTTTTCAAATTCTTCGATCTCCCGTCTCCGGCTCAGCAGGTTGCTGGAGTTCTTGAAAGCTCCTCCGGTCATGGATCCGCCCGGATTGATCAGTTCCCCTTCCAGGGTCACCAGCCGCAGCGACTGACGGTACTTTCTGGCAATGGCGATCCCGTGGTCGATCTGGTCCACCACGATGGTCCTTCCCAGGAGCTGGTCCGCAAGTCCCTCGAAACGCTTCTCCACATGGACAAGCGTATTGGCGAGTCCGATGACGCCCGGCTCCCGCAGCGCTTCCTGCTGGCGGATCCCCCCGCTCCCATGCATGCTCGTGAGCGGAAGAAAGGTCGCCCGCCCGAACTTGTTCTTTTTAAGGAAGGCGATCATCCGCTTAGCAGTCTCCTCGTTATCTGTAACGATATTCTGTATATTTCCGCCGAGCGCCGTCTCCACGGCGATCTCGTACTCTTTATCTACCTTTATGATATCAGCGACTACACCGATCAGGCCCTTTTCCCTGTCCCTGTTCGCCATCACCCTCCGGATGCTGTTCCCGTAGCCGTCATACCGCTCCGTAATATTCTTCAGCGATTCCAGACGGGAGGCCTCTCTGTGGTAAGCGGTCTGCCCGATCTTCAGCTTCTCCTGCCTGTCAGCCAGTTCTTTCCTGAGTTTTTCGATCTCCTGCTCATCTGCTGCGATCCTGCTGTTATATTCAGCGATCCTGCCCCTGACGCCGGCCAGTTCTTCTTCATATTTCTTGAGACTTTCGTTCTGTTCTTCCGCCTCCGAGGAGATTTCCAGGATGGTTCTTGCCAGCACCGCTTTCCTCGAAGCAATCTGCGCTCTTGTCGTATCGTAATGCTGGATCTTCGCCTTTGTGGATGCCCGGTTTCCCAGAAGATCCATGATCTCCTGCTTTCCTTTCTCGATCTGCGCAGTGTGCTCCGCGATCCGCGTCTGGACGCTGATCAGCTGCTTTGCCGCCTCTTCATCCTGTCCGGACACTTCACCCAGCTTTCTCTGCACTTCGCTGTGCTCTTCCACAAACGCCTGTTTCTGTTCTGCTTTTGCATCCATCTCCTCACGGATCGCACCCAGGCGGCGGTCATAGTGCTCATCGTTCATCCTGGCAGTATTGATCTGCTCCTTCAGGACATTGATCCTGCCTTCCAGCTGCTGTTTCAGAAGATTCGTCTCATTGAGCTGATTTTTCGCATCCTCTATAGCCTGGTCGATCTCCTCGACCTCCTCCTCGATCCGCTCATACTCCGCCTTCATCTTCTCATAGCGCGCATTGGACTCCTCCATCTCAGCGGACGCATTCTCATACTTGCCTTCCACTTCCCTGAGTCTCTCGCGGATCCGTTCCTCCTCCAGAAGGAACATATTGATATCATAGGTTTTCAGCTCTTCTTTTTTCTTCAGATACTCCCTGGCTGTCTCGGACTGTTTCTCAAGCGGGCCGAGCTGCTTCTCAAGCTCCGCCAGGATATCGTTGACGCGGGTAAGGTTCATCCGCTCTTCTTCCAGCTTCTTCAGGGAAAGGGCCTTGCGCCGCTTGAACTTCACGATCCCGGCAGCCTCGTCGAAGAGTTCCCTGCGTTCCTCCGGCTTTCCGCTGAGGATCTTATCGATCTGTCCCTGTCCGATGATGGAGTACCCCTCTTTTCCGATTCCCGTGTCGTAGAACATCTCATTGATATCTTTCAGACGGCATGCCGCCCCGTTGATCATATACTCACTCTCTCCGGAACGGTAAAGCTTTCGCGTCACAGTGACTTCCTCGAACTCCACCGGGAGCTTATGGTCAGAATTGTCCAGCGTGATCGCCACCGAAGCATAGCTCAGCGGCCTGCGGTTCTCTGTCCCGGAGAAGATGACATCCTGCATGCTTCCCCCTCGGAGCTGCTTCGCCCTCTGCTCTCCCAGGACCCAGCGGACCGCGTCAGCCACATTGCTCTTTCCGCTTCCATTGGGACCGACGATCCCGGTGATCCCGTTATGGAAGTCAAATTTGATCTTATTTGCAAAGGATTTGAACCCCTGCACCTCAATGCTCTTTAAATACATATAACACCCGCTTTACTTCTGCTTTCTGAGTTTCAGGATCGCCTCATACGCAGCTTTCTGCTCCGCCGCCTTCTTTGTCCGTCCCTGGCCAAATCCGCAGCTTTTATCCCCGATCTTCACTTCCACATAGAAGGACTTGTTGTGATCTGGTCCCTCTTCTCTGACAAGATGATAGGATATCTCCTCGTTCCTGTCTGCCTGTACGATCTCCTGTAAGATAGTTTTACTATCATAAAAGAGTTTCTTATCCTCCAGATCTGTCAGCACAAAGCGATGGATAAACTCTTTTGCATTAGTAAAACCACCGTCAAGATAGATGGCGCCGATCAGGGCTTCCAGCGCATCCGATGTGATGGAATCTCTCTTTCTCCCCCCGGTCGCTTCCTCTCCCTTTCCGAGGAGCAGATAGCCTCCCAGGCCGATGTCCCGCGCGCACAGCGCGAGAGAAGGCTCGCACACCATGCTGGCACGTGTCTTTGTAAGTTCGCCCTCCGATACCTTTGGAGACTCTTTGAATAAGAATTCGCTGGACACCAGTTCCAGCACAGCATCACCGAGAAATTCCAGCCGTTCGTTGCACTGGTATTTCTCCAGATGCTTTTCATTCGTGTAGGAGCTGTGCATCATGGCCCGTTTCAAAAGTGAAAAGTCATGAAAGGTATAACCGATCTTCTGTTCCAGCTCTTTTAATCTGTGTTCCATTGTTTCCCTGCTTTCTTCTTTTTTGTCCTGAAAAGGAAAAAGCCCCTGAGGGCTTTTTCACTTTCTGCTTCTTAATCCACAGCCTTCTTGATCTGGTCAACTGCATCCTGCACAGTTACTATCTTCTCTGCTTCATCATTGTCGATCTCGATGTCGAACTCTTCCTCGATCCCCATGATGATCTGGAAGATATCCAGAGAATCCGCTCCCAGGTCATCCACAAATGTTGTCTCCGGTTTGATATCCTCTTTCTGAACATTCAATACGTCCGCTATGATATCCTGCAGTTTTTCAAATTCCATTACTTCGTTCCTCCTACTCACTCTTTACTTTTTTTCTTCGTTCTGCGTCGACTGAATTGCTGCCTTTATCTTTTCGTTGATCTTCTGTTCCCTGAATGTGACGCACTGGATAATTGAATTGCATACCTCAGTGGAAGTAGAACTTCCGTGAGTCTTCACAACCAGACCGTTCAGCCCAAGAAGGGGTGCTCCGCCATACTCGCTCGCATCAAAATCCTTCATTGTCGCTTTCAGCGCAGGTTTCACGAGCAGCGCGCCGATCTTGCTCCGCAGATTCGTCATCATTCCGCTCTTCACTTTCTTCAACAGGGCTCCCCCGACTCCTTCATACAGCTTCAGGATCACGTTCCCCACAAATGCTTCACAGACGACTACATCTGCCGCTCCGTACGGGATATCTCTCGCCTCCACGCTGCCGATAAAATTAATATCGCTGCACGCCTTCAGGAGCGGGAAGGTCTCTTTCACAAGTGCATTGCCCTTCTCCTCCTCCGCGCCGATATTCACGATACCGACAGTCGGATTCTTCTTTCCCATTACGCTTTCCATATAAATTGAACCCATCTTGGCAAACTGTACAAGATGAGACGGTCTGGCATCTACATTTGCTCCGCAGTCGATCAGGAGCGAAACACCTTTCAATGTCGGCAGAAGAGGCGCCAGCGGAGGTCTCTCCACTCCTTTGATCCTTCCCACGAGCACCTGCCCTCCTACAAGGACGGCCCCCGTACTTCCCGCTGAGACGAAGGCGTCCGCCTCCCCATTCTTCACCATCTTCATCGCGACCACAATGGAAGAGTCCTTCTTCCCGCGGATCGCTTTCACCGGAGGTTCTGCAGTCTCGATCACTTCCGTCGCGTTCACGATCTCGATCTGCTCCTTCGGATATGTGTACCGTGCAAGTTCTTCCTTCAGGCGTTCTTCCTTTCCGGTCAGCAGGATCTTGATATCCTTTCTCTTCTGAACCGCTTCCACCGCTCCCTTTACGATCTCGCCGGGCGCATTGTCTCCGCCCATCGCATCGAGAGCGACCTTCGTAATATCAGACATAGTTCTTCCTCCTAACACTACTGAAATAATTCTACTGGAAAACATTATAAAAATCAACAAAAAAAGGCGTAAAACACAAAGTTTTTACGCCTTCTCTGTAAGCCTCTGATTAGTCAACGGAAATGATTTCACGCTTGTTGTAAGCTCCGCATGCCTTGCATACACGGTGAGGCATCATCAGCTCGCCGCACTTGCTGCACTTTACAAGATTCGGAGCACTCATCTTCCAGTTTGCTCTTCTTTTGTCTCTTCTTGCTTTAGAAGATTTATTCTTTGGACAGATTGACATAGGTTACACCTCCTTAAAATTCTTAAATAAGTCACGGACAACTGACATTCTCGGATCAAGTCCCGGATCTTCGCAGTCACAGGACCCCGTATTCAGATTCCGGCCGCACACTCTGCACAGCCCTTTACAGTCTTCCCTGCACAGGACTTTTGACGGCCAGTCCGACAAAATCTCATTATAGAGTAATTTGTCCACGTCAAGATGATATCCGTCAATGAAGTTTGATTCATCCAGCTCCTCTGTCAGTTCTGCGTCGGAGATGCCTACGTCCACATGCTTTGTACAATCCAGTACAAATTCCTGCCTGACATCATCCAGGCATCTGTCGCATGGGATCACAACAGTCAGTCTGGTCTCTGCCTTGATGAGCAGTTCCTTTCCCCTTATATGCTCCACGCTCACATGAACCG
>HHCFR05603__coassemble_499_pt1 | contig 37450 bp, 37 predicted proteins | sample HHCFR05603__metabat2_high_PE_041 | metagenome-assembled genome bin HHCFR05603
CTTTTTTCAGGGAATTCTGACGCTTTTTTTCGGTAAATTTAGTGTATCATAAACAACCGGGAACAGGAAACTTGCGGCAACGGCCACACATCCGGCAAGAAATGTGCCAAGCAGATAAAGAAAGATGACCCGTTTCATATTACTCTTTTTGCCTTCTCTCTGATGGGATAAAGCGCCCATCACAAGGAACAGCACCAGAAGCGGGGCGACAGCCCGAAGGGCGCCGACGAACAGATCGCCGAGCAGGCCGATCACCGATGCCTGCGGGACAGTAAGCCCGAGTATGATTCCTATGACCAGTCCGCAGATGATTCTTTTGACCAGACTGATTTCATTCCACTTTTTGATTATTCTCTTCATTTTTCTCATTCCTGTCTTTTTCTATTTTTTCAACATGGCTAGTATAGCACAGTTCTTGTTCTTGAAGCAAAATAATTATATAATGTGCTCAGTATGATTCAAGAGGTGAGAGATTTATGAAAGCAGTAGTTTATAAGGGAAACGGCGAGATCGCTCTGGAAGACCGTCCCATGCCGGCTATTCTGGATGAAAGGGATGCGGTCGTGGAGGTGACGCTGACCACGATCTGCTCCAGCGACATTCACATTAAACGCGGAGCGGTGCCGAGAGCGGTTCCCGGTACGATCCTCGGGCACGAATTTGTCGGACGTGTCGTTGAGGTCGGAAATGCTGTGAAAAAAGTAAAACCGGGGGACCGGGTGGCTGTGAATGTGGAGACATTCTGCGGAGAGTGCTTTTTCTGTAAGCGCGGTTATGTAAATAACTGTACAGATGAGCACGGCGGATGGGCGCTGGGCTGCCGCATTGACGGCGGACAGGCAGAGTATGTGCGGATTCCGTTTGCAGACAACGGACTTACGGTCATACCCGACAATGTGACAGATGAGCAGGCCCTTTTTAACGGAGACATTCTCTCCACCGGATACTGGGCGGCGAAGCTCGGGGAGATAAAGCCTGCGGACACCGTAGCGGTGATCGGCGCAGGACCGACCGGGCTGTGCACTATGCTGTGCGCCAGATTATATACGCCGGCGAAGATCATTGCGATTGATACGGACGAATTCAGGCTGAATCTCGCAAGGGAAAGAGGGCTGGCAGACATCACCCTTATTCCGGGCAGAGATGATCCGGAGAAAGTAATCCGGACATTTACGGACGGAAGAGGCGCTGATACAGTGTTCGAAGTCGCAGGTGGTAAAGATACCTTCCAGACTGCCTGGAAGATCGCGCGTCCCAATGCTGTTGTGGTAGTTGTGGCAATGTATGAAGAGCCGCAGGTACTTCCTCTTCCTGATATGTATGGAAAGAATCTGGTGTTTAAGACAGGCGGCGTGGACGGCAGTTATTGCCAGGAGATCATGGATCTGACTGCATGCGGAAAACTGAACGCTGATTTTCTCATCACACACCGGTGCAGACTGGATAAAATTATGGATGCGTATGATGTGTTTGAGAAGAAAAAAGATCATGTCATAAAATATGCGGTAAGACCGTGATCTGTTTTAGAAAGTGAGGATAATCCCTGTGAGTTTATTCAACGAAAAATACAGTGAATTAATTAATCAATTCGGAACATCAAAGAAAATGGTCCTGTCCACAGCCGAGAACAATATGGTATCGTCAAGGATGATGAGTGTGATACAAATAGACGGGCGGTTTTATTTTCAGACGGACAGAACATTCCGAAAATACAGACAGCTTTCACTTAATCCGAATGTTTCACTTTGTATCGAGAATATCCAGATTGAAGGGCGATGCAAAGAAATCGGCTGCCCGTTAGAAAATAATGAATTCCTTGAAAAATTTCAGAAATGTTTTCCTGACTCATATAAAAGGTATTCACTTCTGGAAAATGAAGTTCTGTTTGAGATAACTCCAACATATATAGAACGGTGGATTTATATGGATTCTGTGCCTTTTATAGAAATTTATGATATATTGAACAGGAAATACCTTTTAGATGAATACAAAGGAATGTAATATAAATGTACTGTGTCACATGTTGCTGCTCACAGCAGCCGGAAGATTATGAAATTGAAAGCTGCGAATTTCAGGGCTTGTCACGATATGCTTCATGTGCTATCATGGAGAAAGCAAAAGTAAGGGAGGTGGCTTGATGTCGGCTATTCGCTAACATAAGGACAATAGTTTTTCTCATCTTAAGTAATTACGATGGATTCTTTTGTCGTACCTGTTTGCGGATAGGATCATCAGGCTGGCTTTTCGGGCAGTTTTATCAGCTGTGCCCGGAAATAATTGGAAAGTACAGCCGGAGTATTCCGGCTTCTTTTATTTGCGCAGAGATTCGGAGATAGATTCTGTCAGCTGAGACTGACCCGTTTCCTGCGTCAGGACTCATGTGTGAGTCTTGGGTATCATTCATTGTCAGAGCATGATAACAGCAGTACAGGTATGCGGATAACTCAGAGTGATGAGTTATCCTTTTTTATTATGCCAAAAACGAAAAGGGGAAATACAGCCATGAAAGGAAAAGAAAATACAGACACATATCGATGCCTGAACTGCGGATGGACAATGCCGGCAGAAGAGCAGGGCAAAGAACCAGACCACTGTCCACCGGTGCCTCAGATGCGGGAAGATCAGTTCCAACCGTGTGGCGGCGGATGATAATCCTATGAAGTTTATGGCTCTGGCAATGCGTCCGTTCGGCAGCGCTGTGATCTCAAAGGATGAGATTCGAGACATGACTGTATCCATGGAAAAATAACGATATGAAATGCTGTGCAAAGATAAGGAAAGCCTCTTGTCCAGGACACGGATAAGGAATATAATAACAGAGGAGATCATTATCGAAAACGATGCAATTTCAGCGGGCAGAGACATCTGTCCCGCTGAAACAATTTATACGGAGAACAAGGGGTGTCATGCAGATCATGGAAATTCAATATAAAGACATTGTTCTTCTGAACGCAGAACTGAAAAAGAGAAATCTCAGGTATCATGTCAGATACAAAAACAGCGGGACAGCCTGCATCGAGCCGCCTGGGGAATGCTGTATGACAGAAGAACTGACGAAACAGGCATATGATTGTATCGTTCAATATTTCAGAAGTAAGGGGCTGGACGTTATATTTTCGGATGACAGGTATTATTTCTCTGTCTGCAAATATGAGAGCGGCAGGGCAGAATCGCAGACGGAGGCTGAGTGAAAAATGCTTCTGAAAATGTCCGAACTGCTTTTACAGAAATCGTCATAATGGATTGGAGGATGAACTATGATTCTATTTGAAAAACCAGGAAGGGGAAATACAGAGAAAACACTGCAGATCGCAGTCGATAAGGCAGAAAGCCTGGACGCAGCGATCGTGATCGCGTCCAACTCAGGGAGCACAGCCAAAGATCTGATCCGGATTCTGAAAGATAGGGGATCCGTTGTTCCTGTCGTTGTTGTCACATCTGTGTACGGGATGAAGCAGCCCGGCAGGAATGAGTTTCCTGAGGCACTGCGCGGGGAGCTGGAAGCAGAAGGTGTGAAGGTCGTTACAGCGGCACATGCGCTGAGCGGTGCGGAACGCAGCTTTTCAAACCGGTTTCACGGACAGGGACCGATCGAGATCATGGCGCATACTCTGAGGATGTTTTCACAGGGAGTGAAGGTAGGAGTGGAGTGTGCGACAATGGCTCTGGATGCAGGAGCAGTTCCGTATGGAAAACCGGTCATTTCTGTCGGAGGCTCCGGAGGCGGCGCGGATTCGGCGATCGTGCTGACTCCGGCATACACCCATACGATCCTTGACACCAGGATCCATGAGATCCTGTGCAAGCCATATTGATTTTCCATGCAGCGCCTTCATCAAGCTGAAACACGGAATTTTGGCACTGCAGGAATCGCTAACATACAATAAACTTCAGGAGGATTGACGAAAACGAGAACAAGCAGGATTACAAGAGAACAGGCACTGGAACTGCTGAGGACTTACAATAAGGAGGCATTTCACATCCAGCACGCGCTCACCGTGGAAGGAGTGATGCGGTGGTATGCGAATGAGCTGGGATACGGTGATGAAGCGGATTACTGGGCAATCAGCGGACTTCTTCACGATATCGATTTTGAGATGTATCCGGAGGAACACTGCCAGAAAGCACCGGAGCTTCTTGAGAAAGGCGGCGTGGGCGAGGATATGATCTATACAGTCTGTTCCCACGGATATGGAATATGCAGCGACAAAGAGCCGGTGCATGAGATGGAGAAGGTACTCTTTGCGGCAGATGAACTGACCGGACTGATCTGGGCTGCCGCGCTGATGAGACCTTCCAAGAGCGTAATGGATATGGAAGTGTCCAGTGTAAAGAAAAAGTTCAAGGACAAGCGCTTTGCGGCTGGATGCTCCAGGGACGTCATAAAGACCGGAGCGGAAAGGCTCGGCTGGGAGCTGAATGAGTTGTTTGAGAAGACAATCCTTGCAATGCGCTCCTGCGAAGCGTACGTTCAGAAAGAAATGAGCGAGATGGGATATTAAGACGACAGAGGCGGCAGAATTTTCAGCAGCCAAACGATAAACAAAACACAGACAGAGAGGTACAGAAAATGGATAGAGTGATCTTGGGAAAAACAGGACTTGAGGTAAACAAAAACGGATTCGGTGCGCTCCCGATCCAGCGCATCACAAAAAAGGATGCAGTATATCTCCTCCAGAAGGCGTTCTATAACGGGATCAATTATTTTGACACGGCGCGCGCCTATTCAGACAGTGAGGAGAAGATTGGGGCAGCGTTCGAATATACAAGAGATAAGATCATCATCAGCACAAAGACGATGGCGCAGACAGCAGATGGATTCTGGAAAGACCTGGAAGAAAGTCTGTCTAAGATGAAAACGGACTATATTGATATCTATCAGTTCCACAATCCGGCATTCTGCCCGAAACCAGGGGATGAGTCAGGTCTGTACGACGCGGCGCTGGAGGCAAAGAAGCAGGGAAAGATCCGTCATATCGGCATCACGAACCACAGGATCGCCGTTGCGGAAGAAGCCATAGCGTCCGGACTGTATGAGACACTTCAGTTCCCGTTCTCCTATCTGGCGGCGGACGCAGATCTGAAGATCGTAGAAAAATGTAAGGCGGCAGGAATGGGATTCATTGCCATGAAGGGACTTTCCGGCGGTCTGATCCACAATTCAGCTGCGGCATATGCCTATATGGCGCAGCCCCAGTTCTCTCATGTAGCGCCGATCTGGGGTGTGCAGAGAGAGTCTGAACTGGATGAGTTTTTATCCTATCAGACCTGTCCTCCGCAGCTTGACGAGGCGCTCCTTCAGGAGATCGAGGCGGATAAGATGCAGCTCTCCGGGGATTTCTGCAGAGGGTGCGGATACTGTATGCCGTGTCCGGCAGGGATCGAGATCAACAACTGCGCAAGGATGAGCCTGATGCTCAGAAGAGCGCCGCAGGAAGGGTGGCTCTCAGAGGAATGGCAGGAGAAGATGAAGAAGATCGAGGGATGCCTCCATTGCGGACAGTGCATGAAGAAATGTCCGTATGGGCTCAACACACCGGAACTGCTTGCCAAGAATTATGAAGATTACAAGACCTTTCTGTAAAAGGAACAAGTGGCAGACATGCCCTGATAATATGAATCTAACCCGGCAGGAGGAATTTCATGTACGATACATGTATTTTTGATCTGTATGGAACACTGGTGGATATCCGTACGGATGAGAACAAAGAAGAACTGTGGGAGAAGCTGTCCCTGTTCTATGCATTTTACGGCGCCTTTTACACGCCGGAGGAACTTGCCCGTTCTTACAAAAGGCTGACCGGAGAAATGACCGCGGGACATGAAGAGCTGCGGCGGGATTCCCATGAGGCGTTTCCGGAGATCCGGATCGAAGAGGTCTTCCATGCGCTGTTTGAAGAAAAAGGGATTGCTCCGGATGAACCGCTGGTCCGCCACGCAGGACAGTTCTTCCGTATTCTGTCTATGGAGTTTATCCGTCTGTACGATGGAACGGAAGAGATGCTCTCAGCCGTGAAGGAGAGCGGCAGGAAGATCTATCTTCTCTCAAACGCCCAGCGGATCTTCACGGAATATGAGATGAACGCGCTCGGGATCACAAAGTATTTTGACGGTATCTTTATCTCATCGGATGAAGGGTGCAAGAAGCCGGATCTGAAGTTTTTCCGGAAGCTGATCGACACCTGCGGCATTGACCCGGAGAGAGCGGTCATGGTGGGTAACGACGGGATCTGTGATATCGAAGGGGCAAAGCGCGCAGGACTCGGGACAGTTTATGTGCACTCGGACATTTCGCCCGCTGAGGATGCGCCGGATGCGGACTATGTATTACCGCAGATGGACATGGAACAGATCAGAAAGATTCTTTTGTCATAGAACCCAGGATTTTATCGAGATTCCAGGGTCTGCTGAGACTTATTCTCATCATTTCTCAATTCTTATAAAAAGAATTGAAATCCGTCGTCTCTTCTAGTAGAATAGGAAGGCATGTGAAAAAAATAACATACCGGAGGAAGAGTATCTATGAAGGGAAAATGGGTCAGCAGTATTATGGCGGGAATATTTATCGCAATGGGAGCGATGGTCTATCTGTCTGTACCGAACACATTGATCGGAAGCATGCTTTTTGCAACAGGCATTTTTCTTGTCCTGAACCTGCACAATATGCTTATAACAAGAGTATGCCCGCTGATGGTATACGACCACAAATATCACTGGACGGATATCGGAATCTCCTGGATCGGGAACGGGCTTGGCACACTGGCCGCCGCGCTTATCGTATACTTCACGAGATTCGAGACCGTCATCAGCAATTCTGTAAAAACGATAGCGGAGACAAAACTGAGTGATACCCCGCAGAGTCTTTTTCTTCTCGGCATTCTCTGCGCATGTTTCGTCGCATTTGCGGTCCTGATCGGCGCGAAGCAGGAGCAGGGATCTTTCGGGCAGATCTTCTATGTGTGGCTCTTTATCACAGCATTTGTATTCTGCGGGTTTGAGCATATCGTAGCCGATATGTTTTATCTGTCCTGCTACGCGCTGTATTTTGGTGCAGAAGCTCTGTCTGTTATCAAAGTACTCGGATGCGTGACCGCGGGAAATCTTGCAGGCGGCCTTTTCATCGCGTGGGCAGTCAGAAAGCTGGACAAAAAAGACGAAGTCAGATAAATATTCAGAAATCAATGTAAGGAGGCTGTTATGAAAATCGGGATTTTGGGCTGCGGAGCCATGGCGGAGACATTCGCTGATACACTGAGAAAGATGGAAGGGGCGGAGTGTTACGCTGCCGCTTCACGCACTCTTGAAAGAGCAGAAAAATTTGCCCGGGAATACGGGTTTGACAAGGCTTACGGAAGCTATGAGGAGCTGTGTGAGGATCCGGAAGTGGAACTGATCTATATTGCCACGCCCCATTCCTGCCATTATGAAAACATGGAACTGTGCATCCGTCATAAAAAGCCGGTTCTTTGTGAGAAGTCGTTTACTCTGAACGCGGGGGAGGCTGAACGGATCAAAGCGCTTGCCAGGCAGGAGCAGGTCTTTGCCGCAGAGGCGATCTGGACAAGGTATATGCCGTCCAGACATATGATCCAGGAGATCATCGACAGTGGGATCATAGGAGATATCTCTGTGCTGACAGCCAATCTTTCCTATCCGATCACTCGGAAAGAGCGGATCATGAGGCCGGAGCTGGCAGGAGGAGCCCTTCTGGATATCGGCGTATATGGTCTTAATTTTGCTTTGATGCATTTCGGTACAGACATTGAGCGGATTGAATCCTCTGTCCGTATGACAGACACGGGCGTGGACGGGATGGAATCTATTACCATCTTTTTCCGCAGCGGGCGCATGGCGGTGCTGACCCACGATATCTACGGAAGATCCGATCGGAAAGGAATTTTTTACGGTGAGAAAGGCTACATCATCGTAGAAAACATCAATAACCCGCAGAGTATCTCGGTCTATGATACAGAGGACAGACTTATCAAGAAGACGGAAGTGCCGGACCAGATCAGCGGATACGAATACGAAGTACTTGAATGCATGGAAGCGGTCCGTGCCGGAGAGAAAGAGAGTACTTCCATGCCTCTTGACGACAGTATCGAAGTCATGAAGATCATGGACCAGCTGCGCGGACAGTGGGGGCTTGTTTATCCGCAGGAGAGAGAACAGCAGAAACAGGCATAGGAAACCTTACACGGATTGTAAGTGTTCATCCGGCCTCCCGGAAGCTATAATAAAAGCCGAAGGGAGGCTTTTTGTATGGATAAAAAGATTCTTGATATCAGATCATTGAAGAAATATTACGGAAAAGGGGAAAATCTTACCAGGGCTGTGGACGGCATCTCATTCTATGTACTGCCGGGCGAATTCGTCGGCATCATGGGGCCGTCAGGAAGCGGCAAGACAACACTTCTGAACTGTATCGCCTCGATCGTACGTCCCACAGAGGGTGAGATCTATCTGGAAGGGGTCAATATTGCCGCTTTCAATGAAAAGCAGCAGATGGAATACCGTGGAAAGAAGATGGGGTATCTGTTCCAGGACTTTAAGCTGCTGGATAATCTTACCGGGAGAGAAAATATCCTTATGCCGGCAGCGATCCACGGAATGAAGAAGCAGGAGAGCGAGAAGAGAATCCGGAGGATCACGGAATATCTGGGTCTGAGCAGGATCCTGGATAAATACCCTTATCAGATGTCGGGCGGAGAGCGGCAGCGGATCGCCGCGGCGCGCGCCCTGATCCTCAATCCTTCGGTCATACTCGCTGATGAGCCGACGGGTGCGCTGGACTCGAAGAATGCCAGGGCGCTTCTTGAGGAACTGAAAAAACTGAACGATGAGCAGACGAGAACGATACTCATGGTCACGCATAATCCGGATGCAGCGAGCTTCTGCTCCAGGATCCTGATCCTTAAAGACGGTGTGATCTTTCATGAACTCAGGAGAAAGCAGGATACAGAGACGAGGCAGGAATTTTATGAGCGCATCACAGATGTCATGGCGCAGCTGGGAGGAGGCGGAGCGAATGTTCTTTGAGCTTGTCAGAAAAAACGGCAGAAAGACATGGCGGGAAAACGGGATCTTCTTTGTGTCCCTTATCGTCTCCATCATTGCGTTTTATATCTTCCTCTCCTTAGAGAATCAGGATGTCATCGTGTTTCTTAAGACTATGGAAAGCGATGCCGTGCAGAAGCTGCTCGCAATGCTTCCGGTGTTCTACGGAGTATCCCTGCTTTTTCTGTTTTTCCTTGTATATTTTTCCGGACTGTATCAGCTCCAGCGAAGAAAATATGAATTCGGCGTCCTGCTGATGCTCGGGATGAAGCGGCGCAGACTCTTCCTTCTCCTTCTTGCGGAGGATATCTGGAACAGCCTTGCCTCGCTGCTGATCGGGATCCCGATCGCTGTTTTTCTCTCTGAGATGATCAGCATGATCACTTCCAAGGTTGTTGGACTCGGTATTATCGGACATCACTTTACATTTTCGCCGGGAGTTGTTCTTCTGACTGCTGCCGGATTCGCCGGCATCAAGCTTGCCGCCTTCGCCCTGCTGAGCGGAAAGATGGTGCGCAGGGAGATTCTGTACTATTTTCAGGATGATGAGGGAGAAAATGAGAGGGCTTCCGGCAGGATCCGAAACGGCATTTTTCTCATGGGCGGACTGCTCTGTCTGGGAGCGGCCTATGCCGCTGCCATCTCCGGTACTTCCTGGTCTTCGATCAATGCGATGTGCCTCACTGTGGCGATCGGTATTGTCGGCATGTTCCTCGCCTTTTATGGTCTGGGGCCCTTTCTGGAGAGAGTCTGGAAAGGAAGACAGAAAGGGCTTGGCATTTTTACAGCGCGTCAGCTCACAGAACAGGTCTCTCTTCACTGGAAGCCTCTTGTGATCTCATCGCTTCTGTTTCTCGCAGCGTTCTGCTTTCTGGGATATGGGATCTCCGCTGCAGATACGCTGTCGGACCAGTCAACGGTTCACAGTGCGGATTTTACCTTTTATGGGGATAAGGGGGACGTAGAAAGAGCTCTGAAGGAAACAGGCGCTGATGCGTATCTGGAAGAACCATATGAGATGCGCTGCGCTCTTCTCTATACGGATGCGATCCCTTTCGACGATACAGAGGAAGACATGAAGGCATATGTCCACGACATCGATTTCGGAGCGCTGATCGACGCGGCTTCCGGGCTGGAAGATCAGGATGAGAGGCTGTATCTGGAGTCCAACCTTACGTATTATGAAGAGCCCTATCTGATCGCACTGTCCGGATATAACAATGTGCTGAAAGCAGAGGGAAAGGAGCCGCTCCACCTGGATGCCGATGAGATCGCTCTGTATAATAATCCGCAGAGCATTGTAACTGTCGGCATCTCGGGACTGGAAAAGATCCTCACCGAAGATCCGACGGTACAGATTGATGGGGACGACTACAGAGTATATGGAACTATATGCACGGAGCCGCTGGTGGCGGACCGGATCATTTCGCTGAGCCATTCCCTCATTGTGCCGGATGAACTCTACGAGAAACTCAAAAGTCCCAGTGAGAGTTCCTACTGGAATGTCATGCTGCGAAAGGATTACGTGGAAGAACACGGCATGATGCAGGCAGTGTATACAGTAAATGAGCTGCTTCAGGATTCCAATCTGGAATATGAGAGCTATCTTCAGAGCATGGGGCGGCAGCTTTTCTACCGTGTGGCGTCGTCCTATCTGACTATTTATCTGGCGGTGATCTTTCTCGTGATCGCCAATACAGTACTCTCTGTACAGTTTCTCATGCACCAGAGAAGGACCGGAGAGAGAGTCCGGATCCTCACATTTCTCGGAGCCGGGTATGATATGCTCTGTACTTCTGCGGAACAGCAGGTACGGTGGTATTTCCTTCTGCCGCTCGCGGCCGCTGCCATAAACAGTATCTTCGGGCTGCCTTCTCTTATCGTCGGAATGACAGGCAGCCGGATCGGAAGCGGAGACCTTACGTTTCTGATCTCCGGCCTTGTTGTCATCGCTTCTGTCGCTGTGATAGAATATGTGTACATGAAAGCAGTCGTACATTTAAACAGCAGGCTCCTTCTGTCGCTGGTCAGGCGGACGGAGGAGCGTCAGGAGAGCTTATGAAAAAGATCGTGATCGCGGAAGACGAACCATTTATGAGAGAAGAGCTGGCGCGGATCCTTGAGAGACAGGGATATGAAGCGTATACTCTTCAGACATTTGACCATACAGCGGACGAGATCATCCGGCAGGAGCCGGATCTCGTCCTTCTTGACGTGAATCTTCCCGGCAGGAGCGGATTTGATATCTGCGGAGAACTGAAAAAGAGAGGAGTAGGTCCTGTGCTCATCCTTACTTCAAGAGACACACTGAAAGACGAAGTCCATGCGCTGGGGATTGGCGCAGATGAATTTCTCACAAAGCCATGCCGGAGTGAGCGACTTCTGGCGAGAATCGAGAACCTGCTGAGGCGGTATGAAGTCAACCGGAATGTTCTTGATGGAGGAAGTTTCCGTTATGACAGGAACACACATACTCTTTTCCTGCAGGGACGGTCCGTCCTTCTGGCAGAGAATCAGGGGACCATCCTTGGTGAGCTGATGGCTCATACGGATGAGACTGTGGCAAAGGAGGCTCTGTGCGCCGCGCTTTGGGGAACCTCTGAGTATATCGATGAAAATGCGCTTCAGGTAAATATGACCCGTCTGAAGAAGACTCTTACCGGACTTGGGCTTGCCGGTCATATTGAGACAGTAAGAGGAAAAGGATATCGTTTTATAAAAGGGGGAGGGAAGTACAATGAATGAACCGGGAAAGGAAAAACGGATCTTTGAGATCCTTCTGGAATACAGAGTCTGGTTTTTCACTCTTCTGCTGACTGACGGCCTCTGCGCACTCTTTCTCTGGCTGGCCGACATCCGGCTCTTCCGCCTGCTGTCCGGGCTTTTGCTTTTCTCATCAGCCGCTGTATGTATCTGCACTGTTTTTCTGCTCTACAGAAGAGAGAAAAGGCGTGAGAGGCTGTACACTGATTTCCTGGACAGTCCGGATCCGTTTCATACAGAGCAGGCGGCAGAGGCAGTGAACGGCCGGGAACAGAGGCAGATCAGAAAGACTTCAAAGCTGCTTGAAGCCGAAGCGGTAAAACTTTCAGAAGAAAGAATGGAGCGGAGAGGATATGAGGAATATATAGAGTCCTGGGCTCACGAGATCAAGACGCCGCTGTCTCTGATTACTCTGATGCTGGACAGCCGAAGTGATGAAATGTCGGAAGGAGTCCGCACAAGGCTGAACTGTTCGCAGATCCAGATTCAGCGGTATGTGGAACAGATCCTTTATTATTCCAGACTGAAAGCAGATCACAAAGATTATGTGATGGAGCACCTTTCCCTGGCGGAATGCTGCTCTGAAGCGTTGAAAGAGCACCGTTTTTTTCTGCAGGCATATGGATTTCAGGTGACGGAGACATATGACGACAGCTGCGTTTTCACGGACAGAAGAGGGCTGCTCTTTCTGCTCGGACAGGTGATCTCCAATGCAGTGAAATACAGAAAAACAGACGGGACAGAATCCAGGCTTCAGATCACCGCAGAGCATGCAGAAGACGGCAGGTCCGTCCTGCTGTCTGTGACAGACAATGGGATCGGCGTGATGAAACAGGATCTTCCTTTTATTTTTGACAAAGGATTCTGTTCAGAGACAGGAGAGAGCGGACGAAAATCCACCGGCATGGGGCTGTATCTGGTCCGTAAGATGGCGGACGATCTGGAGATCGAGGTCTCGGCAGAATCTGAATACGGAGCAGGTTTTATGATCCGCTTCCGCTTCTGTGAGACCAGGGAAGACTGATCCTGGCGCAGTCACAGCTCCGTGAAACTGCAAAAATATAAAAAAGAAGCAGGAATGCATCAAAACTGCTTTACAGAGTATCTAACAGATAAGACTACTTTGAAAGGGGCACGTTATGAGAGAAAAGAAAACTCTTGCCTGGGCGTCTGTCAGCCATTTCTTTATTGACTTTCTGTGCGCCTGGCTGATCACACATCAGCTCATTGAAAACGGATCTTGGTTTTTTCTGCTTTTCTTGTACAATTTTCTTGCCTTCGCCGCGCAGCTCCCGCTGGGGATACTGCTGGACGCCCTTTGTGCACAGAGAATGGCTGGCAGGGCAGGAGCAATGGGCCGCCTGCTGCAGGACAATGCCAGACTTATTACAGCGGGGACAGGATGTCTTTTCTGCGGTGCGGCGCTGCTGCCGGGGATTGGGCATTTGCCTCTCGTCCTTCTGTGCGGCGCCGGAAACGCCATGTTCCATGTGGGAACCGGCTCAGATCTTCTGGAGAAAAGTGAGGGAAAGGCATGGCCGTCCGGGCTTTTCGTCTCCACCGGAGCTGTCGGGATCTTTGCCGGAGCCCTCGTTCCTCTGTCCGAGGGCGGGAGAATCTTGGCGGGATGTATTCTTATCCTCCTGTGTGCCCTTCTCTTTCTTGTGTGCAGAAGATGTCACGGCACGGGTATGCACGGGAATTCTGCAGAGCATGCCGCGGTGCTTCCACGGGACAGAGGAGGGCTGGCTATGACGGTGATACTGCAGAACCTTTTTTTGTCCTGGCTGCTTACCGTATTGATCGAAAGTATTACAGCATATGTACTCGGAATCCGAGGAAAGAAAAACTATATCCTGCTTTTCCTTGTGAATACAGCGACCAATCCTGCAGCTGTGCTTTTGTATCTTTTTCTGTACAGTTTTACGCCGCTGTCTGAACTAGCCTCCCAGGTCTGCGTGGAACTCCTCGTGTTCGCGGCAGAAGGGCTTTTATTTCGGGCGTCCATGGACGCAGAAGAGATTCCGTGCCGGAGTCCGTGGAAGCTGTCAGCTGTTCTGAACCTCGTATCCTGGGGAACCGGAGTGCTCCTTTCACTGCTGTCGTAGATATGAAGACAGCAGCCGCTTCTTGATTTTGTGCCGTACAGGGAGTACGATAAAGGAAAATCAAGAGCAGTGAATATATGATCATATTCAGCAGAGCCTGTACAGACTTTGATTCGGCATGCTCATGGCAAAAGGAGATTACATATCATGATAAAACGAAAGATTCGTCCGGCGGAGGAAGAGACAGGCGGTTTGTCCTTTACTATACTGTTCGCCATTCTGTGGTACGGCACGATCGGTATTTCGATCGCCGGGAACGGTTTTCAGACAGAGATGCTTTTATTTGTGGCAGCGGGACTTCTGCCGCTGTATCAGATGTTCACGAAGATACGCCGCGCCTTGTTTTACAGAAGGCAGCGCGCAGACGCAGTCGCGCTGGGCAATGCCGCGTACGGCAGGATCGTCGGGGTTACCCGTCAGGATGTCCCGTATTATACCTCGGGAAGGCACAGCCATCTGAGCTACAGAAGATACTATTATCTTAATGTCGAGATGACTGATCCCAGTACAGGCATCACCACCTCGATCCAGAGTCAGGGATACAGGCGTCCGATCCACCGCTATCTGCGCTCAAACAAAGTCAAAGTCTATACAGATAAAAGCGGATGGAAGCATTACCTGGAGGACTTTCAGTGGAAGGAGCACCGGAGTGACCCGGATCTTTTCGACTGCTCCAGAGAATTTGAGGAGGCGCATCCCTGGAACGGACGGATCGGTCAGATCATCGTCACAGCGGTGCTTGTCCTGATGATACTGAATTTATTTCTTAACTTGTGAGTAAGGAGGAACTTTATGAGAGAGATGAGACTGAAAAAGAGAGAGATACAGGATAAGAGCATCCTTATGGAAATCATTGAAGCCTGCGATGTCGTACGGATCGGACTTACAGACTCGGAGGGAATGTTCATCGTTCCTGTGAACTACGGCTATGATCTCGACGACTGCGAAGACGGGCTGAAACTCACCCTTTACATCCATGGCGCGAGAGAGGGGCGGAAGGCGGAAGCATTTTCTCGGAACCCGTCTGTCGCAATTGAGATGGACTATATGCATGAGATCATCACCGGAGACTATACCTGCAGCTATTCCTATGCTTACCGAAGCATTATGGGAACCGGCACAGTCCGCGAACTGGCAGAGGAGCAGGAGAAGATCCACGGGCTTACCAGGATCATGAAGCATACCGCGCCGGATGCGGAGATTGAATTTCTGCCGGAGATGCTGGAAAGGACCGGCGTATACTGTATTGACGTAACGCATTTTACAGGAAAAGAGAGGAAAAAGAAGCAGGCTGACATGACACGGAAGTAATCGGATGATATGGCAGGAAAGGATTAAAAAAGATTTCAATAAAAACAGATAAAAAGGGGGATTGAAATGAGGAACAGAACTTATAGTATGCGCGCCAGATGGTGCCGGCGCTTTTGTGCGGCTTTCCTGTGCATCTTCGCACTTTCTGCTGCTAGTGTAAAGGCGGATCTGATCATGGAACCGACGAACAGCTTCTATTCCCGGCACAGAGAGGAGTGCACTTATCTGAACCGCGCTGCCACCGCATCGGACGATACCGTTTTCTGGAGTACTCCTGATTCTCTGTTCAGAAAAGATGGACCTGACGCAGGGGAGATGGTATATATATCCTTTGTATATACCGATGACGACGGGATCCAATGGGGACTTGCACCGGGCGAAGACCAGTGGGTCCTCATGTCGGATCTGCTGCTGCCTTATACCTCGGATGAATTCATGGCAGATCATGAGGCGGAGATCTATGAGGGAACCCCGTTCAGCATTCCCGCAGGAACAGAAGCTGTTCAATGGTCCTATCCCGAGTCCGGAAATGCTGTGGACGAAGCGATGCGGTTTTCTGATCCTCTCGAGCTGACCACCTTTTTTGATGATCCTGACGGACGACTGTGGGGCTATACTTATTATTACTGTGGCACTCGTGATATCTGGGTCTGTCTCTCGGATATGAACAACACAGAGATTCCGCAGAGAGAAGTGCATGAAATGTATCCTGCACAGGCAGCAGATGAAGCTCAGCTTGCCAGGATCGCTGAACTGAAGGATCGCTCTATTTCACAGATCTGGCTGATCGTCGTTCCGACTGCAGTGGTGATCCTCCTTGCCTTGTTCCTGATCTGGTTTTTCTGGATCCGAAAAAGAAAATCGTAGAAAAATATCAGATACCTCTTGACCTTATACAAGGTATATACCTTATAAGTTAAAGTGTAAACAGTAAATGTGCTGATCAAATCGGAAAAGAGGGATCATTATGAGAAAGATAAGTATGAAAACCTTAAAAGAACACAGCGATTATTCTGCAGTCGTACGTTCAGAGGCAGAACGGGAGTTTTCCTTCATGCCGGATGACCGGTGCGACACGCCGGAGAAATTCACAGAAGAACTTCTGAAATATGCCAGACAGAATGATCTCAATCTTGTCATCACAAAGGAGAGTCTGTCTCCGCGGATGCTGATCGACGGAATTGAATACCGCGCCTACCGGACCTCCTCACGCTTTGGTATTGTGATCCACTGTGAGATGCTGCACCCGGAGGACTATATCCCCGACGGAATGTCGGAGAAGAAATACCGCAGATACCGCCTCCTGTCTATCATCGCTCTGCCTGCCCTGATCTTCATTATCTGCAGCCTGGGGGTCTTTCGCTGGGCTCTGCTGGAGTATGGATGGGCGGGACTTGCAGTATCGCTGGGAATTGCAGTCATTCTGTTCGCTTCAGCTCTTGGCTTTTCCTATTACTGTTACGGCAAGAATTTCAGAGGATGAGATTTATGGCTTCAATCAAAATGTTTGATACTTGTCTACAGCCATTTGTATCTATGTCTCCTCTTCAAGAATATAAGTCCTTTTATTCCCGGCAAATTTCCGCTATAATGTAGAAAGCTGAAAAAAATGTTTATGGAGGATACAGAATATGGTACATCATATCGTTATGTGGAAATTCAAACCGGAGATCGCTGAGGAGCAGAAACCGGAGCTGAAAAGAGCAATGAAGGAAAATCTGGAAGGCCTTGTCGGGAAGGTTCCCGGACTGCTTACCGCAGAATTTGTCGAAGAGCCGCTCCCGTCCAGCACTCATGACATGGCTCTCGTGACGACGCTGGAGAAAGCTGAGGATGTGGCTGTCTACGGCTCTCATCCGGCACATGTGGCTGTCGCTGACACTTATGTGCGTCCGTTCGTCACAGAACGGGCATGTCTGGATTACGAGTAAACAACCAGCAATGTAAACTATCAAAATGCAGTGTAAGGAGGCGGAATCGATGAACATGTATGATCTTATCGTGAAGAAGAAACGGGGAGGAGCGCTTGCGAAGGACGAGATCGACTGGATGATCCGGGAGTACACTGACGGAAGAATACCGGACTACCAGATGTCCGCTATGATGATGGCAGTCTGCTTTGTCGGAATGACAGACGAAGAGACGAAGGATCTTACTCTTGCCATGGCTCACAGCGGAGACGTACTAGATCTCTCCGCGATCCATGGAATCAAGGTGGATAAGCACAGCACCGGCGGAGTCGGGGACAAGACGTCTCTTGTACTTGCCCCGCTTGTTGCATCTCTCGGCGTCCCTGTGGCAAAAATGTCGGGGAGAGGGCTGGGGCACACCGGCGGAACGATCGATAAGCTGGAGAGCTTCACAGGTTTTCACACGGACCTGACCCCGGAGCAGTTCATCCGGAATGTCAATACGATCCATATTGCGATCGCAGGACAGACTGCAAATCTTGCCCCGGCGGATAAAAAGCTGTATGCACTCAGAGATGTGACGGGCACTGTGGATCAGATGTCTCTTATCGCCTCCAGCATCATGAGCAAGAAGCTGGCGTCCGGCGCCGACGGCATTGTGCTGGATGTCAAGACCGGCGACGGAGCATTCATGAAATCCCTTGAGGATGCACGAGCTCTCGCCAGGGAAATGGTCAGTATCGGAAAGCTTGCGGGGAAGGACGTCTCCGCCGTGATCTCTGATATGGATCAGCCTCTCGGCTTTGCCGTAGGGAACGCCCTGGAGGTAAAGGAGGCAGTCAGTACGCTGAAGGGACATGGACCGAAGGACCTGGAGGAACTGGTCCTTGTCCTCGGATCGCTGATGACAGTCAAGGCGGGAAGAGCCGGAAGCATGGAAGAAGCAGAGCGTCTTCTCAAAGAAGCGCTTGATACCGGGCGCGCGTTTGAAGTATTCAAGTCCTTTATCAAAGCACAGGGCGGTGATCCGGAAGAGGCAGAACATCCGGAGCGTCTGCCTTCTGCGGCATATCAGGAGACGGTCTGCGCAGAGACGGACGGCTTCGTAAGGGATATCCGCACGGAAGAGATCGGCAGGATCTGCCTGTTCTTGGGAGGCGGAAGAGAGACGAAGGAGAGCTCCATCGACTTAAGCGTCGGGCTTGTGCTCTGCAGAAAGAAAGGCGACAAGGTAAAGAAGGGGGATCCTCTAGCCGTCATCCACGCCTCTGACCCGGAGAAGCTCTCAGAAGCAAAGAAAAGGCTCCTGGCAGCCTACGAATTCACGGACCGCAAACCGCCGGTTTCTCCTCTGATCAAAGAGATCATTTACTAAATATCCATCAGGCATAGGACAGAAAGTGCCGCACATATACTGACTATAAAAGGCGTATGTGTGGCATTTTTATGGGAAAGGAACAGATCAGAGAGAAGCTGGCATCAGCTGCAAGTATGCCGAAAGACGTTGTTCTGGGCGCATCGGTCGTCACAATGCTCGGGAGAAATGAAGTGAGTATTGAAAACTACCGGGGAATCATAGAATATACGGACACCCTGATCCGCGTCCAGACAAAGAGCGGACAGATCAGACTCACCGGGAAACGGCTGCAGATCGAATACTATACAAATGATGAGATGAAGGTCACCGGAGCGGTGCATACCCTTGAATTTATTGACGGGAGGAAAGAAGATTGATCCGTTCGCTCATCCGATATCTGAGAGGGTACGTGAAGATCCGCGTGGAGGGGTATTCGCCGGAGCGCTTCCTCAACCTGTGCTGTTTTCATCATATTTTTATCTGGGGGCTTACACCTGCCGGGAATGCCTATGAGATGTACATGAGCCTCTCCGGCTTCCGGAAGATACGTCCTTTTACCCGCAAGACGCACACCAGGGCTGTGATCCTGAAGCGGTGCGGCTTTCCTTTCTTCCTGAAGCGCTATGAGAAGAGAAAGCTTTTTTTCATCAGCCTCGTGCTCTGTATCGTCCTGCTGAAGATCTATTCCCTGTTCATATGGGACATTCATTTTGAGGGAAATCAGCGATGGCCGGATGAAACTCTTACTGAATTCCTTGATTCGCAGGGCGTTGCGCCGTTTATGCTTAAAAGCCGGATCAGCTGCGCGGATATCGTAAAGGAAATCCGCAGAGAATATAATGACATTGTCTGGGTCTCTGCGTCCATCGACGGAAGCAGGCTGAAGGTCCAGATCAAAGAAAATGAAGATACATTCCGGGAAGATACTGATGACGGATCAGGGGAAGAGCATCCTACAGACCTGATCGCTGAGACAGACGGCGTGATCACACAGATCGTGACCCGTTCAGGCGTGCCCCAGGTCCATGCCGGCGATACGGTAAAAGCGGGAGACCTCCTTGTGTCAGGGAGGATCGAAGTGCTTGACGACAGCGGAGAGGTCGTCGGATACCAGTATCAGCGGTCCGATGCAGATGTTTTTGCCGATACCCAGATCGAATACGCGGACAGCATTCCTCTGACCTGGCAGGATAAGATCTACGACGGGAAAAAGAGATACCGTTGGTATGTCCGTTTCTTCGACTGGACCATATCCGCCGGAACGGTCAGCAATTCATTTGAACACAGTGAGACTGCGTCGAAAGAGAGGCAGATCAAGATCGGAGAAAACTTTTATCTGCCGGTCTCCTTTGGATTCGAGCGAGTAAAATCTTACGGATTTCAGGAAAAAAAGTATACAAAAGAGGAGATCCAGCAGAAACTGAGCCTTAATTTCAGACGGTTTTGCAACGAATTGGAGGAAAAAGGTATTCAAATCCGTGAGAATAGTGTTAAAATACACATAGGTGCGGATTCTGCCGGCGCTTCAGGAAGCGTATATCTGAACCAGCGCATTACAAAAGAAGCCGACACGGAAATATTAACGATTGAAAGGAAAGAACAGGATGAGTCTGTCGGAACTGATGATTGATATACCGGCCGAACACGAGGCAAATGTGTTCGGTCAGTTTGACGCATATGCAAAAAAACTTGAAAGAACATTTCATGTCACACTGATCGCACGAGACGGGAAAACAAAGATCGTCGGAGAGGATGCAGCGGCGCATAAAGTGCTCCGTATCCTCAATCAGCTTGTCGAGCTGTCAAAACGCGGAAATACTATTACAGAACAAAATGTGGACTACACGATCTCTCTTGTGTTTGAAGACCAGGAAGAAGGGATCGTTGCAATTGACAAGGACCTGATCTGCCACACACTGCAGGGAAAGCCGATCAAGCCGAAGACGCTGGGGCAGAAGCGGTACGTGGACGCCATCCGGGATGGAATGATCACCTTCGGTCTCGGACCGGCGGGAACAGGCAAGACCTATCTTGCCATGGCGATGGCGATTACTGCATTTAAGAGGAACGAGGTGGGCAGGATCATCCTGACACGCCCGGCGATCGAGGCGGGAGAGAAGCTGGGATTCCTCCCCGGGGACCTTCAGAGCAAGATCGATCCGTATCTTCGTCCCCTCTATGACGCTCTCTACCAGATCATGGGAGCAGAGAGCTTTCTGAAAAACTCCGAGAAAGGCCTGATCGAGGTCGCGCCCCTTGCCTATATGAGAGGCCGGACTCTGGATAATGCATTTATCATCCTTGACGAGGCGCAGAACACGACCCCTGCACAGATGAAGATGTTCCTCACCAGGATCGGATTCGGATCCAAGGTCGTCATCACCGGAGATTCTACTCAGAAGGATCTTCCCGCGGGAACTGTCTCCGGTCTGGACGTCGCGGTGAAAGTTGTAAAAGGACTTGAGGATATCAGCATCTGTACGCTGACAAGCAAGGACGTTGTCCGTCATCCGCTTGTACAGAAGATCGTCAAGGCATATGAAGAGTACGAGAAGAAGTCTGCGGCATCAAAGGGCAGGAGGAGAAAAGCATGAACCTTTTTATCGAAGAAGAAGGCAGCGTGACCCTGCCTTTTAATGTGGAAGAGACGGCCCGGCTCGTTGTGGAGGCGGCGCTCGAGCTGGAACAGTGCCCCTATGAGGCGGAAGTGAACCTTCTCCTCACCACAGACGAGGAGATCCATAAGATGAACCTGGAATTCCGCCAGATCGACCGTCCCACGGATGTACTGTCATTTCCGATGGTGGAATACGATACGCCTGGAGAATTCTCCTGCATCGATGAAGAGAGCGATGATCTCTTCGATCCGGAATCGGGCGAACTGATGCTGGGCGATATCGTCATCTCGAAAGACAAAGTGCTCTCACAGGCGGAACAGTACGGGCACTCCCCGAAACGGGAATATGCATTTCTCATCGCGCACAGCATGCTTCATCTCTTCGGTTATGACCATATGGAAGAGGAAGAGCGCCTTGTGATGGAAGAAAGGCAGCGCGCGATCATGCAGAAGGTAAACATCCTGCGGTAGGACAGGCTCTGCTGCAGCTAAAGGAGGACATTTATGGCTGAAACACCTAAGAATACAAAAACGGGATCTAAAAAAGATGATTATATTGTGCAGGGAGCAATCCTGGCCGCGGCTGCGGTCCTCACAAAGATCATCGGCGTCGTGTACAGGATCCCGCTGACCAATATACTGGGCGATGAAGGAAACGGATTTTACGGCTATGCCTATCAGGTCTACGCGATCGCGCTGATGCTCTCATCGTTCAGTCTCCCTACCGCGGTTTCCAAGCTTGTCTCAGCGAGGATGGCTGTACGGCAGAGAAGGAACGCATTCCGTGTATTCCTCTGTTCACTGGCATTCGCAGTGGCTGTGGGACTGGTGATCTCACTGGCGATCTTTTTCGGGGCAGGCGCGATCTCCACTTATGCGATGCGTTCCCCTCTGAGTGTGTATGCACTCCGGGTGCTGGCCCCGGGACTGCTGATCGTGGCAGTGATGGCGGTCATCCGCGGATATTTCCAGGGGCTTGGCACCATGGTCCCGACTGCGATCTCCCAGATCCTTGAGCAGGTCGTGAATGCGGTCGTAAGCATTGTGGGCGCCAGCGTTCTGATCGGCATCGGTACGCGGGCCGGCGAGGCGTCCGGAGAAGAGCTGCTGGGACCGGCATACGGAGCGGCAGGAAGCACACTCGGAACCGTCATGGGTTCTCTTGCGGGCCTTCTTTTTGTCCTGTTCGTTCTCTGGCTGTACCGCGGAGGTATCCGCAGGCAGCTGAAGCATGACAGGACGAAAAGAGTGGAGAGTTATTCTTCTCTTCTGAAAGCTCTTCTTTTCACGGCGATCCCGATCGTATTCAGCACTGCGATCTATAATATCAATCAGATCATCGACCTGACGATATTTAACCATATCATGAGTTCCCAGGGGTATGTAGAACAAGAGTATATGGCCCTGCAGGGAATCTATACCGGAAAATATGACACGCTGATCAATGTTCCGATGGCGATCGCGAATGCCCTCGGAGCCTCTGTCGTCCCGAGCCTGACGGCCGCGGTCGCAAATGGAACGAAGCAGCAGGTCAACGATAAGATCAACCAGACGCTGCGTCTCACCATGCTCATCGCGATCCCGAGCTGCGTAGGTTACTTTGTCCTGGCGTCACCGATCATGGTGCTGCTTTACAACGACGACAGCGCCACTCCGGCTCAGCTGCTCATGATGGGTTCTATCGTGGTCGTGCTTTACGGACTGTCATCCGTGTCCAACTCTATCCTGCACGGCCTTAACCGTATGACAGCGCCGGCAAAGAACGCGGGCATCTCCCTCGTCGTACATCTGGCAGCGTTCTGTATCATGATGACGGTCTTCCGCATGAACGTCTATGCGCTGGTTGGAGGAAATATCGTCTTCTCCCTGTGCATGTGTATCCTGAACCAGATCAAGATCAGGAAAGTCAGCGGATACCGGATCGACGTCATACATACGTTTGTAAAACCGTTTATCGCCGCGGCGGTCATGGGAATCGTCACCTTCGGAGTGCACTCTCTGCTTGCCCTGGTGATCGGCGGAAGATTCATTCCGGCAGTACTGTCTATTCTTGTCGCTATGGCAGTGTATATCGTGGCGGTCCTCCGGCTGGGGACACTTTCAGAAGAGGATATCAAGGATCTTCCGATGGGTGTCAGACTTCTGAAATACTGTAAAAAACTGCATCTCCTTCCAGAGGCGAAGGCAGAAGCTGAATAAAATATCGAAAAAAGCCAATACTGTATTGAAAAAGGAGGGGATTCCTCATGAAGACAAAATACGTAATTGGCTTTTTTTCTGTCCTTCTGCTCGCCGTTGTACTGCTCACTGCGGGCTATCAGATCAGCTACCGCCATGTGATGGACAGGCAGGAGGCAAGGGCGGAAGAGGAAGTACCGACGACAGAGAGTATTTCCACGGAAGGAGATGCGGTTCAGGAGGATGGATATTATCTGTGTGGACTTCACGGATATGTGGCTGTATATCTGAGTGATAAAACAACGATCTATGAGCTTACCGAAATTCCTCTCACAGACCTTCCGGAAGAAATACAGCAGGAGATCATAAAGGGAAAATATGTTGAGACTGCAGAAGAATTGTATGCCTTCCTTGAAAACTATTCAAGCTGACAAGGCTCTGGACGAATCCTGCGGAATAGTGTATAATGCGGTATAGCTTTTGAAAGGAAAGAGTGTTATTAAATGGAAAAACAGAAGATAGACCGTATCAATGAATTATACAGAAAGTCAAAGGCGGAGGGACTGACGGACGCAGAGCGGAAGGAACAGAAGATCCTCCGTCAGGAATATCTGGAACTGGTCAGACGCAATCTGCGCAGCCAGCTCAATAATATTGATATTGAAGAAAAAGACGGAACGGTTGTGAATCTCGGTGAAAAATACGGAAGCAGCAAAAAAGGAAATTAGGCGGATTAAGCTGAAGGAAAGAGCGGCTCTGCCTCCCGGCATAAGACAGCATGCAGAAGCCGGGATCGCACAGCGGCTCTTTTCCTGTGCCCTTTATCAGGCGGCGCGGGAGATCTTCTGTTATGCCTCTTACGGAAGTGAGGCAGACACCTCCCGGATCATCGCGGAATCTCTCCGTCTCGGAAAGAGAACAGCGGTTCCGAAAGTGACCGGCGAGCGCAGGATGGAATTCTACTATATCAGCAGCATGGAGGAACTTTCCCCCGGATACAGGGGGATCCCGGAGCCGGAAGGCAGAGCGGGGACAGAAGCCGTACCCGCGAAAGACGCGCTGATCATCCTGCCCGGAGCCGCCTTCGACCGGATGGGGAACCGCCTCGGATACGGCGGCGGCTTCTACGATACATATCTTGCCTCTCACCCTCAGGCGGGACGGGCGGCGATCGCTTTTTCCGTCCAGATCGCTGAGCGCATACCGTCCGGGCCGTACGACATCCGGCCGGATATCATTTTTACAGAAAAGGAGATGATACAATGTATACAGGACTCCCGGGAGATCCCGTGATCCTCTTAAGCGTCGTCAACACAAAGCTCAGGGACTTCTATCCGAGTCTTGAGGCGCTGTGCGAGGATATGCAGACGGATCAGAAGGAGATCACGGATAAGCTGAAGATGATCGATTATGAATATGATAAGGCAAGGAATCAGTTTGTCTGAATCCGAAGACAGCCGGATTCAGAATACAGAAATTAGTTTATATGAAATTATGTAAAAACAACGGTTAATAAGAAAGCGAGCAGAAAAATGTCAATTGAAAATATACAGACAGCTTCAACAAACAGCATTCCCGATACCCCTCCATCTGCAGAACCGGAGCGGCAGTACTATTACATGGAAAAAGCAAAGCAGCACCTGGTCCGGATGTCAGCTGAGGCAGGCCGCCCGCTCACCTTCTGCGTCACCACATTCGGGTGCCAGATGAACGCCCGCGATTCCGAGAAGCTTACCGGCATCCTGGAGCGGATCGGGTACGTCGAAGAGCCGGACGAGGAAAAGGCGGATTTTGTCATCTACAACACATGCACCGTGCGCGAGAACGCGAACCAGAGAGTTTACGGACGTCTGGGACAGCTCGGGCGGATCAAAAAAAAGAATCCGCATATGATGATCGCACTCTGCGGCTGTATGATGCAGGAACCCCATGTCGTGGAAAAGTTAAAGACAAGCTACCGTTTCGTTGACCTGATCTTCGGAACGCACAATATCTATAAGTTCGCAGAGCTTCTGGCAACCCGCATGGAGTCAGGCAGGATGGTCATCGATATCTGGAAGGACACAGACAAGATCGTGGAGGATCTTCCGGTGGAGCGGAAATATCCGTTCAAGTCCGGAGTAAACATCATGTTCGGCTGCAATAACTTCTGCAGCTACTGCATCGTGCCCTATGTGCGCGGGCGAGAGCGAAGCCGTGATCCGAAGGCGATCATCCGTGAGATCGAGCGTCTTGTCGCAGACGGCGTGGTGGAGGTCATGCTCCTGGGACAGAACGTCAACTCCTACGGAAAGACACTTCCGGAGCCCATGACATTCGCACAGCTCCTGGAAGAGGTGGAGAAAATCGACGGTCTGGAGCGGATCCGTTTCATGACCTCTCATCCGAAGGATCTTTCCGACGAGCTGATCGAGGTCATGCGCCGTTCAAAGAAAATATGCAGGCATCTTCATCTTCCTGTGCAGTCCGGCAGCAGCCACATCCTTCAGAAGATGAACCGCCGGTATACAAAGGAGCAGTATCTTGCTCTTGTAGATAAGATCAAGGCAGCTGTTCCTGACATCTCACTTACCACGGATATCATCGTAGGATTCCCGGGGGAGACCGAGGAAGACTTCCAGGAGACGCTGGATGTGGTCAGAAAGGTGCGCTATGACAGCGCGTTTACTTTCATCTACTCCAAGAGGAGCGGAACCCCCGCCGCCGTGATGGAAGATCAGGTTCCGGAGGACGTAGTAAAAGACCGTTTCAACCGTCTTCTGGCTGAAGTACAGAAGATCTCCGCTGAGGTCTGCGCAGTCCATCAGGGAACTGTTCAGGAAGTCCTCGTAGAGTGCAGGAATGATCATGACGAACATCTCATGACAGGACGCATGAGCAACAATCTTCTCGTCCATTTCCCCGGCGATGAATCGCTGATCGGGAAGCTGGTCAATGTCAGGCTCGACGAGTGCAGAGGCTTTTACTATATCGGAGAAATCGTGTAGTATAGAACAATCACAAACTGAGTAAACTATCCTTGAACGCCGGCGGCATGCCGGCGTTTTTACCGCAGGGAGACAGATAATCCTGCGGGAATCGATACGACAGGAGAGGAAGTTTTGTGAAGAAACTGAGTGAATACTTACTGCTGTGGACCATGGGAGGAGCGATTTACTATACATTTGAGCTGTTTTTCCGCGGATTTTCCCACTGGTCCATGTTTGTGCTGGGAGGGTTCTGCCTGGTGTTCTGTGCCCAGCAGGGGAAATGGACACACTGGCGTGCGCCGCTCTGGAAGCAGGTGGGATGGTGCGTGATCTTTGTGACCGCGTGCGAGTTCACGACCGGGATCATCGTCAATAAGTTCCTGCACTGGAATGTGTGGGACTATACCGGTCTTCCGTTCCAGCTGATGGGACAGATCTGCCTGCCCTTCGCCATTATTTTTTCCGGACTCTGTGCCGTGGGCATCCTGCTGAGCGGATGGCTCCTTCACTTCCTGTACGGAGAGGAAGCGCCCCATTTTCATGTGCTTTGAATTTGAGAATGGTTTTCATGATTTCTGATATTGAACTGAATTTTTAAAAATGGTATACTAATCCGAAAAGGGTTTTTACCTTTTCATCGGAACATAATAATTTTTACAATACAAAGGAGTAAGAATGTGGCTGAATTAACCCCAATGATGAAGCAGTATATGGAGACAAAGTCCCAGTATCAGGACTGCATTCTGTTCTATAGATTAGGAGATTTCTACGAGATGTTCTTCGACGACGCGCTGACCGCGTCCCGGGAACTGGAGATCACGCTGACCGGCAAGAACTGTGGTCAGGAGGAGAGGGCACCCATGTGCGGTGTCCCTTATCATGCTGTGGAAGGATATCTGAACAAGCTCGTCTCCAAAGGATATAAGGTCGCGATCTGCGAGCAGATGGAAGACCCGAAGCTGGCGAAAGGGATCGTAAAACGCGAGGTCGTCCGCATCGTCACGCCGGGTACAAATCTCGATACTCAGGCGCTGGATGAGACGAAGAACAATTATATCATGTGTATCGTGTACATAGCGGACCGCTACGGAGTGTCCATCGCAGATATCACGACAGGAGACTACTTTGTCACAGAGCTTCCGGACAGCGCCAAGCTGATGGATGAGATCTACAAGTTCATGCCCTCAGAGATCATCTGCAATGAAGCGTTCTACATGAGCGGCATGGATCTGGACGGGATGAAGGACCGGCTGGGAATCACGATTTTTTCCCTGGACGCCTGGTATTTTGATGATGCCATCTGCCGGGAGAAACTGCTGGAACACTTCAAAGTGTCTTCCTTTGCGGGACTTGGGCTTGCCGACTACGACTGCGGCATCATCAGCGCCGGCGCCCTCCTTCAGTACCTGCTCGAGACACAGAAAAATTCTCTGTCCAACCTGACCCATATCACCCCCTATGCGGCAGGAAAATACATGATGCTGGACAGTGCCACAAGGCGGAACCTGGAGCTGTGCGAGACCCTGCGCGAAAAGCAGAAGAGGGGCTCCCTTCTCTGGGTTCTTGACAAGACGAGGACAGCCATGGGTGCGAGAACACTCCGTAAATATGTGGAGCAGCCGCTGATCGATAAGAAAGAGATCCTGCTCCGGCTCGACGCTGTGGAAGAACTGAAGAACCAGGCCATCTCCCGGGAAGAAATCCGGGAGTACCTTGCCCCGGTCTATGACCTGGAGCGTCTGATCACCCGGATCACCTACGGCTCCGCCAATCCCCGGGATCTGATCGCATTTAAGAGCTCTCTGGAGATGCTGCCTCCGATCCGGTATATTCTGGAAGAGATGCAGTCGGAGCTTTTGCAGAATATCTATCAGGACATGGATTCCCTTTCAGACCTCTGCGAACTGGTGCAGAAGGCGATCCAGGACGAGCCGCCTCTCGCCATGAAAGAGGGAAATATTATCCGGGATGGATATAACGAAGAGGTGGATAAGCTCCGCCGCGCCAAGTCCGACGGCAAGGACTGGCTGGCAAAACTGGAGAATGACGAGCGGGAGAAGACCGGGATCAAGAATCTCAGGATCAAATACAACAAGGTATTTGGATATTATCTGGAAGTCACTAATTCTTATAAGGATCTTGTGCCTGAATATTATACCCGCAAGCAGACGCTGGCAAATGCTGAGCGGTATATCACTCCTGAGCTCAAGGAGCTGGAGGACATGATCCTCGGAGCGGAAGATAAGCTCTATGCACTGGAGTATGATCTGTACTGCGAAGTGAGGGATACAATCGCCGCAGAAGTTGTGAGGATCCAGCAGACGGCGAAGGCAGTGGCAGCTCTGGACGTATTCACCTCCCTTGCCCTTGTGGCGGAGCGGAACAATTATGTGCGCCCGAAGATCAATGAAAAAGGGATCATTGATATCAAGGAGGGCCGTCATCCTGTCGTGGAGCGGATGATACCGAACGACATGTTCATCTCCAACGACACTTATCTGGATGACAAGAAGCACCGGATCTCCATCATCACCGGGCCGAACATGGCGGGAAAATCGACCTACATGCGCCAGACCGCGCTGATCGCACTGATGGCGCAGATCGGTTCCTTTGTCCCGGCGGCGAGCGCTAACATCTGCCTGTCAGACCGTATCTTCACCCGGGTCGGCGCGTCGGACGACCTTGCATCCGGACAGAGCACCTTCATGGTGGAGATGACAGAGGTCGCCAATATTTTAAGAAATGCGACATCAAAGAGCCTTCTGATTCTGGATGAGATCGGAAGGGGGACGAGCACATTCGACGGACTCTCTATCGCATGGGCAGTAGTCGAGTATATCAGCGACAGCAGACTCCTGGGAGCGAAGACACTGTTTGCCACTCATTATCACGAACTGACCGAGCTGGAGGGAAAGATCGATAATGTGAACAACTACTGCATTGCAGTAAAAGAGAAAGGCGACGATATCGTCTTCCTCAGAAAAATCGTAAAAGGCGGCGCTGACAAGAGTTATGGAATTCAGGTCGCAAAGCTTGCAGGTGTACCGGACCTGGTGATCAACCGGGCGAAGGAGATCGTGCAGGAACTGAGCGATCAGGATATCACATCCAAGGTCAGCGAGATCGCAGAGAGGGAGCGGACGTCGAAAAAGCGTCCAAAAGTAAAGAAATATGATGAGGTGGATATGGCCCAGATGTCCCTCTTCGATACAGTGAAGGATGATGACGTCCTGGAAGAACTGAAAAATATCGACGTGGGGAACCTCACCCCGATCGACGCCCTCAACACGATCTACCGACTTCAGAATAAACTGAAAAACAGATGGTAACAACAGGATAGAAGGAGAAGACTATGCCTCATATTCAGGTATTGGATCAGGTTACAATAGACAAGATCGCCGCAGGCGAAGTGATCGAACGCCCGGCATCTATCGTAAAGGAATTAGTGGAAAATGCCATTGACGCCGGAGCCACATCTGTGACAGTGGAGATCAAGGACGGCGGGATCTCATTCATCAGGATCATGGATAATGGCTGCGGAATCCCCATGGATGAAGTGCGGAGCGCTTTTTTACGTCACTCTACGAGCAAGATACAGAGTGTGGAAGATCTGGCCCATATTTCGTCCCTTGGTTTCCGCGGCGAAGCGCTTTCCAGTATTGCGGCCGTGACGAGAACAGAACTGATCACCAAACCCCAGGACCAGGAATTCGGGACAAGATATGTCATCGAGGGCGGAAAGGAAGTATCCCTTGAAGAGACAGGCGCGCCCAACGGAACGACATTCCTGGTGCGGCAGCTTTTCTATAATGTGCCGGCCAGAAGAAAGTTTCTGAAGACGCCCATGACTGAAGCAGGACATGTGCAGGACCTGCTCATGCGGCTTGCCCTGTCCCATCCGGAAGTGGCGTTCCAGTTCGTCAATAACGGTCAGGAGAAGCTCCGCACTTCCGGAAACGGGAAGCTCAAGGATGTGATCTATAATGTCTACGGGAGAGACGTAGCTGCCAATCTGCTGGAGATGGATTTCGAAAAAGGCGGACTTAAGATGACCGGATATCTGGGAAAACCGGTCATCACCCGAGGCAACCGGAACTTTGAAAATTTCTTTGTGAACGGCAGATACGTGAAAAGCCCAATGATCTCAAAATCTCTTGAGGACGCCTACCGGGATTTCCTCATGCAGCATAAGTTTCCTTTTGCCGTGATCCACTTTCATATCAATGGGGAGGAGATTGACGTCAACGTTCATCCGACGAAGATGGAACTGCGGTTCCAGAAACAGCAGGAGGTGTACAACACAGTCTATGAGGGCGTGCACCGGACTCTTCTGGAGCCGGAGCTGATCCCGAAAGCGGAAGTGCCGGACCCGGTCTCCTCACGAAGAACGGAGGGAAGCCCCTTCCTGCTGAAGCCGAAGACAGCCGGAAAGCCGTCCTCACAGCAGGCGGAAGCCGAACCATCCGCCGCAGGTTCTGAACAGAAAACAGATATTCCTGCCGCAGGTTATGTACAGGATACAGCCACTGCGCCGGCAGGATGTGTTCAGGAGGAGCGCACGCCTTACGGCAGTCCCGGACCGGAAATGAAGAAGCCGGCAGAACCGGAGGTGAAAGACGAAGATTACTTCATCCGAAAAATGAGGGAGCGTGTCCTTGCCTACCACAACCGTTCTTCATCAGCGGAAGTATCGAAAAAGGACGGCATCTTCCGGCCGGAAGTACAGTCTCAGAGGATCCAGGAGTCAGCACGGCAGGCAGCTCAGGACGGACAGACAGTTCCTGACGCAGGAAAAAAAGAAACCTGTGGAGCAATCTCCGATCCATCTGCACCAGCAGCCGCTTCGAGCGCTGCCTCGGCAGCTGCTGAACAGCCAATATCAGAAGAAAAGCCAAAGCAGCTGGACCTGTTTGAAGAGAACTTCCTGAAGCGGGAAATCAAAGCAGAATATAAGCTGATCGGCCAGGTGTTCGACACTTACTGGCTGGTAGAATTTCACGACAGTCTCTACATCATTGACCAGCATGCAGCACACGAAAGAGTGCTCTATGAGAGAACGCTGCGAAGTATGAAGACACGGGAGTTCACTTCCCAGTATCTGAGCCCGCCAATCATCCTCACACTTTCCATGCAGGAGTCACAGCTCCTGAATGAAAACATTGACCGCTTTACCCGCATCGGATTCGAGATCGAACCTTTCGGCGGGGAAGAATATGCAGTCAGAGCAGTGCCGGACAATCTGTTCAGTATTGCGAAAAAGGACCTGCTCATGGAGATGATCGATGACCTTGCGGACGGACTTACAACTTCCATGACTCCTGAGCTGATCGACGAGAAGGTGGCATCCATGTCGTGCAAGGCTGCCGTCAAGGGCAACAACCGATTATCAGCTCAGGAAGTAGATGCGCTGATCGGAGAACTCCTCACGCTGGACAACCCGTATCACTGCCCTCATGGCCGTCCTACGATCATTGCCATGACGCGAAGAGAGCTTGAAAAAAAATTCAAAAGGATCGTATAGCTATGAAGAAAAGACCGCTTATCATACTCACCGGACCGACAGCGGTGGGAAAGACTGCCGCCTCCATCGGACTTGCCAAAGCCATCGGCGGGGAGATCATTTCCGCCGACTCCATGCAGGTATACCGGCATATGGACATCGGCTCAGCCAAGATTACCACGGAAGAAATGCAGGGGGTCCCGCATTATCTTGTGGATGTGCTGGAACCGGAAGAGCCGTTCAGTGTCGTGCGCTTTCAGGAAATGGCAAAGGAGGCCGTCCGGACGATCTACAGCAGAGGGAAGATTCCCATTGTCGTGGGCGGCACCGGGTTCTATATCCAGGCGCTTTTATATGATATTGATTTTACCGAAAATAACGATGATATCTCTTACAGAGAGCAGCTGGAGCAGACTGCCGCACAGAAGGGAGCGGAGTATCTCCACGGTCTTCTGAAAGAGATCGATCCGGAGGCCGCAGCGCAGATTCATCCGCACAATGTCAAGCGGGTGATCCGCGCCCTAGAATTCCATCATCAGACAGGGCAGAAGATCTCCGAGCACAATGCCCGGGAGCGTCAGAAGGAATCGCCCTACGATTCAGCATATTTTGTCCTCACGGACGACCGGAAGCTTCTCTATGAACGGATCGACCGGAGGGTTGATCTAATGATGGAGCAGGGACTCCTGGATGAGGTGCGCGCACTGAAGGAGCGTGGATTATCCCGCGACAGCGTTGCCATGCAGGGACTTGGATATAAGGAATTGTTTGGCTTTCTGGAAGGAGACTGTCCCCTCGATGAGGCGGTCCGCATCATCAAGAGAGATACACGGCATTTTGCCAAACGGCAGCTCACCTGGTTTAAACGGGAGCGGGATGTGATCTGGCTTGACAAGCAGGAGATCGGCAGGGATGACGGATCCGTTATAGGCAGGATCCTCGATGTCCTGAAAGAGAAGGGGATCATCGACAGCACAGCCGGGAACACTCCACAGGATCAAGAGACGGATAAGAATACGGACGGAAAGACTACAGAAGGAAAGGAATCGGGAAAGTAAAAATGGAAAATACATCAGCAGAATCAATCTATGAACAGCTCGGGATCTCGCGGGAGGTGTATGAGTTCGGGCAGAAGACAGAACAGAGTCTTGAACAGCGTTTCCGCGAATTTGACCGGACGGCAGAGTACAACCAGCTCAAGGTGCTCCATGCCATGCAGGAGAACCGTGTGAGCGAGGCATGCTTTAACTATGCCAGCGGATACGGTTACAATGATCAGGGAAGGGATACGCTCGAGGCAGTCTACGCGTCTGCCTTCCATACGGAAGCAGCCCTTGTGCGTCCCCAGATTACCTGCGGCACTCATGCTCTGGCCCTCGCCCTTGCAGCAAATCTACGCCCCGGAGACGAGCTTCTCTCACCGGTGGGAAAGCCCTACGACACACTGGAGGAAGTGATCGGGATCCGGCCTTCCAAGGGATCTCTCGCCGAATATGGGATCACGTACCGGCAGGTAGAACTGCTGGAGGATGGATATTTTGACTATCCGGCGATCGAAGCGGCTCTGAATGAGAAAACAAAGCTTGTGACGATCCAGCGGTCCAAAGGATATCAGACCCGTCCCAGTTATTCTGTAGAAAAGATCGGAGAACTGATCTCTTTCATCAAGGAGAGGCGCCCGGATGTGATCTGTATGGTGGACAACTGTTATGGGGAATTTGTGGAAACGATCGAGCCGAGTGATGTAGGAGCAGACATGATCGTCGGCTCCCTGATCAAAAATCCAGGCGGCGGCCTGGCTCCTATCGGCGGCTATATTGCCGGACGGGAGGATCTGATCGAGAACTGTGCGTACCGCCTGACTTCGCCCGGACTTGGAAAAGAGGTTGGCGCTTCGCTCGGAGTCATGCAGTCCTTCTATCAGGGATTCTTTCTTGCACCGACGGTTGTATGCGGAGCTCTGAAAGGAGCTGTGTTCGCTGCAAACATTTATGAGAAGCTGGGATATCCTGTCGTTCCCAACGGCACAGAATCCCGTCATGATATCATCCAGGCAGTGACGCTCGGATCAGCAGAGGGTGTGATCGCTTTCTGCAAGGGAATCCAGGCAGCGGCTCCCGTAGACAGCTATGTAAGTCCGGAGCCCTGGGCAATGCCGGGATATGACAGCGACGTCATAATGGCCGCCGGAGCGTTCGTACAGGGATCCTCCATCGAGCTCAGTGCAGACGGACCGATCAAGCCGCCTTATGCCGTTTATTTCCAGGGAGGACTGACCTGGTACCATGCGAAACTTGGAATCCTGAAGTCTCTGCAGAGTCTGATCGACGCGGGCGTGATCGGAATAGAGAGAATCAGGGAACTCATTTAGCAGATATACAAGAACAAACACATAAGATCGGAGGTCAGGGATTATGAGGACGATTACTGTGATCGGAGGCGGAGCCTCCGGAATGATGGCGGCCATCACTGCCGCCGGAGAGGGAGCAAGGGTCACACTGCTGGAGCACAAGGACCGGATTGGAAAAAAAATCCTCTCGACAGGGAACGGAAGGTGCAACTTTACTAATACGCACCAGGAACCGATCTGCTATCACTCGGAGAATTCCCTCTTCCCCTGGGAGATCGTAAGTCGTTTCAACGTTCAGGATACGGTCTCGTTTTTCCTGCAGCTCGGTGTGTATTCGAAGAACAGGAACGGATATCTCTATCCTAATTCTGATCAGGCATCTGCCGTGCTGGACGCCCTGCGCATGGAGCTGAAACGTCTTAAGATAGACGTCCGGACAGAGACCCACTGCCGGGAGATCATTCCCGGCAAAAAAGGCTTCCGCATCCTGACCGATCAGGGAAACTTTTCCTCCCAGCGTGTGATCCTATGCGCCGGTTCAAAAGCGGCTCCTTCCACCGGATCAGACGGTTCCGGCTACGACCTTGCCAAACGGCTGGGACATCATATGATTCCTGTCCTTCCTGCGCTTGTCCAGCTCAGATGCAGTGAACGCTTCTTCAAGCAGATCGCCGGCGTGAGGGCAAACGGCACAGTCTCCGTATGGGCAGACGGGCAGTGCCTTGCACGAGACGGCGGAGAGATCCAGCTCACCGCCTACGGGATCTCCGGCATCCCGGTCTTTCAGGTGAGCCGCTATGCAGCCCGCGCCCTGTATGAAAAGCAGGATGTGTCTGCTGAACTTGACTTCATGCCTGATTTTACAGAGGAACAGATGCAGGCCTTCCTTAGGGCGAGGGCATCGTCCCGTCCAGATAAATCAGCAGAAGAGTTCCTGATCGGACTGTTCCACAAGAAGCTTTCCGACCTGTGGATCCGCCTGTCCGGGATTCCGCGGACAAAGTGCGCGGGCGAATTCACTGAGGATGAGACAGTCCGCCTCTGTTGTCTGATCAAACATTTCCACGTCACAGTGACAGAGACCAATCCCTTTGAGCAGGCCCAGGTATGCTGCGGCGGGATCGATACATCGGAGGTGGATCCGGAGACACTGGAATCCCGCTATGTCCCTGGCCTATATTTTGCGGGGGAGATCCTGGATGTGGACGGTATGTGCGGAGGCTATAATCTCCAGTGGGCTTGGTCCAGCGGCTTCACGGCAGGGAAAGCTGCATCTGTCTGAATATGTTCCGCCGCTATCCGATTTCCCTTCTATTCCTTATCGGCACCACAGACTGCTTTACCGGTATTCTGCGGTGCCTTTTCCGTTTACCGTCCCCGGGCGCTTCTATGCTGACTTTCCCTGTTGATTGTTTTCCCTCGATTTCAGAAGAACTGCTTGTTCACAGGAAAATCTTGCGATATACTTTAATCGCCGGCAGAATTTTCTGCTTCGGCGATCATTCAGTAAAAGGAGACTTTATCATATATGCTGCGTATCACACAATTCAAACTTCCAGTCGAGCACACAGAACAGCAGCTGAGAGAAAGGCTGGCAAAGACCCTCCGGATTGCTCCGGACGACCTGATCAGTTACTCGATACGGAAACGTTCTCTCGATGCAAGAAAAAAGCCTGAGCTCTTCTACGTATATACCATTGACTTCCACACGAAAAAAGAAAATATGGTACTCCGCCATATGAAGAACAAAGTACAGAAGATAAGTGAAAAGACTTACCGTATTCCGGAACACGGCGCGGAACCCCTGCCGGATCGTCCTCTGGTAGTGGGAAGCGGTCCGGCGGGACTGTTCTGCGCGTATCTTCTTGCACTTTCGGGAATGCGTCCTCTCGTTCTGGAACGGGGCGCTTCTGTCCGTGAAAGACAGCGGGATGTGGAAGAATTCTGGGAGACCGGTATTCTTAACACAAAGTCCAATGTACAGTTCGGTGAGGGAGGAGCAGGAACATTTTCCGACGGCAAGCTGAATACTCTTGTCAAGGATCCTGTCGGCCGGAACCGTTTCGTACTGGAGACCTTTGTCTCCTTCGGCGCTCCAGAGGAGATCCTCTATGAACAGAAGCCTCATATCGGAACAGATATCCTGACAACTGTAGTTGAGAACATGCGGAACAGGATCATTGAGCTTGGCGGGGAATTCTGCTTCCACACACAGCTGACAGACATCTTCCCAGAAGAACATGCGGTCGAGATCAACGGAGAGAGAAAGATCCCAGCAGGCCCCACGGTACTTGCCGTGGGACACAGCGCCAGAGATACTTTTGAGATGCTCTACCGGCGCCGTCTCAGGATGGAGGCGAAATCTTTCGCAGTGGGGGTTCGTGTGGAGCATCGGCAGAGGATGATCGACGAGTCGCAGTACGGGCGCGCCAGGCGAGGAAATCTTCCTGCCGCCGCGTATAAGCTGACTGAAAAGCTGGAAAACGGAAGAGGAGTGTACACCTTCTGTATGTGCCCGGGCGGCTATGTGGTCAATGCTTCTTCGGAGGAAGGACGTCTTGCAGTCAATGGTATGAGCTATCATGACAGGGCAGGGGAGAACGCCAACAGCGCTGTTATTGTCACTGTATCTCCGGAAGATTATGGTTCGGAGCACCCTCTCGCAGGAATCGCTTTCCAGAGAGAGCTCGAGGAGAGAGCGTGGCAGGAAGGGCAGGGAAGGATCCCCGTACAGCGCTTCTGTGATTTCCGGAAGAATCAGATCAGTACCGGGCCGGGGCGCATCCGCCCGAACATGAAAGGTGCTTACCGGTTCGTCAATGTAAGGAACATCTTTCCGGATGTGATCTCTGAATCCATAGAGCAGGGCATCTGCGCTATGGATCACAAGATCCGCGGGTTTGCTGACGGCGACGCGCTTCTCTCCGGAGTGGAGAGCCGCACCTCATCCCCGGTCAGGATCGTCCGGGGAGAGAATTTCACATCGGATATCCCGTGGATCTATCCCTGCGGCGAGGGAGCAGGGTATGCCGGCGGAATCACGTCGGCGGCAATGGACGGGATGAAGGTGGCGGAGGCGGTCATAAAGAGATATGCAGCCGAATGATTTCCGTGTTCTCAGCTGGGAAATTAAGGAGTCGAAGACATCCAGCCATGCTAAGCTCGACTCCGCAGTGCTTCGTCTCGCTTACGGCTGCGCCGTATAAATCAAAAAGCAAATCGTCTGATGCAAGCAAGCTTGCACAGCCGAATGATTTCCGTGTTCTCAGCTGGGCAAATTAAGGAGTCGAAGACATCCAGCCATGCTAAGCTCGACTCCGCAGTGCTTCG